>CEPX01071376.1_pt1 | contig 24708 bp, 36 predicted proteins | sample 361361 | NCBI WGS metagenome assembly CEPX01 (sample SAMEA2619974, study PRJEB7988) | marine metagenome | biome: marine biome (ENVO:00000447); feature: mesopelagic zone (ENVO:00000213) & marine oxygen minimum zone (ENVO:01000065); material: "saline water (ENVO:00002010), including plankton...
GTGGTGGGAATCAAATAGACTTATGCCTATAAATCTATTTCTTGGAAATCAAATAAGCCAGTATAAAAATTGGATTTTAAATATGAATTCTAAAGATACTGATGTGCTTTGGGGACCTGCAACTAGTTTATCAAATATTATTCAGAAACGTATCAAGAGGCGTTCTGTTCAACTTGTTCGCAAAATAGATTAAGCTGAACTACAATACTAACTGCGTATGCAATCGCATGTGCTTTCTTAAAGAAATAACTATCATCTTCTGGTTTCTTCCATACTTCTTTACTAATAGTTTCTTTACTTTCATTAAGCAAATGTCTTTTAGCAGGTCGAATTACTGCTAGTACTTCTGCTAATTCTTCAATACTTTGAGGCTTCATGACTTTTAAAACATCTAAATGATTATGAACATGTGCAAGATTTTTAACTACATCTGCATGTTGTAGTAAATCCCAAATAGGTTCTTTTGCAATAAGTTCATCTAAATGTTTTTCATCTTTTACACCTTCATACAAACTGTTATTAAGAAAATCTAATTTAAAGTATCCTCGTTCTTCTGCTTCTTTGTATTCGATACTTGCAAGACCACTGACTGGATCATATGGAATAGGCTGAAGATATACGCCACTATTATGTTTTGTATATTCATTCTTCTTTTTTATACTTGCTGTTATGTGTCGAAAATGTGTTAACACACTATCTCTATCGATAACATCAATATCTATATCAGTTTGTACTTTCATTCTTTTATTATACACTATTTCCAATACATTGTAAAGTATGCGGCATCGTTATCATTCTTAAAATAAAACTTACCTTGATACGCAACATAATGGTCTTGTAAATGACTGTTACACCAATCCACTAACTGTGTTATATGTCCAGCACCTTCTATCATAACTTTTTCGTAGTTGATATTTTCATGAGAAACACATGTCCAGTTTAAGAATTCTTTGTTTTCAAAGTCACTATGGAACCGTCTAAGATGTTCAACCTTACCACTTAATTTTCTAAGTCTTTCTAATCTCTCTTTGACGTTTGAGTGTCTTAACATTTCAGCCATGGCTTCTGCTCCATAATATCATTACATTATACATACTTTTATATTGATTGTCAATAGTTATCTGAATAGACTCTACTGCTTTTATATCTATCAAATTTTCCACTATGATGGTCGCCATGTGCCCAGCCCCACCAAATAAAAGGTCTTAGATACCAAACATTTCTGTGTTTTCCATCTAAATGAGAAAGTGTATTCGTTAAACTTCCACTATGAAAACTATATAAAACTCCAGGCGAAAGACCAAAGAACAATAACCTCAAATCTATAAGAGCAATAATAATTACAATACCGATATGTAACTGATACCAATGTTTATGAACCCATATCTGAAATTTACTTCTTACAAAATCTCTAATTGTTTTACGACTAATATTCTGTGGTTCCCAATCTAAAAAATAAACACGTTTCCAACCTATATGATGAGGCGAATGGGGATCTTTTTCTGTATCTGTATATTTGTGGTGTTGTCTGTGTGATGCACTGAAAGAAAGTGGTGAACCTAAACCAGATGTTAAACAGAGAAAAGTATAGAAATAACTTTTTAAACTATCTTTATATGTTGCATGAGCAAAGTAATAGTGATTTATGTTATTACCTACTATCCATGCCCAAAACATACTAAACAAAAATACTACAATAGCCCAATGCCATTGAAATCCATATACAGCAAGTCCAACAGCTAGAGATATGTGATGCAATAATATGAATATCTGACTTTTGTTTAACATAATCTTTCCTTTGCCTCATCAAAAGTTAAGTCTAATATTCTTAACTTAAAAAGCATTCTATCAGTTGTTTCTTGTTCTGGCACCATATGTTTTTTACTTACGTTGAGTAGAGCATTCTTATAAAAGAAAGTACCTTCTTCTTCAAATACAACAGGTGTTTCTTCACCTTTTATAATAAAATTAATAGCACACGGTGTACCAACGTCTACATGCATCTTTACATTTGTTCCTTGTTTCTGAGTAAAAAAGTTTGCTTCAATATTCTCTGTTTGTAATTTACTCTTAAAGTGTGCTAGAATTCTTGTTGTTTCTGGCATCTTAAATAACATTTCAGCATCAGCATTCAAACTCGACTGCCATGTGTCTTGTTTTAACCACCAATCTTTATCTTCATCATTTAAAAAATCAGAAAACTTTTTGCCTTTTGTTTCCGCATAACTTCCCATCTTTACACGCCTTAGAGTTACACGATTGATAGGTACATAGTCACAAACTTTACTTTCTTCAATGAGCATTTCTTTGTTTACATCAAAATCTATATTGTGTATTGAATTACTCACCAAAGTACTCCATCATTCTTTTTGATGCGTCTGAATATGACACATCTTTAATTCTAAATTTTAGTAACATACGATTTACGTCTTGTTGTACAGGAACACTATGAAATATATTACATATATTTAGCAGAGCATTTTCATAATGATACTCATGTGTTTTATCATTATCTCTAAAAATTATAGGAGTATCCCCACCTTTTACTATAACGTTTATAGCACACTGAAATCCCATATCTATATGAAATGGAAAATCTGAATCTTTTTCTTGATGCACAAAGAAAGGTGTTATATCTTTACTTCCTATTATGTTACCAAAATCTACTGTCAATCTTTTCATCTCAGGACAATCATTTTGAAATTTATATTCATCAAACATTCTTATCTTTAGTGTATCCATATTATCCCATTGCTCTTTATCTTTTAAATCATGATACGTAGGAAATATATCTTCTCCTGTTTCTCTGCCTGCATTTACCTTTTCTATTAGTTCTGTATTCACTGTAAGCAAAGAGGTACTGTCACTTGCACTCATTATTTCATTTTCTTTTACAAGCTGGTCTCTATCAATATCGTAATTAAATCTATATAAATGCTCTATCATTTGTACTATTCCTGGGACGATAAATACGTCTATACAGTATTTATTAAGGCGAATGAATGACCGTAAAACTTTTTAATTATGCAATAACAGAACCAGAAGACAATACCTTTGTGGATATTTGTGCAGACATTACTCACAAATGTAACATGACTTGTAAGAACTGTTACATACCTAACAGAGAACCACCTGATATGGATTTAGATAAGTTTAAAGACTTTATGAGTAGATTAGGAGGCAGAGCATTTGTACGTATCATTGGTGCAGAACCAACTGTCGCACCTCAGTGTGCAGAATTTATTCGTGCAGTTTATAATGAAGGTAGAACAAACGGAAGAAAACATGCTTGTACATTAGTTACAAATGGTTTAAGATTATCACATGCCAAATACTTAGACTCACTAATTCAAGCAGGATTACGTAGTGTAACTTTAAGTTTGAATGGTGTCGATGATGATGATTGGTATGAACAAATCGATGAAATGCGTTGTGCAAAAAAGAAATTAAAAGCACTACGTAACATAGTTGATAGAAAAATGAATCTAAACACAGGCACAATTATCATTCCAGAAATCAACTATGAGGCTCCTGCAAGATTGAAAGAACTTATTGAAAAAGAAAAGATTAGAAATGTAATGATGAGAATTAAAAATGTTGGTCAACTTGGAAGATACCAAAAAGACAAAGATGGTAACATAAAATTAGATGGACTAGTCAAACTATGTGCAGACCAGTTTAATGTCTCTGAGGACTATATTTGGAGCTTTCACGGTGTACCTTACTACAATAAGTTCAGTGAAAAGAACAGTATTTTATTTCCACTAAGAGAAGGTAACAAACTATTAAACAGAGGAAGATGGGTTAAAATAACTAATTGGGATACTGATAATGAAGGTGGAATACCAGATCCAGGAAGTAAACGTAGAGGTAGAATAACAGAAGATTTTAAACTCGCACCATTCTATGAACATGCTAAAGAAAATGAAGGCGGTTATTAAATGAAAATACATATAATGGGTTTAGACTTTGACCTCGATAGTGAAGTTGACCTTTTCTTTTTAAACGAAAGACTAGTATATGATAAAATAAAACAACTAGAATCTTTACCAAATTCTGATATCTATACAAAAATATATAAAAAAGATGTAATAGATACATATTTGCGTAGAGCAAATACAGGAAGTTGGGACGCATATAAAGACATTGTGTACACTTACGATGAAGAACGTTTTGAAAACGTAAGTAAAGATTTTACTATGTGTTGGAAAAAATCAGATAAAGAACACGATACTTTAATCATATTACCTACTAGCTATGCAGGACATGAAGGTAGACTAACAAGTCCATTAACAAATGTAAGTGATAAGATAATAAACTTAGATACTGATTTGCTGATTGTGAATGAAGACCCATTACGTTATCCAGAGTCATTGTACCCTGGTGCAATGATACTAGGTGTCAGCAAACAAAATGATACACAAGAAAAAACTTGTAATCAGATACGAGAGTATATTAAAAAAGATTATAAAAATATCATAATCTATGCTGATTCAAAACATGTTGCTGGTGCATTAAGTTTTGCATATCATTTAGAAGATATAGTTACAAATGTTTTATTAACTGGAGGACAAGCAACATTTTCATGGGAACATTCACCATGGGTTAAACATTATATGAAATGGCATAATAGACCAAAACATTTAGAAGACCAAAACTTAGCAATGATTTATCCTGCAATATTACATATAGTACGATGCTGGAATTTCAAAAGATTAAATATTTCTTCTAAAATAATAGATCCTTTTAGATTTCTATCTGACTATCCACATATTAAAGTAGATTATTTGTATGGAAAATATGATACAGAGTATCATGGATTTACACAATATCTGAAACAATTTAATAATGAAAATTTAAATATGAAAGAGATAGATTATAAAATATCAGAATCACAAAGACACAATATAAAACCTTATGTTGATAGAAAACTTCTTAAGAGTTATATAGATAATCTTCCAACTTCTTAATAAAGTCTGGATGATTTGCTTTTGTTTTCTGATACAATCTTTTTGTATACCAATTTAACAAGTCCATCTTTTCTGTATTGTAGTTAGATTTATATTCTTCAAACTTTTCTCTATCAACATCTCCATATGAAACTAAATCTTTTGCAGATAATTTATCTATATCTTCAATAACAAAAAGTTGTTCTTTTGGTATACATTTTAATGCACCTTTTTGTTTATCTACTTGAGAATTAAATATACCAAAAAATGCTGTTAAATCTGTATCAGTATCTAATTTATGCATTCTACTTGTATAATATTCATTACATGCAACTTTAAATATAGCATCAAAGTCTAATGGTATTGAAATAAATTTTGTTTTAGTATTCTTCAAATTATTAGTAATTGTTCTGTATATTTCTGGGTTATCATATTTTGTACCTAATACTAACCTAGGGTGTGTATTGAATAAAATTTTGTTTGGTGATGATTTGCTAAAGTGAGGTTGAAACTCTAACCATATTTTATGAGCCAACATGAAATCAGTATAATTCTCTACATGTTCATATCCATTGCCTCTTAGACCTAAAGCATATCTATTTCTTCTCACAAGAGAATTGTCTACTTCCCAATATCTATCACTATCAGGCATATGAGAATAATTATCATAGAAGTCTTCTATAGCATAGGATATAATACCAGCAACATAATCTCCATATGTTCCTGCATAATATTCTAATAAATGTGTTTCTTGTTCAAGTTGTGGTGGAATAATATGTTTCATTGTTCCCAAGGAAATGTAACCCAGTTTTCTGTTTCCGTATCTAATTCTTCATAATAGTAATCAGTTTCTACAATAGAATTTGGATCCATTAAAATTGATGCAAATTTTACATTATCGTGCCAAACACTTTCCCAAGTTAGTGTATCATCTGGATGACATCCTTCTTTCCAGTCATTCATGATCCATGATAATGCATCTCCGCCTCTGTTGATATCATCAACAATCAAAATCTTTTTATTATTATAGGCATCTTCTGCCATCCAACTATTACTTTCAGTATTTTCATCAAGTCCTTCTGCACCTAATTGAACACAAAGAGTATGCATTGGAATGTTAGTCATATGAGATAACATTACTGATGGTACTAGACCGCCTCGTGTTATACCAATAAGATAGTCAGGTCTCCATTCATTTTCATACATCTGCATTGCAATGTTTTGAATACCCTTTTCTACATTTCTCCAAGTATAATTAATTGTTTTCATTATTATCCTCCACATCAGGTCCATCTAATAGTGCTTCTGCGGCTTTATATTGGTCATATAAATCTTGTAATACTTTATACTTTTCTAACATTTCTTTTTTTGGTTCTAAGATAGCCATACGTTTTTTGATAACATCGACTGTTTTAAACAATTCACTGATTTTTCTTTCTTCACCATCGACACTTAATGTTATGTCTTCGTTAACATCTCTGTATATAGATGATACATCAAAATCATCTGATGTATCAAAGCTATAAGCTGGCGCCGCCGATGTAGTGAGTGTTGTACCAGATGTAGCAAGTGTTGATGTATCTATTGTATATGTTTTACCATGATCCAACCAATCTCTGGACATATCATACCCAACATCACTGCCAGTTATTTGTTCAAATTCTTCTGCTAGTTTTTCTATCTCTTTTTTATCAGCTAAAGATTTTACATATTCTTTTTTATTAGAACCAAATTCTCTTTTAGTTACTGTATTACCACCGTCCGGACTTTCGTATATATATTTTTTTATCATATCATCTATTTTGTCAGGTTCCATTGCTCTAGTCCTTTTTGATTATTTCTTTAACAGTGTCAGATAAATTTTCTTCTTTTATTCTTTCACCTCTGGCTGGATCTTTTGGTTGTTCTGCTAATAATACTTTTCTTAAAGCCCAATGACCTTCATGAGTTTTATACCATTCTAATTCATCTTCTTCTGACCAACCTAAACTTTCTAGTAATCCAGATGGCAGATTAAAGTATAACTCTTTTGTATTTGGGTCTTCTTTTACTTCTGCTTGATATACTGTAGGTGTTGAAACTTTTTTAGTACCCATGCTATCTCCCTAAAAATCTTTTAGCCGCATTGATAGGATTTCTTAATCCTTCATATGTTTTATCAATAAACTCTATATGTTTACTTAGCTTAACATTTAGTTCATCCATACTTTTTTGTAAAGTATCTAACTTTTTTTCTACTCGTTCAATTCTTTTTGTAATATCTTCACTCATTTTAAATACCTGCTTTCTCTAAAATCTCTTTTACAAAAATAACATCATCTTTTCTAACTTCAAATTTTCTTGTCCAAAATGTTGGCTCAAGATATTCATTAACTAAATTCAATTCATGGTCATTAAAACTGTTTATAAGTTCAACGCCAGAAACAGAATTAAAAATAACCCAAGGGCTAATGCGTCCGGATTTGATCCAGTGTATAGCACGTGGCTTACTAATCTCCCTAAAGAATACATTATACGGTCTATCATTTTCTCTACTCCATTGTTGCATCAAAAGAATGCCTCGCTCAACTGCACGTTCGGCTGTTTCTTTTTTGTTTAGTTCTCTAATATATGTTTCATAAACTGCATCACTTGTCCATTTATCAAGTTTAACACTTGTTGTAATAACAAAGTCAATAAACTTTTCTGGATCAATAGCATTTACATCCAGCATATATTTACCAAATTTTGTAAAGCCTGTATAATATTTACTCTTTGCGAATTGTTCATATGTTTTCTTTTTACTACCTTGTGTAGTCAATTCGTAAAATCTGTTATAAGCAAGAAACCCTAATCTAACATACTTAGAATCCTTATTAACCCATCTGCGTTTTTGTTCGCACATATGGGCAGAAAGAGTCTTTTCTCTTTGAAAACTTTTACCACAAAATTTACATTCAAACATTAACACATTCTCTAATTGGCGGACCCGAGAGGATTCGAACCTCTGACCTCTTGTTTCGTAGACAAGCGTTCTATCCAGCTGAACTACGGGTCCGTTCGGTTTAGTAGCTATTAGCTTCTCCGTCTGCTTCAACGGCTTGTACACCGCCATGGATTTGCCAATTGCAACCCTGTGACATATAACCTTTTTCTTCAAGATAATCATATCGTGACATCCAATCGTCACTTTCTAATTGTTCTTCATAGTCTTCTTCAAGTTTTTCTTTATCTTCATCAGACCATTCGTTATCGCCACTTCCATAGAAAACAAAGTCTTCTGCACAACCATCAAATGTTTCAATCATTTCGATATTTTCATAATCTTCATAATCCCATATCTCACCATCTTCACCTAAAGATGATTGTAGATAGTCACGTTCTTCTTCGTTTGCTACAGTAATTCTAAATGTACCATTACGCCATAACACTTCTGTATTAAGTGCTTTACCGCTTTCATGTCTAAACATTTCAATCTCTGTTAGACTTTTCTTCCAGTAAGCATTGATATCATATGAACCACCTACTTTAATTTCAGTTACCTCATCACTCACTTTTAACACCCTTAACTTGGTTAACAAGTTCCTCTACTCTATCTTCTAATACACCAACCGCAGTACGAATATGTCCTGTATCATGAGGTTGATATCTAGATTTTTGTACTTCAATTTCACTTACAAGTACTTTTATTGTATTTACTAGTTCGTCATTTGTCATTGAGACCTCCATCTATATTTTTCTGGTATACAAAAATTTCTTCCTATAAGGCAAGTGTTATCATCTTTACAAACTTTTTCATGTTTACTGTTTTCCCAACAATCTCCACTAAAGCCTCGCATTGCTTTATACTTTGACCACCCATCATCGATAGATAACATTATGACAGACGGGAAAACAAGACCCATAGTTACAATCCAAAAGAATGCCCAGCCAAAGCCTTTATTATGATATGGTTCCATTATTTCTTTTTCCTTTTTTTGTTTTTACCGAAAATTTCGTCAAACTCTTTATCTGTTATACCAGTATCTTTAGCTATCTGTTTAATATCATCATCTGAGTTTAAAGTTCTGAATAAATCAATTTCATCACCTTTCATATGAGGGTATAACCGTGAAACAAACTGTGAAACATTATCAGTTTTCACTCTTGAGTTTGGCGGTTTTATATATTCATGAAATTGACTTTTTCCTGTAGAAGTTAAACAGAATAGCTTCCACATCAATTCTTCATGTTTATATAAATCTTTGTAATACTTGTTTACAAATTCATTTGTGTTAAGTAATAAATCTTCTTTGTCTTTTCCTTTGGCACTACTTGCATATCTAAGAAACAACCAACTAGAGAACTGTTTCTTTTTATCATCATCAAGTTTTGAATACCAATCAAAATCTTTACGATCCATCGCACTTAAGATTTCTTTTAGTGGTATTTTTTCAGCCATCATTGTTATCCTTAGAAAAAGTCGTAACTGTGTAATACATCAGGTATTCTATTCAAGTCTTTCACAAAATATGCACACTTTGGTTTATCACCATATTCTAACGGTATTGCTAAAATATGTCCATATTTTAGTTTTGGAAAAAACCATTTTACATCTGCAAACACATTATTCACTCTTATTGGTTGCCAGTCCATTGTAAAGCCTGCAAGAGGATTTGTCAATACTGTATCGAATGGTCTTTCATTAATACTTGTTAATGGTACAAATTCTAATTCACCTATAGTCATATCACCTATTAATATATTCCAATCTATTGGCATTTCTATATTGTGTTTTCCAATACTTAAACTTATACTAGGTGCATTAAACGTTTCAATAAAAACCAAAGGTATAAAAAAGAAGTCAGGTTCGTTCTTATCTGTTACATCCATAACGCAATATCTGATGTCCTCTATTTCATTCTCTGGCAAACTGTTCATTTCATAACATCGATTTTCTGGAGTTAATATTTTCATTTAATAATTTACCTTATCTATAGTAAAAGGATACTCTGCATCCTTATAATACTTTTTTCGTTCTGTTAAATGGCGCCTGCTAAATTTACATCTACTTGTTACATCCCATATCTGCACAAAGTCTTTGTCTTTGGCAATACGTACACCTCTGCCTATAGATTGTATTACTCGTACAAAACTTTTACCAGGTTCCAAAAGAACCAAATTAAAAATTCTAGGAATATTAATACCTACTGCGGCTACGCCGTATGTCGCAATAGTTATTGAGTTTGTTGCCTGATTGATTTCATTATATGCTTCTTTTCTGTCTGTTACTTTCATAGCACCTTGAACGAACTCAGCATCAGGAATAAGGTCTTGTAGAAGTTTACCGTTATTAATTCTACCTGTAAGAACTAATGTGTTGCCTGTTTTAGATATTTCTTGAATCATGTTTGCAACATATTTCATACGGTCTTTGTCTTCTAACAAAAACTTTAATTCACTTTGATAGTTTGTATACTCGGCAGTTTCACATGTTTGAATAACATTAACGTGACACTTAGCAAGTACACCTTGGTCTTGTAATTCTTTAGCCGCAAGTCTATGAATAACTTCGCCTAATGAACTACGTAACGATGCAGACTCCCAATCACTTTTTGGAATAGTTCCTGTTAGTCCCCATCTGATAGGAATATTAGCAAACACTCCTGTCAGCAATTCTTTTAATACTTCTGCTTTTGCCTGATGAACTTCATCAACAATAACACAAATTACATCTTCTATAAAATCTTGTATATTATCTCCACCTGCTTTACTTTTCTTTAGCAGTGAATTCAAACTTTGCCATGTGCAAATTGTATGAGTTTTACCTATGTCTTTTTTATCACCAAAATAAACACCAACATCTAAACCACAGTTTTCATAATCTTCAAATGTTTGTCTTACTAAATCTTTGTTTGGTACAATCACAATACTACGACCATATTTTTCTACAAGTGAACTCATAGTGGCTGTAATTATAGTCTTTCCTGCGCCTGTGGCGACTTCTTGTAGGCATTGAGGGTGTTCTATGAACTTATTGACGATATCTACCTGATAGTCTCTTAAACGAATGTTTTGGCCCTCTGCTATATGACCTGCAGGCCATACTGCATCACCCCAATAATCATCAGTTACTTTATCAAATACCAAATCATGTTTTTCTCTTGTATCATTAATCTGAACATCATAACCTTCTTGCATAATAATTGGAAGAATATCATCTAATAAATTTAAGAATGTTCTTCCACCAACATCACAGAACCTAACCGTTCCATCCCAACGACCAAGTTTATAAGCTGGCATATGATATGCATGAGGCAAAAAGAACTTTAGCTTATTAGAACACTTCCTACGTGTAGCAGGATCAAGTCCTTCTAATCTAATGTTTACCTCGTCTTTGATATTAATAATACAATTCTTCATCAATCCATATAATCCGAATACATATAGTTTAAGTAAGCATGACCGTCTTCTGTTAATCTTGCTGGTGTCCACTGAGGAGTAAACGTTACTTCTACTTGACAATCTACTACATTATCAACTGTTAGTGCCGCTCCTTTAACATCATTCACTATCATATCTGCCGCTGGACAAAATGCACTAGTTAATGACATTACAATATTACAGTACTTTTTTTCTTCTGGCATTTCACCTACGTTTACTTCGTAAATTAATCCAAGATTATAAACATCACAACCCATTTCTGGATCATAAACACCTTTAAGATTTTCGATAATCTTATTTTTTGTTTCTTCAATACTCATAATATATTGATTATAACATAATTCTTTTGGAAATGCAATAGTACAAATAAAAAAAGACAGATTGGGTGAGTGAGAGAAACCCAATCTGTCTTAAAATAACTAGACCTGGGAAGGTCTAGTTAACTGTTTAAGCCTTATGCCGCTCTTTTCATACAAGTGGTCTCAGCTAAACTCTTCCATCTATCGCCAGTCTTAGACATGTTTCTAAGGTCTGCAATCTTTTGAGCCATTCTCAAAGAAACTTCTCTCAATTTCTTTTGATTAGCAACCATGAAGTCAATAATTTCAACTTCCTGCTCCTTAGTAAGACCTTTAGTATCGAATAGACCACCGTCTCTAGCAATCTGTTTGATTCTCAAAATCTTATCTCTAGCAGTATCCATTGTCAAATCAAGATAGTGACACCTTGAAAGAATTGCTTCCAAGTGATCCTTGATTTTAGTTGCTCTAACATTGTCAAACTTTAAGTTTGTAATGAAGATAACTGAACCTTTGAATTCAAAAGTATCAGGAACACCTTCCCTTCTCAAGAAGTGTGAGTCAGAGTTCCAAGAAATCTTCCTCTTCTTACCACTATCAAGAGCCGCCTTAAGAATATTAAGAGCATCCTCATTGAAAAGAATACTATCACAATCGTCCAAGATTACGATATTCTTAGGATCAGAATATTTGTAAAGTGTTGAATAAAGACCAATCGCAGACATTGTACCTTTTACAAAAGTATGTCTAAGAGGCTTATCAGCCATCATATCAAAGATTGAGTCCTTTTCTAGAACTTGCTCAACACCAAATGTTTTACCAACACCTGGAGGGCCTGAAACTACCATACCTCTAACAACACCATCGATTGTTGCCTCGGTCATTTCATCTAGGATTTTAAATCTTTCTGCAATCCTGTTCATTGCTTGTTCATCAGTTTCATTTACTGATTCAACAGTACCTTCTGAAACTACAACGTTTTCGGGATTGTCAAGTTTAACCCTGATTTTAGGGTTCTTGAATTTGCTCTTTTGAGCATTGACAGTAATAAACCAACTACCGTCTTTAGCTTGTTTCAACTCTGAAACAACTGGAAAAGTACCTTTTACTTTTTCGTTTCTATAAGTACCTTTTTTGATTTGTGCTACGAACTGATTCTCACTCATGTTCTCACTCCTTTGTTCTGTTTTAATTATCATTATGTTTATACTATAACACGATTCGTGATATTGTCAAGTTTTTGACCATTACCACCTTTTTTCTATTTCCTCCAAATACGCCATATTTCGGTTGTATTCATCACGTATTACAACATATTTTTCCCAACTTGCATAATTGTGACTTTCAGGACCATGCATATTATTACGAATCTCTGCACTTCCTTTTGCGAGACCTTCGCCAAAAGGCCACCATTCTACAATCTCTTTTGTATCTTCACGATACGTTACAAAAATAGGGTACCCTGCATCTAGGGCACCTTCAAGAGTCTTAGTCTTTGCTAGGTTCATTACTTACTACCTCTTCAATTATTACTTCTTTTTTATCTACTTTGGCACCTGAAAAGAAAGCCATTGCGTCTTCAAGTCTACTACAAATAGCCAATACTTTCCCGCTTATCTTTTCTTTTACCACGTACATTTGATTAAGCCGCCTTAAGAACGTAAGGCTTGTCCCACTTACCAACGTTGATACTTACATAAAAAGCAGTATCAAAATAATCTGTCATTGCATCAGAGTTATCATACCAAGCACGACCACCATCAGCTTTAGCAGGAGCAGTATGACAAATTGTTTTAATGTCATTAAATAGTTGCTCATGCTTACCATAAAAGTGAGTATGATAATGATTGATTTGAGCATATCCGTCGAACTTCTGAACTCGACCTGAATACTTATCGGTCATATCCATTGATCCATCAAAGAAGTCAATAACACCTTCCATCAAAGAAACACGAACACCATTATAATGGTCACGTGTTACTGAAAACTTAATGTTCTTACCGAACTTTTCTTTAAGTGATTTACGAATTTCTTTAACTTCGTTTGTTGAAATATAAGCCATTTGTACCTCTCTCTTTTTGATTACTTAATTAATATAGCATGATTCTATATTTTGTCAAGTTTTGAGGTCTAAATTATCCTATATTTTTCGGAATTTTTACTAGTCGGTTTATAGCAGTTCCTTTTCTATTAGTATATTCTACTCTTAAATGAGTAGTACCTTTTGGAGCAGATCCTGCCACAGATTTGAATATCTTCTTTAATCCTAAACCTTCTTTTTCTTCGGAAAATTCTTTATCGTCTGTAATTTTTATTTTGATTTTTCTTGTCATAGAGTTGTCCCTAGCCCAGAGACAATCACATTCATCGATTGTTTCACCACATATTGGACAGTCTTCCCAATCTGGTAAATCATCGGGCCAGGGACTCATTTATAAGTTAATGTTTACCCAAACACCTTTTCGTTAGCTAAAGCCCTGTATCCAGCGGCTACAACCCTTCTTAAAGGAGCGCCCATCTTATAGATAGTCTTACCGTTTTTGCTCTTATTTGCATACACGGCGTATCCTTTCATTCTTAATGCGGATACTGTCGCTCTTGGATTAGCAATAGAAAATCTGTGTTTCATTGCTGATTCAGTTAAAGCCTCTCCATCTTTAAGAGCATTAACTAATCTGTCTTGTTTTGACGTTTTTGATGTTTTCATCGTTTCTCCTTTTTCTGTTGAAAAAGATTTTTTTGTACTCAAGTTTAACCAATTAAACATAGTACCTCCTTTTCTTTAAGGTATAGAATATCATAAATCACCGGTTGTGTCAAGTATTAATTTTCCTTGAAATCCCTGGATTTTATAAATACAATATGGAGAAAATAATCAAAGATATAGACCAATTCTCATTTGTCATAGGAATGGCCTATGGTATATTAACAGTTGTGTGTATTGTACTATTTGTTTGGATAGCAGTTAAGGTGTATCGTTAAACTCAGGGACTTTAACGTTAGAACGCTTGTTTAATGCATAAAACACATGATTTTCTTTGTTATCACCTGAACTTAACTCATATGAATCGTATTGAACTACTTCAAATCCTGAACGAATCATAAACAATCTATAGTTGTCTGGATGTAAAGTAGCATAATATTTGTGTTGATTCGCAGAATGAGGTACTTCAATATATGCCCAACCGCCTACTTTCATGATTCTATTCATTTCAAGTAGTGTATAAAATGGCATATGAGAAAACTGAAACGATTGACGCATCCAAACTAGATGAAAATAGTTATCCATCATCTTGCTATAGTTGTAATCCATAAGATGTACATTTAAATCTTGTGCTTTACAATGATCCCATTCTTCTTTACTGATAGTAACTCCTTGAACATTCTCATATCCAAGTTCCTTAAATTTAGTCATTGCATATCCTTGACCACAGCCAAGGTCTATAATATTTGCATCTTTTTTGTCTGGAAAAGAGTTTTCAACAAACGGTGGAAGTTGTCTATCAATAATACGTTTATCTAAATCTGTATCTGTAAAGTGTCCAACTTCGTTCTGCATTGCATGTTTGAAGTTATTAATTCTAATCCATTCTTCTGTAAAATCAGTCATTTAGTCCTCTTTGTTAATAAACAATTCCACTACTGGATGCTTGTTTACAAATTTCATTACTGTTTCATAGCTATCACAGTTACCTTTATCTACGTTATGATTGCCAATATCCATTGCAATCTTTTGTAGTTTTAAGATAACTGCTTGGTCTACTTGTTTTGGTATCAAACAATAATGTGCTTCGCCTTTTGGTTCTATTGCTACAAAGTCTTGAACTTCATAATCAACATTACCTAATTCTTTTACATCAATCATAGAGACAAGCCGCCAAATGTTTTCTTATCAACATCTTGCTTAACACCACCAATTACATAAGAACTGATTTCAGTTTCTTGTGGAGCAACTTGTACTTCTGCACCTGCAATCCACTTTTGTGTCCAAGGTAGTGGGTTTGCTTGTGATGTTTTGTATGGGCATTTTAGTCCAACGGCTGTCATACGTTTACAACAAATCCACTCAATATAATCATCAAGTAGTTGTGCATTCAAACCAATCATTGAACCATCTTTAAACAAATATTGTGCCCATTGCTTTTCTTGTTCTACTGCATCAACAAACATTTTAATACATTCTTTTTCTGTTTCTTTTGCAATCTTAACGTAATCTTTATCATCTTTTGGAAGTAGTTTTAGAAGTGTCTGAGTACTTGCTAAGTGTAAGTTTTCATCACGTGCAATAAGTTTAATAATCTTTGCATTGCCTTCCATTTTCTTTAATTCTGCGAATGCCCATGAACAAGCAAATGAAACGTAGAAACGAACACCTTCTAAAATATTAACACTCATTAAAGTTTTATAAAGAGACTTTTTAATTTCGTATTTTGAAATCTTTACCTTTTTACCATTTACTGTATGTGTGCCTTCTCCTAAGAGATTATAGTAACTTGTCATTTCAATTAGTTCATCATAGTTTTTAGAAATATCATCTGCACAATCTACGATTTCACCAATCTCCATCATTTCATCAAATACTTTTGATGGGTCTGCATAAACATTTCTAATAATATGTGTATAAGAACGTGAGTGAATTGTTTCACTAAATGTCCAAGTCTGAATCCATGCTTCTAATTCTGGAATAGAAACAATAGGAGAAAATGCTTCAACTGGAGCACGACCTTGTACTGAGTCTAAAAGAATCTGACGTTTTAGATTTGATGTAAAAATATGTCTTTCATGTTCTGTAAGATTTTTAAAATCATTTGCATCTTTTAATACATCAACTTCTTCTGGTCGCCAAAAGAAACCCAACTGCTTATCAGTTAGTTTATCAAATTGTTTATACTTTAGCATATCGTATCGTTGAATACTTACACCACCCGACGGATCTAGAAAAGCCAATGCTTTTGTATGGTCCGCTTTATTACTTGAATTAAATACTGACATGTTTATCTTCCTTTATATCACACACGACTCGCAGTAATCATCGTATTCTGCATCTGTCTCAAAATCTTCTCTCGTTTTAGTTTCTTCATCATCTTTATGTACATCGATTTCACCCTGTCCATCGAATGTGTTAAAGTAGTATAATTGCTTTCCACCGTATTTGTAAAACATAATAAGATGTTGAAGCATTACACTCATTGGAATCTTTTCATCTTCAAAGAATACCGGATTGTAGCTTGTATTTACAGATATACCTTGGTCGATATATTTCTGCAAAACAGCCATAATCTTCAAGTAGCCTTCAGGTGATTGTTGATCCCATAGTAACTCATATTTATTCTTTAATTTATGAATCCCGGGTACAACTTGCTTTAAAACGCCATGTTTTGACTGCTTCACACTGACATAGCTACGTGGCGGTTCTATACCGTTGGTTGAATTTGATATCTGTGCTGATGTTTCAGCAGGCATAAGAGCCATCAAAGTAGAGTTACGAATACCATGTTTCTTTAGATTTTCACGTAACTTCTTCCAACCTTTACGTTCCTTATATTTTACTAGTTCATCTACATCTGATTTTCTAGTATCTATTGGAACAATACCATTACCATATCTTGTTTCGTTAGACTTAGGACATGCACCTTTTTCTTGTGCTAACTCATTTGAAGATTTAATCAAATAAAAACTCCAAGCCTCTGCCCATTCATCTACAAGTTTTAAATCTGGGTCTGAATAATTTGTATCATTTTTAGCTAACCAATAGGCAAAATTAATAATACCAATACCAAGAGGTCTCCTGTTATTAGTTGATAGTTCTGCCGCAAGTACAGGATATCTTTGATAGTCTAAAAGAGCATCAAGTCCACGTACTGCTAAATCACATGGTTTTTCAAATTCTTCTGGAGAACGAATATTTCCCCAATTAATAGCACTTAATGTACAAAGAGAAATTTCACCTTCTTCATCATGCAAACTAGTTAGTGGTTTTGTTGGTAGATTAATTTCACAACAAAGATTAGATTGCTTGATAGGTGCAACTTCTGGTAAAAATGAACCATGGTCATTTGCATGGTCAACATTCATTAAGTAAATTCTTCCTGTGTTTTTTCTTTCATTCATAAATGAAGAAAACAATTCGATTGCAGGAATAGTTTTCTTGCGTAATCTTGTATTACGTTCTGCACGTTCATAAATTTCTCTAAACTTATCTTGGTCTTGAAAGAATGAATCATATAGACCAGGAACATCACTTGGTGAGAACAAAGTAATATCTTCACCAGCAATTAATCTTTCATACATTAGTTTATTAAACTGTACACCATAATCCATATGACGTACACGATTATCTTCTGTACCTTTGTTATTCTTTAGAACAAGTAAGTCTTCAACTTCATAATGCCAAATAGGATAATACAAAGTTGCCGCGCCACCACGAACACCACCTTGTGAACATGATTTTACACTTGCTTGAAATAATTTATAAAAAGGAATAACTCCTGTATGACTGGCATCACCGTTTCGAATTGGTGAATTGATAGCACGTATACTACCAGCACCAATACCGATACCTGCTTTTTGAGAAACATACTTGACAACTGAACTTGAGGTAGCATTGATAGAATCAAGAGAGTCATCAGTTTCAATCAAAACGCAACTTGAAAATTGTCTTTGTGGTGTTCTTACGCCTGCCATAACAGGAGTTGGTAAAGAAATATCAAAGTTACTAATTGCGTCATAGTAATCTTTAACATACTTCAATCTTGTTTCTTTTGGATATGTACTAAACAATGTAGCAGAAATTAAAGCATATGCAATTTGTGGTGTTTCAAAATGTTTACCAGTAACACGATTTTGTACTAAGTACTTACCACGAAACTGTTCCATACCTACATATGCAATATTGAAATCTCTATCATGTTTAATAAAATTGTTAATTTCGTCCCATTCATCTTTAGTATAGTCTTCTAACAATGAAGGATCATAGAATCCGTTCTTGACGTTTGCTTCTACAACTTTAAGGATATGCCAAGGTTCAAACTCATTGTATACCATTTTTCTAAGATGATAATTAACAAGATTTCCTGCAACCCATTGATAGTTTGGTGTTTCTTCTGAAATTAAATCAGAAGCCGCCTTAATCAATGTTTCTTGAATTTCTTCACTAGTGATACCATCGTAAAATTGTATGTGAGACTTTAGTTCGACTTCACTAGCACTAACGCCTGCGATATCTTGACACGCAAACATTACTACTTTGTGCATCTTTTCCAAGTCTAACGGTTCGCTTATACCGTCTCTTTTTACTACTTGAATTTCGCTCATAATAATTCTTCCGTCCTCTCTTTACAATGGTCTATTATTTACTTCCATTGAGCCATTGTTAATGTCTGTTGTTTATTTCCGAATCTTCCATTCCCGCCACTCTTAACTTAATAATATTAGTTAATTGGAAGTGTTTGATTTCAAATCCCTTTGTTATACCTAAAAACTGATTTCTAGTATAAGCAACTTGATTTATAAGTTCTGATATTGCGACAACTTCTTGTTCACCATCAGCATATTTTTCAGCATCCCTACTACTAAGTGCTTTGTTATAGTTTTCAAGATACTTTCTCAAATATTCACTTCTTTTCTTTCTTAGTTGAATATTTAGATGCTCTAATATTGCCTCTAGTTCTTGTAATTGAGAGAAACGTAGTTCTACATAAGCTGGAAGTTGTGTGGAGTTCTTTTCTACATTGCCGTGAATACGTACTTCTTTTCTTGCTTCAAGCAATTCATTACTGTAGTGTTCAATACAATCAGGTATTTTGCCCCAATCTTTTACAACTTCATTATACCAATTCATGTTTATTCCCAATCATCCTCTTCTTCTTCAAAATCGTCTGCATAGTAGCGGTCATATGCCGCTTCTAAAATTTTATCACCATTTACAAGTTCATGTACATCTTCTTTTAATGCACCAACATCGTCTGCCGTTCTAATAAATATTTCTGCGACATCTAATTTCTCTTTTGCAGGAACATATGCTTTGATTTTCTCCCACATTTCGAATACTGTTTCAATATCTACAGAAGTCATTTATGCCTCATAAATGGCTGAGTTAGCACCGTGTTCTGCACATTCTACACGAACACATCGGCAACGATTATCTGTCATTTGTTTTACTAATTCGTCCGCCTTTCGCCAGGCATGTTCAGCAAACTTTTCGACCCCCACACCTTCAAGTTGTACAATACTTGCAAGACCTTGAGTCTGTAGCAGTAACAAATGATCCTTCTTGGGATCATTTACATCAATTACAACTTTGTGGTCAAACGTTTCTTCAAGCCATGCTTTCAGAGGTTTGAGACCACCGAAATCAACTACCCAATTACGTTCATCTAATTCATCACAACCAAATGTGAATTTAAAAGATAAACTATATCCATGTAGTAATTTACAATGTGAGTGTGCTAAAGGTTGTCTAAACACTGCACTTAGTCCAATGTTATGCCCATAGCACTTGGTCGAAAAATATTTAGCCATTATGCTTCCTCATTTACTTCTATGTTTTCTTGTTCTGGTGCTTCTAATTCTTCTGATTCATCATCAAAATCTTTATTGCCCCATTCTTTCATAACTATATCAAGTTTATCACCAGTCCAGTTTTTTCTGAACTCTGACATAATTTCACCTGATGCAGTAGTGTAAGCAAGTTTGTTTCCAGACTTAACAAGAATTCCTTTTGCTTCAAAGAAATCAACAAGACCACTATATGGATCCATGCCTGTTTCATATGGAATCTTAACTTGTACACCTTCAAAAGGTTTTGCGTAACGAGTTTTCATAACTTTACAAGCCGCTCTGATACCACGTACTTCTGAAATCTTGTTACCTGCCTCGTCTTCTTTTAGTTTTAGTTTTTTCATTGCAACAACAATACTTGATGCATAGATAAATCCTTGACCACCTGAAATCTTATCATCTGGGTCAAACATATCTTGTGATGCGTATGTATGATTTGTTGCAACCATACCTACGTTGTAATCACCAAACATATTTACACAATTTCTAACAAGAGCCGCGAGTGCTTTAGGCTTACGACCCATATCACCTTTCATATCACCCTTGTTAAACTGGTCAACATCAGTTGGTGTTAACATCATACCAAGTGAATCAAGAACAAAAAGAACTTTTGGTCTATCTTGTTCATCTGCATCGGCATATTCTGCCTTGTAGTCTTTCATAAATTCACTGATAATCTTTGCAACTTCATCAATCATTGCAACATTTAATTTTAAAAGTTTATCTTCATCTGTGCTTACATCTAATGCATGTAACCACTTTTCATCTAATGCGTTTTCTGAATCGATTAGAACAACAAAGATACCTTGTTCTTGTGCATGTCTAACAATATTACCTGCGGCTATAAATGATTTACCTGCACCACTTTCACCTGCTAGTACTGTTACCTTGCCTAGTGGAATACCTTTTTGAAAATCTCCACTGATTAATCTGTTTAGACAGTAATTACCTGTAGATACCCATGTATCTGGATCACGAAATCCTGCACTTACTCCAGGCACAGATTTCGTTATGCTTTTTCTAAATTTACTTACGTCAAATGCTCTTGGCATATTTCACTCCTTCATAATGAGAGGGAGGTTGCCCTCCCTCTAGTTGTTTTAATGATTTAGTCAGATTTACGACTTCTAATCATTGCCAGGATATCAGCGGCATCATTTGAACCACCAGTTGCTGGTGTTGATGTTGCCTCTGCCATTGCTGGTTGAGGTGTTGCTTCTGCCTTTGGAGCAGGAGCCGGTGTCTCAACCGGAGCAGATTTAGTTTCAGCTGGAGCAGAAGGTTGTGCAGTTGCCTGCGTAGTTTCTGTCTTAGCCGTTGTATTACCTAAATCCAAACCATAAGGTTTGTAGTATGCACCGAACTTCTCTGGATCATATAGATTTCCATCAACTGATGCTTCAAACATTTCCATGATGATACGTAGTTCTTCATCATTAGGACGTTTTGGCATGAAGTCGTTTAAGTCATACAACCCATGAGTTTCAATAGCTTTACGTTCATCTTCATTTAGAGAACGTTCTTTACGTGCCCAATTTGAAGTTGAGTAGTCAGCATATTGACCTTTTTGAGTTTTTGTTAAACGGAAATCAGTTCCTGAATCATAGTCAGTTGGAAGATTTTCCATATCTGGATCCATTAGAGCCGACTTTAGAAGTTTAAAGATTTGAGGACCAATCACAAAACGTCTGATTGGATTCTCAGGAGATTCCTCGTTCATTGGATCTTGAACAACGAAACCTTGGAAGATGTAAGAACGCTTCTTCCAATACTTTCGTCCAATGTCTTCCATTGCTGGATCTTTGAACCAAGGACGAATCTCTGCATGTACTGGACATGTATCACCCCACATTTCAACGCACGGAACTTGTACAGTTACTGGCTTTGATGTATCCCCACCTTTTACGCCAGGGAATGTCATTTTAATGATTTGACGTTCACGCCAGAAAAATGTATTTGAGTTGTCCGCATCTGGAAGAAAACGAATTACAGCCGTCGAGTCTGTATCCATGTTCCAGAAAGGATAGATTGCGTCTACCCCACGATTTTGATTGGCATTGTCTGCCGATTTTGAGTCTTGTGCAAGAAGTTTTGCACGGATTTCTGCTAAAGTAGCCATATTATTCTCCTATATTAGCCTGTATTAGTTTTAGTATTAGCCTGAGTGTCAACATAACTCTCTCAGAGCATGTTTACAATTATACTTATCTTTTTCCTCAAAGTCAAGCGTTAAATACGTATTTTTTGAAATTTTTTTGTGGGTAAAAAAAGGGGCGCCTAAACGCCCCTATTTTATTGAATTTTTTGAATGTTATGCTGGGATTTCAAACTTGTCAAATGCCTCTGCTAACATAGAATCGAACTGTTCTTCAACATTTTGCTTTTGAACTTCTTCGCCTTCAGTTGCAGTCTTTGATAATTTCATTAGATAACCAGCTAATTTTAGTTTATCTTTTGTCAAAGTTTTGCCATCACGAATTTCATCTGCTATATCTTGTAAGAAAAGTGATAACTCAGCCGCTCTATCGTGACCTTTGTTTTTACGTTTCTTATCATCTGTTGAATCAACATCAACACGATTCGCAATATCATCAACTGATAACGCAAGTTTCAATTTCTTCTGTTCCTCTGCTTCTTCTTTTGAACGAGGTTCAGCATATTGATTTTTGATTTTGTCAAAATCATATTGAGCATTAGGATCTTTTGGGAAATAGATACGATTTACTTTTTGACCCATCTTATCTTTTGCAGTAATGATTTGCATAACTCTTTGAATTTGGTTCATTCGGTTATCTTCTACTTCTTCTTCGTGTACACGATGAATTAGCGGTAAGACATCTCTTAATGATTCTTCAAAAGTTGTTTTTGTAAATTTCTTTACGTAGTTGTTTACAGTATCTTCTGTGATTTCAGCGTTTTGTTTTGCTTCTGTTGTTGCCATCTTTTCAACAAATGCCGCATACCCTTTTGCACCTTGAATACGCTTGATAGATTCTTTAATAGATTCTACTCTACGTTTTACATTAAGTACAACTGAACGATTACTTTCATTCACAAGACTTTGTTTGTTTACTACGTTCATGAACTCTTTTAATTTTGCTAGGTTCGATGATAGTTCGATAATCGCTTCACCCACCATGTCGCTCGGTACACCACCATGTGATACGTGTCTCGCCATTGCTCTTGCACCATTTAAATGTTTATATGGATACTTGAAACGCTCACCTTCTGCATTCTCAACAAAAATTGATGAAATGTTACGAGAACGTGCTCCACGTTGTTCTTCATTTACTGGCGCACGATGTTTGACGATTAATCTTACATTTTCTAGTGTCTGGCGACTAGTACGTGAGGATCCTTCTAGTTTTGACATACCTTCATTGAATACATCACTCATAGTCTGCTCCTTGTTTTTCTCTACTTTGTAAGCATAGTTTTTAGGCTCGATGTGTCTTCCAAAAGACCTTACATCAAAATCTAACATATACTCACGTGATAAATTTCTAAGACTGTTCATTAATTTTTCTGCTTTTGGTTTATCAATATCGACACCTTCACCGAAATGAAGTTTAACTTCTTTTGATGATTCGTCAATAGATACCATCATGTTTGGTTCTTCGATATAGAAAAATCTTGCTTCCTCTGGATTAGCAACACTTTTACCGTTATCAGAATTATACATCTTCAAAGAAAGACCATTTCCTTGAATGAAACGCATAATTTTTTCTGCGATTGTTGAATAATTTACAGCCATATTAATAATTCCTTATAGATGTATTTATCAAATTATCACAGGAAGAGGGTCATTGTAACTGTCATCACTATCAAGTGATTCACCAAGAGTTTCCATATATTCTTCATCGAATCTAGAAATTACTTGAATTTGTCTGATACAAAGCAAAGTAGCAGATACTAAGTCATCTGTCTCACCTAATTTTGCTTCGAAACTCTTACCCTTTGCGATAAATGTTTTTAATTCTCTGATTAAATTTCTACTAAGAGGTACCATTTTATCGCTTTCCATCCAGGATTTCATTTTCATACATGCTGTAATTTTTGTTTTGTATGATGTTGTAAATCCTTTTCTGATTGCTTTTTGTATTCCTCTTTTCTTTGGTTCGTGTAAAAACTCGCCTGGGAATTTATCTTCATCCATTTCTTCGATTACGATAAGAGAAGCCTCACCCAATGAGTTGTTTTCAACTGACCAATATATTTCTGGATTGTTATTTCCAAGTTCATTCATTTCATCTTTAAGAATAGTTAGTATGTCATGCATTGTTTTTACTTGACCTCTAACATCTGTACGATTACTTTGCCATTCTGCAACTTGTACTAGTTCTGGTAAACTCCAAACTTCAATAGCTGAATAATCTCCGCCTGTACCCATTGCAGGATCAAGACCAACTACATATGTAGAGTCTTTATTAATTTTTTCGTACCATCGTACTTGCCCTGTTTTGTGAATTGGTTCTATACCTTTCAAATGAGAAAGTTTA
>CEPX01009025.1_pt1 | contig 24689 bp, 30 predicted proteins | sample 361361 | NCBI WGS metagenome assembly CEPX01 (sample SAMEA2619974, study PRJEB7988) | marine metagenome | biome: marine biome (ENVO:00000447); feature: mesopelagic zone (ENVO:00000213) & marine oxygen minimum zone (ENVO:01000065); material: "saline water (ENVO:00002010), including plankton...
GGTGAAGTTAAGGACGAATGCGGTGTTGCTGCAGTCTATTTGCCAAAAAAACTGGATAAATACCCGATTGGCGGAGCTTCTTATTATCTTTACAAAATGCTTCTTCAAATGCAGAACAGAGGCCAGTTAGCTGCAGGAATAACCACTTATAATGAAGACCGAAAGCAATTAATTGACACTTTCAGAAAAAGAGGCTCTGTTTCAGAGGCCTTTTCAACCAAAATAAGACCCAAATCAAGGGCAATTCTGCAAAAGTATTCAGGAACCAAGGGAATTGGCCATGTAAGGTACAGTACCTCCGGTGCGGATGATATTGGTTCTACCCAGCCTTTTGAAAGGCACCATGGGAGAAAATGGAAGTGGTTTTCATTTGCGTTTAATGGAAATTTAGCTAATTTTTCTGAATTAAAAAAAGAACTTGAAAGTAAGCAATACCATTTAGTTCGAAATTTAGATACTGAAGTTATAATGCACTTTCTGGAAAAGGAACAATTAGGGGATAAGAAAAAGCCAATAGACAAGGTTTTTGCTGATCTTTCTGAAAAGTTTGATGGTGCTTACAATATGGTTTATGCTGATGCTGAGGGAACAGTAACCGCAATGAGAGACCCTGTTGGAGTTAGGCCTTTGTGTTATGTTATTGATGATGATTTTGTTGGGGCAGCTTCTGAAAGTGTCGCAATGTCAAATCTTGTAAACAACGGTGTTAAGGATCTAAAGCCTGGGGAAATGCTTATTTCTGACAAAAGTGGGGTTGAGGTTAAGAGGTTTGCTAAAAGTAAAAGAAGTGCACACTGCATGTTTGAGTATGTTTACTTTGCAAATGCAGCATCTACTCTTGATGGAAGAAGTGTTTATCAGGTTAGATGGAGGCTTGGTCAGGAGTTAGCTAAACAGGAAAAGCTTGAGGTTAATGGTAACGATTGGATTGTTGTTCCTGTTCCCGATACTGCAAAACCAAGCGCTGATGCCTATGCCCACACTCTCGGTCTTCCGGTTATGGAGGGTTTAGTAAGAAACAGGTATGTCGGAAGAACTTTTATTGAAACAAAAGACAGAATGGACAGGATTAAGGAAAAATTTAATGTGAACAAATCTGTTTTGAAAGATAAAAAAATAATTCTTGTTGACGATTCAATTGTAAGAGGTTCAACTTCACAAGCAATTGTACAATATTTGAAAGAAAGAGGAATGGTAAAAGAAATTCACATGCGGGTTGCATGCCCTCCTATAAGAAGCCCTTGTTTTTATGGAATCGACATGTCAACTATTGGAGAATTAATTCCTAATCGCAATTCAACCAATGAACAGATAAAAAAAGCCAGCTTTGAGGATGTTGATGAAGGTGTTGTTGAAAATATTTCTAAAGAAATAGGCGTTGATTCATTGCAATACATGTCACTCAGAGGTTTGGTAAAAGCAATTAACCTTGAAAACGGAAAAGATGATTTGTGCATGGCCTGCATTACTGGAGAGTATCCAACCGAATGGGGAACAAAGTTAAGAGTAAAGGCCCTTGAAAGACACGAACGCGGTTTAGAAGCTGAACGAACTTACTCGTGATTACATGAAAATTCTAATAATTGGGGGAGGAGGAAGAGAACACACTCTTGCTTGGAAACTCTTTCAAAGTCCTAAAGTAAAAAAGATTTTTTGCGCACCAGGAAATGCAGGAACTGCTTCTTTAGGAGAAAACGTTTCAATAAGTGCGGAAGATATTCCTTCTCTTTTAGAATTTGCTAAAAAAAACGAAATTGATCTAACTATTGTTGGACCGGAAATGCCACTAGTTGCTGGTATAGTAGATGTTTTTGAAAAAGCAGGTTTGAGAATTTTTGGACCTAAAAAAGAAGCTGCTATGCTTGAGGGTTCAAAGGCTTTTTGCAAAGAAGTAATGATTAAAGCTGGTGTTCCTACAGCTGAATATGTTGAGGTTACTTCATTAGATCAAATTGAAAGTGTTCTTGAAAAATTTGATAAAGCTGCTGTTAAAGCTGATGGTTTGGCTGCAGGAAAAGGAGTTTTGCTCTGCAATTCCAAAGAAGAAATTAAACAAGCGCTTCAAAAAATTTTAGGAGACAAAGCCTTTGGTTCTGCGGGAAACAAAGTTGTTGTGGAGGAAATGCTTGAGGGAGAAGAAGCAAGCATACTTGGTTTCTGTGATGGTAAAAATGTAAAAATAATGGTTTCTTCTCAGGATCACAAAAGAGCTTTGGATAATGATGAGGGCTTAAACACTGGCGGAATGGGTGCTTATAGTCCTGCTCCTGTTGTTAATGGATTAGAAGAAAGAATCCGAAAAGAAATAATGCAGCCTATGCTTGATGAAATGCAGAAAAGAGGAACTCCTTACAAAGGCATTCTTTATGCTGGTTTAATGATTAATAATTCTGAAATAAAAGTTATAGAATTCAATTCCCGTTTTGGAGATCCGGAAGCACAATGTGTTCTCCCTAAATTAAAAACTGATTTGGTTGAGGTTATTGAAGCCTGCATTGACGGAAACCTTGATAAAATTGATTTGCAGTGGAAAAAAGAATCTGCTTGTTGTGTTGTGCTAGCTTCTGGTGGTTATCCTGAAGCTTATGAAAAAGGGGAAATAATTGAGGGTTTGGAAAATGCAAAAGCTTTTGAAAATGTAATTGTTTTCCATGCCGGAACAAAGCTTGATGGGGAAAAAGTTCTCACAAGCGGAGGAAGAGTTTTAGGGGTTGTTGGTTTGGGCTCTGATATAAAAAGTGCGATTGATACTGCTTACACTGGTGTTTCTCAGATTAATTTTAATAAGATGCATTTCAGAACAGATATCGGGAAAAGGGCTTTGGAGCGGTAAGCATGGACAAAGCCGTGTTGCGCAAACAAATCTTTGAAAAAAGAAAATCTGTCTCTAAAGATGAGGTTCTTGAAAAAAGCAAAAAAATCTTTGAAAATCTTTTTTCTTTAGAAGAAATAAACCAAGCACAAAACATTGCAGTGTATATTTCTTTTAATAATGAAGTTGAAACCAAATTAATTATTGAAAAGCTCTGGAAACTCGGAAAGAATGTTTTTATTCCTGTGATGAAAGAAGAACATCTGCATTTTGCAAAAATTAATTCTTTTGAAGGGCTTGCTGAAAACAAAAGAGGAATCCTTGAGCCTAAAGAAGAATTATTCATTTCTCCTAATGAGATTGAATTATTTATTGTTCCCGGCTTAGCTTTTGATAAGGAAGGAAATCGTTTGGGCTGGGGTAAAGGATTTTATGATCATTTTTTCAATTTCAACAAAATAGACGCAAAAAAAATCGGCCTTGCTTTTGATTTTCAGATAGTAATACAAATTCCTCATAAATCTCATGATGTGAAAATGGATTTTGTTGTTACTGAGAAAAATGTTTATTATGGAAATAAATAATTTTATTTAATTGGTCTATCGAGTCCTAGTTTTTTATATAAACCAGCTTTTTTAACTTCTATTTTCTTGCTTTTTAAAAATTTTACTGTCTCAGCAATAGTTCTTGTTTTATTAGTGCCTAGATAATTAATTCTTAATCCTTTTTTCAATTTTTTTTCGAGTGCAAGAACTCTATATGCTATTGTAGGATGCGGAATTGCTATTCCTGTTTGTTTAGCAATTTCAATTATAATGTCTGTTAACTTTATTGTTCCTCCTTTCCTTGCTTTTTTATAATGCATTTTTATTATTTCTTCAGCTTCTTTTGGCATTAGAGGGGCTGGCCTACCAAACGATCTTGGTTTAGTAGAATGAGCTTGTTCAACTTTTTTAGCAACACGATGAATTTTAGTTTTTGAGGTTCCAAATTTTTTTATCCAAGATTTTGTTGGCAATGGTTTTCCTGGATTATCAATCATAAAAGATTCAATTGTTTGATGCAAACTCCTTGTGGGCCCATTAGAAGTGATTGTTGTACGATAATGGATAAAGGATTTTCTTTTTCCAATAGTTCTGGAGCTTCCTAAAGGATATTGTTTTGGTTTTCTAGGCATTATAAAAGAATTGATTTGTTATTTATAAATTTTAATGCTTAAAGTGTCTTTCGCCTGTAAAGTATAAAGAAATTTTTTGCTTTTTTGCTTCTTCGATTACTTCCTCATCCTTTATTGAACCCCCTGGCTCAACAATTGCTTTTACCTCTGCCTTTGCTGCAAGTTCAATAGAATCTTTGAAAGGAAAAAATGCATCGGAAGCTAAAGAACAATCCTTTGTTTTCTTGCCGGCTTGTTTAATTGCCTGCTCAGCAGCTTTCACTCTTGATGTCTGACCCACACCAATTCCAATAGTGGCATTATTTTTCACCAAAACAATTGCATTGCTTTTAACATGCTTTACTATTTTCCAGCCAAGCAATAAATCATCAGTAACTTTCTTTTCAACCTTAATTCCACTTTTATTTTCCCATTTTTCACAGCCAATCTGATCCTCATCCTGAACCAGTAAACCGCCTTTTATGTGCTTAAAATCGAAGGTTTGAGTACTTTTACCATTATTTTCGAGCTTTAACACTCTTAAATTCTTCTTTGATTTAAGTTCTTCCAAAGCATCAGGTGAATATCCTGGGGCTACAACAACTTCATTGAAAAAGGCAGTAATCTGCTTTGCAGTGCCAATATCGCACTCTTTGTTGAGTACAATAACCCCTCCAAAAGCACTTGTTGGATCGCATTCAAGTGCTCTTTTGAAAGTTTCAGAAAGCTCTTTTCCAACTGCAACACCGCAAGGATTAGCGTGCTTTACAATTACAACGCATGTTTCATCAAACTCTTTTGATAATTCAATTGCCGCATTAGTATCGTTGTAATTGTTGAAAGAAAGTTCCTTTCCGTTCAATTGTTCAGTACCAATAATTCCTGAATTTGATTTCAAAGGAGAACCATAAACGCAAGCTTCCTGATGTGGATTCTCTCCATACCGAAGTGAGGAAATTTTTTCAAAACCAAGCGTAAGTTTCTGAGGAAATTTTTCCCCTTTTAATCTTTTGTTCATCCAGTTGGAAATTGTTGCATCATAAAACGCAGTGTGTTCAAATGCTTCAATAGAAAGTTCTTTTTTCATTAGGTCTGATAATTCAAAATTGTTTTTTTTGAGATCAGCAAGAACCTTCTGGTATTGAGCAGGATCAACCACAACACCAACAGAGTCATAATTTTTTGCAGCTGCACGAATTATTGTAGGTCCGCCAATATCAATATTTTCAATTGCTTCCTCTATTTTTACATTTTCTTTTGAAATAGTTTCCTTGAAAGGATATAAGTTTACAACAACAAGATCGATTGTTTCAATTCCCTGTTCTTTTAATTGTTTCAAATGTTCAGGAGTTCTCTTTGCAAGAATCCCCCCGTGAAGTTTTGGATGTAAAGTTTTAACTCTTCCATCTAACATTTCAGGAAAACCAGTAACAGAATCAACAGTAACTGCTTTCACGCCGGCTTCTTCAAGTTTTTTGAATGTTCCTCCTGAAGAAATAATTTTAACGCCGTTAGAAGCAAGTTCTTTTGCAAACTCAACCAAACCAGTTTTGTCAGAAACCGAAATTAATGCACTTTTAATTTTCATTTTACCCACCTATAATAATTTTGCCATCAATAACGCTTTTAATAGCTTCTAAAAAGCACTCTTGCTCCAGTTTTTGGACTTTTCCCTTCAAAGAATCAACTGTTTCCCCTTCAGCTATAAGAACCTTTTTTTGAAGGATTATTTTGCCTTTATCAACTTCCTCAGAAACCTCGTGTAAAGTACATCCGGTTTCTTTTTCATTATTTTTCAGCACTTCCTCATGAACATCAAGATTCATTCCCCCAGCATACTTTGGAAGCAAAGAAGGGTGTATGTTCCAAATTCTTCCTTTAAATTCTTTTACAAAATCAGGTGAAATTATTTTCATAAAGCCAATAAGCAAAATCAAATCAGTTCCTTTTTCCTTGAACTTTTCAATAATTGGTTTTTCTGCTTCTTCTCGTGATTTAAATTTTTTATAGTCAATTGAAAAAGTTTCTAAATTATGCTTTCTTGCCCGTTCAAGAATAAAAGCATCTTCCTTATCGCCGGCAACAAGAACTATTTGTGCTTCTAATTCTTTATTTTCAATTGCATCTATAATTGCCTGCAGATCAGTTCCTTTAGTAGAACCAAGCACACCTATACTGAGCATGTGCAGTTCCCCTGTTGCTTGCACGCTTCGATAGTATTTTCCATCAATGAAGCAATTGTCATTGGCCCAACTCCTTTAGGAACAGGAGTTATCCATGAAGCAACTTTTTTAACATTCTCAAAATCAACATCACCGCAAAGCTGCCCGTTTCCATTTCGGTTCATTCCGACATCAATTACTATTGCTCCTTTTTTCACCATGTCCTCAGTAATAAGATTGCATTTTCCAGCTGCAACCACAAGAATGTCTGCTTCTTTTGTAAAACTTTTCAGATTTTTAGTTTTGCTGTTACAAACAGTAACTGTACATCCTTCATTAATCAGCATTAATGTGATTGGCTTTCCCACAATATTACTTCTACCCACAACAACTGCATTCTTTCCCTCAAAATTAACGCCTGTACTTTCAAGCAAAGTCATTATTCCTTTGGGTGTTGCGGATTGAATTCCTTTTTTTCCCAAAAGATTTTTTCCATGATTAAAAGGATGGAATCCATCAACATCTTTTTCAACTGCAATTGTTTCAAACACCTGCTTATGATTAAGATGTTCAGGTAAAGGAAGCTGTACAAGAATTCCGTTTACTGAATTATCTTTGTTTAGGTTTCCTATTTCTTTTAGAAAATCAGGATAAGAAATTGTTTCCGGGAATTTTTTGATTTCTGAATCTATCCCGATTTCTTTGCATGCTTTGTGTTTTTTATTCACATAAATTGTAGAGGCGGGATCTTCTCCAACCTGTATAACAACAAGTTTTGGAAAACGTTCGCTATTTTCTCTGCAATATTTCAGTTTTTTCTTTAGTTTTTTGAGGATATTATCCGCTATTGCTTTTCCATCAAGTATTTTTGCGGGCATTCAATCACTCGTAAAAGCGAAACTGTTTACACAACTCCAGTGTTTGCTTTTTTATTTCCTCAAGCTTTGCATCATCCTTTGAATTCTTTAGTGCTTCAGAAATGAACATTCCTATTTGTTCTGATTCTTTTTCTTTCATGCCTCTTGTTGTTAAAACAGGAGTTCCTAATCTTATTCCGCTTGGATCCCAAGGAGAACCAGTATCAAACGGAACTGTGTTTTTGTTGCAGTAAATTCCAACTTTATCCAAAGTTGTTTCTGCTTCTTTTCCTCTTAAACCAATACTTGTAACGTCAGCCAGAATCAAGTGATTATCAGTTCCACCTGAAACTACTCTCAAACCATTATCGCTAAGAGTTTTTGCAAGTGCTTGTGCATTCTTCACTATTTGTTGCGCGTAATCCTTGAAGCTTGGTTCTAAAGCTTCACCAAACGCAACTGCTTTTGCAGCATTAATATGATCGTGAGGCCCTCCCTGCAAACCAGGGAAAACAGCTTTGTCAATTTTTTCTGCAAATTCTTCCTTACACATTATCATCGCACCCCTTGGGCCTCTCAGACTTTTATGGGTTGTTGTTGTTACCGCATCAAAGTAAGGTACTGGGTTTTCATGAACTCCGCCAGCTATTAAACCGGCAATGTGTGCGACATCTGCCATACAAAAAGCATTAACCTCATCACAGATTTTTCTGAATCTTTTAAAATCAATTTCTCTGGGATAAGCGGTGTAACCTGATAGTATTAATTTTGGTTTTACTTTTGCTGCCTGTTCTGCTATTGCATCATAATCCAGTCTTTCTGTTTCCTTGTCAACACCGTACTGTTCAAAATTGTAAAGTTTTCCTGAAAAATTAACCTTGTGGCCGTGAGTTAAATGGCCTCCTTCAGTTAATTTCATTCCAAGAGCAGTATCTTTTAGTTCAAGCATTGCAAAATAAACAGCCATATTTGCCGGGCTTCCGCTTAGTGGCTGTACATTCACATGTTCCGCGTTAAAAAGCTGTTTTGCCCTGTCTATTGCAAGGTCTTCTATTTCATCAATAACATCATTTCCGCCGTAATACCTTTTGTGCGGGTATCCTTCGGAGTATTTGTTTGTTGCAACACTTCCCATGGCCTCTAAAACCCCTTGGGAAACAACGTTTTCTGAAGCAATTAGTTCTATTCCTTCCATTTGTCTTTCTTTTTCTTTCTCTAATAATTCGAATACTTTACTATCTTGATCTTTTAAGTAATCCAAATGCTGCTTGTACAAACCCTCACCTCACCAAGCAAATTTATAATAAAATTAGGGTGTCCATTATTATTAAGCGTTTCGTCGTAAATTAACAATATGACCGGAATCTCAAGGGAAGAGCTTTCAAAAAAAGCTAAAAGTATTAATGATGCTGTTTTTGGCAGAACCAGGAAAAAGAAAGTCCATCTGAATGATGCTTTAAAGATTCAGGTTACTGAAAGTGCCAAATTTGCACTTGGAAAGGCACTTTCTATTGATGGAATTGCACCTAAGGCTAAAGATTCGTTTATTGATATTATAAAAGACCAGCCCGAATCCATAAATGTTTTTTTGGTTAAAAATGAGGATCTTGGTCAGGCTATCGGAATGCTAAAACCATTGTTTGGAGACAAGTCAAAAGAAGTTCTAGAAACATTCAGAAAAGTTTTCAACCAGCTGCAGGAAGAAATCAGTCTTGACAAAGAAAATTTTACTGCGAGTTAGTAATCACAAAAAACTTAATTTCTAATTTTAATTTTTAAAACTTAAATTTTTTCTAAACTTAATTCCACAAAAAAACTAATTTTTTAATTAATTGTTTTTAAATTTTTTTATTGAAACTATTTTTATTTTTAAAAATTTGAGTCGAAGTTTTATATTCTTTTCGATCTTTCACTCATTCTGATCCCAATGAAATGCGCAGAATGCGGAAGCGAAGCATCAAAATCTAATTCAAGTGGCATGCCTGTTTGTTCCAAACACGCAAAATCAAAAATAAAAAGTCCTAAATGCCCAAGCTGTAACCTTTCAATGGTAATAAGAAAAAGCAAGTTCGGTGCTTTTTGGGGCTGCATGGCTTTCCCGATGTGTGATGGGATCAAGAAAATATAATTTTATATTCTTTGAAACTTTAAAAGGCATTTCGATATAAAAGCAAGAATTTTTATATTAGTAAACGATAATATTTTCATGGCTATAAGAGGCGGTGCTAAAAAGAAATTACCAAAAAAACTTAGGGTCAACAAACTTGAACCCAGAAAGGTTCTTTCTAAATTAAAACCTGTTCCGGCGTCTAGAACCAGACCTGCATGGAAGAGAAGGCCGAGATTGCAGGAATTATATGATTTTTTCTCAAAAACCAGAAGCAGTGCGAATTACGATGCTGTTATGCGCAAATTTGTGTTTGAAAATCTTGTTGACACTAAAACTCTAACGTTATTGCAAGAATTGGGTTATAATCACCAAAAAGGTTCTATAAATAAAATCAATGTACCAGAAGGGAAAGTGAAACTTCATCTTGCTATTAAAAAATTGAGGAAAATCGATTACGGAATTCAAAGAGCGGTAGATTATTTAGAAAAAACAATTGCCAATCCCAGGAATTTGCGGAAACAAAGGGCAATGGCTGAAGGAGTAAGAAGCAGTTTTACTGCCCCCCTGTTTACGGTGAGGGCAAGCGTTAATTCTGCCAGAGTAAAATTAAAAGATGAAAAAGTATTTGGAAGATAAAATCATTTAATTATTATTTTTAGGTGAAATTAAAGAAATTATTTCAAAACCGTTTCTTCTCTTCCTGGTCCTATAGAAACAAGTTTTATTGGGGCTCCGATTTCTTTCTCAATAAAATCCAGATACTTTTTTGCATTTTCATCTAAATCAGAATAATTTTTTTCCTTTCCTGTAATTGTAAAACCATCAAATTCTTTGTAATTCGCAACAGCATTCTCCAAGCCCTTGTTTGAGTAAGGAAATAAATCTATTTTTTTGTCTCCGACATTATAACTTGTACAAACTTTTACTTTCTCCAAACCAGAAAGAACATCTAATTTAGTAATTGCAATTTCTGAAAAGCCGTTTAATCTCATAGAAGTTTTCATCATTGGGAGATCTAACCATCCAACCCTTCTCTTACGTCCGGTTGTTGTGCCAAATTCCTTTCCTGTTTCAACCAAATGCGTGCCTATTTCATCATTCAGTTCTGTTGGAAAAGGCCCAAAACCAACTCTTGTTGTGTAAGCTTTTACAATTCCGATTATTCTGTTGATTTTGTTCAGTGGCATTCCAACTCCTGTTGAAACCCCGCCAGAAATCGGATGAGAACTAGTAACAAAAGGATAAGTTCCGAAATCATTATCTAAAAAAGTTCCCTGAGCTCCCTCAAACAAAACTCTTTTTTCATCATCAAGTGCAGTACAAACCTCTAAGCTCACATCGCTCAGCATTGGTCTGAAAAGTTCCCCTAATTTGGAATACTCTTCCAGTACAGAATTTTCATTAAAAGGGAGTTTCAAATCATAAACTTTTTCTAAAATTGCTTTTTTAACAGGAAAAATATCCCTAATTTTTTCAGCCAACCTGTTTTTATCAACAAGATCCTCAAACCTAATTCCTACTCTTTGTGCTTTATCCGCATAAGCAGGGCCTATTCCTCTTTTTGTTGTGCCGATTTTAGTTTTGCCTCGTGAATCTTCTCTTCCCTCATCTTCCAGATTATGCCAGGGCATTATGATGTGTGTTCTTGGGTCAATTCCAAGATCAACTTTTTCTTTAAATTCCTCGACTTCTTTTTTCAAAACCCTTGGATCAAGAACAACTCCTGCCCCAATCAAAATGCGTTTTCCCTGAGCAACTCCTGATGGAAGCAAATGAAATTTCAATACCTGATCTCCAATAACCACAGTATGCCCTGCATTATTTCCACCCTGGTATCTTACAACTAAATCTGTATTTTTTCCGTAAAAATCAGTTACTTTTCCTTTGCCTTCATCCCCGAATTGGGATCCGATTACGACAGTTCCTGTCATTTGTACACCTAAAAGTAAGAGTTAACAGGCTTTAAAAACAAATCCTTTCACATATCAGTATGACTGATGTTTTTGTTCTTTTTGGCTCGAAAAGTGACGAATCTGTTTATGGGCCATTATTGGAAAAATTCACTAAAGCAGGAATTTCTCACGAATTCAAAATTCTTAGTGCACACAAAACCCCTAAGGAAGTAAAATCTGCATTAAATGATACTAATGCAGGTATTTTTGTTGCAGGAGCGGGTTTAAGTGCTGCGCTGCCGGGAGTTTTAGCTGCTGAAAGCATAAAACCTGTAATCGGAATTCCCTGTGATGGTGCTTTTAACGGCCTTGATGCTTTTTTGAGTGTTTCACAAATGCCTCCTGATGTTCCTGTTCTTGCTGTCGGAGTTGGCAAAACAAGCAAAGTGGTCAGGATTTGCAGCAGTTATCTGCATGGTTTGAATGAAATTGTTCTTGTCCAGAAAAAAAATGATGTTGAAAAAAAGTATTTTGAAAAATGCAAATCTTTTATGGAAGAAAATAATATTCCTTTTACAATCGGAAACAGTTCAACCAAGCCAAGCCATTCGAAAGTTTTTATCGAGTTCACAACGCTTGGGAAAAAAATCGTAAAAAACAGAAACCCGATTATAAGGGTTCTTGTGAAAGATAATTCAACCAAAAAAGATTCTTTAAAATTCTTTGATTCTCTTCAGAGTTCTTTTTCTGTTGGCCTTAATTCTTACAAAAACGCGGCAATTTCAGCCCTTGAGCTGATAAATCTCAATAATCAGTATGATGATTTGCTTGTTTCACTGAGAAAAAAGGCGGCTCAGAAAGTAATTGACGCCAACAAATAATGAACTTTTATAAATTAAATCCTCCTAATCTTATCGAGGTGGTTTAATGGGTTCTGTAAAAAATCTAACTGTTGAAAAGGAAGCAACTGAAGAGGCAATGGGTATAGGAGTTTTTGAGTTTACTGATGATTATAGTGTTTTTGATTATGGGAAAATGCCGGACACTCTTCCCGGAAAAGGAGAAGCCCTTTGCAGACAGGCTGCTTATAATTTTAAGGAACTTGAAAAAAAATTCGATATTAAAACACATTTCAAAAAACTTGTTTCAGGAACTAAGATGCGGGTTAATCTTGTTAGGGTTTTAATGCCGCAGGACAATCAGATTTTTGAGGAAACAAAAAACTATTTAGTGCCGCTTGAGATTATTTTCAGAAATTCACTTCCAAAAGGAAGCAGTGTTTTTAAAAGATTAGAAGATGGAAGTCTAACTCCTGATGATCTAGGTTTGGAAGAAATGCCCCAATCAGGACATAAGTTTGAGAATGCTTTTGTTGATGTTTCAACCAAGCTGGAGCCAACAGATCGTTATCTTTCCTGGGACGAGGCAATGGATATGGCGCAAATTTCTGAAGACCAATTATACGAATTGAAGGAAGCTGCTTTGAATATTAATGATTTTATTACTGAAAAAGCAGAAAGCATTGGTTTAGAGCATGCTGATGGGAAAGTGGAGTTTGGTTTAGGCCCAAAGAATGAATTGATTCTTGTTGATGTCTGCGGAACTTTAGATGAGGACAGGTTTTTGTGGAATGGAATTCATATGAGCAAACAAGTAGCTAGGGATTATTACAAAACAACTCCATGGGCTAAAGAACTGGAAGATGCAAAAAATAATGGTGTTGAGAAAGTGAACTGGCCTGCGCCCGAACCGCTTCCTTCTGATTTAAAAGAAATAATTTCCAATATGTACAAATCAGTTTGTGAAGCCTGGACCGGGGAAAAGCCATTTAAAGCACCATCTATTGAAGAAACAATGAATTCATACAAAGCTTTCCTTGAAAAGAATCAGTGAGTTTAGTTTTTATATACTTTAATTCATAAATTAGTTAGGTGTTTTAGTGGATAAGTTTGACTTATTTTCTCCTTTAGATTATCGTTATATTAGCGGTCCCCTGAAAAAGAGGGCTGAACTCTATTTTTCAGAAAATGCGCGTGTTTATTATCAAGCGAGAGTTGAGGCAGCGTTAGTAAAAGCTCTTTCAAAACAGGGAGTTTGTTCAAAAAAAATCGCAAAGGAAGTTGAACGAGTTGCAGAAAAAATAAAAGCAGAGGACGTTTACAAGGAAGAAGCAAGAATAAAGCATGATGTAAGAGCATTAGCAAATGTAATGCGTTCTAAAGTTTCAAAGGAAGCAAAACCATACATTCACTTTTCCTCAACCTCTTATGATATTGTTGATACATCTTCGGCAGTAAGGTATAAAGAAGCGGTCAACGAACTTGTTCTTCCGGAATTAAAAAGATTGCTAAAATTATGGTGCAAAATCGCTTTGCGCGAAAAAAAAACAATTCAGATTGGCAGAACCCATGGTCAGCATGCAGAGCCGATAACTTTTGGTTTTACAATGGCAGGTTTTGTTAACCGGCTTGGAAAATCAATTGCAAATATGGAATATTGTTCTGAACAGCTTGAGGGAAAATTTTCAGGAGCTGTTGGTGCCTTTAATGCTTCTTCTTTATTAGTAAAAAACCCAACAAAATTAGAAAAGGATATTATGCTTGAGCTTAATTTAAAGCCTGCAATGCATTCAACACAAATAGTTCCTCCGGAATCACTTTTAGATTTACTGCATTCTACAATTGAAGCATTTAATGTTCTGGCAAATTTTTCTGATGACATGAGGCACTTACAAAGATCAGAAATAAGCGAAATTGCTGAAGGTTTTGGAGCAAAGCAAGTAGGATCATCCACAATGCCTCATAAGAGAAACCCGATTAATTTTGAAAACGTGAAAAGCCTCTGGAAACAATTCATGCCGAGAATAATTACCTTTTATTCAGATTCAATTTCAGAACACCAGAGAGACTTAACAAACAGTGCTTCTGCTAGATTTATTCCGGAATTATTCTTAGCACTTTTAACATCTAATGAAAGATTACATAAAGTTTGTTCAAACTTGGTTGTTGACAGAAAATCAATGAAGAAAAATTTTGATTCTGCAAAAGAAAAAGTAATAGCAGAACCTCTTTACATTCTGCTTGCAAAGCATGAGCATCCTGATGCGCATGAGTTAGTGAGAAAATTAACTCTGAAAGGTCAAGCGAGTGATATTAGTGTTTGGGATCTTGCAAAGGTAAATAAGGATCTTGCGGAGTATATTAATAAATTTTCAAAAAAAGAATTGTCTTTTCTTGAAACTCCTGAAGAATATGTTGGTTTATCAGTGAAAAAAACAGAAGAAGTCTGCTCTTATTGGAAAAAAAGGTTCAAATAGCAAGATTTAAATAAAACCGAATTCTTTCTTTTTAGGTGTTCTATGGCTTTTAGAAGAAAAAAACCTTCTGTTAAACTAAAAAGAGTTTTTAGAGATATTAAAGGCAGGGATAAGAAATTAAGAGAAGATGTTGAAGGAATTCCTGATGATATTCACAAAGTTGGAATTTTAATTGATAGTAAACTTTTAGGAACAAGTGAAAAAAAAGTTGTAATGGGAAGAAGACATTATAATAGTGATAAAACTCCTGTTCAAACAAGAAAAAAAGATCGCAGAAGACAAGATTTAGGTCCTAACATAGGTGAGAAAGATAAGCGGAGGAAAAATAACAGGAAAAATACCAGGCGTACTGTTGATAAGGAAAGTAATTAGGTTATAATATTAAACTTCTTGGTGAATATTTAATTATGGCTTCGTATAAAGATGCAGGTGTTGATATTGATGCCGGTAATGAATCAGTTGAACGAATAAAAAATGTTGTAAAGGAAACCCATAATGCTCAGGTTCTCACAGGACTTGGTTCTTTTGGTGGTGCGTTTTCTCTTGCAAAAGTTGCAAAAATGAAAAACCCGATTCTTGTTTCCACTATTGATGGTGTTGGAACTAAACTAAAAGTTGCTTCTAAAATGGAGAACTGGAAAACAATAGGGCACGACATTGTAAATCATTGTTCTAATGATATTCTGGCTTTAGGTGCTAAGCCGCTTTTCTTTCTGGATTATCTGGCTTCCGATAAAATTCTGCCAAAAAATGTTCAGAATATTGTTACTGGGATGGCAAAAGCGTGTAAAGAAATTGATTGCGCTTTAATCGGCGGAGAAACTGCAGAAATGCCAGGAGTTTACGAAAAAAAAGAACATGATGTTGTTGGATGTATGGTTGGTGTTGTTGAAAAAGCAAATCTTGTTGATGGTTCTAAAATAAAATCAGGGGATGCAATGATTGGCCTTGCAGCTGATGGTCTTCACACAAATGGTTATTCTCTTGCAAGACATGTTTTGTTTGAACAATCTCATTTGAGTCCAAAAGATTATTTCAAAGAATTTAACGGAACTCTAGGAGATGAATTATTAAAAGTTCACAGGAGTTATTCAAAAGTAATTATTTCTCTGATGGGTAAAATAAAGGTAAAGGGAATTTCTCATATTACTGGAGGAGGCTTAGTTGAAAATGTGCCGAGAATTCTTCCAAAAGGACTGAAAGCAGAGTATAATTATCCCAGTATTAAAGTTCCTTACATTTTCAAATTAATTCAGAGTTCTGGAAATATTGATGAGAAGGAAATGTACCGAGCTTTCAACATGGGGGTTGGTTTGGTTATTGTTGTTTCCAAAAAAGATGCTGAAAAAACAATCGAATTTCTGAATAAAAACAATGAGAAAGCATGGTTATTAGGGGATATTTCAGAAAATGGCAAAGAAAGTCTTGATCTTCCAGAAATAGCCTGAAATTACTTTTATATAGTGGAATAGACTACTTTTATCTTGATGGCAAAGGAAAGTATTTTTGATGGTTTAAAAAAACAATCGAAAAAACCAGGGAAATCAGATTCAGTTAATGCAGCTGAATCAAGTTCTTATCCTGATAAACCTAAACAACAGACTCCAACAGAACCTGCTTCTGATAAAAGCCGTGCTTCATTATTTGGAAGAAAAACTTCTTCTGAAGAAAAGCCAAAGCCAGATCCTTCAAAGCCCAAGGAAAAAAACTTGTTTGGTTTTTTAAAACAAAAACCAAAGAATCAAAGAAATTCCCAGACTGTCGGATCTGCTTTTGGAAGCAATAAACCCCATTCAATGCGTGAAAACATCGGATCAAAACCGCATGAACTGGATCTTGATAAAACTGATGAAATCATTTCAAAAATAGGAAGTGGTTCTGATGAAAAATCTGCGCAAAAGGATCAATTAAAAGAAAAACCAGAACCAGTTATTTCAAAACCTGTTGAACATATGCAACCTAAACCAGAATCAATTGGTCCAAAATCTTTCCCTGAACATAAACCTGAAATTAAACCAGATATTAAACCAGATATTAAACCTGAAATTAAACCTGAGATTAAACAAGATGAATTTCAATCTGTTTCTGAGCAAAAACCAAAGGACACAAAAAAACCCACTGTTGGTGAAAGTTTCTCATCAAAAAATGAACCGGTTGTGAAAAAAGTTTCACAAAAAAATAACGAAACCCCTTCTGAGTGGCAGGAAGAGACAGCTTCAAGTCTTGCAAAAGAAATTCTTGATTCAAGAATAAATAAAAAAGCCGAGTACAAACAAAAAGAAAGTAATCTTATGAATCTTATTGTTATTTTATTGATTATTACCGGGGCTGCTATTCTTGCAGGAATTTGGTATTTTTATTTAGGTGGTTCATAATGATTATTCTGTTAGACTTTGGGCCAATGATTGAATTTACAATTGGAATTTTAATAATTTTTGTAATTCTGTATTATATTTACAAGTTGCTAGTTGAAAGATTAGAAGCTGAAAAAAAATGATTTTGCTTTACATTACAAGTTCCTCAAAAGAAGAAGCTGAAAAAATCTCAAACACTCTTTTAGATGAAAAACTTATTGCGTGTGCAAATATAATTGAAAGTAAATCCATTTACAATTGGAAAGGTAAAAGAGAAAATTCTAAAGAATTTATTATTTTTGCAAAGACCTCTGAGGAAAAAATTAATGCTGCAGAAAAAAAGGTAAAGGAATTGCATTCTTATGAAATTCCCTGTATTATAAAGTTTCCAATAAATGCTAATTCTGAGTATTCTGAGTGGATTAACTCAGAATTGGTTTAGTTTATTAAGACAAAAAAATCAGTTAGTCAATTAACGTCTTTTTTGTTGACATTTAACGTAACCTTTATATACTTCTCACTAATTCATTTCTAGATGATAGAGATAAGATTACATGCAAGAGCAGGTCAGGGAATGGTTACCGGAGCAGAGCTCATAGCTTTGGCTGCAAATTATGAAGGCAAATCAAGTCAGGCATTTCCGTTTTTTGGTTCTGAAAAAAGAGGGCCTCCTGTTGAAGCTTATGCAAGAATAGCTGATAAGCCAATTATGATTCATGAGGAAATATCTGAACCTGATTATGTTATTGTGGGGGATGCTTCAATATTGGATTCAGTTGATGTCTGTGCTGGTTTGAAAGAGGATGGAATTGTTATAATTAATTCTGATAAAAAACCTGGAGAACTTGGGTTGAAGGCAAAAAGAGTTTTTACAGTTGATGCAACTGAGGTGGCTTTAAAACATTTCAAAAAATTAATTTTAAACACAGTAATGCTTGGAGCATTCTGTAAAGTAACCGGTGTTGTAAAACTTGAGTCAGTTAAAAGAGCAATTAAGGAAAAGCTGGGTGAAAAGTTTTCGGAAAAAATAATAGAAGCAAATATTAACGCTATACAGGAAATTTATGATACTATGGAAGTTGAAAAGGTGAAAGTATGATTGTTGCGAACGTAGTGAGCCAAGCCCCTGCGGAGCAGGGTCAATCGTACCCCACAGCCGAAACTGTGGAGGTGAAAGTATGATTATTCCGCACGCAAAACCAGGAACTGCAACAGAAAATCTTACCGGGGAATGGAAAGCATACATGCCTTTAGTGGATGGAGATAAATGTATCAAATGCGGAATTTGTCAAAACTTTTGTCCGGAAGGAATTATGGGTGTTGTTAAAAAAATTCCTGAAATTGATTATGATTATTGTAAGGGGTGCAGCATTTGTGCTAATGAATGCCCTGTAAAATGTATAAAGATGGAGCGTGTGGATGATGCTTAGAACTAAATCAGGAGCCAGAGTTTTGGGAGAGATGGCAGTTCAGTGTAAACTTGGTGTTTGTGCTTGTTATCCAATTACTCCGACAACCGCTCTTACAAATGAATTAAACAAATATTATGCTAATGGAAAAATTCCCGAATACATTACTGTTGAATCAGAATTTGCTGCACTAAGTGCTTTACAAGGAGCAAGTGCTGCAGGATCAAGAACATTTTCCACCACTGGGGGGCAGGGTTTACTTTTAATGCATGAAGTTTTATTTGCAACAGCAGGAATGAGGTTGCCTGTTGTAATGCTTGTTGGAAACAGAGCTGTTTCGTCTCCATTAAACATTTGGAATGATGAGCAGGACACAATTTCCCAGAGAGATTCTGGCTGGATTCAGATTTACTGTAAAAACAATCAGGAAGCTGTTGATGCACTTCCTCAGGCATTTTATGTTGCTGAAAAAACACTTATTCCAGTAATGGTTTGTGTGGACGGCCACTACTTGACTCATTCTGTTCAGCAGGTTGATGTTGTTGATGAAAAGAAAGTTCACGCTTACTTGCCAGATTATAAATATCCATTAAAACTAGACCCCAAAAACCCGGTGTCATTAGGAGTTTATGCTAACCCAACCCATTATCAGGATTTTAGAATGGATCTTGTAAAAGATATGCTGAATTCAAAAGAAATTCTGAAGGAAGCCGGAGAAAAATGGGGTAAAGTATCAGGAAGATCCTATGGCTTGATTAATGAGTATAAAACCAAAGATGCTGACCGAATAATTATGGGTTTAGGTTCAGTAATGGATAATGTATTTACTGTTGTTGATGAATTAAGAGAGAAAGGAGAAAAAGTAGGAGCATTACACTTGAGGGTTTACAGGCCGTTTCCAACAGAAGAATTAGCTAAAGCTTTGAAAGGAAAAAAAGTTGGAGTAATAGACAGAGCAATCAGCATTGGAGGAGAAGCTCCTTTATACTTAGAAATGCTCAGTGCACTTAATGGTTCAGGTGCTGAAATTTCAAGTTTTTATGGTGGTTTAGGTGGAAGAGGAGTAAGAAGAGATCACATTAAAGAACTGTTTGAAAAAATGAAAAAAGGCCCTGTAAAAGAATGGATAACAAAAGAACCGCCAAAAGCAGCAATGAAAGGATGATTTTTATGAGTGAACAATCAAAAATGCATTTATTTTCTCCCGGTCATTCAGGGTGTCCAGGATGTGGGCCAAGCAATGCTTTAATCCAAATAGTTGATACTCTGGGAAAGGACATTATTGTTGTTAACGCAACCGGTTGTATGGAAATAACATCCTCACAATACCCTCAAACCGCTTGGAGAGTTCCTTATATTCACTCTTTGTTTGAAAACGCTGCTTCAGTAGCTTCTGGTGTTGCTGCTGCTCTAAAAGCTCAGGGAAATGATCACACAAAAGTTGTTGTTATTGGCGGGGATGGTTCAACTTATGATATTGGTTTTGGTGCTTTAAGCGGAATGCTTGAAAGAAGAGACAATGTTCTTTATGTTTGTTATGATAATCAGCTTTATGCTAACACAGGGGTTCAGAAATCCGGAGCAACTCCTTACGGTGCTGCAACAACCACTACAGTGGTTGGTTCTGTTCACAAAGGAAAAGAAACAGAAAGAAAACCTATTGTGGAAATAGCAGCAGCCCACGGAATTGCATATGCAGCTTCTACATCAATTGCTTATTATGCTGATATGAAAATGAAATTGTTAAAAGCAAAAGCAATTAAAGGCCCGGCATTTGTTACTATTGATGCGCCTTGTTGTTTAGGTGCAGGCTTTGATGGCGGAGTCACTTTCAAAGTTGCAAAGTTGGCTGTTCAGTCAAGACTTTGGTATTTATTTGAAATCGAAAACGGAAAATATAAATTGAACTTTAACCCGTCAAATCCAAAACCAGTGAAAGAGTATTTGGTGTTACAAAAAAGATTCAAACATTTGGATGAAAAACAGATTAAGCATATTCAACAGCAGACTGACATAACTTATGAAGACCTGTTAGAAAAATCTGGATTGGTTCCTAAAAAAGAAGAATCTAAATAATTTTAATATTTATGAAAGAAAAACACGGTGTTACCGCGATCATTTATGATGAGCGCGATAACAAGAGATATTTCCTTATTCTTCACAGAGTTTTAAACTGGTCTGGCTGGGAATTTTTAAAAGGCGGTATTGATGAGGGCGAACTTCCTGAACAGGCTTTGTTAAGGGAAATTGATGAGGAAAGCAGTTTAAGTCAGGTAAAAATCATTTCTAATATGCCTAAAAAATTTACCTGGATTGCAAAAGACATGAAATATGTTTACACTCCGTTTGTCCTGAGAGGAAACATGGATGAACCGGTTAATTTAGAACAGGAAATTATTGAGCATGATGATTTTAAGTGGGCTGAGGAAAGTGAAGTTGAATCATTTTTAACACATGATGATAATAAACGAATTTTCAAAGAAGCTTTGGATATTTTGGGTAGTGTAAGTGAAAGTAATGGAAAGGATTGAAGTAATAGTTTCTGGTAGAGTTCAGGGAGTAAGCTTTCGGGCTTTTGCATTACAAATTGCTTTGTCTTTAGGATTAAAGGGTTTTGTAAGAAATCTTGCTAATGATTCTGTAGAAGCAGTTGCTGAAGGAAAAAAAGAAAAAATTGAAAAATTCCTAATTGAATTACAAAAAGGCCCTCCGCTTTGCAATGTTGAAAACATTTCAGTTACCAGATCAAAAGCTATTAATGAATTTTCTGATTTTGAAATAAGATATTAGTTTTGAATTTTGAAAAATCAGTTTTCAACAAAAAGTTTTGTTTCTTTTGTATGAAGCTGTCCATTAATTGCGGATTCTGCAACCAAAGTATAAGTTCCCGGAAGAACTTCCCCGATAGGATTAATCAGAAAAGTTATTTCTCTGGAAGTTCCTGAGGATAAAAATTTAATTGAACCATCAAACTTTTCATTCAATGGAATAACATCAAAATCACTAATCTCTTTTGCCTTTAAAATAAGAGAAACATCTTCCGCATCAGTTTTTGTCTGATTTGAAATTATAATAAAAATCTTTGTTTCTTCCCCGCTCTTTATCGGGTTTTTTTCAAACCTGAATTCTATGGGGCTTGGCTCATAATTTGAAACAGCATAAATTGCAGCATAAGCCAGAATAATAATTAGCACAATCGCTCCTATTATTGGAAGAAACTTTTTTTTATCAAACTTGATAAAGTCTAGGTTTAAACCTGAATCATAAACACCCATAAAATCACTCAATTATAATGGTAAAAACAGCTATTTAATTCTTACTTTCACAAGACTCAATAAAGGTGTTGATGCAGATTTAGGATTATTAGAGTTTTTTTACAAAATAAGTTGCTTTTGTTTCAGGATTGCCTTTAGCTAGTTTTTGCAGCCATCTAACTAGATTTTTAGACTCCTTTCTTTCATAGTGCATTGCCCTTGCCACATTTCCATAAAATGTTCTCATCCTTCTCCTTACCTGTTCTGTTTCTCTCTCACTATCAACATTAACTGGGTTCTTGTAATAGTAGAGGCTTTCAGGAACGGGAATTTTCACTTGCTGAAAACCATTTTTTCTAGCATGTTCTTCAATTAGTTCCACTAAATAATTAGCCCATGGCTTTTCAGTAATATGCTTGAATCTATCAAGCATCGGTTGTTCCCCAAAATGCCCGTTTGGAATCATTATCACAGAATCCTTGTCAAAACCTAGGCTCACAGAGCCTAAATTTCTCTCACGTTCTCCAGTTTGGCTTTCAAGACGTAAACCAACAACAAAATTTGATTCATTAACTCCTTTTGAAAGGCCAATTACATATCGTGTTCGCTTTTTTCCTCTAACGATTTGTTCAGGAAAACTCAGTAAAAATTTTCTGCCAAACCTCAGCAGGTCTTTTCCAGGACAAATAAGGCCGATGTACGCTCTGCCTTCCATAATTGCTGCTTCTTCATCTTTGAAAATCCTCTGATTTCTAGCTGTGAAATTTTCTCTAGGTTTGAATGGTGCCATAGAGAAATAATTCTTTACTTATTTAAAATCATTTGCTAATTTTGTTGTTTTTAAAATTTGTCTTATTTAGCAAATTCGGTTATGGAAGCACGAATAACTGATCATCATTTTTCCCGTCTAAATAACCCAATCTAACCCCTGCATCAATCCAGGCATGGGCATAACTATAAGCTGCCAGTGCAGTAAGGAGTTTTCCTTCTTTTTCAAAGTGCATTGCATCATTGTAATAATTCCTTGCCATTTCCAACAATTCATTCCCTTTCTCAGAATCAATAACCCCAACTTTTTCCAATGCTTTTTTTGTTAATTCCCTGTACTTTGAAACTTTTTCTTCAATCTTTTCTTCTTTCTCATTCATTTAAGATCACTCAATGTATTTAATCCTTCAATTTCTTTTTCATTAAGCTTACCGCATACAATCACTGATTGCGGGTATTGTGAAAAATTAAACTTTTTCAGATCCTGAATAGAACCAGCTTTGACCTGCTGCTTTTCTCCACTAACTCCTGCTAATCCGACAAAAATACTTTCTCCTAAAACATTTTTTTCACGTTTAATCTCTATTCCCTCAAGCAAGGATAATGCATGTCCAATGTTCATCATTTTATCTTGGTCTTTTTTAATATCTAATAAACAAAGCGTATGTAATCCTTTTTCCTTATTCTCAAGAATTGTGTCGTAAAAACTTTCAGGTTCATATTCTTGTTCATGGAAAACAATAGAAGTGGTTTTTCCAAATTTGTATCTTTCCAAACCAGTGAACCCGACAAATTCAAAAATGCTTAATCCGGGAACAAGTTTTGTTTTCACTCCTGATTTTTGTGCATCAAGAATAATCTGTAAATGAGTAGTAGCATTCATCGGATTTCCATAAACGCACAAAGCAATTTTTTTATTTTTTGCTTCTTCTAAAATTTGCTGAAATTCTTCTTCCACTTCTTTTCTGGAAAGTTCAGTAAGTGCTTTTCCAATAAATCCTTCAAGTTCTTCTTTTGAACCTTCAGAGTACTGTGAAGTGTAAACCTCTAAGTATGCCTTTTCACACTCTTTCAGTGATTCCAGTGCTTCTGAGGTTATGTGTTTTGGCTTTAGTCCAATTCCGATTAAATATAGCATATAAGAAGTATTTTTGAATAAATTTATAAGCAAGTGCCTGCGCCTAAAGTAAGCAAATCTCTTCCCCCAGTAGCGAAGCCAAGGATTATTACTGCTATTTTTATGAAAGCCTTAACTCTTTCATCCTTGATATCCTGATCCACATAATGGATTATTAAGAGTGCCAGAACAATTTTTACTAAAATAAACAAAGCAGGATGAACTCCTAAAATTGATTCGCTTAATGGGTGTTGCTCTCCGCAGCTGAAAATATCTGTAGCCACAAATGTTGCTGATCCATCCAAAACCTGACCTGCAACAACAAGAATATTTAACTTATCCTTAAAGAAATTTTTTTCCTTGAGTTCAACAACAAATTTTGCTGCAAGAGTTATTATTGCGGCTATAATCACAACCATGAAAAATCCATCCCATGATTTGAAAACACTGAATAAATAAAGCAGTACCGGAACAGCAAATAATAATCCAATTCCTCCAAAGTATTTGTAAAAGCTTTCCTCATCTTTTGAAATTTTTTTGCTGAGGAGCAATGCTACTATTGTAATTCCTGCGGTTAAGAACCAGATTCCTGGAGTGAATGTAAAGAAAGCAGGATCTAATATATTGCAGGTGTTATTGAAAATTCCGGTATCATTGAATACTCTAAAACCTGCTCCAAAGATAACATACGGCAATAAAGCCAGCATGAATTTAAAGTTAACAGGAACATCCTTGTTTTTCAGAAAAGGAATTATGCCAAACCAGATAACTAAAAGCAAAATTAAAGCATAAACTGAGGTATTCACAAAATTATATCCCTGAATCGCAGGGTTAATTATAGGGCTGCAGAAATATTCCTGAATAAACTCCTGAACCATGGATTTATAATCATTGAATCAGCTTATTAATTTTATGTTGAATTCAAAAAATAAACTTAAAAAGGTTTTAAAGCCCAGAAACCTGAAAGAGTCTCTGAAAAACAAGCTTACTAAAAAAGAGTTTACTTTTCTGAAAACCTCATTTGATACTCTTGGAAATATTGCGATAATGGAAATTCCAAAAGAGCTTGAAAAAAAAGAAGCATTAATTGGAGAAGCTCTTCTTGAAGTTAATAATTCTATTGAAACTGTCTGTAAAAAAACAGGAGCTCATAAAGGAAAATTCAGAGCTGAACCAGTGAAAATAATTGCAGGCAAAAGAAACAAAACTGCACTTTACAAGGAATATGGTTGTATGTTTAAAATTTCGGTTGGGAAAGTTTTCTTTTCCCCGAGGCTTTCAACTGAAAGGAAAAGAATTTCTGAACTTATAAAAAAAGGTGAACATGTTGCCTGTCTTTTTGCGGGAGTTGGTCCTTTTCCTATTGTGTTTGCAAAAAATTCTGAAATGGAAAAAGCAATTGCTGTTGAACTAAACCCTCATGCTGTCGAAAATATGAAAGAAAACATTGTGAAAAATAAAGTTGATGGTATTGTTGAGCCT
>CEPX01024425.1_pt1 | contig 24679 bp, 24 predicted proteins | sample 361361 | NCBI WGS metagenome assembly CEPX01 (sample SAMEA2619974, study PRJEB7988) | marine metagenome | biome: marine biome (ENVO:00000447); feature: mesopelagic zone (ENVO:00000213) & marine oxygen minimum zone (ENVO:01000065); material: "saline water (ENVO:00002010), including plankton...
ACCCTGCGGCGGTTCTCGCAAGCTAACTTCGTTTTTTGTCCTCTGGACTTTGGCACTTTGTTCTTTCTGTCCTTTGTGCTTAGTCCTTGGGGCTGGACTCATACGACTCGCGTTGGTTTCTATACTGGCGCGGGTCGTTTTCTTTTTGTATACTATAAGCGGTACTAGGCGAATATGCGAATTGCCATGGCTTTACGCTGCCGAATCCAGCGACTATGCATCCCAGAGTATCGCCAGCTACGGCTTGCGATAGCGCGGAACACAGCGTTAAAAAACGAAGTTACTTGGTATAACGCGCTAAGGCATTATGATGCCAAATACGATACAGCCCCAAGAGCACTCGCGGGGCAGTGGCACAGACGGCGCGCTATACAAACCGCAACTCGGACGGCAACCTGTACGTGCGTTACCTCAACTGGCGCGGCGACAGGTGGAACTGGAACTGCAACTGGCTTGACAGCGACTGGAACGGCAGTAACCCTGCGGTAGATAAAACTAATTATTCAAAAATTCCCCGTGGAATAGCGGGGGATTTTTAGTTTGGTAATTTATTACTTAACTGTTTGTTTTACAATTTTTTCAAATATTTTTGGATTATGTTCAGCAATATCAGCAAGAATTTTGCGGTCAAGTTCAATCTTGTTTTTTGTCAAAGCATTAATCAGCTTACTATAAGTTGTTCCATTTTCGCGGGCTACAGCATTAATTTTAATCTGCCAAAGCGCGCGGCTAGTTCTTTTCTTAACTCTGCGGTCGCGGTACGCATGCGCGCCAGCTTTTGTAATAGCGGTTTTAGCTGCCTTAATTAAATTTTTTCGGCCCCATTTAAAACCCTTGGCTTTTTTCAAGATATTTCGTCTTCGCTTTGTGTGCATTGTACCTCTTTTTACTCTAGGCATATGGCAATTGTTTCTTAATCTGCTTAGTGCTTGCTTTTGATAGTGTAGTATTTCTGCGCTTGTTCATTTTGGTTTTTCCAGATTCGCGTGAATTAAAATGATCCTGGCCAGCAGTGCGTTTAACTGCTTTTCCAGTTTTAGTGAATTTAATCCTTTTGGATGCTGTTTTGTTGGTCTTAAGCTTTGGCATAAATACCGCATTATACTATCAAGAACGCAAAATTGCGTCAATACTAATTTTTATTCGCAACAGTCAAAGAAAGCCTTCCACCTTGCTTGGAAAATGGCTGCTCAATTATTATGTCATCACTTAAAGAATTTGCAAAATCTTCCATGTTTCTTTTAGCTTCTGATACATAAGCTTTTTCACGTCCTTTAAGCACTACGTCAATTTTAACTTTATGTCCCTGTTGTAAAAATTTTTCAGCTTGCTTGTGCTTGGTTTCTTTATCATGATCGCTAATTCGGAATGAGATGCGCACTGCTTTAATATCTACTTTTTTCTGGCGGGCTTTTTGCTTGGATTTAGTTTTTTCCTGTTCATATTGGAATTGTCCAAAATCAAGAATTTTACAAATTGGAGGCTGAGCTTTTGGCTGAACTTCAACAAGATCTAATTCCTTTTCCTTTACTAAGGCAAGAGCATCGCGCGTATCCATTTCACCGCGATTATTTCCTTCTTCATCAATAACCATAACACTAGGTACCCTAATGCGCTCGTTTGCTCTAAAACGAGTTACTTGCTGTCTGTCTCTGCGTTTTCTATAAAATGATGGTGATCTTCGCTGCATATATAATTTAATGGTGGAGGTGGCGGGCTATTCTCCCGCGTGAAAATAGGGCACAACTTTTACTGCTTACAATCATATCCTATTTCAAAAGGTCATGCGCGCACTATAAATAGGAAAAAAATGCGCACATTATCCTCAAAATTCTTGATCATAACGCGAGGCGCGCTATGACTGCGTCCTGAAGTATGGCGCCACGATCATCTCATTCAGGCCTAAGATGGTGACGGCTGAAAGCTTTAAGCTACAGCTGGCGCAAAGCTAGGAACTGCGAATGCTCGCGCAAGCGCGGTCTTTACTCTACTAACAATGCTGTTTGCAATTGTATGGTTGATTACATTTATTCACATCACGATAATCTGGTGAAGGATTGCGTATTAGTAATGATCTTATTTTGCGATTAAATAACACCCCCTAGATCATAAAAATACCGTATTTAAGCTAAAATGTCAAGATTTTAGCTTTCTTCCGATGTCGCGCTCAATATCTCGTTTTTTGATTTGTTCGCGTTTTTCAAACTTTTTTTTGCCTCGTCCAAGCCCTAATTCAACCTTAATAATACCTGATTTTGAGTATACTGAAAGCGGAATTAAGGTTAATTGCTTTTCTTTAAGCTTGCCAATTAAGCTTGAAATTTCTTTTTTATTAAGCAAAAGAGTACGCGACTGCGTGGGATCATAATCAATTTGCACGCTTGCAGCTGGCTTATATGCCCCAATATGAGCTCCAACAAGCCATAATACCCCTGTATTAGGGTTTATTGTGCTATAACTGCCTTTGAGTTTAATGTTTCCTAGTTTAATTGACTTGACTTCTGGGCCAGTTAATTTTATACCAGCCTCAAAAGTGTCCAAAATAGTATATTCCGCAAATGCGCTCTTGTTTTTAGCTAAGAGTTTTCCTTTCATAATTACTTCAAGTATATATTATATTGTTGACTTTTCCAAAAGTTATTGTAAAATAAATTCATTGCCTTAATTTTATAATTATTTTTTAAGGAGATAATAAATATGCCAGAACCAACATCACCTTCGCAAATACCCAGTGATCCTGCACCGCGTCCAGCTGCACCGCCTAAGCCAAGCATGCCGCGTAGTGGAGGATCATCAATAGGCACAGTAGTGCTTATAGTAGTTATTTTAGTTATAGGATTCTTATGGATGTCCCAAACCAGAATTAGCGGATATAACCAAGATTGGCAAGCAGTATTTCTTACAAATGGCCAAGTTTATTTTGGACAGGTAAAAAAGCAGAATAATGTAGAGCTCGTGGTAAAGGATATTTATTACCTTCAGGTAACAAGGCCGTTGCAGCAGACAGAAGAAGGCGAACAACAGCAAAATCCGCAAGGCGAGCTTTCGCTAGTTAAGCTTGGCAATGAGCTTCATGGGCCAACTGATTCCATGTTTATCAATCGCGATCATGTATTGTTTGTAGAGGATCTTAAAGATGATTCAAATGTAGTTCAGGCAATTGATAACTACAAGACTGGACAATAATATTACAAGTTTAATTGGGCTCTGGTATTATGGCTTTTGACATTGCAAAATTTGGGAGAAAGCCCTACCAAAAACTTGAACAACCGCAAACTAACACAGGGTCCAGCGTGCATATACGCAGGTATTTTAGCGTGCTTTTTGAAAGGCTCATAAGCATTTTGCTTCCCTTAGCTGTTTTTGCTGTTCCTATATGGGTATGGGATTTTGGTGCTGAAACTGGGTATGGGCGCAGCTTGCTTTGGCTTGTGCTTTCTGGCTTAGTTTTTGTGTTTGGCGTTATATATGGGATGCTAAAGTATGAGCTTGGAAGCACTCCTAGCAAGCAAAAAGCATATCAGCATATTATTAAAATAAGCATTGCAGTTCTTATTGCTTTTAGTATTGGCTCATTTGCGAACTTTGGGTTTGTACACGGTTTTGGCATTGGCATGCTAAGCGCGCATTTAACAGTTGTTGGCGTACTTTTTGGCGTAATGTGGCTTGTGATAGTTCGCTACTTTAAGCAAGATACTTCATTTATAAAGAACATTTTTGTAAGCTGGTTTATTGGCAGTACAATGCTTGCGATTTATATCCTAATACGATTGCTATTTGCTGGAGGATATAATGCTGCTAATTGGGTTCCTATGCAAGGGTGGCTGCTGCTTTTTAGTATTAACGTATTTTTGCTTTTGGCGTTTGCAATGTTCCAAAAGCGCGTTGTTAAAACTATTTGGACTGCGAGTATTGTATTGCATGTAATTGTTCTGTTTAGTTGGGACATGCCAAGTATATGGCTTTTGCTTTTGGGCGGCATTTCAGCGCTATTGGTGTTCCAAATCGTGTACAATAAAAAACTTTGGCAAAGGAATTTCACTTATCCTTTCCAGATATGGATTATTGTTTTATTACTGCTTGTAATTCCTGTAAAAATTTTTACAGGCAAAAGCGTGCCAGAACAGCAAATATATCCTTATGACGCAGTGCGCGCTGCTGCTTCCAGCCAAGGTTTTTCCTTATTTGGACAGGGTCTTGGCAAAGGGTCAGATGCAGTTGCATTGAACCAAATATCATTTTTTGATTTTGATGATGAAAACACAATTGAATTAACTGATTCAATTATTGGGCACGGCTATGTGCAGATTTATATAGAAACAGGCATAATAGGCATTATTAGCTGGCTGCTATTGCTTGGGTCCTTGCTCTTTGGCGGCATTTGGTTTTTGCGCGAGCATGTTGAATCATTAAAAGAGGGATCAATGCCAGAGGCGATTTATTTAGGAGCTATTTTCTGGGTAGTTGTAGCTATGATAGGGATTGGCACATGGTTTAGCGCTTTTTCATTGCCAATATATTGGTTTTGCATGATGCTGTTCGGCGCGGCAATGGTGATGTGGCAAGAAGGAATAAAACAAGAGCAAGCTTCAAAAACACGTACTAGGAGGCGAATCCTAGTAGTAGTGCCCTCATATCCATTGTTTATTATAATAGCAGTAGTGGCTATAAGCTATGTGGTTTTTTTGGTTGTAAGCATACGCGCGGTTTCAGCACATAGAGCCGCAATACAGGCCAGCACTATTTCTGATTCTCGCGAGCAGCTGGACGCCTGGCAGAAAGTGACGTCTGCGAATCCATGGAATCCGCAATACCAGCTCTCGCTTGCCCGGGCGCGCGTGGGTTTGCTCGGGACTCCTATTTCTATTGATGCGCAGCGCACAAATCTTGAGCAGGTTACTACAGTTCTTATAAAGCAAACTAGTGATTCAAATAATCCGTTAATTCATTGGTTTGCAGCTAAAATTTATGCACAGCTGCAGTCCTATGCAGAGGGATCTGCCCAGCTTGGCCGCGAGCGTTATCAAAATGCGCGAAATCTATGGCCAACTAATGTCGCATTGCCCGTGGATATTGCGCAATATTATCGCGACCAGCTGGATTCTTTGGTTTCAAGTGATGTTTCAGCTAGTGATCTTCGCAAAGAAGCGCGTCGTGGACTAGAGCAGGCACTAAATCTTGAGCCGGAATATTTGCCTGCTCGCTTGGAGCTTGCATTTTTATTAGAAGATGACCAAGGCGTTGCAGTGGCTCTTAGCGAGCTAGAGCTATGGGAAGAGGCAAGCCCGGAAATTACATACCATATTGGCAGGCTGCATTTTAATAATGGCGACTTTGGGTTATCAGTAGAAAAATTCGCCCAAGTATTAGAGAAAGTTCCAAGCCATTCAAACGCGCGCTACTCGCTTGGAATAGCATATTTCAGGCTAGAGCAGTATGATGACGCCTTAACTGAATTCCAAGAAGTATTGCGTCTAAATCCAAGCAATACAGATGTACAGGAAAAAATTAATCAAGTTCAGGATAAGATTGAGGAATGATTGGGATTTACAACCCCTGCACACTGACACATATTATTGGTTGAAAAAACCTTTGTTTTTTGCTATTCTAACTCCATGAAACAAGCAGAAATAGAGAAAAAAGTTCTTGATTTTTGGAATAAAGATAAGACATTTCAAAAGTCTGTGGATAAGAAGTCGCCCAATGGCGATTATGTTTTTTATGATGGCCCTCCATTTGCAACTGGCACGCCTCATTATGGCCACATTTTAGTGTCAGTTATAAAAGATGTCATACCGCGTTATTGGACAATGCGCGGCTACCGCGTCGCGCGCAGATGGGGCTGGGATTGCCATGGTTTGCCTATTGAAAATATTGTGGAGCAAGAACATGGATTTAAGCATAAAAAAGATATTGTGGAATTTGGAGTTGATAAGTTCAACGAGACAGCTCGCACAAAAGTCTTAAAATATGTTGATGAATGGCGCAAGGTCATAGATAGATTAGGAAGATGGGTTGATTTTGATAATGATTACAAAACAATGGATTTAGATTTCATGGAATCAGTTTGGTGGGTGTTTAAAGAATTGTATGATAAAGATTTGTTATATGAGGCATATCGCTCAATGCATATTTGTCCGCGATGTGAAACAACTTTAGCGCAATCAGAGGTTGCCCAAGGATATAAAGATGTGAAGGATTTGTCAGTGGTCGTAAAATTTGAACTTGAGGACGAGCCAAATACACATCTATTAGCTTGGACAACTACTCCTTGGACTTTGCCCGGAAATATGGCTTTGGCAATTGGGGAGGATATTAAATATGTAAGTGTTGAGTCAGATGGTGTAAATTATATTTTAGCAAAAGAACGGCTTAATGATGTACTAGGGGAAAAAGAACAGAAAAATGTCAAAAATGTAGATACTAAATCATTAGTAGGAAAAAAGTATAAGCCATTATTCCCATATTATGACAATGATGATTTAGAAGGCCGCGAAAACGCCTTCAAGGTCTATAGCGGCAATGATTTTGTGAATACGGAGGAGGGAACTGGTATAGTTCATATTGCGCCTGCTTTTGGGGCTGATGATTATGGTTTATCTAATCAGCACAAGATTCCATTTATACAGCATGTGAACATGGATGGAACTTTTAAGGAGGAAGTAACAGATTTCGCGGGGTTGGAGGCAAAGCATCAAGACAAGCCAAACACAGAAGATCATCCAGAAGAAAAAGTAGAAGCAACAGATGTAAAGATTATTAAATATCTTGCAAAAAAAGATTTGCTGTTTTCAAAAGAAAAGATTAAGCATAGTTATCCGCATTGCTGGAGATGTGATTCTCCTTTGCTGAATTATTCAACATCATCATGGTTTGTGGCCGTAGAAAAGATTAAAAAAGATCTTCTAAAAAGCGCCAAAGAAATAAATTGGATGCCAGAACATCTTAAAGACGGCAGGTTTGGCAATTGGCTAGAAGGAGCGCGTGATTGGTCAATTTCTCGACAGCGTTTTTGGGGATCAGTAATGCCTGTTTGGATCTGCGAGAAAAATGATTCACATAAAAAAGTGCTTGGATCAGTAAAAGAGCTAGAAGAATTATCTGGAAAAAAAGTAAAAGATCTGCATAAGCATTTTATGGATAAAATCACATTCAAGTGCCATGAGTGCGACTCAACAATGAAACGCATACCAGATGTTTTAGATTGCTGGTTTGAGAGCGGCTCAATGCCGTTCAGCCAGCTGCATTATCCATTTGAAAACGAAAAAAAGTTTAATGAGAATTTTCCAGCTGAATTTATTTCAGAGGCAGTGGACCAAACTCGCACTTGGTTTTATTATTTGCATGTGATTGCCGCTGGAATCAAAAAAAAGCCAGCATTTAAGAATGTGGTTGTTGGAGGAATGGTTTTGGCAGAAGACGGCCTTAAAATGAGCAAGCGTTTGCAAAATTATCCAGATCCAATGGACATGTTTCAGAAATACGGCGCAGATGCGGTGCGATATTATCTTTCATCTTCGCCTGTAATGCGCGCGGAAGATTTTAAGTTTATAGAAAAAGAAGTTGATGAAGTTGTTAAAAAAGTAATTTTGATTTTAAATAATGTTTTAACATTCTATGAAATGTACGCAAATGATAAAGTAAAGGCAAGTAATAAAAGCAAGAATATTTTAGATGAATGGATTATTGCAAAGACAAATCAGCTTATATCTGATACAACTCGCGCATATGATAATTATGATTTGAATCGTGCAACTCGTCCTATTGTGGAATTTATAAATGAGCTTTCTACATGGTATTTGCGCCGTTCGCGTGATAGATTCAAGAGAGAAGATGCAAAAGACAAGCAAAAAGCACTTGAAACTTTGAGATGGGTGTTAGAGCAATTATCGCTTGTTATGGCCCCTGTAATGCCTTTTACAGCAGAACGAGTTTGGCATAGATGTGTAAACTTGGAATCGGTTCATCTGCAAGATTGGCCAAAGACCGAAAAAGTTGATGAGTCTAATCTTACTGAAATGGATAAAGTTCGTTCAATTGTTGAATTAGGATTATCTAGTCGCGCTGAATCTGGAATTAAAATTCGTCAGCCATTGCAAACTGTTATGGTCAAAGGCGCTGAATTAAAAAAGACACACCAGCAGCTTGTATTGGACGAGCTTAATGTCAAATTAATTAAATACAATAAAGGTGATGATCTAGAAGTTGAGCTTGATACAAAAATCACTTCAGAACTCCAGATAGAAGGAAATCTTCGCGAGCTTGTTCGCTCAATCAACAGCATGCGCAAGAAGGCAGGATTAACAATGGGCGATAAGATCACGCTTACATATCACACAAATTCAAATGAACTGAAAAAAGTTTTTGATCAATTCAGCGATGAGTTAAAGAAATCCGTCATAGCGTCAAAGTTGGTTGAGGGTAAGAATAAAGGGGAATATTTAGATGTGAATGGAGAAAAGATTGCTATTACAATAAAAAAATAAAATGGCTACATATAAGACAAAGGCAATAATCCTATCAAGCTATCCATATCGCGAACATGACCGCATAATCTCATTTTTTTCAGATTCATTCGGCAGAATAGAGGCCAGAGCCCGCGGAATTCGCAAAATCCAGTCAAAGCTGGCTGGCCATCTTGAACCTTTTATAGAAACTGAACTGCTCTTGGCAAATGGCAGAAGATGGGATATTCTAGCAGGCAGCAGGACAATTAACGCGAATGCGGCAATTAGGCAGGATTTTGAACGAACAGCTGCGGCATCAGTATGCGTTGAGGCTGTAAAGCGCATTACAAAGCCTCTTTCGCGCGAGCATGGCCTTTACGAATTATTAAGGAGTATACTGCATAAATTAGAGAAAGAAGATTTATCTGCCCGAAAACAGGAGTTAACAGTGAAATTTTTATGGCATCTTGTAAGCTTGTCAGGATTTGCGCCAGAGCTTGATCATTGCATTAACTGCAAAAAAGAATCTAAAACAGGAAGTTTCAGCTATGAAGGAGGAGGAATATTATGCCAGAACTGCGCTAATCGGGATGTATTTGCGGCATCTGTAAATCAAGACATTTTAAATCAATTAAAAGAAAGACATCAAACACTGGCGCTAGAAACACAGAATATTATAACAACATTTTGGAATAGAATTATTGAAGCGCCTCTTGGAAGCTGGAATTTTTTCCAAGAAGTATATAAGTCCCCACATCTTGAAAATAAAAGTGCGGGATAAGCCAATATGACTGCTAAACGCAACATAGGATCTACAATGAAAAGCATTTATGGAACTGGGAATTTTAATCCCCGAAGTTTTGACAGAAGGCCTAAGCGCAAAACACACATGCTGTATATGTGGGGCATAGTGCTGTTTTTGTTCGCCATTATCGCGGTTGTATTAGGAGGATTATATTTGTTTGGAAGCACTCCAGAAAGTTTTACAGGAGAGCGCATCCAGTTTGAGCTGAAAGGCGATACATCTCCCCAAACAGCGGAAAATTCAGATTATACGCTTGTAATAACAAATAACGAGGAAGTTGCCATAGAAACTCTTGAACTGTTTATAGATTGGCCAGACGGAGCAGGAGGCGAAGACGCGCTAGCAGTGCATTTTATATCTTCTCTGCAAGAAGCTACAAGCGAGGCAAACAATACTTGGCAATTAGGAGAGCTTGGTATTGGAGAATCAAAAGAATTTAAATTCACATCCAGATTTATGGGAAACGCGAACGCGGAAATTAGAATTCCATTTACTGTGACATTTAAGCCAGTTGGATTCAGCAGCACATATATTGCGGAGCATTCTGAATTATTTACTTTGGGGGACCCTACAATTGATCTAGAAATTACAGGGCCCTCGGTTACAGCAGCTGGAAGCGAGGTTGTTTTAGGTTTGCGCGTATCAGGGGATTCATTAGATAATGAAGATAAAGACGAAGTTATTATCGCGTTGCATCTTGGGAATGAATTTACGCTCACAAGTACTAATCCAGAGCTTTCAGAGGAAGGAGTTGTTGAATGGAAGCTATCTGAACTTTCACAAGAAAAAGGAGTGTATTTGGCATCCATAACAGCTGAAATAGACGCTGAAGTTGGAGAAAAAGTAGGACTAGAAGCGCATCTTCATCTATCAGAGGATACTGAAGCAGAGCCTTTTCTAACTACAATAAAGCAGATAGATATTCAAGATGCATCAATTAGGGTTGATATAGAGGCAACCCCAGCGCAAGGCAAAAAACTTCAATGGGGCGAGCGCTTGGATTATGAAATTTCAGTTAAAAATACAGGAACATATGTTATGCGCAATATTGTGATCCGAATGCAAGTGCCGAACGAGAATTTGTGGAAATCCAGCACTTTGGATATTGGAAATGGAGGATTTTATGAATCTGGAAACGTATTTTGGGATGCCACAATAACAGGAGCCTTGGATTCAGTTCGTCCTGATAAGACCACTAAATTAACATTAAGCCTACAAACAAGCGATAAGCCTCCGCGCGGTTTTGCAGGTATTCCAAGAATGGTTGCTTCTGCGGAAGTCACGGCAAAGCTTGGTGATCAGGAAGTAAGTGTCGCTAGCGAAGAATTGCTTACTAATATTTTAGCTGATGTGGAGTTTGACGCTACTGCTTGGTACACAAGCGCGGAAGGCGCAACGCTTGGAAGCGGGCCTCATCCTCCCCAAACAGGCCAAGAAACCACATACGCGATAATTTGGACTCTTGGGCCTACAACTTCTGAATTGCGGGATCTTGAATTTTCAGCAAAACTGCCAAGCAATATTTCTTGGAAAAATGATACTAATTATTCTATTGGCGAGATTTCATTTAACGGGTCTGATAGAGAAGTTACATGGAAAGCTTCTAAAGTCCCAGCTCTTGAGCTTCCAACTGATATTAGGTTCATGATTAGTATTACTCCAAGCTCAAGTACTTCAAGCGCTACTCGCTTGCTAGAGAACACAGAGCTCAAGGTTACAGATGACGCAACCGCAGAATTAATGGAATTTTTCGGGAATAATCTTTCTATTGGGGATGTTGAGTAATGTTCAAAATTACTAAACAATCTAAAAAGTCACAAGCAAGAACAGGTGTACTAAAAACAGCTCATGGGTCTGTTCAGACTCCTTTTTTTATGCCGATCGCGACCAAAGGAGCTGTAAAGTCATTAACTAGTGATGATATTAGGCGATTAAAAGCGCAAATCATTTTATCAAACACATATCATCAGCTTTTGCGTCCTGGGTTGGAAGTGCTAAAAAAAGCAAAAGGATTACACAAATTCATGGATTGGGACAAGCCAATGCTTACTGATTCTGGCGGGTTTCAGGTTTTTTCACTTACAAAGATTAGAAAAATTTTGCCTAATGGAGTTAAGTTTAGATCTCATATAGATGGAAGAGAGTTTTTGTTGACTCCTAAAAAAGCATTAGAAATTCAAAAAGTTATTGGATCTGATATTCGCATGGTGCTTGATGTATGCCCGTCGTACGGATGTTCTAAAAAAGAATCTCAATCAGCTGTAGATTTAACTACTAAGTGGGCAAAGGAGAGTAAAAAGTTCAAATCAAAAGATAGAAGCCTGCTATTCGCGATTGTGCAAGGCTCAACCAGTAAGGATCTCCGCTTAAAGTCAGCCAAAGAGTTAGTTGATCTCAACTTTGACGGATACGCAATCGGAGGATTAGCAGTAGGTGAGCCAGGGAAAGAGATGCTAAATGTTCTTGATTATACTGTTCCAGCTTTGCCAAAAGACAGACCTCGCTATTTAATGGGATTAGGATTTCCAGAGCAGATTGTTGAGGCTGTAAAAAGAGGAATAGATATGTTTGATTGCGTAATTCCAACACGTGAGGCAAGGCATGGTCGAATCTACTCCTTCCGTTATCCCGACCGAGCGTACTCGCGAGTGGAGGGATCTCGTGGAAAACTGTATGATGCAGTATCAATCACCAATGCAAAGTTCGCAAAAGATTTTTCGCCTATTAATCCAAGTTCAAAAGTTCGTGAATTAAAAATGTATACAAAAGCATATCTACACCATTTGTTTAAAACCCAAGAGCCAGTGAGCATTCGCTTGGCCTCCTTGAATAATGTTGAGTTTTATTTGGAGCTTATGCAGAGGCTTAGAGTTGCAGTTAAGAAAGGTGAGGTATAACTTTAATATTGACATAAGGTAATATTGTATTATTATACATAGTATGTAAGTTCATTCAACCTCAAAAAGGAGGGTGGCATGATGACTGTTCAAGGCACTGGGGTGCAACAAGCTGCTTGTAAGGCAAAGGATTGTAATCGCCGTGCTGTAACAGCTGGGTGTTGCCACAGGCATTACCAGCAAGTTCGGAAGTATGGGCATCTTACTGGTCGAGACAGCAACATAAAAAATCCTGATTATGATCCAGATTGTGAGTATACTGGTTGTATTAATCCTCAGTTTGCACGCGGATACTGCATGATGCATTATCGCAGGTTGCTTCGTCATGGTTGTTTAACAAAAAAATTACCCCAAGCTCCAAGAACATGTATTGTTCCTGAATGAAAAATATGTGGCGCATGTATATTGTAAGCGTCATTATACTTCTGTATATCGTAAATCGATTGACTCAAGCACCACATCCAAAACCTAGTTCTGGCAGAGAACATCCTGCCAGAATTTTTCATTTTGTTTGATTTTGTGTATAGTCAGATATGTTGTGTGTGGTTCTTTTTTAAGGTATGATGTAGTATATGGCAAAACAAGATTTAATGGAAAAAATAGTTTCACTTGCAAAACAGCGCGGGTTTATTTATCCAGGCTCTGAAATTTATGGCGGACTTCAAAACTCTTGGGACTACGGCCCACTTGGGGTAGAGCTGAAAAACAATATCAAAGCGCTTTGGTGGGATATGTTTGTGCGTAGGCGCGATGATATAGTAGGTATGGACGCTGCTTTGATAATGAACCCAAAGGTATGGATCGCCTCCGGCCATGTCAGTGAATTTAATGATCCAATGGTTGAGTGCAAAAAATGCCATTCAAGATTTCGCGCTGATCATTTAAAAGAAAAAAAATGTCCAGAATGCGGAGGAGGTTTGACTGAAGAAAAACAATTTAACATGATGTTTAAAACGCATTTGGGTCCAGTCGCAGATAAGGATAATGAAGTATACTTGCGCCCAGAAACAGCGCAAGCTATCTTCGTAGACTTCAAAAATGTTTTGCAAACATCACGCCAAACTTTACCATTTGGAATTGCCCAAATTGGTAAGGCCTTTCGCAATGAAATTACTCCGGGAAATTTCATCTTCAGAACGCGTGAGTTTGAACAAATGGAAATTGAGTATTTCATCAAACCGCCTAAGGATGACAAGGATTGGCAAAAGCCGTTTAATGAATGGGTTAAAGCAATGCATAAATGGATTGATGTTGTTGGAATCAATAAAAAGAAAATTCATGAGCTGGATGTGCCAAAAGATGAGCTTGCGCACTATTCTAAAAAAACAATTGATTTTGAGTTTGATTTTCCTTTTGGAAAAGATGAGCTATATGGTTTGGCATATCGCTATGATTTTGACTTAAAAAATCACCAGAAAAATTCTGGACAAGATACAAAATATCGGGATCAAGAAACAGGAGAAGAGTTTTGGCCGCATGTTATTGAGCCAAGTTTGGGTGTTGATCGCACTTTGCTTGCCGTCTTAGTCAGTGCATACCACGAAGAGGGGGAAGGAAAGGACAAGCGTGTTGTATTAAAACTAAAACCCCAGCTTGCGCCATACAAAGTAGCTGTGTTTCCTTTAATGCGCAACAAGCCAGAGCTTGTGGAAAAAGCCCAATCAATTTACAAGGACTTGCGATCAAAATTCATGATTGCGTGGGATGACAGGGGAAATATTGGAAAGCGATATTATTCCCAAGATCAAATTGGCACGCCATTTTGCATTACAATTGATTTTGACACGTTAGATGATGACACTGTAACTATTCGCGAGCGTGATACAGCAGAGCAGGAGCGAGTTCCAATCAAAGATTTAGAAAGCAGATTACAGGATTCATTGAAATAATTTTATACCAAAAAAGCGGTCTATGAGAGTAGTCTGATTTTTATTTATTCTGCATATCTAATTTATACATCTTTTTCTGTACACGAAATACCGCTCCAAGCATATATATAAAGAATAATACTACAAAATATGGAAGTATGGTTTCAAGTAAGTATATACCATAATAGATAATAAGTGTGTTAATTATTATCAAGGTGATGCGTGCTTCTGTTGGGCCGTATTTAAAATTGCTGATTTTAAGAGCGCCAAATACAGAAAATGCAAGTATACTGTTTACTCCTATAGTGCTGATGATAATGAGCATTGCAATTAGCCAGTAAATATTACTTCCATCAACTAGAAAAGCAAATCCCACAACAAGAGCGGCCATAAATACAAAATCCAGCAAATGGTCCATGTAAAAACCCCAGCGAACAAGTCCGGAGTTTCTAAAGCGCCCAAGCGCTCCGTCAAATGAGTCAGTCATATAATGTAAAACAAGGACCACTGAGTTGCCCCATAGCCAGTTAATGTTTTCTTGCGCAAAATAGGAAAATACTACAATCAGAATAATCCATATTATTCCGAGCATGGTGAGGTTATATCCATTTAAAAATCTAGGAATATGCGGTAGCATTTTCCTAATAAATCGTTGTTCTGTATTCCACAGCACTGATTCGCTCATTTTTTCATTCCCAGAAAATTCGTTTGATTGCATATTTGACTAGTTGATATATGGAATCATTGTTCTATTAACTAATCTGCGATACACTGTATACTATTACCATAGTATCCTTATAGTACCATAAAGTAAACATATTTCATGTTCAAACAATTTAAACTTAAAAACGGAATTAAAGTAATTTTTTCTTCACAATCTGCAACTAGGGCTGTGAGCATTTTGGTGCTAGTAAAAGTAGGATCTAGGTTTGAGAACGCGAATAATAGCGGAATATCGCACTTTGTGGAGCATCTTTTATTTAAAGGAACAAAAAAAAGGCCTAATACGCAGATTATTTCCCAAGAGCTGGATTCAATTGGAGCTGATTTTAATGCTTTTACTGGTAAGGACAGAACAGGGTATTATATAAAAGCAGAATCATCTAATTTATCAGTTTTGGTTGATTTGTTGAGTGATATGACAAAGAACTCAATTTTTGATTCAAAAGAAATAGAGCGGGAGTGCGGAACTATTTTAGAAGAAATCAACATGTACGAGGATAATCCAATGGCAAAAATAACGGATTTTTTTGAGGAGGATTTATATGGAAAAAATACTAGCCTAGGCAGGCATGTAATTGGAACGCCGACACACATCCGCGAGATGACCAGAAGCCAGATTACAAGCTACTGGAAAAAGCATTATCAAGCAAATAACATTGTAATCGCTATTGCTGGAAACTTTGATCAGAAAAAAGCAAAACAACTTTTAGAAGAATCTTTTGGAGATATCAGCAAAGGCAAAAAAAATACAGTTTCTGCCAAAGCAAAGCTTATCACAAAATCAGATTTAGTTGCTCATCATAAATCAACAAGCCAAGCTCATCTTATTATGGGTTTTCCTGGAATGCATAATGAGCATAAGGATAGGTATGCTTTAGCTTTACTTTCAACTATACTTGGCGGCAACATGAGCTCAAGATTATTCATCCAAGTTCGCGAGCGCTTAGGCTTGTGCTACTTTATCCGCTCTGGCATGGATACAATGGAAGATGTTGGATCATTCTATATTCAAGCTGGTCTAGATCTTAAAAAGCTGGACAAAGCTTTGGCCGCAATCAGCATTGAGCTGAAAGATATCAAACAAAATAATGTTACAAAAGATGAATTGCAAAAAGCAAAGCAGTTTGTAAAAGGCAAAATGGCGCTCTCTTATGAAGATTCTTTGGAGGTGGCGTCATTTTATGGAGGGCAAGTGCTATCATACAAAGATATTTTAACTCCAGAGCAGGTAAATAAGAAAGTTGAAGCAGTCAGCTTAAAAGATATTCAAAGAATAGCAAAAACGATTATTGATAAGAAGCGAGTACATATATCAACCCTAAGTCCGCACAAAGATATTAACAAGTTTGCCCAATATCTGGATTTTTAGTATAATAAGGTTGTTTAAAGAAGTGGTATAAAACAAAAACTATGGCGCAAAATCCATTAACAGATCCAAAAGATAGTGTAACTTTCCATATTTCATCAATGAGTATTCTTAAGATATTGGCTGTTTTGGCGATTGTGGCTTTTTTGTATATGGTTTGGGATATTATTGTTTTGCTGTTTATCTCGTTGGTTTTTGCGGCCTCGCTTGGCCCGTCAATCAACTGGCTGGAGAAAAAGAAGATTCCGCGCGCAGTAGGTATTTTGCTGATTTACGTTGTTGTAATTTTTATATTAAGCTTAGTAGTGGTGCTCATAATTCCGCCGATCACAGAACAGGTTGATCAATTGGCCGCTACTTTCCCATTTTATTATGAAAGGTTCTTGCAATTGTTCGGCAACTTAAGCGTGGAAACAGATATTAGCCAGACATTGCAAGGAAGCTTGCAATCAGTTGGTCAGACGCTTTCTGGATACACAGGAAGCGTGGTAAACACAGTTTCAGGCATATTCGGCGGTATAACAACATTCTTGCTTGTTCTTGTGCTTACATTTTACTTTTCAGTTAAAAAAGACGGGCTTAAATATTTTATTCGTTCAGTTACACCAATTCAATACCAGAAGTACACAATGAATATGTTCATCCGCGTACAGGATAAGCTTGGGCTTTGGCTTCGCGGACAGCTTTTACTCTCTGGAATTATTTTTGTGGTTACATGGATTGGGTTATTGATACTTGGAGTTAAGTACGCTCTTGTGTTGGCTTTGATTGCGGGCATTACAGAAGTAATTCCTTTTATCGGCCCGATCATCGGAGCTATTCCAGCTGTGTTCTTGGCGTTCTTGCAGTCGCCAATCAAAGCATTGCTTGTTGTGATCCTTTACCTTGTTATTCAACAGCTTGAGGGCAATGTGATTGTTCCAAAAGTCATGCAAAAAACTGTTGGATTAAACCCAATTGTCGTAATAGTGGTAATTTTAGTTGGCGCGAAAATCGCGGGTGTGCTTGGGGCATTGTTAGCAATTCCAGTTGCAGTTACTTTAATGACAGTTGCAGGGGATTGGCTTGGGGTGGTTAGTGAAGAAATCAGAGGCGAGAAAGCATAATAATCATTTCTATATTTTAGATAGACCCTTGTTTTTTGGGGTCTTTTTTGATATTATGCACATATTATGTCAAAGCAATTCTATATCACAACTCCAATATACTATGTGAACGCAAAACCTCACATAGGACACGCATATACTACTGCAGCTGCGGATGTGATTTCGCGTTGGCATAAATTACAGGGTAATGAGACTTATTTTTTAACTGGAACAGATGAGCATGGAGCAAAAGTTTCTCAAGCTGCCCAAGAGGCAGGCAAAGAGCCTCAAGCGTTCACTGATGAGATTGCTAAAGAATTTGAGTCTGCGTGGAAAAATTTGAATATAGAAAATACTGATTTCATCCGCACAACAAGCGATCGCCATAAAAAAGGCGTAGCCAAATTTTTAGGCGAGCTTAAAGAGAAAGGAGTATTGTATGAAGGTGAATATAAGGGCCTGTATTGCACAGGGTGTGAGAGCTTTGTAATAGAAAGGGAATTAGTAGATGGCAAGTGCCCTCATCATAATAAAGCGCCAGAACAAGTAACTGAAAAAAATTGGTTTTTTAAGCTTTCAGAATATATCAGCAAAGTCCGCGAGCTTGTGGAGTCAGATACTATTAAGATCTCGCCCGATTTTGCAAAAAAAGAAGTTCTAGGACTTTTAAAACAGGGCTTAGATGATTTTTCTGTGACTCGGGAAAATGTAGAATGGGGAATTAAGCTTCCTTGGGATGAATCTCAAACAATATATGTGTGGGTAGAGGCATTGCAGAATTATATTTCCGCATCTGATTACAATGGAGAAAAGGCAAAATGGCCAGCTGATGTTCACTTAATTGGAAAAGATATTATCAAGTTTCATTGCGTGTATTGGCCAGCTATGCTTATTGCAGCAGGCTTGGAATTGCCAAAAGAGATTTTTGTGCATGGATTTTTTACAATTGACGGAGAAAAGATGTCTAAGTCGTTAGGCAATGTAATTGATCCTAATGATTTAGTAAAACAATACGGAATAGATGGTGCGCGCTATCTAATTCTTTCGCAATTTCCATTTGGACAAGATGGTGATGTTAAAGCTGAAAAATTCAGCGAACAATATAACACAGCTTTGGCAAATGGAATAGGAAATGTTGTGTCGCGAGTATCCAATCTTCTTGAAAAAGATTCTATCAGCGTTGATATAAAGCAAGGCAGTGATAAGAAGTTAAAGGATAAAGTTAAAAAAGCATTTGAAAAGCATGAGCTTCATGAAGTGCTTAGTATCCTATGGGCAGAACTTACAATTATTGATGAAACTTTGGAAAAGGAAAAGCCGTGGGAATTAGATAATGTAGAAAAGAAAAAACAAATTCTTGAGCCTTTGGCGCAAAATATATTAAATGTGGCTGATTTATTACAGCCGTTCTTGCCAGAATCTTCAAGTGAAATTATTAAGCAATTTAGCTCCAAAAGCATTAAAAAAGGCAAGCCGTTGTTTCCTAGAAAGTAATAATTTGGTATAATATATTTATGCTAATCATAGATTACATCTTATTGATTATCCTTGCTTATTTTACTTTATGGGGATTTAGAAAAGGCCTTATTAGGGCTGTTGGTGGCGTAGTTGGAATGATCGGCGCGATTGTTATTGCAAGCAGATTTTTTGAGCCTTTAGCAGATAAGATTGCTCCGATTATTGGATTTGAAGACAATATGAATTTGGCGCGAATGATATCATTTGTTGTTATTTTGATTGGTGTTAATTACGCGGCTTCATTTTTAGTTGCAATTGTTGAGCGTATCTACAAGTCAGTGGCTGTTTTGCCGTTTATGAGGCTCGGAAACCGATTGCTTGGAGCAGCTCTTGGATTGATTCAAGCGTCAATCTTAATAGGATTAGTGCTTTATTTCGCGGCTAGGTTTCCTTTTGGAAGCGTTGTTGAAAGCTTTTTTGAAGGTTCCCGAGTTGCGCCTATTGTTATGCAGATCGCGGGCATTATTCAGCCGCTGTTGCCTGATGCAATTAAGCAAGTTGAATCATTGATATAACATGCTCATAGATACTCACTGCCACTTATCATTCAAGGCATTTGATGATGACTGGCAAGACGCAGTTAAGCGCGCACGAGAAAAGGATGTACAAATGATTTGCGTGGGAGCGGCTCGTGCCACATCAGAAAAATCAATCACCATCGCGCAGTCTTGTGATGGTGTTTTTGCATCTATAGGAGTTCACCCAACGCATGTTGAGGATGAAGACTTCAATCAGTCGTGGTTTTCGGATCAAGCTGACCGAGACGAGGTTGTAGCAATTGGAGAAACAGGAATTGATCATTATCATTTAGATGAAGCTAAACGTGATGAGATATTATCAAAACAGGAAGATTTACTTCATAGCCATTTGTCGCTTGCCAAAGAAAAGGATTTGCCAGTTATTCTGCATTCCAGAGATGGAAAAACAGAATCAACTGGAGAGGCATATAATCATTTATATAGCATTATAAAGGAATTTGGCTATTATAAATGCGTATTACATTGCTTTGGCGGAGACTGGGAAACAGCGCAAAAGTTTTTGGATTTAGGATGTATGGTCTCATTCACAGGCATTGTTACTTTTAAAAACGCGAGTGAAACCTTGATTAAGATCGTGAAAAATGTTCCAAAAGACAGGTTTATGATAGAGACAGATTCACCCTATCTTGCGCCTCAAGCAATGCGAGGCAAGCAAAATGAACCTTTATTTGTAGAATATGTGGCAAAAGGTATTGCAGAAATTAGGTCAGAAGAGTATGATGATGTAGCACAGTACACAACAAAAAACGCTAAAACATTTTTTAATTTATGAACACAAGCCTTCTAATCATTATCATTTTTGTTTTAATGGCTGCATTTACTGCAGTTGTTTATTTTTTGATGAAAAAACTTGTTCAATCAAAAAAGCCAGATGAAGGAGCAAATCAAGCAATGCAGCTGCTTCAGAATCAGCTAAATGATCTTACGCGCACTTTGGATAATAAGCTAGGCGAGTCAACCAAGCTAATGCAGGCGCAGTTTGGGCAGTCATCAAAAGTTATACAAGGCATAACAGGCCAATCTCATCAAATTTTAAAAGATGTCACAGAGCGCTTAACTAAATTAGATGAAACAAACAAGCAAGTTGCTGGAGTAGGCGATCAAATTAGAAGTTTAGAAGGAATCCTCAAAAACCCAAAACAGCGCGGTGTCTTGGGAGAATATTATCTTGAATCAGTTCTAAAAAATGTGCTTCCTCCAGGATCTTTCCAAATGCAGTACAAGTTTAAAGACGGAGAAATTGTTGACGCAGTCGTGTATGTAGGAGACAAAATCGTGCCAGTTGATTCTAAGTTTTCTTTGGAAAATTATAATCGTATAGTGGAAGAAGACAATCCAGCAGAGCGTGAACGTCTTGAGAAAGTTTTCAAGAACGATCTTAAAGCACGCATTGATGAGACATCAAAATATATCAGGCCAAATGAAAACACAATGGAGTTCGCATTTATGTTCATTCCAAGCGAGGGAATCTATTATGATTTGCTTATCAATAAAGTCGGAGCAGTTAAAATTAGCACAGAGGATTTAATTGAATACGCGTTCAAGCAAAAGCATGTAATTATAGTTTCTCCAACATCATTTTTAGCGTATCTTCAAACAGTTTTACAAGGCATGCGAGCTTTGCAGATTGAAAAAGACGCGCATGAGATACGCAAGCGCGTTGAGCTTCTTGGAAAGCATGTTACTAATTACGAAGAGTATATGCGCAAGCTTGGAGGCCATTTATCTACAACTGTGAATTCCTATAATACTTCGTATAAAGAATTAAGCAAGATAGATAAGGATGTGATGAAAATTACAGATCGGGCTGAATCCGGAGTTCAGCCAGAGCTGATTGAAGGCCCTAAAGATGAAGAGTAGCTGGTATTTTGGTATTTTGTGATTGTATGGTATAATATACTTACCTGTGGAAAAGTCGATTTCACAATAGAAATAAATAACAAAATAAAATATGCCAAAACCACGACGTCTTATTGCGCATTCATCCACACTTACATTGGGGTTATTTTTGATTGTATTAGGCGTGTTTCTATACGCGCGGCAAATGGGCTACATAGCGCCTGATTTTCCAGTATGGCCGGTTATCTTGATTGCATTTGGTGGAATCATGATCGCGGGTGAACTAAGTAAATAAAAAGACCATGTCAAAACATTTAAATTGCCACTGTTCCTCTAATGGATGGGGAGTGGTTTTAATCCTGATTGGATTATATTATCTTTCCTTAAATCAAGGATGGATTGAAAGTGGCTTGCCATTTTGGCCAGTTGTTGCCATCATCTTTGGAGCCTATATGTTGTTTAGAGGATTAACTAGGAAATAATTCTATCAAAAAAACCACCCAGCATTCGCTGGGTGGTTTTTTTGTCTGGAAAATTTATAAAGCTAGAATATTTTAATAGCTCCAATGCTGGCAAGAGTCACAATAAATCCAGATACAAGAACCCCTGTGGTAATAAGGCCTAAAGCGCGCCAGAATGGAATTCCTAATAAATATGCTGCAGCAGATCCTGTCCAAGCGCCAGTCACTGGAAATGGAATCGCGACAAAGATTACTAATGCAATATATCCATAGACTTCATAATGTCCTTGAATGCGGTTTCTTGTCCTATTAAAAAGCCATTTAAAAAATCGTTTAAAATGTTTTGAGTTTTTTATAAGAAATTCTGAAATAGGCTCCAGAAACAATAATAATACTATTACAGGAATTAAATTTCCAAGCACTGCTACAAAATAAGCTTCAAGCACAGTAAGGTTGAATTTTGTGAGAGCTAAAGGAATAGCCAGCCTAAGCTCGCCTATTGGCGTCATTGCCGCAAGAAATGTTTCAATATACTGTTCCATAGTATTATTTGCGCCATTTTTTAAATACTTCAATTCTGGTTCTGTCGCGCGCCAAGGTATAGGAAAGTGAGTTATATGTGGTAATATCAAGCAATTCTTTTTCTTTAAGTTTAGATGCTAGTTCTTTTGCGCGTTCTTCAGCTCGTTTTAGATCAATCTCTTTTACATGCTCTGCAGTATCAGCCAAAATTACTAATGTATTTTCAAACATCTCAATAATACCTCCAGCCACAGCTAATGGGGTTGCTTTGTTGTCATTTTTTATGAGCAGCTCGCCAGGTTTCAAGATCGTGACAATTGGCGTGTGGTTCGCGAGAATTGTGATTTCTCCATCCAATGTCTGTGCAACCACTTCTTCTGTTTCTTCTTCAAGAACAGTTCTGGCTGGTGTAATAAGTTTTAAGTTCAGTTTTGTCATGATTATTTTACTTCCGCGATTGTGCCTTTCATGTAAAAGGCCTGTTCGTTTTTAGCGTCGTGCTTACCATCAATTATTTCATTAAATGCTTGAATAGTATCACTAAGTTTTACATGAACTCCAGCAGAACCAGTAAATACTTCTGCAACATGGAAGGGCTGTGATAAAAATCTCTGGATTTTGCGCGCACGGCTTACTGTTAATTTGTCTTCTTCTGATAGCTCTTCCATTCCAAGAATTGCGATAATGTCTTGCAAGTCCTTGTATCGCTGTAATAGACGTTGTACTGCTTGGGCAGTGTTATAATGCTCTTCACCAACAATTTCTGGGCTTAGAATAGTAGAAGTAGAGTCAAGCGGGTCAACTGCAGGATAAATACCTAATTCCGCAAGCGAACGATTCAATACAACAGTAGAGTCAAGGTGCGAAAATGTGGTTGCAGGTGCTGGGTCTGTTAAGTCATCTGCTGGCACATATACTGCTTGAACAGAAGTAATTGAGCCGTCTTTTGTGCTTGTAATGCGTTCTTGCATTGCTCCCATTTCATTTGCAAGAGTTGGTTGATATCCAACAGCAGAAGGAATGCGTCCAAGTAATGCTGATACTTCTGATCCAGCTTGCGTAAAGCGGAATACATTATCCATAAAAAACAATACATCTTGTTTATCTTTGTCTCGGAATGACTCTGCCATGGTCAAACCAGAGAGCCCTACGCGCATTCTGGCTCCTGGTGGCTCATTCATTTGGCCAAACACCATGGCTACTTTATCAAGAACTCCTGCTTCTTGCATTTCATGATATAAATCATTTCCTTCTCGCGTGCGTTCTCCAACTCCGGCAAATACGCTAAATCCGCCATGTGCTTTTGCAATGTTGTTTATTAATTCCTGGATCACCACGGTCTTTCCAACTCCAGCTCCGCCAAATAATCCAACTTTTCCGCCTTTTAAAAATGGGCAAATTAAATCAATTACTTTGATTCCAGTTTCTAAAATTTCTGCTTTTGTGGATTGGTCTGTGTAAGATGGAGCATTTCTATGGATTGGGTCGCGCTCATCACTTGATACATCTTCCTTGCCGTCAATTACATCGCCAGTGACATTAAATATTCTTCCTAAGGATTCTTTGCCAACTGGCACGCTGATTGGCTTGCCTGTTGCTTTAACTTCTGCGCCCCGCCTAAGATTATCTGTTGAGTCCATTGCAATGCATCTAACTGTGTTAGAGCCCACATGTGATTGCACTTCCAAAACCAAGCGCTTTTTATTATGCTCTAGCTCTAAAGCATCATAAATAGCTGGAAGTTCTGCTTCTTTAAAATTTACATCAACGACCGGGCCTATAATTTGTGATATGTGTCCTTGCATATATTTAATTAGTTATGAAACCGCGGCAGTACCAGCGCTGATTTCCGCAATTTCCTGCGTAATACTGGCTTGCCGTGCTTTATTATATAAAAGTATTAAATCATCTGCCATGTCGCTTGCTGCGTCAGAAGCGCTTTTCATTGCAACCATGCGGCTTGAATGCTCACTAGCATTGCTTTCTAATAGTGCCTGATATAGTTCAGCCCTTCCGATCCTTAAGGCAAGATAATCCAATAGCTTGTATTTGTCTGGTTCATATAAATATTCTACTGTTTTAGGTGCTTTGATAGTTTCATCAGTCTTCATTTTTCCGGTATCATCTTTTCCAAGTCCAACTTGTGATGTTTTGTTAAATGGATACAACTGTTTGAGCACTGCATCTTGGGTTAATGCGCTTTTGTAATCTGTATATGCAACCATAACTTTGTCAGTTTTTTTATTGCGGAAGCTATAATAGCTGTGCTCAATTGCTTGGTTAATTGATGTGTCATCTATGGCTACATCATCTTTTTGGTAGGCAAGCTTTATTTTTGCGCCCATAGCAGTTATGGTAGCGGCTCCGCGCGTTCCAATTGTTATAATTTCAACATTTTCTTTTCCATGCTCTTTCAGGTAGGGAAGTATGAGCTTTATAATATTTGCGTTAAATGCTCCGCACAGACCCCTGTTAGAAGTAAACACAATCAAAGTAGAATGTTTTACTTCTTTTGGTTCTTCAAAAAAACGTTTTACTTTGCTTTTAGAATCAAACCAAAGCCGAGATTTAAGCAGCCTGTCAACAATTGCCCAAGCAAGCTCATGATA
>CEPX01198273.1_pt1 | contig 24665 bp, 26 predicted proteins | sample 361361 | NCBI WGS metagenome assembly CEPX01 (sample SAMEA2619974, study PRJEB7988) | marine metagenome | biome: marine biome (ENVO:00000447); feature: mesopelagic zone (ENVO:00000213) & marine oxygen minimum zone (ENVO:01000065); material: "saline water (ENVO:00002010), including plankton...
TGACGACTGTCAAGATCCCCCTTCAATTTGTACTGATGAAAATGGCGGAGGGAGTTATTACAATGGGTTCTGTGACACAAACGATAACGTATGTTATTATGCAGACTTCGAAGGTTGTAATGACTGTACAAATGGAGCATGTTTAAACCAATGTGATATGTCAGATGCATGGTGGTCAACAAATCAAGAAGTTTTACAAGGCACAGAAGTAAGCCTTTATGTACAAGGCGATTCTGATTGTATCAATAAAGAGCTAACATACAATATATGGGAAGCTGACTGTGGTTATGACCATAGCTCAATTGAAACTCAACTTGATTGTACTGATGAACCAGCAAGAACAAACCCAGCACCTTCATCCTTCAATAATGCAAGAATTGCTACAACAAACTGGATCTCAGAATATCAACCAGATGGCATAGGCATACCAGAATATTACTTTATAGCAAATGAAAATGGTAATACATTAAGATCTAGAACACCAGACCTAGAAGTTAGACCATGTGAACCTAATAAAAAACAATTTTGTTATGAAAATAAACTCTATTGGTATGATAGTTGTAATGTTCGAGGTGACGTAGCAAAAGATTGTCCAAACCTGGATCCAATATGCACCCCCGATAATGGAGGTGGAAGATACCACACTGGTTATTGCGATACTGAATTAAACGATTGCTTCTTCGCAGACTTTGAAGCATGTAATGATTGCAATGGTGGAGTCTGTTCAAATAATTGTGAAATTAGTAACGCATGGTGGTCAACCGACTCGGCCAATGGAGGTGACATTGTCACACTTTACATGCAAGGTGATGCAGATTGTAATGGAAAAACAGCAACATACAATGTATGGGAAAAAGATTGTGGTTATGATCATGAATCAATTGAAACTCAAGCAGGTTGTGCAGATGAAGCTGCAATTAATAATCCAGAACCATCTGTATTTAGTAATGGACAAACATCAACTTCATGGGTTGCTGAATATTCAAGTGAAGGTGGATTAGATCCAGACCCAGAATATTATTTCATTGGAAATGTTGAAGGTTCAACAACCAGATCCTCAACCCCAGATTTAGATGTTCAAGAATGTATTGATCAAGATTGTAGTGGTAATAACGATTGTGGTGATGGAAATTGTCAACCAGGTGAAGAATGCCCTGAAGATTGTCTAAGGATTCTTGGGTTTGAAAATCCTCCAGATTCTGTTGAAGAAGGGGAACAAGTACAAATCGGTGTAAGAATAAAAAATCTAGGTACTGTAACTCAAACTGCAAATGCAGAAACTGGAATTGTCCCAACTAACTACCCAGCCAACGATCCAGAATGCTGTAATCAAAATGGATACTATCATTCTGGGCAAGTTAGTATTGATAACGGTCAAACAACTACTTATAATTTCAATATTCAAACCCCTACTCAGGATTCTACTGACAATTGCGGAAACAAAGATCCATGGGGAGATTCATTTGTTATAACGGCTGGACTTTATAATTCATGTAATGGTGATTATTTTGATTCTCTAAAACAAGAAGTAGGTGTTGTACCAAAAGTATGTAACAATAATACAATATGTGATATAAACGAAAACAATGAAAATTGCCCTTCAGATTGCCCATGTAATTTTAATTATGAATGCGATCCCGGAGAAACAGAAGCAAATTGCGATTATGATTGTGGATGTAATGGAGATAAAAACTGTGACACTTTCAGAGATGAAACATCTGCAAACTGTCCTAGTGACTGTGTATCTGGATGTGATATTCCTGATGGAAGTTCATGGGAATGTGAATGTGACTCTGACGCAAATTGTCCAGATGATTATTTCTGTAACCAAATTGCTGGTCCAGACCCATGTGATATAATTGATTATAATGATGAATGTTCAAATTATAATGATTACTTCTGTGAAGAAGGTTGGGTAAAACAATGTGTAAACAATGGAGACTTCTATGAAAAAAACAAAGTAGAAAACTGTAATGGTAAATTTACATATTGTGATCCTATTGTCGTAGACGGCACTGGAGAATGTTCAAGAGCACCAAATAACTTAGATGCATGGATTGATTTTGCAGACACTGGAGTATTAGTATACAAACAACCAGGAGATAAAATTAGACTAAATATCTACTCAGAACAATCTGATTCAGTGTACATTGAATATGATACAGTATACTTAAGTGACAATTGTCTTGGAACTCTAAACCTAAATCCTGGAATAAATTCATGTGACCTACAAGTTAATGAATATTCCCCCACTGGAAGGATAATAATCAAAACAGACAACAAAGAAAGCCATATCAAAATTTCAGAATCCCCTGAATATGTTATTATTACAGACTCTGTTAAACTTAAACAAAGATACCCTGCAGAAGAAAGTGGAGTTGATGCTATATTAAAACAAGCATACCAAAATGCTGAGAAAGATAGAGGAATGGTTTATGATTTAAGCCAATATAATAACATAATCCAATTACAAAATCCATTTACTAGTTTCCGAGCTTATAATGAAAAAATCACTGAACCTTCTAGTTTAAACAAAGCCTACCATATTAGAATTTCAGACTTCACAAGGGCAAAATGTAAATATTGTAAAGATGTTATGATAATTGGAGATGATTTTGTTGTTCCCCATTTACGAAGAAATATTTCTAAAAAAGAAATTCAATGGGTATTCTTCCCAAAAAGATCTAATCAATACATCTACACTGATACAGCATTCTCTGGAAAGTCAATGTTACAATTTAATAATTATTTTGAGATGTTTAAAATTGACGGAAAATATGAAGGTAAAAATGTAAAGTTTGTAGTTCCTGGAACAGTTACAACAGAAATGAGAACTTCCATCGATAACATTCTAGGAGCATTAAATGCTAATGAATACTTCCCAGATATTAATGATGAAGTTAATGGTGGGGAATCAATTTGCTACAACACTTATTGGACATCAGATCTGAAAAGTAATACCCTCATCATTATTGGAACTGAAGAAACAAATAATATCTTTAATTGTATGGCGTTTACCGAAAGAGAAGACCATATTGACGGAATATACATCCAACCAAATCCATTAGACACTGACGAATATGCAATCGTTATTAACTCTGATGACCCTGCTATTGTTAATACAGTTGCAGAATTGATAGAAGGAAAAGGTATTGTGGAACTAAGAGGTCACGGTGCTTATGTATTTCACATGGGAACGCAATATGTTGGCTACGGATCATTAATATTGGCAGTAGGATTAGTTATTGCTGGAACAGGTGGAACAGCAGCCCCTGTGGCAGCAGGAATGTTGGGCTCACTAGCAGCTATCGCAGAAGTAGCATCCGATTTAGGAGATATAACGGATACGTGCTTTGTTAATAATGATGGATTAGGGTGGTGCGGAGGAACAGCACTATTGTCAGCATTACCAATGATACCTGCAGGAAAGGTAACAGATTTTCTAAAAAAGATCAGTGGAGATGATATTGTAAAAAGATTTGGGAGTAATCTTGATACAATTAATAGGCATTTTGAACCCATTATGAAAAACTTTGATGCAAATGACTTAGGAAGGGCTGCAAAGAATGAGGATGACATCATACAACTTGCAAGAGGGGGTAGGTTCATTGATGATGAGGTTGTAGGAGGTATTGATAACTTCTACCCACGCCTGCCTGCAAAAGAAAGACTAAGATTAATTAAAAAAATTGGAAGATATTCTGACGACTTCTTAAATAATGGGTGGAAAAGATTTATAGAACCAGATCCGGTTTATAGAGGGGTTAAAGGCAGTGACGCAATGAAAGATGATGTCTTTAAAAATGGTGTGGTCTCAAGAGGTAATGGGGATGATTTCACCAACCACATAAAAGAAGGAACTTCTTACGATAGCAAGTTCATTAGTGCTTCTAAAGATTATGATATAGCAGCTAGAAAATTCGCGTCAGATGGTGAAGCCCCTCAAGGATTTGTCTTCAAAATTAATCCTAGAGCCAGAAACACAGTAGATGCTATTCCAACATTAAGGGATCACGGATTTGAAATTGGAGTAGAACCTAGATTTTGGGATGAAATATTATCTGAAAGAGAAGTTGCTTTCATAAAAAAGATTGATCCTCAAGATATCCAGGGAGCGTGGAAAGTTGATAGATTTGGGAATATTATAGGAGACTTCATACCAAATAATAATTATGTACCAGATATAATAAAATGAAAAAAGAAATAATTAAGAAATTTGATGTATTTGTTTGGGAAAAAGAAAATAAGATACCTGCAACTCTAACTAAATATTCAGATAACTCTATAGACATTGAATTTAATTCTATATCAATTCAAACTAAATATACTTCAAATTGGTCAACAACACTTCAAGAATTATCTAAAAAAATTGAATCAAAAGGTTACAAACTTTTAAACACAGACAAACAAAACAAAGCAATCGGAGGATTCTTAGCAGTTTCCAATAAAGAAGAAACATTATTTGAGTATGATATATTCATAATAAAAAATAATAAACAAATTGCTGTTAAAATTATTAAAGATATCAAAAATAATACTCTTGAACTTAAGTCTAAAGAAGGAAATTTTAAAGTAAACTTCGACAATAACTGGTTCAAAACATTAAGACTTCTCGATAATAAACTCAATAAAAAAGATCTCAAAATCCTATGCAACGGAACTTCAAAAAAAGTTCTCGCAACTAGCTTCTGTTTAAACATGGGAGATGGAAGCTCTGCCTACAGAATAATAGAAGAGAAAAAAACTCAATTGGTAAATATTTTAGAATATAGTGACTGGAATGAATATGCAACTAATGAAGAACAAAAAACAGCTTTTTTTGGAAAGGAAACAAAAAAGGACAAAGCATGAAATTTAATAAAAAATTAATTGGAATGTGTATCTTGATTTTAATGGTAATAGTTCCAACAAGTATAGCTATATCAACATACTTTGACACAGCATCAGTCTCAAGAGTTGTTGGAGATTCCCCTTCAGAAATACTAAGGCAAATGAGAAGAGATGAACTAAACATAAATTATGTAAGTTATCATACTGATCGCAATGGAGTTTTTGATAAAGAACTGATCCTCTCTAAACAATTTGGAGATAATGCAAAGGGAGCTATCTTCAAACAAGGTAACAATCCAGGATTCACATTTAGTACTGTAACTGATACCATTCAAACTATGGATAAAAACGAACTTATTGTATTAGAACCTTTTGGAAATTCTAATCCCTTAACTATTGATGGTTATCACCCGAGAGATATAAGACCTTGGCAACTATCAATTGAAGAAAACAATCCGTTGATTATTTTAGATGCCCCATATGCCGGAGCATATCTTCCAAAAGAAGACACATTTATTACAAGACTTGCAAGAGACGCTACAGTAATAGCTCCAACTTCATTCAACACACCCCAATTTACAAAATCTGTCATTTGTCAATTATTCGACGGAAGAACTATCGGGGATGTTTTTAGAGAAGCTAAGAACTTTCACGCCAATGGGGGTTCTGATAACTCATATGAAAATTTTGTCGGACTAATTTTACAATCATATACCCTATATGGTAATCCTATGCAAGTTATAGACATGAGATTTAAAGAACACGATCAAGCAAAAATTAAATCTTATTGTAATAATTTCCTTAGAAATCTCGCACCTAATATAGAATTTATAGAAACTGTAGGAAATTATTCAAAATTCAGGAAACACCTGATATTTGAAATACCTAACCACAATCTGGAATCATTAGAAAATTTTCAGATTATTAATGCAGACAATACTTTCCAAGATTATAAATACGGAGAATTAGTATTACCGACTGCAATAAGAACAACAAACTTCCCGAGAAATACATTATTTACAGATTTTAGAGTTGACAATATCTTGAATCCTATAGATCTAGAAGTTCCAAATATCCCAACATATGAAATTGACTTAGTTGAGAAAAGCTGCTACAATGATTATAAAGAACACTCAATTAATTTTGAAAACTCATTTACTCCCACATCTCAAGATTTAATAGCTAAAATCAACCCAGTAGAAGTTATTAATTGTACAACAGGTCAAATGAAACTCTACACCAGGTTTGAGTATTCTATTGATTATATTCCCATAACACCAATCTTAGTAGATAATATTATATCACCTGCCAAAACAAAATTAAATGAGCTAACTACTGTAACTATTCAACTCCTCCCTTTAACTGATGAAATCGCTCCAGGTTCTGTTGCAATTCTTGACAAAAATAACAATAAAATCTGGGAGCAAGATGTTATCTCAGATCAATTGGAATACACAGCAACTTTCAATACTCCACCTTCTGAAGGGTTATATGAATACACTGTAGAATATATTGAGGATAACCAAACACTATCCTTTGATTCATTTACATTCCAAGCTGTGGTTCTAGAAGCAGATGCAACAATTCCATTATCAGTCCAAGAAACTCAAGATATTATTCTCAACTTAAACTCACATTCAGATTCTGACCTCGATCTAACTGGAAGATTCTACCTCTACCAATCAGGAGACTTAATTGATGATGGAAGCTTCTCCACACTTTTAACTCCAGGTTCAAACAGGAAAACTCTTACATTTAGCGGTCTCTTAAAAATTGATCAAAGCTATATCTTAACTCTTGAATTATTTTATCTTGATCAAACAAAAACCTTAAGCTACGTCCTCAATACAAACAATGTTCCAATAATTATAGCCCCCATAGAAGATTCATATACAGAATTAGATGAAATCATTATTAATTATACTGTAGAAGATCATGACGGTGATGATCTAACTATAGAAATAAATGACACTAGATTCACAGAAGAAGATGGATACTTTACCTGGCAAACTTTAATGGAAGATCAAGGCCAAGTTAACGTAGAGATAACAGCATCAGATGGATTAGCAACTACATCTCAAATTCTAGTCTTGCAAATCAACAATAACACAAATGAATCCATAAGAGATATTGACGGGGATGGAATTCCAGACCACATGGATCCAGATGCAGACAATGATGGTGTGCTCGATTCAGAAGACTCAGTTGTAGGTGACACAGAAGCCATTGAATCCAATATTGAAAATCTAGGAATAAGTATCGGAGGATCTTCTGACCTTAGCCAACCAATTACAGGACAACAAAATATCCAAATTGAAGATAATGGAAATACATTATTAGAATTTGACTTTGATTTCGACTCAAATAACCTTGAATTAAACAACATTGAGATAACAAAACAACCTGCCGAAGCAGATCAAGGTATGCTAGTAATAAACGGAATAAACTTACCAGAAGGTCAAACTAAAACAGTATTTGTTGACAAAATAAACTCAACTTCTGAATTTATTTGTATTAAAGACATTGAAGATGTTACCTCAATAACTCAATCTTGTTTTGGAGAAAACGAAATCCCAATTTATTGCGACGGCCAGGTTTATGAAGGATATACTTGTACTGATTTAGGAAATCAACTAAGGGTAGACGGTTTAAAACATTCTGGAATTCAGGAAGCTCAAGAAATTGATGCAGATTTTGACAATTTCAATAACCAAGAAGATTGTAATGATAACAACCCTTCCATTTATCCAGGTGCTGAAGAAACATGCAACGGTCAAGATGACAACTGCGACAATATAATAGACGAAGGATGTATAGGATCTCTGGCCCTTGTAATTAGAAACAATGGAATTAACATCTCATGGTTTGATAATTATGGTAACTTATACCTAAAAGAAAATATGGCTGAAAACTCTGATTATCAAACATCTAACACAGATCAATTAATTATTAGAAATAATAACATAGATGTGTTTACTATAGATAAAGACGGAAATCTCTATCTTAAAGAATACCTATATCCTAATCAACCAACTATTGAACCAGTTTCATTATATGATTTCATTATTGTAAACACAGAAGCACAACCTATAGCTCTAGTAAATGAATCCGGTTCATTATTTTTAACAGGTGATGTAGTAGAAAACACAAACTAATGGGGTGAAGAAAAATGAAAAAACAAAAGGTACGGGATAACAGCTTGAACAATTGGAAAAATTCTATTTCCAAAATTCTAAGTGCTTCCTCCACACTATTAATCTTCGTCCTAGCGATAGCTCTATTCTCATCATTAACATTAGCAGATCCAGTTATCATAGAAAATGGAGAAGTTAATGTTGCATCCGACCTTACAGTAGATCAAAACACATTATTTGTAGATTCCTCGACAAATAGGGTTGGAATAATGACCAGTACTCCTGAATTTTCCTTAGATGTCAAAAGATCAGGAGACAATGCATTTAGAGTTGGTTCAGATACTGGAAATGACTTTACTATAGACGTTGCAGGAGGTCAAGGACTTGTAAGTTTAAATGCTGGAGCAAGGGCAGTAGCTAATCTTTACAATTTCATAGGAACAAGGGGGGCTTCTAGAATTCAATTACATGATGGATACATTGCATTCTACACTTCCAACAATGCTAGAGGTGTTGCAGGAGAAGTTGCCCATGGTATGAATGCAGGTCAACAAAAAATGTCCATAGACAGGGCAGGTAGAGTTGCAATTAATAACAAATATGCCTTAAATGTATTAGATATTGGAACTTCAACAGCTTCAGCCAGTGGTATTTCATTTAATGGGGAACCTGCATTGACGGCTAAGAGAAATGATGCTTGGCTAAGAATTAACCAAAACAAGAATTTTTCAGCAGGAACCTTTACTCCAGGATTATTCAGAGCTGACGGAGGATTCCAAGTAGATGGTAAATGGTCTATAGCAGCTAATAACTACTGGCACCGTGCTCAATCTAATGTTGAGGATAGATATGGATACTTTGAAGTAAGACAAAAAAATGGTTCTAGGGGTGCTTATTTTGGATCTGGTAGACCTGGGAAATATGTACCTCTTGTAGTACAAAACGGAAACGCATTAGCAATATTAGGTGGAAAAATAGGTATATTAGCCACAAACCCAAAATTCCAATTAGATCTCCGAACTTCTGGTGATAATCCATTTAGAATTGGTGCTGACAATGGTAATGACTTCACCATTGACGTTGCAGGTGGCCAAGGCCTGGTCAACTTAGTTGCAGGTGCCAAAGCAGTAGGAAATAATTATCAATTTACAGGAACTAGAGGAGCCTCCAGAATAATGCTTCATGATGGAATGATGAGATTCTTCACTTCCAGCGTACCTAAAGGTACAAAAGGTGAAAATGTTCCTGGACTTAATACAGTTAGAATGGAACTAAACAGTCAAGGTAACCTTGGAGTTGGACTAAAAGGCCCAATATCCAGATTACAAGTTGATAATGGGTACCTACAAATAGATGCTTTAATTGGTGCTCCACCTAACGCAGATTGTGACCATAATGCAGAAGCAGGTAGAATGAAAATCTCAACTAATCTAAACAGAATATATATTTGCAATGCTGCATCAAGAGGTTGGGATTGGATACCTTTGAATAATTAATTTTTTTTACTTTTAACTAACTACTTGAAAACTCAGTTTTTACTTTTACATCCATCCCATTATAGGGAACCATAAAAAAACCTACAAAATCATATTGGATCCAAGGATTCGCATTCATATCATCCATAACAGCATATAAACTTGTGAATTGTCTTTCAACACCTAAAGATCTTTTTTTATGAGACCATCTTCCATTGCTATCTAATCTTGCACAATGAAAATCTACGCCTTCATCAACAAACAGTGCCATCAAATAACCCATCCCTTTCAATTTTAAATCACTTGCACTTTGATCTAAGGTTCGATAGGATAATCTCACATCAAAACCTAAACCAATATCTCCTAATTTTACAGCAACTTCCCCTTCTAATGATAAAGGGATTGCACCATCTGCAATTAAACCTCTTACATAGTTCTCAGTAGTTTTATATGGTTTCAAAGGATCATTAAGCTCAGGAGGAACATAACCACTGCTACTGCCAGGAACAGGCCACTTAATTAGACCAAAATCTTCAACAAGTAAATCCATAACATATGAATAACAATTTGCTGATGGCTTATCATCCCACAAATCTGGATCAAATTCCGGCCCCCAAGAATTAATATCCATCAAAGGTTCTGCACCATAGATTTCATCATTAACATTAGATCTATTTGATTCTATCATTGCTTCTAGTACAGAAGATCGATTTAATTCACCTAAATCATTACTATCTCCAACTCCATCTACAACAGAAGCAGCAACAAAACCAATTAATGCAGTAGCAACAATCCCCTTAGCAATTCTCCCCATTTACTCCAAGAGCAAACATTAATTTAAAAACCTTACTATCAATTCACTACTCTAAAGTAGAACTAAGAATTTTCGGGTTTTACTTCCATTCCCTTTTAGCAATCTCATACCTTTCATGAGTGCCAACATCAAACCACTTCCCGCTAAAAGGAAACCCAAACAACTTCCCTTGTTCCGCCAACTGTGGAAATACATCCTGCTCCAGCATACAAAACCCAGGTTTTATCAAATCAATAACCTCTGGTTCCATAATATAGAATCCTGCATTAATTAAATTACTAGGTGCTTCTTCTTTGCTCGGCTTCTCAACAAACCTTTTGATTTTATTACCATCAATATCTGCAACACCATACTGAGTTGGATCTTCCACTTTAGTCAAAGCTAATGTAGCCAAACCGCCACTTTCTTTATGAAACTTATACATCTCTTTAATATCAATCTCCTTTAACTCATCCCCATTTCCAGCAATAAAAGTCTCATTTAAATTATCTTTATGCAACAATAAAGGCCCTGCTGTCCCTAAAAAATCTTCTTCTTCTATATAACTAACCTTAACACCATGATTCTCTCCAGTCTTAAAGTGATCCTTAATCTTCTCTTTTAGATAACCAACACTAAAAACTACTTCCTGAACACCATGGCCCTTCAACAACTCAACCAAATGCTCTGTTATAGTCTTACCATTAACATCTATCAAAGCCTTAGGTATAGAATAAGTTATCGGCCTAAGCCTTGTCCCTTTTCCACCTACGAGTAGAACTGCTTTACTAGGTACTTCTTTATTCATTAAAAAGGTAATCTATGTATAATATTTAAAATTAACCCAGAACTAAGAAGATCTGTGTTGCTTTCTAAGCCTTCTCTCTTTCTTCATTCTCTTCCTTTGCCATTTCCATCTCATTTGGCCTTTTTTCTTCCATCGTCTAGAGCTTCTCTTCATTAATATATTGAATTCTAATTTGATTTATAAATGTTTTTATTGATAATATATTTAGCCGCATATTATTCATTAATAAAGAATTAAAAAACCAAAGTATCATCAAAAAATATAAATAAAATAAAATATATTTACTCAATTATGCCATCAGAATCACTATATATCTGCAATAGATGCAAGCAAAGAAAGAATATACATAATGTTAAATTCGACAGGTGGGGTAAATTAACTTGTGTTACTTGCCTAGGGGAAGTAGAATCAACTGAAAAAAAGGAGATTACACGTCCAACATCTCCAATTGTACACTTTATATGTGTTAACTGCAGATTTAAATTCAAAATAAACAAAAAAACACAACAAAAGCAATTCTGTCCATATTGTGGCAAAACAAACCTTATGCAAATCAAGAAATACAAAGACGAAGATGACCTTATCAGAGAAGCTTCCGACCCCAAATTTGACTTCTAAATCGAGAGCTTGCTTTTCCGCAACCCTATTTGTCCAAAAGATGGATTCAGAACCCTGTTCGAGAACGTGTCATCCACATCGTGGATACCGAACTTTGTTCAAGTAACTGAGCGTAACCAGTTGTTTCAATTCCTAAATCAAGGGCTTGCTTTTCCGCAACCCTTTTTGCGTGTCAACTGAGCGTAACCAGTTGTTTCGATTCCTAAATTTATTTACCCTTAACAGTCTTAATTGTATTAACATCCAACTCTTGTGACCAAGTCTTTAGCTGCGTCCTCAACATAAATAAAGTTATAGAACTCAATATAGTTGTAAATGCAACAACATTATAAGTTATATTTCCAATAAGATCTGCATTAGGCAAACCTTGCTGAATAACAATTTGCACTAAAGCAGCTGCTGCTAATCCTCGAGCAAACATAGAACTCAACAACATCCTATCATTTCTCTTAAAGCCTTTAATTAACAATATAGAAACATTTCTCGCCGCTAACACAGTAACTGCCAGAATAGCTCCAATAAATAATGCATACTTATCATTTAAATTAATCAAAATCCCAATATATACAAAGAAAAATGTTTTCAAGAAAAATGAAATTTGATGATAAAACATCTGCTCACTTGGTGTTGTAACACTCGTACCATAATAATCTGTAGTTAGATCCTCTTTCTTTGAACTTTTCTTAGTTTTATCTTTCTGTACAACCCCCCTAAAAATCATAGTAAGCTGCTTAGAATTATACAATATTAATCCTAAAAACAAACCAGCAATAGCACCATTGCCATTCATATATTCAGTTATAACATATACTAACAATAAATAAGCTATAGATATAAAATAAGCCTTATTATGTTTCAAAACATGAGTAACAAAAAATATCCAAATAATTCCACTTATTATCCCTATAAAACCAGCAACTGCAAAAAAAGAAATTAACTGTGATGCAACCTGCTTTACACTAAATGAACTCAGAGTAATAATCTCCAAAGTGGTAAATGCAAATAAAATACTCAATACATCTGTTGAAGCACTTTCCAACGCCATAACAGAAAAAATCTCTCCCTTTTTATGGAGCTCTTTTAGTAACGGAATAACAAAAGCAGAACTAACTCCACCAAGCATAAATCCAAGCAATAATGCATAAATAAACTCAAATCTAAACAAATATAGCACTAAAGTGATTGAACCAGCAGATATAAGAAAATTAACCCATGTAACATAGATTCCCGAGTACAAACCTTTAGCAAATGATGCCAAATCAATATTATAAGCCCCATCAAAAAGTAAAAAAATCAAAGTAAATATTGTGAAATACGGTGCAATAGTTGTCAACTGTTCAGGCCTAATATAATCCAATACATGAGGTCCAAGAATAAATCCCAAAATTATCAAAAATAAAACATCTGGAATCTTAAATCTCTTAAAAATCAACTCTGCAATATAACCAATAAAAAGAATTAAACTAACAGCAAAAAGACCATTTGTAACTAAATTTCCTGCAACTAAGCTAGCCATACTCTATTTTTTATATTCAGATTTAAATATTTTATTATTATTAACTGTTTCTCACTCAATAGTAACAACAAAATAGAAAGATTTATATAGTAGTAATCAAATATACACCATATGTTAAACTTAATATTCGGCGATGAACATTCGTATAAAAAAGGATTAGGATCTTTAATAGGTTTTAATATAGGCATTTTAGTATTATTCTTAGCAGCATTTCTTATAGCTTACTTAGCAGGATTACCTTTTAATTAGAAGAACCGATTAGGATATTATCTATCTGGCTTTACATCAGCTGTACTAATAACACCCTCTCTAGAAATATATGCATCATGTCCTTGTAATCTTAAATGTTTATAAGCCCACTTAACACAAGCATCTTCGTAAAGTCCTGCAACTAACACAGTTCTACCTTCAGGTGCAACTCCCCAATCTACAGTCGGCCCAACTTCACGATATTCAAATCTTCTTTTGATTTCTCTCAATTCTCGCTCTATTCTACGTTTAGGCCAAAATTTAAACCTAGTTTCTCCATCATGTAAGAAATATTCATGAACAATAACATAAAATGGATTTTCTGCTTCTTTCCAAGACATATGCCTAACTTCAAAATCTGCCCCTACACCAGCCATTGCATTTTCAAAAATAGCACCCATCCCTCTGTCAATTACATCATCTATACTTGCATCATTCATAACCCGATTAACCATTATAATATTAAAAAACTTTCTGTCAATTTTACCATTTATTTTCTATATAGAAAAAAACTATATTTTCCTATATTAACCCCTATATTCACCATACCAGTATACAAAAACGTAATCTTTATATATAAGTTATTCTTTAAAAACATAGAAAATTGGTCCTACAATTTTTTAAAAAATGGAGAAAATGAGGTGAAAAAATGACAATGAACTTTATAGTAGAAAACGCTCTAAAGACTTCTGAAGAAACAGTAGAACAAAACACACCAGCTATCGGTACAGCAAATATAAAAGTAATTGGATGCGGTGGTGCAGGATCCAACATGGTATCTTGGCTACATAGAAAAGGCATCAAAGGAGCAGAAATTTTAGCATGTAATACAGATAAACAACATCTAGAAATTACTGACTCTGACAAAAAATTTTTAATAGGAAAAGAACTTACTCGAGGACTTGGTTGTGGTGGATTTCCAGAAAAAGGAGCCAAAGCTGCACAAGAAGATATTGGAGACATTAAAGAAGCACTAAAACAATCTGATATGATCTTTATCTGCGCAGGAATGGGCGGAGGAACAGGAACAGGATCAGCCCCAGTTATTGCTCAAGTAGCAAGAGATGCAGGTTCTATTGTTATTGGAACAGTAACAATGCCTTTTAAGATTGAACGTGCTAGGATAGACAAAGCAGAATTTGGCCTACAACAACTAAGACAAGTATCTGATACTGTTATTGTAATTGATAACAACAGACTAGTCCATATTGCTGGAAACCTACCTGTACAACAAGCATTTGCTGTTGCAAACGAACTAATCTCGACAATGATTAGAGGTATTGTTGAAACAATTGCAGTTCCTTCTCTAGTCAATTTAGACTATGCAGACGTAAAAGCAATAATGCAAAATGGCGGTGTAGCAGCTATTGGCGTTGGTGTATCAGACACTACAAATAGAGTTGACGAAGCTGTAAAAGGTGCACTCTCCAACCCACTATTAGAGATTTCATACAAAGGAGCAACTGGAGCTTTAATCCACATCGAAGGTGGACCAGACATGACTCTTGATGAAGTTTCAAGAATTGGAGAACTTGTCACAGAATCTCTTGATGATGATGCAAATGTTATCTGGGGAGCACGTGTAAGTGATGCATTAAAAGGAAAAGTGACTGTAATGACCATCATCACTGGTGTAAATTCACCATGGATTCTAGGAAAAGCAGACAAAGCTTCTCGAACAGTAGAATCAAACAGAATGAGTGATGAATTAGGCATCGACTACTTTACAGAATAAATTTTTTTTATTTATCTTTTTTTACTTTAATTTTTAAAAAAACAAAAGGTGATTACTATGGTAGAAATAACTGCAACAAATCAAAATTACGATCAACAATTCAGCAAATTAAATCACAACTTAACTGTTGTATATAACGAATTAATAGAATTAAAAAAACAGGTTATGATTATAAAATCAAGAGTAGAAGGTTCCAGCTCCACACCACAAACAGAACAACCAAAAGTTGAGCCAACTCCTGTAGAGATACCTAAAGTACAAGAACCACCAAAAGTAGAAACACCAGCACCACAACCGGTTCAACAACAACCTGTAAAACCACAACCGGTTCAACAAGCTCAACCAGCACCACAACCGGTTCAACAACAACCTGTAAAACCACAACCCACTCAAGAAGAGAAAGACAAAGAATCTCTTATTAAATCAATAAATGGTAATTATACTTCTAACGAAGTTAAAATTGAAGATTTCTTCTATGTCGGAAGAAAATAATTTTCTTTTTTTTTAATTTAATAAATTTCTTATCTTGGAATCTTTAAGTAATAATAATGTTATAATAATAACATAAATAATATATTCTATTCTAGATTATTTATCATCAACCACGGAGGTGGAATAATATGGAAACGAATTTACAAGGATCGTATGTAGCTTTAGTAACTCCATTTGAAACAGGAAATGGAATTAATAATCCAATCGATATAACTGGGGTAAGGAAACTTGTCAGATATCAAGGAGATAATGGAACTACTGGAATTTTAATTAACGGAACAACCGGAGAAAGTCCAACAATAGAATTTGATGAATTCTCTGCTTTGATTGATGTAGCTAGACAGGAAATTGCACGTGGCGGTTATGACATGCAATTATTAATTGGAACAGGAACTAATGCAACAGGTAAATCTTTAAAATTAACTGAAAGAGCTTTACAAGCAGAACCAGATGCAGTTATGGCTGTAAGCCCATACTATAATAAACCAACTCAACAAGGATTATATGTCCATTTTACAGAAATAGCATCTGCCGCAGGTGATGTCCCAGTTATAATTTATGACATTCCGGGCAGAGTTGTAATTGATGTTGACACAAACACTAGCGTAAGAATTGCAGAAGCAAGATATAATATTCAAGCATTTAAAGAAGCAGCAGGAGTTGAAAAATTCATAGATAGAAAACAAGAAATAGATGCAGCCATAAGTAAAGGTACAATAGAACAACCAATTTCTTATTTATCTGGAGACGATCCAAATACTGCAGAGATTATTGCAAATGACGGAGATGGTGTTATTTCAGTACTTGCAAATTTAACACCGAATCTTGTCAAACAACACACAACAGCTGCATTGGATTGGGACTTCGAACTAGTTACAGAACTTGAAGAAACTGGAAATTTCAATGAATTAGCAGCAGGCATGTTTCTTGAAACAAACCCTGGCCCAGTAAAAGCAGCTCTAGCCATGATGCCTGAATCTGCAAGAATACAGGAAGCATATAGAGCTCCAATGGTTCCAATCTCTGATAGAAACAGAACAGCTCTAGAATCAATCTTAAGAGAAGCTCATTTGATTTAATTTTTTTATTTTTTTACTCAGCTCGAATTGCATCTAAAATTTGCTTTCCTGAATATCCGCCAATATATATTTCATTAACTGTAGCATTTGAAACTCCTCTTTGCCTTCTTTCTAAACGACTAACAATCTTTCCTGTTAAACATGCTATTCTTTGCCCTTCAAGATGACCTACGTTAACCCTCAAATAATCTATCGCAAATGACTTATTTAATTCTGCGTCATCACTCCACCTACCATCCAAATATTCATCAAAACGATTAAATAACTCCACAGCAGACCAAATATCTACAACAGCATCTTCAGAAAGTTCTACATCTTCTCTAGCAAAATAATCTGATTCAACTCCAACATACCTATCCAAACCCAATACTCCACAATATTCCTCAATAGCAAACATCACTAAATAAGCATGACCAATATTCCAAGAATCTAATCGACCAAAATTACTTTCAATCCCTCCAAGAACAACATTAAACACTTCTCTACTCCTTATTTCTTTACCCCCTAGCCTACCTTCTAAAACTTCCCTAATTCCAGCCATTCTTGATTCTAAGTCTGTCATAATTAAAAGTAGAATTAACAGATATTTAAATATTCTCAATCAACCATAAACAATTGATTGTCATCAACATCAAACAAACCAATTCTTGCTCCAATATCTAAGAACGCATGCGAATAGCAAACAGCACCAAAAGCATTCACTAAATCATTCTTATCCTCAAAATGTAATGCATCTTCATAATATCTCTTACTCAAATCAAGTAAATCATTTGCCTGCTCCACTTGCTTCTCTGTAAGATCAGAATGTAACTTAACTTTTTCCAAAGCCTTCCTAGTCAGGCCAAAATACTTTTCCAACTTTTGTTTTAATTCTTCCATTTTAAAAAATTCCATAAATTCTTTGTCTGAATGATGTTAAATGTGATTCTATTGTGTCAAAAGCTAACTGCATACCTTCCATAAAGTCTGCATCATGTCCATCATCTCGAGCTACTTGTAGTACGTGTGCATAAGCATCTACAATCTTTCTAAACGCCACACTATATTGTTCAAATTCAGGATATTTACCTTCTAACAAATCACCAAATGTATCAAATTCTCCTTCTGTTGCTATTAATTCTTGGTAATGAATTACTCTTGTAGATATTAACTCACCAAAAGCTTTCTCCATTCGACCACTATGAAGCCCAGGTTCAACATATTGACCAATTGTTTCACCATACAAATCTCCAATCTGCTCCTCACTTAACTGATCTTCAATACCAGATACAGCCCTTTGATATGCTGTCCCGATTAAAACACCATTTCGTTCAGTAGCACCATCCACTAAATCTGCTAAATCTTGTTCCTTAGAATCAGAATCCACTCCTTGAAACCATTCTTCTACTTGATGTTGAAGCATAGATCTAACATAATCTCTAACAAGACCTACATTCCTTCCAAAATAATCAGGAACAGGTTCTTCTCTTTCAACAATCCTTCTTTTTACATTAGGTCCGAGCATAGTATATAGATATCAAACTTGTTTTAAAAACCTTATTAAATAAAAAATAATAGAAAAAAATTAAAAAAACAAAAAAGGTTAAATATTAACATTATATTAATCTAATATATGGACCTCAGACCAGAATATTTAGAAAAACTTCAGAAAATAAAAAAGCAAAAAGGTATCAAATTCAAAAACATAGATAATTTAAAGAAAAAAATAAAATCAAAGAAGTTTTCTTAACTCCTCAGTCTTAGCCATTCCCAGTTTAATCATCTTATCAATGTCATCTGCTGATAATGGTTCATCTCCGCCTTTTTGTAATGCGCAAAGATTTCCATCTTCAATAGACGCAACTGTTAACCGAGCATCAACAACTTTCTCCTCTTCTGAACTTGGATCAACATAAAGTTCATCTCCAATCTTCAAAACAGTCACTGCAAGTGGATTCTCTGTTAATGGTAATGGTTCGTCAGTATGTTCCATATGTTCAATCTTTTCACCATCAAACTTTGGATATCTAGTATCTTTCAATGCAGACAATGCAGCTAAAGCAGCAACATCAAAAAGATTTCCTGCATCATTGATAACACAAACATCAATAACTATGATCCATACTTTCTCTCCTTCAGTTATACAGAGTTTCTTGAAGTCAATTGCCTTACACTCCCTAATACCCCTGTCAACAACTCTTGCTAATTCAATTCCTTGAATACTTGGAGGTCCTGACTCAAAATCCGGACTTGACATTGGTAATAATTCAGCTCCCACAATTATAGAACCTTCACCAGGCTTATCAGGATATGGTGTTCCAACTTCTAACTTTACACCAGCAATAACCTCAGTTTCTCCAAGAATTACTCTGGCAGAACCATCAGCAGTATTAACAACTCCACACTCAACCTTAATCGGCTTCCTTAATTCATCAGCTTTTCTTCCATCCAGCCTTATACCAGATTTCATCAATTTGATTATATGTTTTCTTAATTCATTAGTCATTTTAATTCCCCGCATATTTATCCTTTAATGCTTTCTTTTGGATTTCATACACATTTTTACATGCTTTTTTTGCCATTTCTAGAACATCCATTAGTTCTTTTGGCATTACCCTTCCATCCATTTGCAATAAAGTCACTTTATCGAGATTTGGTAAGTAAGCTACTGGAATATCAGCAACATCTCCATCCTCATAAGCTTCTTCTTTGTAATCTAAGTCAACAACTAACTTGTCATCAACCTTTCCAACAGATATAGATGATACCATATCTTTCATTACAAGTCCTGCATCAGCTAATGCCATTGCCGCAGCTGAGATACCAGCACATCTACTACCAGCATCACTTTGTGGCAATTCAATAAATACATCAACCACAGAATTTGGAAACTCACTCAAATCAAGAGCAGGTAACAAAGATTTTGCTGTAACATATGATATTTCCTTACTCCTTCTGCTTCCGCCAGGCCTTACTCTCTCATACTTACTTGAGAAAGGCATCATGTTATAATGACATCTCAAGATTCCCTTTGAAGGATCCTGTAAAAACTTTGGATATAATTCCCTAGGACCATACACAGATGCAATAGCCCAAGTATCTCCAATTTTAAAAGATGCAGATCCATCAGCTCTTTTAATTACACCTACTTTGACTTCAATTTTTCTAGGCTCTTCAAAGCCCCTTCCGTCATGTCGTTTATCGTAACCCATTTTAATCTATTTAACCTCCTTACCTTCTAAAAAGGCTTTAATTTTATCAGTCAATCCACTTATATGACTTTTCTGTTCAATCATTCTAATTGCTTCAATAGCTTTAAGCTCATTCTTTGGCTCACCACTAATCCACACTAAACCATTTTGACCTACAACTATATTTGTACCAGTTGTCTGCTTAATCATTGAAACCATACTTCCTTGCTTTCCAATGATTCTTGGAACTTTGTTAGAATCAACTTCAATAATTCTTCCAGCTCCTAATTTTCTTAATCCTGGTCCTTTTATTGTTAAATCAATCAATTTCTGAGATGTAACATTTGTAATTTTACAAACAACATAATCTCCTAAATTATAATATTGTGTTAAATCAGCACCCCTTTGAACAAAATCAGTTGTTCCATCTTTCAATGAAAGCATTGCTGAATATGCAGTATTTGTCTCAAGTCTCCATCCTGAGAATCCAACATCAAAAACCTTACAGATTATGACATCATCAATCTTAGGTGAATATCTTCCACTTAATGGAATTATCTTAATCCCTCTACCACTTATGCTAACAAGCCCTAGCTTGTTTGCTACTATATTTTCGCCTTGCCTGTACGTTCCAGCACCAGGCAATACATCCATTCCTTCTGCTAGCTTCTCACCAGGAGTAGCTATTTCCTTATCTTGAATTATTATTTTTACCATTTTTTATTTGTTATGAATACCTCCAACTTACGAGTAACATTGAAAATCTCTGAGATTTTCATTTTGTTTTTATTACCACTGTCTCCACATTTCCATGTGTTATTTTGTTTAATTGATCGTAAAATTCCTCTTCTAAACCGCCAGGAATCTCAATCACTGCTGTAAAATATCCTGTGTTGAGCCACTCCTCTTTTAACAAAGTGCCAAAGTTTCTTACAACATTATAGCACTTAGGAGCATACTCTGGACTGATTTTAACAGCAATCTCTTTTATCTCAAATTTAATAGGAAGTATTGTTATTAACTTCTTCAATGCATCCTGTACTTGAGTGTTTACGTCCTTGAACTCATCAAAATGAATTTTTGCTTCTTCCAAAGCAGCCTCGATCCTTTGTGGTGGATGTGGGCTATGTGTTCTTGGATCAACACCATTTCTATGAATAGTGTCGATGATTTGCCTTTTTTTTGTCTCTCTTAACTTTTCTCTATATTCTTGTGTTAATTGGATTTCTCCTTTCTGAATAATCTTCCTGATTACCTCAGTAACATCTATAGTATCAAAAACTTGCTTCAAAGCAACCTCTGATGCTTCCTCCCCCTTTTTAGCATCAACAAAGATCTTATCAGATGCAACTACATCTTCAATTGCAACCTCTTTTCCACCCTTTAATGCAATTGCATTGTCACAATCAACCAATATCTCAAAGGTCTGATTGTGACTTTTCAACTTAGCTATTACAGCCTTGTCAACACTTACCATGTTACTTTACTTTTTTGATTTTTTCTCTGATTTAATACCACTAGCAATCTTCTCTAGTTTCAATTTACCAACTCTGGTAAACTTCTTTTTCTCTACAGTGATTACAGCAGAATCAACTCTATCAATATTAAAATTATTTCCAAGTACTTTCTTCAATGACTTAATTGCAAGTTTCAAACCTTCTTCAACTGTAAGATTAGGATTATACTCCTTATGAAGAATTTCTTCAACTTCAACTTCACCCTCGCCAATTGCAGTAGCTTTGTATCTGAAATAAATTCCAGTTGGGTCAGTCTCATACAACATTGGAGTATTACCATCCACTCCTGCAACTAATACAGAAACACCGAATGGCCTTAGACCACCACTTTGTGTGCAAATTTGCTTTAAATCTGCAATTTCTTTAACAACAGTCAAAGTATCAATTGGAGAATCTAAAGTAACTCTATTTTGCTGTGCTCTTAATTGTGCACGATCAATCAAAACTCTAGCATCACTCAATATTCCAGAAGCAGCAGCACCCATATGATCATCTATCTGCCATATTTTCTCTACACTTTCTGTTACTATCAAATTATCAACTATTCTTTTATCAGCTACTAAAACAACTCCATCTTCACAAACAATTCCAATTGTAGTTGATCCTTGTCTTACTGTTTTCTTTGCATATTCTACCTGAAGTAATCTACCATCAGGACTAAACATCGTTATTGCACGATCATATCCCATTAATTGATGAGGCATTGGTTGCATTTTATCACACTCCTTTATTTTTTATTAAAAATTTTGATTCTGCTTTATTTATCATACCACTTAAACCTAATGTTTTAACAATTGCATCTTTCCCATCAATTTTATTCACAAACATCAAACCAGATTTAACAGAATCAACACTCTTATTGTCTAATTTTATAATACCTTTCTGTTCATTTACATCCCACTTATCTTCCATAATCATAACTCCAGCCTTTGCCATACCAAATTGGCCTAAAAAACCAAGCAAAGCATTATTTAAAGAATCATACATCTGTTTAAAACTTACCTTACCCTTAGAAACAACCTCAAATACAAGGTATCTCTTCTTTTCCCTTAAACTCGGAATAACTGGTTTAAATTTACTTTTTTTCATTAAGTATTGAGAAGATAGTAACTTTCTTTTTATAACGTTTTTCTTCTCTCTCCATAACATAGAATGATATGTTAGTATATAAAGATTTTGTTTGAAAACACCACTACCTTTTTAAATGGATTTTACTTACCACAAGGTAATACTTAGTTTAGAGGTCATAATAATGAATATAAAACCAACCGCAAGGTATGAGGATATAACTAGATTCTTAAAAAGAGGTAATGTCCATCCTGATGGATCAACTATAACTCCAATAGTTTCTAGAGATTCCTGCCACACAGATGAACAAGTTGATCATGATGATCCAAACCAAGTAAGAAGTATTGAAGATCTTGTACCAGGAGCAGTCTATCAAAGAATGCATGGCCCAGAACAATACGGCGTTCAATTTACAGTTGAAAGAACTCCAAAATCAGGAGAAGAAACAATTCCAATTACTCGACACCCAGCTGCAGAAAAACCAGTAACAAGCACATTATTTCTCACAGACATGGGAATTATACCAAATGAAGCTGGATCCTGGAATGCTCATAATTACGTTGTTAGAGTTGATTAATTTTTTTATCAAAAAAATACATTCTTGAAAACTATGCAATTACCTAAACAATTTTATGAAGGGATAGAAGAATTTATCCAAACTCATTCTGAAGATGATAAAGGATTAGTAATAATTCCATCAAGTAAGGGCCCCACACATGTAAGGCAGACATTGAAGTTATTCAGGGAGAGTGGGTTGGAATTCCCAGAAGAAAGAAAATTTGAGTATATACCTCCGCAATCGGTAAGTCATCTCCCTGTACCTAGAACAGAAAAAGTTCCGGTTCTAGATACTACCTTGAAATACCTTCTCATGGATGATACTGTTGAAACAGGCAATACCCTCAGAATTGCACTTCAGAGAATCACAGAACAAGGAATTGGCATAGAAGACATTTGGTGTTATACATCCATATTAATGAATCCAAGAAAATGGAGTAGTCGACCCCATATGGATAGAGCTCAAGCATTTCAAGACTATATTGCATCAATCAGAACATATTCATAAATTATTTATAACAATTTAAATCTCCAAACATCATGCCAGAACATATTCAATTACCCAAAACCATTGGACTAGCCGGTATTAAATTTGTTCAAGCTTATATCGATGACCAAGTAGCATTATTATGTGGTTCCAGAACAGATTATCATGGAAAAATTCTTGAAGCATCACTAACTGAACAGGGTGTTCCATTTGATACAAGAATCAATAGCGATAGAGTTCACATACCCCTTGCCCAAGGTGAAAGATATCGTGCAGTTGGAATGGGCATTATAGATAAAATGGGTGATGACTATCATTTTTGGGACAGAAGTGATGATTATGACCTTGAACCAGATGCAGATCATTTGGCAAAATGCCAAGAATTAGTTGGTGATGGTATCAATTTAAAATTAGGTTGGGATTAATCATTATAAAATCACCAATAATCCAAAACAAAATGAGCATAGAAGCCGAACTTCAAAAAATTCCTGCAATGGGTACAAGATTTGTACAAGCAATTGTTGGAGACGAAACAATACTAGCAGTCCAAACCGGAAAACAAATTCACGGAGACATTCTGGCAAGCATTTTATCCGACCAGGGCATAGAATTTCAAACTACAATGAACAAAGACGACATTTCAATTCCAGAAGTATCAGGCCCAGGCTACCGAGCAGCTGGAATGGGTCAAGTAATGGGATCCAGAGGCCAGTATATATTCTTCTCCAAGAGCAGAGATTACAAAATAGGTCCAGACCCAGAACATCTCCAACAATGCCAAGAATTAGTTGGTGACGATATCACCTTAACAATAAAAGATTACAGATATTAATTCTTCATCTGCTTAACTAAATCATAAACTGCAGCCAAAATAAAAATTACCTGTAAAATAATAAAAACTAAATCTCCAATATACAAACTATAAACTTCTAAACATATACCTCCAAGAATATAAAACACATCCTGCAACTTTCTTTTTTTAGTCAACACACCAAGAGAAATAAATATTAAGCCTAATGCTCCAACTAATTTGAAAATATCAGCCATAACTTAACTCCAACTTCTTAACAATTCTATTAACAACCTAACAGAAACTCCAGTAACTCCTTTTGGATTAACTCCTTTATCCATCTTAG
>CEPX01197918.1_pt1 | contig 24626 bp, 24 predicted proteins | sample 361361 | NCBI WGS metagenome assembly CEPX01 (sample SAMEA2619974, study PRJEB7988) | marine metagenome | biome: marine biome (ENVO:00000447); feature: mesopelagic zone (ENVO:00000213) & marine oxygen minimum zone (ENVO:01000065); material: "saline water (ENVO:00002010), including plankton...
TTAAGTCTATATTTGAGATAATATCTTTTATTCGGTTAATGCTTTCATCCTTATTAAAATAAGAAATTTTTGCACTGGCTATTTGGAATGCAATTGGATTGCTGTCAACACCTACAACATGCAAACCATGTTTTCTTGCTTCATATAGTATCGTACCTGAACCACAAAACGGATCTAATAGAACTCCTTTTTTTGGTAATTGAGTTATTAACTGTTTAGAATCAATTGCTGATATTTTTCCTCTATATGGGTAAATGCCATGAATAGAATAAGGATTATTTACATTCTTTAGTAATTTAAATTTAAGTTTATTTGCTACCATTTTTATTTAGCTCTTTCTCAATAAATTTTTCAATTTGTCTTGATAACATTAATCCTTCCTTTTTACAAAAGTCAACATATTCATCATATAATTTAGAAGTAATGTATAATGTAACGTTCTTTTTTTGATTATCTTCCATCTTAATCACCCCAAATGGACACAAATGTTAACAAATGGGACTTCTATATAAATCTTTCGTTTTCTCGCCCCCTAAAAAATATAATTTCTTTTTCGAAGAAAAAGTGTAAATGTGCGTAGCACCGCCCCCAACTCTATTCTAAAAAAGTGAAAATTCGATTGAGTTTAACTACAATTCTACGAACCTTTGGGGTGGAATTGTAGTTAAATGTCCAGTGGGATTTTGGGGTTTAAAGGGCTGAGGTGGCCAAATTTGGGTGTTTTTCTTGTTTTTGGAGCACTGGACATCTGCGCGTGAGATATTTAAATGCAAGATGATTCTAACGGTTTGGGAAAACAAGAGATGCCAAAAACTAAAAAACATATACTAAAGAAATGGGAAATAAGCTTTATAGAGCTTCAAAATCATGTGGGCAAGAAGTTTAAGGTTACAAGAAGACTGCCAAATTTATCAGTTGCAGAAACTAAGGTTTTTCGTAGCAAGAAAAAAGCAAAGAAACAGTTTGATGAATGGCTAAAATAATTCATCAACTTTAGATTTTAAAACATCAATAAGCTCAGGCTGGTTATAATGGTAAACATCAGGAATGTCCATAGAAAGGATGCGCTTTTGCATATATACATCAGGAAACCTCATGGCTATTTCGTTCCTTTGATGCTCTTCCATAACAACAATTGTATGAGCCCAATCAAGCTGCTTTTTAGAAACTGGTTTAGTGTTGTAAAGGCCTGCAGATTTAGTCTTGAATCTGTCTTTAAAGAGCTGTTCAGCAGTCTTGCTGCGGTTTTCATTTTGATTGCAGATAAACAATATGTTCATATGATACACTAGGTGTTTGCTTAATTTAAATTTTGCCATTTTAGTGAATAAAAAGAGGAGATAACAATGAATTTCAAAGAATTTGAGAGGGAAATGAAGCTTAGGGGCTTTACAAGAAAGACTATCAAAACCTATTTGTCCTACAATCATAGATTTCTAAGGTTTATTGGCAAAAGTCCAAGGGATGTCGATGGTGCTGATATAAGGGAATATCTGGGTTATTTGGTGGAAGAAAGATATGCTAAACCAAGAACAGTTAATCTCGCGATAAACGCATTAAAGTTCTATTATGAAATATTCTCTAATAAAAGATTATTTTCAAAGATAAGCAAATGCAAGGAAGAAAAATTACTGCCCAGAGTTTTAAGCAAGGAAGAAATATTGAGAATGATTAATGTTACTAGTAATGAAAAGCATAAATTATTGATTGAATTGATGTATTCATCCGGATTAAGGGTTTCTGAATGTGTTAAATTAAGAATAAATGATGTTGATATTGACAGGAAAGTAGGTATTGTTAGACAAGGCAAAGGCAAAAAGGATAGGTTATTCTTGCTCTCAAATAAATTTCTAGATGATTTTAATGATTATATTGGAAATAGAAATGATAGTAATGACTATGTCTTTAATGACTATGATAACGGGCACATAACTATAAGAAATGCTCAAAGGATTGTCAGTCAAACTGCAAAAAAAGCAGAAATAAACAAGAGAGTACATTGCCACATGTTAAGGGCCTCTTTTGCAACTCATCTGCTAGAACAAGGAATTAATGAATCCTACATACAAAAGCTTATGGGCCATGCGAGCAAAAAGACCCTGCAAAGATATCTTGCTGTAAGGGTCGATGATGCTTTAAAGGTGAAAAGCCCTTTGGATAATCTATAATTTTAACCTTTTTCAATTAAATTTCCTATTGCCTGTTCTATCTTAGCGCTCATATTAAACCCTTTTTCCCTGCAGAAATTCTTGAATCTGGAAGCGAGAGATTTATCTATTGTAAAATTAAGCCTTGTTTTAGTTCGAATTTTCTTTGTCTTTTCAAATTCCATTAGTGTGTCAAATAAAGCTTTGTCTCTTTCCGCAATATTCCTTGCAATTTTCAGAAATTTATTTGATTGCATCTTTTATCATATCCTCAATCCTTATTATGTTTGATATATTCTTCAAAAGCATATCTTTAATTAGCTTTGCAATTTTATCATCATAGGTTTTATGTCCTTCATATTCTGCATATGATTTTATTAATAATGCTGCAGTTCGCTTATTGCCTTCTTCAAATACATGATCTATCAATATTGCCCTTACTAAAAGGGCCAATGCTTTTGTCCAGTTTTCTGTCTTTTTAGCATAATTTAATGCAAAATCCAAACTTGATTCATTATGAATTGTACCTTTATCAAACTCCTGATTTAATGCTATAATGTCTTTTTTAGTTAATGTAAACTTCATTTTTAAGTGCGTATTTGTATATATAAATGTGTATCTATATAAATGTTTTGTTTTCTGCCTTAAAAAGACCATAATACAAAAAAAGCGCCTTCTAAAAATCAAAAACATTTATATATAATCAGCATATGAATTTATTCCCATGGAAGAGCAAAGCCAGGAACAGGTCGCAGTAGAACAGAAAAAAGAAACAAAGATAAACAAGATTGTAATGAATGGTTTCAAGAGTTTTGCAAAGCATACTGAAATCCCATTTAATGGAAGTTTTAATTGTATAATAGGTCCTAACGGATCTGGGAAAAGCAACATTCTTGATGCTTTAAGCTTTGTTTTAGGAAAATCTTCTTCAAAATCATTAAGAGCAGAGAAAGCAGCCAACTTGATCTACAACGGCGGAAAATCAAAACAACCTTCTAAACATGGAGAGGTCTCCATTTTCTTCAATAACGACAAAAAAACATTCCCTACAGAAGATCCTGAAGTAAAAATCACAAGAATCGTAAGGCAGAGCGGACAATCCGTCTACAAGATAAATGATGAAACACGGACAAGGCAGGAAATTCTAGATTTATTATCAATAGCAAAGATAAATCCCGATGGATACAATATAATACTTCAAGGAGACATAGTTAAGTTTGTTGAGATGCACCCTGATCAGAGAAGAGAATTAATAGGAGAAATTGCAGGGATTTCTGTCTATGAGGAAAAGAAGCACAAAGCTTTGCTGGAACTCCAGAAAGTTGATGAACGGTTAAACGAAACAGGGATTGTCCTTACAGAAAGAAACACATACCTAAAAGAACTGAAAAAAGATCGTGACCAAGCGTTGAAGTACAAGGAGATGAATGACAAAGTAAAACTAAACAAGGCTTCATACTTAAAGCTCCAGATCGATAGGAAAGACAAAGAAAAAAATGAGATGCAGAAGAAACTGGATGAAACAAACGCTGAGCTGAAAAAAACCAATGAAAAAGTTGACAACCTAAAAAAACTTAATGAAGAGAAAAGGGTCCAGATTGAGAACATATCCAAAGAAATCGAACAGAAAGGAAATGTAGAACAGGTAAACCTCAACAAAGAAGTTGAAACATTAAAGATAGACCTCACTAAGCAAAATTCAAGGATTGATACAATAAAAAACGAGATAGTAAAGGTAAACAACAGAAAAGATGACTTAAAGGCAGGCATAAAAGAAATAGAAGGCAAAAGGGCTGAGCTTGAGAATGACAAGGCAAATATGCAGAAAGACATTGACGAAAAAAGAAAAGAACGCGCTCTGATAACAAAAAAAATAAACGCTTTCAGGGAAAAAAACAAGCTGGACAACATCGCAGATATAGAGACAGAAGTTGCAGAGATAGACAAAAAATCAGATGAGCTACAGAAAGAAGTTCAGTCGACAAGGGAACAGCAGCACAACCTGATCAGGGAAAAAGATGCGATACTGCATGATATCAGCACAATGGATGCCCAGATAACTAAAGTCCTGGATGTTGAAAAAGAAAACAAAAAAAACCTTGAGGAAGTCAAAAACAAACGCGCAGAATTCAAGAAATACACATTAGACCTCAACAAGAAACTTGAGGAAGATTCATCTTTGGGTGCACAGCTGGCTGCAACAAGAAAAAAGATATTTACTGCAGATGAGGAGCTTGCAAAACTAAAGGCCAGGCAGGCAAGCACAAAGGAATTAAGCTATGTGGACGTCGCAATCAAGAGGATTTTAGACCTCAAAAAACCTGGAATTCATGGGACAGTTGCCGAGCTGGGAAATGTACAGTCAAAATATTCCCTAGCCATGGAGATTGCTGCAGGAAACAAGCTCAAAGGAATTGTTGTGGAAGATGACAAGATAGCATCCGAATGCATCAAATACCTAAAAGAACACAAACTTGGCGTAGTCACTTTCTTTCCTTTAAACAAGATTAAATCTAATTCTCCAAGTGAGCAGGTAAAGAAGCTGTCAAAGTCAAAAGGCAGCCACGGCCTTGCAATAAATCTAATTTCTTTTGATAACAAGTTCAAAAAAGTCTTTGAATATGTTCTCTCAAACGCAATTATAGTGGATAATATAGATGTTGCACGTCGTCTTGGTATTGGAACTGCAAAATATATAACATTGGATGGAGATATGGCGGAAAAGAGCGGCGGCATGCGTGGTGGTTTCAGATTAAAGAGAAAGCACAGTATGGGCTTCAAGGAAGAAGATATTGTCAAGGAAATCGAAAAGCGCGAAACTGAAATAATCAGCCTAAAGAACACTATAGACACTATTGAGAAAACAAGGATAGAAAACGAACAGTTGATATCAAATTTAAGGACAAAAAAAGCTGCTTTTGAAGGCGAAATAATAAAGATTGAAAAGACATTACATTTAGAAGCTTCAGACTTGGAAGCTTCAGAAGAAAAAAAAGACTCTCTCTCAAAGCAGGAAAAAGAGGTTGACGAGAAGATAAGGCTCATACAGGAAAAAACCAACATATTAAACCAGGAACTAGCAACAATTAAGACTGAAAAGCAGAAGTTAAGGTCAAACATAGCCCAATTAAGCAACCCAACTTTGCTTGCCGAGCTCAATGCATTTGAAGAGAAGCTGAAAGAACTGAATGAAAGCATAATAAGGATCGATTCTGAGGTAAAAAACATCGACACTCAATCAGAATCTATCTACAAGAATGAGCTTGAAAAGACAGACAAGATAATAAAGCAGCTTGAAAAGGACAATGAAGATTTCAACAATGAATTAAAATCATTGACAGAAACTATTAAGGAAAAAGATAAGGAATTGAAAGAAAAAGAAACTCTTGCGCAGGAATTCTATGCAAAATTCAAGGGATTGTTCCATAAAAGGTCAGAAATTGACAAGGAAATACAAAGAAATCAGGGCACAATAAACAACAGGCAGGACGACAGCAGGAAAGTTGAAGTCAGGGCAAACACATTTTCCTTAAAGCTGGCAGAGATGAACTCTATACTTTCCGGATTGAACGCAGAATTCCAGCAGTATGAAGGCATTAAGTTGGATTTGAACAAAAATGAAGAGCAGTTCAAGTATGAGATCAAAAAATTCGAGAGGATGCAGCAGGAGATAGGGTCTGTAAACATGCGCGCTTTGGAAGTCTATGAAGAAGTGGAAAAGCAATACAACGAGTTAGTTGAAAAAAAGGATAAGTTGGGAGAGGAAAAGGGAGATGTCCTTAAGATGATGGAAGAGATTGAAGGCAAGAAAAAAGAATTATTTATGAAAGTGTTTGATGTTGTCAACGAGACATTTAAGAAATTCTTTTCTCTGCTTACCACAAAAGGTGATGCCAATTTAGTTATTGAGAACGAGGAAAATCCTTTTGAAGAGGGAGTGAGAATCAATGTCAAGATAACTGGCAGCAAGTTTTTAGATATAAGAAGCTTATCAGGCGGAGAAAAGACAATGACTGCTTTGGCTTTTATCTTCGCTATACAGGAACATGAACCTGCTTCTTTTTATATCTTGGATGAAGTGGATGCTGCTTTAGACAAGCACAACTCAGAGAAATTTGCAAAATTGATAAGGAAATATTCCGACAATGCTCAATATGTAATAATGTCCCACAATGATGCTGTCATATCTGAAGCTGACAGTTTATATGGAATCTCTATGAACGAGCACGGTATTTCTCAAGTAGTTAGCCTAAAAGTCTGATTCTTAGTTACCTTTAAATAACGCACAATTTACCTTGTGTTGGTGATTTAAATTTACACACAAACTCCACATTATATGGAAACCTTAGCAAGATCTATTGATGGATCTGGTAAGAAGAATATATTGCTTGACGGCAGTAGCTTTGTGAGTAAAGCCAGGACACTAACAGCTCAACATGAAGAAACGCTTGTGACTCCAATAGGTTTGGAAGGAGTAGTTTTACGTGCTGATGTAGAAATAGAAAGATGGGTGACTGATCCACTTGAAGACTTCTTAAGTAGAGAAATGTCAGCTTTACCTGCAAACAGGTCGCTTCTGACGGCAGATACTGAGATTAAACCAAAAATTGTCTCTCTTTATTTAACTGAAGATGGAAGGATCCGTTACAAAATTGATGGTCATGCAGAATCTTATCTAAGTGTCTCACCAGAGGAAATTCCACAAGCTGAAGAACTTCTAAAAAACATTCGGTTTGTAGGCTACAAAGATTCTCACACTATAACCATGCTGATTGGAGAAGATGACAACACTATAACTTTTGGTATAGCTTTCTACAGACCTGGTGGATTTCTAGACACTGTAGAAGTACCTGCAAGAGAAGATCCAATTTAAAAAAATGCGTCGGCTGGGACTTTCGTCATCTTTTCCGTAGGAAAAGCCCGATTTTGGTCGAGCTTTTGCGCGAAGCGGAAAAGATCGTTTCGAACCCAGATAGGCGGCTGTCTTCGCTAGAAGACCCAGCGAATTCTGCTAGGAATTTTAGCGCGTGGAAGGCCACAGTCATAACCATTAGACCACCGACGCATAAACATATAGATAGTTAAATTCTTTATAAATTTAATTATTTTCTTCAAAAATACCGAAACCCTTAAATAGTAAATTTGTACTATCTGTTTATTTGGGGGTGTTAGATGGAGTCAATAGATCCTATTTATAAGAATCTTATTTCTCATATTGATATTGACAGGAGTATAAATTCTACAGGATACACCAATTTTAGGGACATAAATAATGAATTCATGTTCAAGGAATTCCTTAAAGATATAAATTCCAATAATGATACTATAGAAATAAGCCTGGTAAACAACAAAGCATACAAAGAAGCTGTGATAATGTCTTTGAGCAAGAATATAAGCAGAAGCACAATATTAGTGGATATGATAAAAGAAGAGCAAAAGACATTCGGCGGCAGCAAATTGTTCTATCTTAATGAAGCGTTTGATAAGATTCTAGTCATTGCAGTTCCAAGAAGCATGGAAGGCAAACTCAATATGGTAATAAACAGGTTAAACAAGATCAACGAGAAAATCAGCAGATTAAATTCAAAAATAAAGAAAGAGAACCTCGAGATTTACATGAAAAGGCAGAGCCTCAAGGACAAGAAAGATATTGTAGCAAATATGATAAACGAGAAATTGAAGGTTTAATTTATATTCTCTTCTATCCTTTTAACAAATTCCTTAAAATCAGTTTCTTTTATATTTGCGCCGCAGGCATATTCATGTCCGCCGCCATAACCCTCAAGACCAGCTAAAGATTTTTCCAAGATAGGAGGTATCAACACATCCCTGCTTCTTATGCTCATCCTAACATCTTCATCTTTTTTCCTTCCGACTAAGATGATTTTGTCAGGAAATTTGTATAATAATTCGTTTGACAAATCACCTGTAAAGCTCATCTTGTCGCTTGCATAAGTAAAAACAAGTATTTTTTCTTTTCCGGCTGCCTTGACTGCATCTTCCAATAGACTATCATACAGCTTGTTTATTTTTTCGTATCTTTTGAATATGAATTTGCCTTTTGCTGTCTCTTGATTAAGTATTTCATAAGGGCTTTCAATCCTTGTCAGGATCTTCATGCTTTTCATTACCTCGCCTATTTTTCCTTTCAGGCAGAAAGATAACATTTTGATCAAAGTCCCGAGTTTGCTGTCAAAATAGATATCTCCTACAGTTTTCTTGCCGTTCAATAAATCAGGATATTTTTTCTTGAAATCATCAAAAAAATCAGGCATGTAATAATCGGCTATGCAGCCAGTCATTGCTAACCAAAGATCCTGCTGAGCTACCTTATAGCACATATATGTTGTTGGAATGTTGGCATTTTTGTCATTAAGCCTTGGGTTAAAATACCTTACACTGTTCCTTTCAGAAGGTCCATGATGGTCAACCCATATCACAGGAACTTTGCTTTCATCAATAAAATCCTGCTCTAAATTAGCTACATCCAGAACAAAAACCTTGTCAGCATCATATTCTTCTATTTTTCCAACAGATCTAGCATCCAATTTAGGATGAGTCTTAACTACAAAACCATGGCCTTCTTTTTTATACCTATACAACAGCAGAAATGCGCAAAGCCCATCAGGATCATCATCAAAGAAGAATATAGGATTCTGGCAGTTGTCCAGTTCATCCCTTATCTGTTGGTATTGTTTTTCTGTTAACATTTTATAGCGGATAACACAAATAATTGATTAAAATAGTTTGTGTTCTCTAATATAGTGGCGCAACTAAATAATTGAGCATAATTATTGCGCCACTATATATTGTATTTTTAGCTTATATTTAAAGGTGGTGGATTATATATTTTAATTGGGAAGATTTATAAAATATTTTCGATTCCTAAGACGAATGCCAATTCCACCAAGCTTAGAAGATATTGAATTACCAGAAGGTTACATTTTTGAAGAAGATAGTATTAGTGTTGGTAATCCTGGAAGTATGATGACTTTAAACATTGGCTTAGATATTCATTCATTTGCTGATTATGATAGAGAGTTTAATGGTATTTTATCACAATATCTTAAAGATAATCCTAATATTAGATTAGTAGATGTTGGTGGAGGGTATTTACCCCTTGCTGTCCAGGAGATGATGCAAAAATTTCCTGGCATAAGTGCAACAAATATCGATTTATTAGTGGATGATGGTCCAATAAGTAAACGAGGAGATGCTGCTGATTTACCTTTGGAAGATGGATCAGTAGATGCTTTAGTAAGTTTTAGATCTATTGCATATTATTTTACTAGTCGGTTGTCAAAAGCCCAAAAAATAGCTGATGAATTTCAACGTGTATTAAAACCAGGTAGTCATATTTTTATTTCACCAGGAGTGGACTTATCAATATGGTCAGAGCGATTAAAAGCAATTCCTGGAATGTATGGTAAAAGAACTTATGGCAAGGTATACCAAAAAACTTAAGAAACCTTTAAATTAATTGAATTCTTTGCAATTATTATGCACCTTCCAAAATCTTCTGAAAAGCATCCGTTATTTAACTGCGGTAAATTTAACTGCCCTATCTGCGCAAAAGCTTATTCTCAAATAAGAATAAAAAACAAGATTGTGAAAGAAAACTTCTCAACAGAAGGTGTTGCTCCGTTCATTGGAAGGTATGGCTATCCGTCAATAAACATCGGTATTTTAGCTCCGCCAGAAGAAACTGATGAAACATGGCTTTATGACGCTCCTAAATATTGGGCTGTCAATAATCTCCAGATTCCAAAAATAATAGATTACAGATCCTCTTTAATAAATTCAAGAGAAAAAATAAGCGTAAAGCAGAGAAACAAATTTTTAGAGCTTAACCAGGAGATAAGCATGGCTTCTACACCTGTAGATATAGATATCAATCTAAAACAAAAACCACATTTCAGGATGAGCTATGATAACATGATGGCTCCTACAGGGCCATATGCAGAATTAAAGAAAGCAAAACTTACTGAAAATCCTAAAATTCATACTAAAGTCCAAAAAGTACATTATGATGCTGATCTCAAAGCCAATGAAGCATTAGTTTACCTATATGAAAATAAATTCGATGAAAACTTTCTCAGTAAAATTTTAAGTGTAGGGAATTTAGGCATCGGAAAAAACAGAAAACTGGTTCCTACGAGATGGTCTATAACAGCTACAGATGATACATTGGGAAAACATTTGCTCAATGAAGTGAAAAAACACAATGAAATAAATTATTCAGCCTTCTTTGGAAATTATTTAGGAAATCATTATCTAATCCTTTGCTTTCCAGAAGTCTGGAGTTATGAATTGTTTGAGATGCATGTTTCTAATCCAAGCAACTATATGACTGATTATGAACCATATGAAGGAAGGAAATATTATGCCGAACAAACTGCTGGAGGTTATTATACAGTAAGATTAGCTGCTTTGGAAAAATTGAATGAAATAAGAAAACAAGGATCAATTTTAGCATTAAGGTTCGTTACTGGTGATTATACATTACCTTTAGGTGTCTGGGTCACAAGAGAGGCTGCAAGAAAATCGATGTTATCGAAACCAATTGAATTCTCGTCTAAAGAATTGATGTTAGAGTATGCAAAAAAGTTAGTTAAGAAAAAATTTGGTTTTGATCTGGATGAGATATTGAAGCAAAGTGTCCTTTTGAAAAACATAAAGCATCAATCCAAATTAATAAAATTCATATGAAATAAAAATCTAAATAAAAACATTTAAATATAACACTCACTTTTCACATAAAATTAAAATGGCTAACATAAATAAAAAATTAATTTCTGTAAAGTTATTGTTAGCTTTGAATCTATTACTTCTGCTGCTTTTATAGGCCCAATATTTTAGTATATTCTTACAGGGCCTTTTCATTATAAATTTTCTAGATTCTAGGATATACTAAAGAATAAAATATATGAGGTTAGAAAAATGAGTGGACAAAATGTAGCAAGTGGAGAAACTTTAGGCCAAAGAATCGAGACAGCTTTTCGAGATGCTGCAAAAAGTAGACTAAATGGCAAAGTCCCTGAACGTATATCACTAAAAGTTGATGCTAGGGATGATAATTATCATCCAGTCTTAACATTTCTTATTGGAGATGAGCATTCAGGTACTAAAACAACAGTGGAAATTCCTGTCGGTCTTGCAAATCCAGACCAATGCAGGTATTTTGCAAGCATAAATGGAGATGGTACTTGGTACAAAATGTACGAAAAGCCAGAAGACATTGGTTACGAAGCTGCTGAAGTTTTTGCACGAGACCACACAAACGCTTGGAGGGGCACTTAACAATAGATACCATTTCCACAAAAACCCCTAAAAAAGAATGAAAACCTTTAAACAGCGGAAAATGCTAAAAGCGTTTTCTAGTTTAAAGGTCCGGAAAATCTGGTTTTTCGATACTTGGAAAAACTTGTTTTTCCAAAACCTTTAAATACCAATACATATATTAATATACAAATTAGTATACTAACCAGTATAAAAAGAGGTTTTTAAGTAGGTATGACAACAACTGCTGACCTTAAGAAATTCGGTTTTGAGCAAGAAGAAATTGCAGAGCAGACCAGAGGCATTTATATCAAAACAGGCTTCCCAAAACCAGCAAGAAGATATCGCTTACACTATGAAGGCTATAATATTTCTATTGAAGAGCCGTACTTCTGGGTTCTGCATTATCTAAGGTATTTTTCAGGTTTCCCCCATATAGACAAGATAACAGATGTTTTTGCAGCAGCTGAAAACAGTGCTTTTTTTGGAGCATCACAACAGCGTTTAGGCCTGCAGCAGGACAAAGCATCCCAGTTCCTGGCAACAGTCGGAAAAATGGTTAGAGAACTATTCCAATTAGTGAGAGAGCTAAGAGTTTTGGATGAGAGGCTAAGCTATTATTATGACAGCTATACTAACAGCAAAAGCCAGGAGAGCGCAGAAATAACATTAAAAGGTATTTGGGTGGATTTAGTGGAGCAGGGCGCAAAAAATCCAGCATCGGTTTATGGTATGGCCAGAGAAGTCCAGTTTACAACATTACCAGACTTATTTTTCTCAACACACCCAAAGAAGCAGGAAGATACAGATCAAGTTGTAGAGATAGAAAGAGGGGCTTTCAACAGGAAAATAAGAGAGGTCCTAAAAAGAAAACTAAGGACTTTCCTTGCATGGAAAGAGCATACATTTGAAGAGATGAAGAATAGGCGTGTTTTCACCTTAAAATTCTTAAGGCAGCATTACGAAGTCATCAGGATGTACATTCATTGGGTCAAGCCTTACTTAAGAAACATACAACGCCTGCAATTAGACCAGACAAAAACAGAAACTCCTGATTTATTAGTAGCTTTTGAAAGTTCTATGATAGAAGTGGAATTACTGGCAAGAAAACCAGGGGCAGTAAATCAATGCTTGCTTCTGAATTACCAGTTCCGTACCAGGCCCGAAATGAATTACCAGCAGGAATACCAACGCGGTCCGATACACTTAGGAAGGATTGAAATGGACTTCAGAGTATATGCATGGACAGAGCAGGAAATTGAAAAATACAAGCAGATGCGTGAGCAGGAAGACTTCCAGCTTCTAGGGCTGATAGATGGCTCTGTCAAAGCTGCAATGGAATCTTTAGGAGACGAACTGATGAGATACTTAAAAGAGTCCGGTGAAGAATTTGGAGAAAAAAAGAAAGAAGAAACTATGAAAAAAAATTCTTCATTGCTTAGCCCATATACTTCTGTTTTCAAAGGCTTTGCAGAGATGTTTGGCGCAGGGCAAAAGGTAAAAAAAGCTCCAAGACCAAAAAAGCCAACCAAAACTTCAATTATGAAACGAAGCTTAGAGAAAAGACGGATAGAGGGGTTGGCAAAAGGTGCAGCCTGGACAATCTATCACCATTTTAAAAAACATCATGGTATGCTGAACTGGTAAAGTTTCGTAAGCTAAAATAAAAAACAAACAACAAAAACCCTGCAATAGTGTACCGTCTCGGGGTATCGAAGATACCCCAATATCATGAAAATGCGGAGCATTTTCAGGACACCGAAAATCCAAAAGGATTTTCAAGTGCACTGGTGTGCGGGTACGCACAAAAAATGAAATTCGGAGATCTAAACTATGGCCACCATCCAATGGTGGATTATTTCAATGCCATGGAGCCGGAAAGCTATGGCGTGCAAGAAGCTAATCAACCAGATGTAACTCTAGGAGTCCAGGATATTGGAATGTCCGTACCAATGGGGATTTCTGCATCTAATGTAGCCGGTATCTATTCAAAGATAAGGATGGGCGCAGGTAAATTAGAGATACAATTTCCTGGTTATAGGACTGGAAACAGAAACCAGCAGACTCCGGAAATGTTAGGAGAAGATCAAAGGCAGGCATTAAGGGAAATGCAGATGGCTAATGAAGTCCGTTTTAACACACACGCAAGCTTTGGCCTCATGGGTATGATGGGTAGAGACGAACGTGGCAACTTCTCATCTTACGGCGCTTACCAAGATCTGTTTGAGCTAAAAAGGGCTATTGACTTCCAGGCAGATATGGGTGGAGGTTCTGTAGTAATGCATTCTGGAGAATTTGAAAGGCCAATGACAGACATGTACATGGATGATGAAAGCCATCAAATGAATCTGGCCAGAGATGAAACAGGAAGGTTGATTGTCAGGATGGCCCATACTCAGGAATTTGATGCAAAATTTGACCTGATGGATGCCAGAACTTCCCAAAAAATGGAAACAGTGCAGAAAGACAGGTTAGTGGCTTATCCTATCTGGTTAAGGGCAAAACAGGATTACCAAGGCTTGGATCAAAATGGAAACCCAGTGCTGATAAAAAAAGATGATTACATAGACTTTGAAAACAGGAAGATTATAAACCCTTACAACTCAAAAAGAGGCCGTGTTCCGGAATATGATGCTGATGCTGGAAGATTTAAAACAGAAATGAGGCATTTTGATTATTTCAAGGAAGAAGCTCGGGAAAGAAATGAATGGTTCAAGAAAACTCATGGGGGCAAAGAACCAAATTATTATGAGAAATTGTACCCAGAAGAAGCATTTTTGCGTGCAACTTTAGAGACACAGGAAGGGCATGCACGTGGTTGGGCACTTGAATTTGGTAGCAGGGCAGACCAGCTTACTGAGCAATTAGGCAAATTGGACGAAGCAAAAAAATTTTATGATGAGCTGGAAAAAGGCATTCCGGAAGATGAAAAATGGAAAATAATGAAAGAGGATCCTATGTTTGGGCCAGTACTCCAGCGAATCATACCAACTGAAACAAAGATGCCGTCTGAAATGATCAATAAAACGATAACAGAAACAAGAAGACAGCTCGAGTATATGCGTCAAAGTTCAACATCACAGGAACAACAGGCAGACGACACTAGAGAAACAGCAGATAGCCTTATAACACCAATAAAGAGGCTTGAGCAGCACGGCGTAAGGATGTATGCAGAAGCCGGAATACATGCCATGCAGCGCACAAAAGACCCTAACAATCCAGTTGTTGTTGCCATTGAAAATTTATTCCCTGAGAGGTTCGGTGGTCATTTAGAGGAAGTGAAGTGGATCATCAAAAAATCAAGGAAAAGAATGGTAGAGCTGCTTACACAACCAAAAATACAGTTAGGTGCAAGCAGATCCCCTACTGAAATGTCAGAAGATAAGCTAAATGAGGCATTTATTCCTGGAAGGACAGATATGCTGCAGGAAAACCAATTTTATACAGGTGTGAGCAAAACAGAAGCTGAAAAACTTGCTGCACAACATATTAAAGTTACTCTCGACACAGGGCACTTGAATATGTGGAGGAAATTCTGGCAGGATGATCCTAAGCTAAATCGCGAACAAAATGATGCAAAATTCAAAGGGTGGTACCTAAAGCAAGTTGAAAGCCTGGCAAAAGAAGGCATGGTGGGTAATGTTCACCTAGCTGATAATTACGGATTTCAAGATGAACATCTAAGTCCAGGTCAGGGCAACGCCCCTATAAAAGAGGTTGTTTCTATACTAAAGAAAAATGGATATGAGCGTGCGATAACTGTAGAGCCTGGAGCAGACGCAACTACTGATTTATCAGATTTCCATGGATTGATGAAAACCTGGAAATTATTTGGAGGAAATGTATATGGTATGGGTATGGGCGCTCCACAGGTACCACAACAATGGTCTGATGTCCATTATTCATACTTTGGCCAGAATAAACCACCTTACTTCGTCTTTGGCCCTTACGCTCCAAGCAATGACTGGACGTTATGGAGTACTGTTCCTATGGAGTAAAACTTATTCTAACGAAAATATTAACAAAATTTAAAAATAACCAATATATTGATAGATATTATTAGGGGTAAATATAAAATATAGTAAAAAAGAGGTTGGAAAGTGGCTAATCAAAAGTTTTTGGACTCTTATGAGCTGGTAGTAAACGATATAATAATTAATGTTTCAGTTTATTCTGATGAAAATGAGCCGGTTCCCATCTACAATATTTCAATTACTAATATAAGTGAGACCACTAAGATAATTCTCGAAAAGATTAGGGAAGAATTTGTAACACAAGAGACAAAGGCTCTTGAAGAAGAAGGACTTCCTGAAACAGCAGATATTCAGGCCCAGTTTAAAAAAGGCATCTTGAAGCTACTGCGCAAGTATTTCTCAACTGCAAACAAGAAGACTATTGATATGCTCATAAATTACATCCTACAGCAGAATATCGGTCTTGGCCATATTGAAATACTTCTTAAAGACAAAAACCTCGAGGAGATTGTGATCAATAATGCTCATGAGCCTATATGGGTCTACCATAGGAAGCATGGCTGGCTTAAGACAAATGTCATAATGCCCGATGAAAAAAGAATAAGGTATTATTCGACAATTATAGGGAGGGATGTCGGCAAGGAAATAACGGTCTTAAATCCTCTGATGGATGCTCATCTAAAGACAGGTGACAGGGTAAATTCAACTTTAACTCCGATATCCTCAAAAGGGAATACCTTGACAATAAGAAAATTTGCGACAAGGCCATGGACAATAACTGATTTCATCAAAGACAAGACCATAACTTATGAGGCTGCCGGCCTGCTATGGATGGCTGTCCAGAATGAACTTTCCATAATAATAACCGGTGGAACAGCTTCAGGTAAAACATCTATGCTTAATGTAGTTGCAAATTTCTTTCCGCCAAACCAAAGGATAATATCTTTAGAGGATACAAGAGAATTGATGCTTCCAAATATCCTTCATTGGGTGCCGTTAGAGACAAGGCTTCCAAATCCGGAAGGCAAAGGCGGCATAAAGATGCTTGACTTAGTTGTAAACTCTCTAAGAATGAGGCCTGACAGGATCCTAGTTGGAGAAATAAGAAGAAAAGCAGAAGCAGAAGTACTCTTTGAGGCGATGCACACAGGCCATAGCGTCTATGGGACATTGCATGCAAATAATGTAAGGGAAACAATAAACCGTCTGACACAGCCGCCAATTGGTCTTCCTAAACAGATTCTTTCAGCTTTGTCATTGGTAGTTGTACAGCACATTAATAGGAGAAACGGGAGAAGAAGGACATTGCAGATAGGAGAAGTAATGCATAATGGCGATGCAAAACCAATCATGCAGTTAAATGCTGCAAAAGATGTTCTTGAAAAAGTAAGTGAACCTGTAACAATTTATGATACATTAAAGCTCTACACCGGACTTTCAAAAGAGGATATTGAAAAAGACATCAATGAAAAAATCAATATCTTAAAATGGATGGTAGAGAACAACATAAACGACATCAATAAGATAGGCATGATTATGTCGAAGTACTACAAAAAACAGCCTTTTAAGAATGTTATCAAATGACCAATATATTTATACTAAAACTAGTGCAAAGAATAAGTTCCTTCTTTCCAAAATTAAAGAAGCAGATTAGGGTTGCCCATCTGAATACAAGCCCTCAACAATTTGTTTATGATAACTTAAAATTTTCCTTTCCGTTTTCTTTGGGCCTTACTGTACTTTTTTTTTTCGTAGCTGACAAAGCCGGCCTTTCATTGTTGCTAATACCATTAGCTTTCGTAGTTATTTTCTTATTGGTATTCCATTTCGGATTCATGAAGCTCAGGACAAAAATAATCAAGAGGCAGAAAGAAATTGACAGGGAAGTATTATTTGCAGGGCAGTATATGCTCATCAAGCTTTATTCCGGCAAGCCCCTTCTTAACGCGCTGGTCGACACGAGCAAGAGTTATGGTGTGGCCTCAAAATATATGAAAGAGATTGTTAATGACATCAATACAGGAACAGCCCTGGAAGAGGCATTGGAGAAAGCTATGACATATTCACCCTCAGAAAAATTCAGAAAAATATTATTCCACGTCAACAATGCATTAAAGCTGGGAATAGATGTCACAGAGCCGTTAAGTGCTGTTCTCGAAGAAATAACAAAACAACAGGAAATTGAAATTAAGAGGTATGGTAAAAAACTGAATACTGTCATTATTTTTTACATGCTCGCTGCAGTAGTCATTCCTTCCATAGGAATGACCATATTTATTGTATTATCCAGTTTCATTAACTTCTCAATGACCCTGAATCACTTTTTGGTCGTTCTTATGTTTATTGTAATAATTCAATTGGTGTTCATCTCAATATTCAAAAGCGTGAGACCAACTGTAAACTTATAAAAATGGGATTTAGAATTATCTTTTTGGAAGAGTTTGGAAAGGCCTTTGTGCCAAAAAGGTCTATACCAAACTTAAGGTTATTCCTGCTTAAAGCAGGCATCCAGAATGTACCCTACAAATTTTTTGGCGCTTTGTTCTATCTTACAGCATTTATTACAGGAATTATCTATCTGCTCTACATATACCCATTTCTGCTTCAATACTCGCAATTAGTTCTGCTTGGTGCATCTACAGTATTGTGGTTTCTCATCCAGATTTCATTGGCATTCTTTTTCATTTTGGTTGTTTACTTCTATGTGGATCTAAAGATATTCATAAGAACAAAAAAAATGGAAGAAATGCTTCCTGACTTTTTACAGACAGTTTCATCTAACCTCAAAGCAGGGCTAACGTTTGAAAATTCCTTATTGGGTTCAATTAAGCCTCGTTTTAGTATTCTGGCCAATGAAATGGCAGAAGTCTCCAAAAAAGTGATGACAGGCCATGATATTGGTACAGCTCTGAAGGAATTAGGTGAAAAATATGATAGCCCAATGCTAAGAAGATCAATTGATCTCATGATTACTGAGCTTGAAAGTGGTGGTGAAATAGCAGATCTTATAGATAGGATAGTAAAAAACATCAAAGAAACTAAAGTTCTGAAACAGGAGATATCTGCCTCCGCTATAGGTTACATAATCTTTATCGCAGCTATCGTAATTGTAATTGCACCTTTACTTTTTTCGCTTTCATTCAACCTTCTGATAGTGATACTTAACTTTGTATCTAGGCTGGCCGGCGATATTGGAGGTCTAGGTGATCTGCCATTCAGCATTAACGAAGTTAGCGTGGACCCTAATAATTTCAAGATTTTTTCAATGGCTGCAATAGTGGTTATAGCATTTTTCTCTTCACTTATCGTCTCCATTGTAGAAAAAGGCAACATCAAAGGGGGCCTAAAGTACATACCTATTTTCACAATAAGTGCCCTAATCATGTATTTTATCTTCATGAAAATATTATCTTTAGTTTTCCAGAGTCTTACAATTTAAAAGAAATATCCCCACCGCCGGATTTGAATTTGCCAAGATACTAAGTTAGTATCTTTCCAGCAACCTTTCGGGATCAGCTATCTATTCTTCATCCATAGCATAAAGCTTAGTCGAATAGTGGATTTACCTACAGCCGAACACTCTGCCGTTGAGCTAGGTGGGGTATACTTAGAAAGTAATCTATTGTTTAAAAACCTTACTACAAATAAAAATCCAGTCCTTTTTCCCATCAATTATTTTCCTAATATTGAAATTTTCTTTTATTTTGTTTTCAATCAAATCAAAATGCTTTGTTTTCTTTAAAATGCTGAAAGCAAAATCTTCTTTTCCTACCCTTTTAATCTCACCTATGCTTTTCTCAATATCATCAAAGTTATGCATTGATGTGACAGAAATTACCTTATCGAATGAATTATCCTTAAAAGGTATACTCTCTGCACGAGCCATTATCCTGTTGCTAATGTGATCTAAAGGATTATCTTGTCTTAAAAGTTCTATTGAAGGGTCGAGACCAATAACATTGCAATTAAGGTCAGAAGACAATCCAGTCCCGGAGCCTACATCAAGCAATAAATCACTGGTTTTCAGATTAAGGTTTTCTTTTATTATGTTAAGCTTGATTTTCTGTTCATCTTCATACAATTCATCGTACCCTTTTGCTATTAATCTGTAAAAGTCCATAACATTCAGGTAAAAGGACACATTTATATTATTTTTCTTTCTGATTACGAAAAGAATAAATATAGCCTATTGAAAGCCAAAGAAGATGAAAAATAAATCATTGATTATTATTGCTGTTTTTGCCTTGATTGCAATGTATGGATGCAGCAGCCAGGATATAGCATTTAAGCAGGGAGTTAAAAAAATAAATAGCTTGGATGAAGAATTTGGCGCTACAATGAAAACACCCCCTAATTCCACAGAGAAAGCAGACGGGTTGCTGATACAGCTTATGGGGTTTAGGGCAGCTAATGAAGATACGCCAAAATCTCTTGAATACCTTTTAGACTTTAGGATAAAAAGTCTGGAAGCAGAACTGTTGCACATAGAAGGATGGCAATGGGGCAAGGGAAGCACAACTGATTGGGGCTTCGGCTGCAGAAAAGGCTCTGCACGCGTTCTTAATTCATCAAGCATAAGAAATTCTTCAGCTCAAAAAGGCTATGAATCTATAAACATATTGCAATTATTCGTAGATGAATTTCCCAAGGAAGCTAAAAGTGCAGATATTACGCAAAAGGATGTATTATTCCTTAATGCCGCTTACCAGCAGGTTGAGGAGAAAGCAAGAAAGGACGCACGCACAATAAGCAGTCTTTGTAAGGAGCAGATAAAAGAACTTAACATAACAATATGACACTAAAAAAACCGAGCAGCATGGAAGAATGTTTGTACTTTACAAACAGGTCTATTGGAGAAGGATTTGCAACAGCATGGGTTTACAGGGGAGCTTGTCCAAAGTGCAATACTCCTACAGTCGGAAAACCAATCAAAAAAAATGGTAAAGTAGACAAGAAAGCTGATGTTTATGAGTGCTCTACATGCAAATATCAGGAGACTAATGAAGAGGTTGAAGCAAAACTAAAGGTAGAAATCCAGTATAAATGCCCTCATTGCGGCAGTGAAGGAGAAACAACAACAGAGTACAAAAGAAAGACCTTTGAAGGAGTTCCTTCTTATGTCTTTGAATGTCAAAAGTGCAATAAAAAAATAGGGATAACTAAGAAGTTGAAGAAGAGTAAGAAGAAATAAAAACAACATTTTTAAACCCTTAATTTCTCTACTTTTATAGGTGGTAAAATTCAAGAAGAAGAAGTTTTATATTTGTACAGCAATAGCATATCCAAATTCAGTGCCTCATTTAGGCCATGCCCTGGAGATTATTCAGGCAGATGTAATTGCACGTTTCCATAAGCTATTAGGAAAAGACGTTTTCTTCCAGACAGGGACTGATGAGCATGGAACCAAGAACTGGCAAGCTGCTGAAAAAGAAGGGAAAGATATTTTAGAGTTTCTGGATAAGAATGTTAGTGTTTTCAAAGACTTATATAAAAAATTAAACATATCTTATGATTATTTTATCAGGACAAGCGATAAGAAAATACATTATCCCGGTGCAGTAAAGCTTTGGAAAGAACTGGTCAAATCCGGAGATATATATAAGCAAGATTACAAAGGGTTATACTGCGCGGGTTGTGAAGAATTTAAAACAGAAAAAGAGCTTGAAAAGGGAAAGTGCCCAAACCACCCAACAAGAGAAATAGAGGTAATTGAAGAAGAAAACTACTTTTTCAAGCTTTCAAAGTACAAAGAAGAGATTGCAAAAAAAATAAAATCAGATGTATTCAGAATAATCCCGGAAAGTAAAAAGAACGAGATATTATCTTTCCTAAAAATTGCAAAAGATATCAGCTTCTCAAGACCAAAAACTTCGCTATCATGGGGAGTCCCTGTTCCTGATGATCCTGAACAAGTTATGTATGTCTGGTGTGATGCATTATCAAATTATATAACTGGAATAGGCTATGGAAGAGATGAAAAGAAATTTAAGCAAATATGGCCTGCAGACATACAGATTATTGGAAAAGATATACTAAGGTTCCATGCTGCTTTCTGGCCGGCAATGCTAATCTCAGCTAAAGTGGATTTGCCTAAAAGTTTGTTCGTTCACGGATTTATTTTGTCAGGAGGCACTAAAATGAGCAAATCCACCGGCAATATAATTGAACCATTTGAACAAATAGAAAGATATGGCAATGAAAGTTTCAGATTTTACATTATTGGTGCAATGCCATTAGACGGAGATGGGGAATATTCTGAAGGATTGTTGAAAGAAAGAATAAACAATGAACTAGTTGGCAATCTGGGAAATTTCTGCTATAGGATAATAAGTTTTGTTAATAAAAATTTTGATGGAAAAATAAAAACCTCAGATAATAACAAAAAAATAATCGATGAAATAGATAAAAAAGTAAAAAATATTGAAAATCATTATAATGAGTTAAATTTCAATGCTGTTGTTAATGAAATCTTATCTGTTTCTGACATTGGGAATAAATATTTCCAAAAGAATGAGCCATGGGCTTTAATAAAAAAAGATAAGGATAAAGTCCAGGAAATTTGCACATTATGTGTAAATATTGCAAAGAACTTAAGCATTTTAATACAACCAGTATTGCCAAAATTCTCTGAAGAACTGCAAAAACAATTAAACTTAAAAGATCTAAAATGGAAAGATATTGGTTTTGATCTAAAGAACCATAAGATAGGAAAAGAAAGCATATTAGTCAAGAAAATTGAAGAAGTAAAAGAAGAATCATTTCCTCTAAACCTCAAAGTAGCTGAAATAATTGAAGTAAAAGACCATCCAGATGCAGATAAGCTATATGTTGTACAGATTGACCTTGGAACAGAAAAAAGGCAGTTAGTTGCAGGTATAAAAGATTTTTATAATAAAGAAGAATTGAAAAATAAGAAATTAATAGTTGTAACAAATCTAAAACATGCAAAACTAAGAGGTGTTGAAAGCCAGGGAATGCTATTAGCTGCAGAAGACAAGAAGAGTATCGGATTATTGACAGTTAAGCAATCAAAACCAGGAGATGAAGTTAAATTTGGAAGTTTGAAAAACTCCAATAAAGAATTAAGTTTTGAAAGTTTTCAGAAATTAGATATTAAAGCAAAGGGTGGAAAAGTAATTTGGAATGATTTAGAATTAAAAACCGACAAGGAAACTGTTTCTGTTGAGAATGTTAAGGATGGAAAAGTTAGGTAAAAACATAAGTTTTAAATAATAACAAATACCACATTTTTCTCAAGATGCCATCATTATTACAGAACATTTGGGCTGATTTTTTAGTGAAATTAAGCGGTTATACTCCTAAATTAATAACCACTGCTATAATTTTAGTCATTGGTTATATCGTAATAAGAATTCTTGTCCATATAATAGATAAATTCTTTGACAAGGTTAATTTCGAGAGAAGCGCTGAGACATTTATTGAGAATATAGCCAGAGTAGGACTATGGGGAATCCTTATTATAGTGCTGCTGGCAAATCTAGGTGTGAACGTATCTGGTTTAATTGCAGGCCTAGGCATTATGGGATTCATTGTTGGCTTTGCACTGAAAGACGCTTTGGGAAATTTAGCTTCCGGAGTTTTTATTCTATTCCATAAACCTTTCAAAGTAGGAGATTGGATAAAAGTAGGGGGCATAGTAGGTGGTGTTGAACGAGTTGGAATAGCAGCATGTGTTTTGAAAAGCCCTGATAATGTAAAGATAACCATACCAAACAGCAAGATATGGGGTGATGTGATACAGAACTATACAGGCAATCCTACAAGGAAAATATTTAACTTAGAAGTTGGAATAAGTTATGGCTCAAATATCGACAAAGCAATAAAAATAATCCACAGCGTACTAAAGAAAGACAAACGTGTTCTTAAGGATCCTGAACCGCAGGTTGTTACAAAAAGTCTTGGAGACAGTTCAGTAAATATAGGTGTAAGGCCTGCATGCAAGAAAGAAGATTACTGGGGCTTATATTTCGACCTTGTAAAAACAATAAAGCAGGAATTCGACAAGAACAAAATAGAAATACCATTCCCACAAAGAGATATTTGGATTAAGGAAATGAAGAAGAGTAAGAAGAAATAATTACCTAGAAGCATCTGCTTGTCTTTCGACTTCTAATTTCTTGGAAATTGCATTAGAAGCTGCATTTAACTTATAAGCATTGATTATTTCTTCTGCTAATGTGTTTTCTATGGATTTTTTTGAGTTGAAAGACTTTTGATATGCACCTTGTGCAAAATGTCTCAAAGCTATGTCTACCCTTCTTTGAGGTGCGCATTCAACTGCTTTAGGGTATCTAGCTCCACCATATTCTATAGTTATTATCTCTTCCCTTTGAGCAGCATTCTCCAAAGCCTTTACAAATACCTTAATTGGATTCTCTTTTGTTTGCTTCTCAATCAAAGAAAAAACATCTTCAACAATGGAAAAAGTCTTGTTCGCTTTTCCGGTTGTATGTGAACTTGACTTAAAGTGCTTTTTGGATTTATGCCCAGGTATCATCAGTTTGTTAATCAGCCTTTCGACAATGAATACTTTGCTCCTATGGAATCTGCTCTTAGCGTATCTGGCACCGGTCTTAGGAACAATTTTCGGTTCTAAACTGATATAACCCTTTAATCCAGGGTCATCTACTTTTATCCCGTCTACAGACCATTTGTTGAATGCTAATATTTGTGCCATTTTATTTACGAGCTTTCTCAATTATACCTCTCAACAACGCATTCAAACTTTGATCATTAACCTTAATAACATGCCACCGTACTCCAGGTATATCTCCTTTACTCTTGCCCATTGCGCCGCCAATACATTCTACCATTACCTTATCATGCTCATCAATAAGCTTAGTAGCACCATCACCTGGGCAAAAAGCAGTAACTTGTTTACCATTCTTGATCAATTGTATTCTGACACACTTCCTCATAGCAGAGTTCGGCTGTTTAGCCTCTAACTGCACTTTCTCTAGTACAATGCCTTCTGCTTGGGAAGACCCTTCCAAAGGGTCTGATTTTGCCTTTAAACGCCTTACACGCCTGACAAACCATTTATCCTTCCATCTGCTTTTATGCCTTCTGGACTTAAGCTTCTTTCCTGCATTTAAACCGCTACTCTTCTTTGACATGCATTTGAGAAATTATTGCTTGTTTTTAAATGTTGTGGATTGAAAGAGGTTGGTGTGAAAGTCGGTGCTTGTGCGTAATTTGCCAATTC
>CEPX01096353.1_pt1 | contig 24562 bp, 28 predicted proteins | sample 361361 | NCBI WGS metagenome assembly CEPX01 (sample SAMEA2619974, study PRJEB7988) | marine metagenome | biome: marine biome (ENVO:00000447); feature: mesopelagic zone (ENVO:00000213) & marine oxygen minimum zone (ENVO:01000065); material: "saline water (ENVO:00002010), including plankton...
TATGGTATGTTATTTTCTTCCCCACTAAATCATCTCTTATTTTTTGATCTATGGATTTGTCTAGGTTAGTACAACCAAAAATTGCCATACATAATATACCACAAATAATAAGATATTTTATTGTAATGTTCATTATCACTTCTACCCCTTCATTCTGCAGACTAATCAAATTCCTTATTTAAATTTTATTCATTTAATGGGTGTTGCCTGCTTCTTCAGCCACTCTACTTCTTCCCTGTCCAGATCGAGATCATTGATTATAGAATCCTGCATTTTCCTGTTCCTGAACATTACTGGAATGTAAGGCATGGTGCTCTTTAATATCTCTTTCTTTGAAGAATGTGTTTTTTCTGCAATCTTCTGGGCTATTGCTTTCTTTTTCATTGATTTCTGCTTTGCCCACCAAAGTTTCAGGATTCTTCCAGTCGGCTTGTATTCTACAAATTGCTTGTACTTCTCTTTTTTTGCAGAAGCAATACCTGCAGTTATCAACGCATTTATGTAGACCAAAAACCTGTAATGCTGCCATCTTCGGATGCGCCTGTTGAAGACATCTGCCTTGCTGAGCATATCATATGCTTTTGCAAGATCTTCAGGTCTTTTGTATTCTTTAGGGAGGTTTTCATCTATCCATAAAAATTGCTGGTTCAGGTCTTCTTGTACATTATTAAAGGCTGAAATTGCAATATTTAAGTCAGTTGTCTTGAATATTTTATTTAGTGCTGTCATTATCTTGTCTTTTTTATTTCTGTCAGTCAATTCTTCCAGGGAATCTTTTGACAATTCCTTTTTTTGCTGGGTCAGCATCTGCAAGTCGTTTATCGCAGCTCGTGAATCGCCGCCTGCCCTTCTTGAAAGCGCTTTCAGGACATCATCCTCGAATTTTATCTTTTCATTTTCACAGATCCTTTTCAGAATTTTAAAAATTGCCAGATAATCAAGATGCTTGAACTCCATCATGCTTGATTTGCCCCTCAATGAGCTGAACTTGCTTTCGAATGGGTTTGTTGCTGTCAATATTATGGGGTAAGTGGATTTCTGCAGCAGTTTTACTATAGCCTGTATGCCACCCCTGTCCTTATGTCCGCTCAAGCCATCAACCTCATCGACTAAAATTATTTTTCCTTTTGCAAAAAGACTTTGCTGCTTGACTGCACCTCCCACTTTTAGGTTGATCTGGTCTGCATTGCGGAAATCAGATGCGTTTACCTCTATAACTTCATGACCAAGCTCATCTGCAATCGCATAAACAGATGATGTTTTTCCAACACCGCTAGGACCATAAATCAAAGCAGCATTCTTTTTTTCTTTTGAGAAATTCGTTATGAAAGTCTCCAGCTTCTTTAAAGGATTATCCTGGCCATGCACTTCTTTTGTGTTTTTTGGCTTGTATTTATGGGTTAGGGGCTGCATAGCTATGGTAAGGTTTTGGGTTTTAATAAGATATTCATTCCTGTAAAGTAAAGTTGTTAAGTATACCTACTCCAGAAAAAATCCAGCCAACCATGGCTTCGACGGTTTTCTCGCTTTGCTCGAAAACCTACTCGGCACCCCGTAAGGGACAACCCCCGCCTCGTCTCGCCATGGCTGGATTTTTTCTTAACAACCCGACAACAATGGCGGCAAATTGAGTGCAGAGGAAAAATCCGTTACGTAGTTCGGATTTTTCCTTTGCGAATAGGGTTTTCATCAAGAAAACCCGTATTTGCCTGCCATTATTGTTGTTGGGTTAATAAAGTATTAAATTTCTAAAATAGTGTCACCACTCTGCAATCAAAAGGTTTAAATTGGGTTTAGAGATACTGCATAGTATGGGGAATAATTTACGCTTCTATTTTGTGCTGTTATCAGTTGGCGCAGCTATCGGCCTTGGCAATATATGGCTTTATCCTTTTTTTTCATTCAAGTTCACTGGATTTTTCATTATACCCTATCTTATTGCCTTACTTGTCTTAGGAATTCCTTTGCTCATGCTTGAGTTTTCAATTGGGCAGTACTTCAAGAAGAATGTTGTTGACCTGTTTGCATCTGTAAGGAAATGGTTCAGCAGCATCGGCTGGCTGATGATTATCAATGCTTTTATTGTGATGAGCTATTACGCTGTTATGCTTTCATGGCATATAATCTATATTTTTGTATCCTTTGGATTGCAATGGAAGGATAATTACCGGTCATATTTCTTCGATAATGTAATTCAAATATCCGACGGAATCAATAATTTCACTTCTTTTTCATTGCCTGTGTTTATTGCTTTGATAATTGTCTGGGCCGTTGTATTTTTTTACATAAGAAAAGGATTTGAAAGCATTAAGAAATATTTTTTAGTGACATTGTCGGTTTTTGTTGTCTTGATGCTGTTCTTTTTGTTTTATTCTCTCACTCTTGATAATGCGTTGGTTGGAATTTATTCTTTCTTAAAGCCGAACTTAAGAGGTTTGCTCAATATTGAAGTATGGGTTTCTGCTTTTACACTGGCAATAATATCTTTAGGACTGTCTTTTGGTGTCATGTCTGCTTTTGCAAGAAGAAGCGAAAAAGGGTTCATATTGGAAAATTCTTCTTTTGTCGCTATCTTTGATCTTTTAATTACAATCGCTGTCGGCTTTATCTTATTTGGAATTCTGGGCTTTTTAAGCGCAAAGCAGGAATTCGGCCTTAATGACCTGGCTTTTTCTGATTATGGTTCACTGTTTACGACTATTACCCGGGCTTTGCCTTTCATTTATAATCCGGAAATACTAAGTTTTTTACTTTTTTTATTTTTATCATTATTTTTCATACTTGGAATTTCTGCTTTGGCATATTCCATATCAAATGTTTTAGTGCGCAAGCTCAATACCAGCCAGTTCAATGCTTCAGTCATTGTTGTCGGGGGTGGTTTTTTATTCGGATTGCTTTTTGTCATAAAGCCTGGATTTTTTATTCTGGACATTATCAATCATTTCATCATCTATACTATCATGATTACTGTTTTACTTGCAACATTAGCTATAGGGTGGTTTTTTAATGTCGATAGAATAGCTTATCATATTGATAAAAATTCAATATTGAAGATAGGGAATATATGGAAAATTTTTATTAGGTATGTGATACCGATAATTGTGTTTTTGCTCATTATTTTCCAAATAAAATCAGATTTTCTTCTGAATTACAACAATTATCCTTTTTGGGCTGTGTTGATATTTGGTGTTGGAGCTGTTGTTGCTCCGGTTGTTATAGCATTCCTATTGCCGCAGAAGATACTGGATAAATGATGGTAAATATTATTTTTTGATGAATTTAATTTTTCAATCCGGCTTCGCTACGCTCAGCCAATATCTAGTGCTCGGCCTTCGCTTTGTGGCCATTGCGCTCAGGCCTCGTCTAACATTGCAATAAATTCGAGGCAAAAATTAGTGGTGTCGGAAATCGAAGATTTCCGATCATGCTCGAAAACCGGGACAAAATTGTCTGTTGGTTTTCGACATAGGACAATTTTTGCCGAGACTATCTATTGTCGCGAAGCGACGGATTGAATTTTCATCCTAAAACCTATCTAACTTACTATAAAATCAATAACTTTATAAAAATTAAATTATGACTTATTCTTTAATGGGTAAATTAACAATAGATGAAATGGCTACTTTCTGCAAAAGGAAAGGTTTTGTCTATCAAAACAGCGAGATCTATGGAGGATTGGCTGGATTCTATGATTTTGGCCATCTGGGTGTTGAGTTAAAGAACAACATCAAGAAAGAATGGTGGAAAACTTTTGTCCAGCGAAGAGATGACGTTGTTGGAATTGACGGCAGCATCATATCCAACCCAAAGGTATGGCGGGCATCCGGGCATGCAAAAGGATTTGACGATTTTATTGTGGAATGCAAAAAAAGGAAGCAAAAATTCAGGGCAGACCAGCTGATAGAAGAGGTGCTGGAATTAGATACCCACGGCATGAAGCTTGAAGATATCAAAAGAGTGCTGGATGAATATAAAGAAAGATTCGAGAAAGAAGGCTATGATCTTGGCGAGCCCAAAAGATTCAACCTTATGTTCACCACCAATATAGGACCTGAGCAGGCAGACAAGTCTGAAGCATTCCTAAGGCCTGAAACAGCGCAATTGATCTTTGCTGATTTCAGGTTGGTTGCTGAAAATGCCAGGCTGAAGCTGCCTTTTGGTATTGCACAACAGGGCAAGGCTTTCAGGAATGAAATCTCTCCACGAGATTTTCTTTTTAGAATGAGGGAATTTGAGCAGATGGAGCTGGAGTACTTCGTCCATCCTGAAAAACAGGAAGATTGTGAATTTATTGATGAAGTTCTTGATTATGAGCTGAATATTTATTCTGCTGAAATGCAATCTAAGAAGGAAAATATGGAAAAAATGACAATAAAAGATGCTCTTGACAAAAAAATAATAAAGACAAAATGGCATGCTTACTGGCTTGCCCAGATGCACAAATGGTTTGTTGATCTAGGAGCAAGAGCGCATCATTTCAGGATAAGGCAGCATGTAAAGGATGAACTTTCGCACTATGCAGCTGATACCTGGGATCTGGAATATGAATTTCCTTTTGGATGGAAAGAACTTCAAGGGCTTTCCAACAGGACAGATTTTGATCTTAAACAGCATATGCAGCATTCCAAAAAGGATTTAAGTTTATTTGATGAAGAAACCAAGAAAAAGATTGTGCCTCATGTCATCTGCGAGCCCTCACAGGGTGTTGAAAGGGCTTTTTTGGTGTTTATGTTTGACGCTTATAATTACGACGAGAAAAGAGAGAATGTTGTCTTGAAGTTGAATCCTAAACTAGCTCCTGTTAAGCTTGGAGTGTTTCCATTAGTTTCGAACAAAAAAGAGATTGTTGACAAGGCAAGAGAAGTGCATGAAATGCTTAAATGCTGTTGGACATCAACTTTTGACACTGGCGGTTCGATAGGAAGAAGGTACGCAAGAGCAGATGAGATGGGAGTTGTTGCCTGCATCACAGTTGATTTTGATTCCTTGAAAGATGATTCTGTAACGATTAGAGCTCGCGATACGACTGAACAAGTTAGAGTCAAGATTTCTGAGTTGAGAAATAGGGTTAAGGATATAATAAAATAAAAACAAAGAAATAATTATTTATTTAGGAGCGTCGTCGCCTTTTGGTTCTTCTGCAGCTTCCTGAGGTGCATCTCCTTTTTTGACATTAACTGCCTTTGGACCCCTGTCTCCCTGCTCTACATCAAATTCAACTGGGTCATTTTCGTTTAGGGTTACGCCCTCTCCCAGCGCTGATTTATGGACGAAATACTCTTTTCCATCCTCTCCAGCAACGAATCCAAATCCCTTCATCACATTAAAAAACTTTACTGTTCCTTTCATTTTTTTCCTCCGTATGTACTACCATATTCTTTATTGGCTTTTATCTGGCATTTATCGCAGAAAATCTTTTTTGCTTCCTTTTTATTGACAACAAATCGGACCTTGCACCATCTGCAATGCTTAACTATGTTATAATCTATCATCTATATCATGTGAAATTCTTTGCCCTTTTTAAATTATGCTCTTTTTACAGTTCTTTTTGATCAAAAAGCCAATATATAGGTATACTATAAATACTAGTTATTGTTGCACTCTGTTATGGCAGAATCACTATTACCTAAATGCCCTCAATGCGCAGATGGAACTCTCTTGCCTTTTTCTTTCAAAACAGATGTCTTTGAGTTATGGAAATGTTCTAAGTGCGGGTTTAAGATTGAGAAGAGGTGAAATTCTAAAATTTCTGTTGATGGTTATATCTCTAAATCTATGATAGTAAGGCCAAACTTAGAGATAAATATGGGTATTTTAAAAAGTGGATTTTTGACGGGAAGGGGTTGGGTGAATGGGTAGTGCATATTTAGTTACTTATTTTACTCATTTCATAATAATCTTCAGGATACTCGTCATAAGTCCTTCCATTTAAAGTCCTTCCACCTGATTTCGCTGTTAGACCTCCCCATTGTTTAAAGAAAAAAGGAACATTATATTTTCTACATTGTTTTTTAATTTCCATTATCCATTCTCTTTTTATCTCTCTATGGTAACTTCCAGACTCCCCCCCAACAATGGCCCAATGGATTCCTCTTAAATCCACTTTTCCAACCGAACCTAATAACGGCTCAAAACTAATGAATCTTATTTTTGCTTTCACTTTTTTTAACTCTTTTAATCTATCTAATAATTTATTATTTTCAATTGAAGTGCCAAGCCATACATTAGGTAAAACTTTGTTGTAAAGTTTATTAGTAAAATAATTCATCCTATGGGGTCTTTTAGTCAGAATCTGGAATATATGCCAATTCGCCTTTTCCATGGTATTAAAGACTTCTCTGATGAAAGAAAAAGGTACCTTTTCATGAAACAGATCAGACATACTATTGACAAATATTGTTTTAGGTTCTTTCCATTTAAGAGGCAATTCTAGATCTTTTGGGTGCAAAGTCAGCTTAAAGGCATTTCTATATTTTCCATTTGGACTCATTTTTTGCAGTCTTTTTGAGAGTCTCTCAGCATAGCAGAATGCACAACCTGCACTAACCTTAGTACAACCAGTAACCGGATTCCAACTAGAATCGGTCCACTCAATACCGCTTTTTTCTGACATTTGACCAGAATATATCTTTTAAGTATTTAAATATAGCTTCAAAATTGTGAAAGTTCTGATTGTCTTTTTTTAATAATATTCAAGGCCATCTCAACTGATTTGTCTGAATTATTTTCAATTTCTTTTTTAGCTTTATCGATGGCCCTTAACCATTTATTCTCTCCTTTTGTTTTATTTGTGATAAAAAACAGATGATAACAAAAGTTAAATTGTTCAGATTTAATTTTTATTGTTCTAATTGGAGCTTCAGATCTTGCTTTTAGAATATTCTTATTATAAATTTCAACTAAATCATCTGAATTATTTGCTGCTTTCCATGAATCGTCACCAAAAACTTCTGTTAAACTTTCTCCTTTACCTATTCGTGTTCTAGCTAAGCCTACAGCTCTATATATTTCGCTGCTCATAAAAGTAAAAATAATGTCACTTCTTACTTTTAATACTTTTTTCATATCATTCCATTTGAATTCCATGCAATGAGGATCTATAAAAAAGAATGAATAGGTATTCCTTTCACTTACTTTTTTCAAAATTCTTCCTAAACAAAGTTCATAGTCTTTTTTCATTACATTTAAATTATTTTTTTTAAGAAATTTTAATCTTAAATCTAATGCTACTGAAAAAGATGGCTTTTTTTCACAGAATATCATTGCATCATATGCGCCAGAATGATTTAATGAGGCTATTAAAGGAGATCCAATAAGAAAATCTTCAGTCCCTTTGATCTTATTTATTCCAGAGCCTGCAAATAAATCAACATAATAACTTTTTTTGAATAAAGGTGTATTTTTGATTATAGTAGTGCAAACATTAAGTGCATAATTCAATAATATCAATTTAAGTGGAGTCCATTCTTTAAATTCATTATAGACTTCCGGTTTTATTCTAGTAATTTGTTTAATTTGGGCCTTGAATGTAGAGTTTGTAACTTCTAGCTCTTTGATATGTTTTTTCAACCATTCCATCCCTGTTAATTTTTGCATTAAATTCTATAAGTTGAATTGCTATATAAATGATACGCGCACATGTCCAGTGGTGTTTTTTTGACCACTGGACACCCCCTATTCCTTGAAATTCTGGGTTTTTAGGCTCTAAAACCTCAAAATTCATTTTTTTGACCACTGGACATTTGGCCGTGAAGTTTATAAAGGAGTAATACTGCTAATTCTTTAGTTTTAGTGAAAATGTTAATAAAAGAGATAAATATAGATCAAAGACCAAGAGAAAGGCTAAAAAGGCTTAGTGCAGACAGTTTAAGTGATTATGAATTACTTGCTATTCTAGTACAATTTGGTTTTCGTGGAGAGAATGCTCTTGAATTAAGTAATAGGATAATTTCTTCATTTGGCCTTGAAAAACTAAATTCTTTATCTTTACAGGAATTAATGAAGATAAAAGGTATTGGAAGAACTTTTGTATAATCTAACTAAATTACAGTGAGAAAATTATTTTTTAGCTTCTTTCTCAATCTCATATTCAACCATCTTTTTTGCTTTTTCAAGAAGTTTTTTTGATTCTTTTCTGAGTTTATGAGATTCTTTTAATATTTTTATTACTCTTATTGGTCGCTGAGAAATCAATTCTTGAATATCACCTAATTTATCAGTCAAAAAATTAATATTTTCGTCTTTTAAATTGCTCAAATCCTTATAGAAATAACCATTTAATTCTTTCAATACAGATAAACCTTTTAATTTAAATTGATTATTTATGAATCCATGAAAAGTTAACAATCTTTGTTGCCCATCAATCACTAGTTCTTTTCCAACAGTTTCATCTTCGGCAGTATAAATAGAAGGTATAGGCACATTCAAAATTGCAGATTCTATTAATCTGCTTTTGATTATTGGTTTCTTTTCCCAAACATATTTTCTTTGAAATTCAGCTCTAACTTCTATCTTTCCTTTATCGATTCTTTCACATAATGAAGATATAGTTGGATCTGATGGTTGATTCACTATTTTCCTTTCAGCAAGGGGAATTTCATATTCTCCATTTTCATATTCAGAATCTCCATCATTATCAGTATTATAGTCACTTGACATTTTCTCGCCCCCTTCTTTTTAATTCTGCTTCCATAGATTTTTCAAATTGACGAGATACTATCCAGCCCTCATGTTTACATAGTTCCCTATATTTATCATAAAGTTCTGAACTTACCTTCAATGTAATGTTTTTAGTTGTCATTCCACCCCACTCAATAGCAAATATTTGCACATACTTATAAATGTTACTCTTAAATTATTTCTTTTTCAGAAAAAGAAACAAAAACAGCCCCCCTAGTCCTCCTTATCTTCTCATATTAATATCTGTTAAAGTTACTATGTATTTAAAATTTCCCTCAAAACAATATAAACCAAAATTTTTATAGAGTAGTCCCTTAAACTTATTATAGGTGGTTTAAATGGAAAAAGATTATATTATTTTTGGATTACTTATAGCAGTTTTATTTTTTGGTTATTTTTGGTTAGAGAATAAAGATTTTTCAAAAGAAAAATTTATGGAAATGAGCAACAGTTTTCATGAATTAAATCGAAGCTATACAAAATTACAAAAAGAATACAATAGTCTAAATACAGATTACCAGCAATTATATACTGAACATGATATATTAAAAAAGGATTATGATGCTCTACAAATTCAGACTTATGAATATCTACAAGAAAATTTTATGAAAGATATTTTGGCAGATGTATTAGGATTGGCCAAATATAAAAAAATATGTGCAGGGGCAAAACTTTATTTTTGGGATACACACCCCTTAGTTAGGACCTTACCTTGTTAAAATATGAAACTTACCAAAACCAATTTAAACTTCACAACAACTATCAACAAAATGCCCCCATACACCCTATCCCCCTCATCTTTATCTTTACTCAAAGACTGCCCTCGCTGTTTCTGGCTTAAGTTTAATAAAGGTATTAAAAGGCCTGATGGTCCATTTCCTTCTTTGCCTAGCGGCATGGACAAGATCTTAAAAATCCATTTTGATTCTTTCATGGAAAAGGGTAAATTGCCTCCGGAACTGAAAGAATTAGATGGAAATGTCAAATTATTTGATGATAAAGAACTATTAGAAGTTTGGAGAAACAACTTAAAAGGAATACAATGGAAAGACAAAGATGATAATCTATTCAGAGGTGCTGTTGATAATATCCTGAAAAAAGGCAATAAACTGATAGTTTTAGATTATAAGACAAGAGGATTTCCGTTAAAAGAGGATACTGCAGACCACTATCAGGATCAATTAGACATATACAACCTTTTATTGAGAAAAAACAGCTATGAAACAGAAGATTACGCTTACCTATTGTTCTATCATCCAAATAAGGTGCATGAGAACGGAGATGTTGATTTTCATGCTGAACTGGTAAAGATGAAAGTAAATGTAAAAAACGCTGAAAAGATATTCAAAAAAGCGATAAAAACATTAAAAGGCAAAATCCCAAAAGGAGATTGCGAGTTCTGCAGATATAAAGAGAATTCTAAGTAAGGTTTTTATAGAACCATAATCAAGTTTAGTATATGAACTACAAACACACGCAAATCGGTTACTTGATGATATTCACTTTATTTATGGTGATATCCTTATTTGGAGTTATATTGACAAAAACTGGTTTGGATGAAGTGATCATCTCAATTTTATCATTGATCATATTGGTTATTGCATCGTTTCTCTATCTTACTGTAACTATTGATGATAAATATCTAAGGATTAAGTTTGGTTATGGTATTTTCAGGAAAAAGTTTGTGCTTAATGAAATAATCTCAGCAAAAGCCGTAAAAAATCATTGGTATTTTGGATGGGGGATAAGATTTTGGTTCTGGCCAAAAATGTGGATCTTCAATGTTTCTGGTTTTGATGCAGTTGAGATAAAGATGAAAAATGGTAGATTGTATAGGATAGGGACAGATGAACCTAATAAATTAGAACAAGCAATTAAACATTAAGATTGCGAGTTTTGTAAGTGGAAAAATCAACACCTACCACAAAATAAGAAAAGTTTATAAATAAGATGTTAATCTCAGCATAATGATGTACAAGAAAATATTGTTATCTTTGTTTATTATTCTTACATTAGCTATTGTATCGTGCATTCCTGCTAAGACAGGTACAGCACCTGAGCAAGTTCCTCCGGTAGTAGAGGAAAAGCCTGCTCCAGAGCCAAGCGCTCCTGCACCACAACCTCAGGCTCCGCAAGAAGAAGCTCCTGTTGTTGAAGAGGAAGCTCCAGCTGAAGAAGAAGTTGAGGAAGAGACTGTTATGCAGGCAAAAGGATGCAGCGATTCAGATGTTACTGAAGAATTCCCTGACGGAATCAATTATGGATTGAAGGGAACTATCACAATAGACGGAGAAGAGATTATAAGCGGAACTGACTTCTGCAATAATGTTGTCAGGCTTTCTGAATGGAGTTGCCAGAGTGACAGGCCGAAAGTTGTAGTAGTTGAATGCGAAGGCAGTTGTGCAGATGGCGTATGTTCTTCTTGATTATGTTCTATGCTAAGTAAAAAGAAAACTAGCTTGCCCAAGTTCTTGCTGCGCATTGAAGGTGCATTTGTTTTGGTATTATCATTATTTCTCTACAATGGTCTCAATAAGAGTTGGATATTTTTCTTTGTGCTGCTTCTTGCTCCTGATATTTCGATGATTGGTTATCTAAAGGATGCAAAATTTGGCAGTTTATTATACAACATATTCCATACATACACCTGGCCAATTATTCTGGCCTTAATAGGAATTTATTCAAACAATATTTTATCGATTCAATTAAGCTTGATATGGCTGGCGCATATCGGAATGGACAGGACGCTTGGATATGGGTTAAAGTACCCGACTAAATTCAAGGATACTCATTTTAATCGCGTATGAATTGAAAATAAGAAGATTTATTAAGATGAATATTATAAGGTGAAAAATGGCAAAAAAGAAATCTATCGAAAAAAAGTTAGAAAAATGTTGCGGCAATTGGAGTGGGAGCTGTAAAGGTGGAGGAGGTTGTGTTTACTTCCTGGGATTTGTTGGAGCAGCAATATACTATATCTCCCAGGCAACAGGATTCTGGAACGGTGTATTAGGGGTCTTAAAAGCATTGGTTTGGCCGGGTTTTTTGGTGTATGAGCTGCTGAAATTCTTGGGAGTGTAATATATTCTTTCTGGAAGTATAACACCAACAACTTTATAAAATCCAAATTTAATGAATAGATTATGAAAAAGAGTGTGATATTATTATTAGTTATAGTTTTGCTTATTTCTGCCTGTGAACAAATAGCAAAAGAAGAAGTTTCTGAGGAAGAAATTGACCATATGATTCCTAGTGATTATGCTAATATAGAACAAAACATTGATTTTCTTGTAGAAGCTGGCAATGTTATAGGCTCAAGGCATTATGATGAATTAGAAGCAGCAGTTAATAATCTAGAAAAGAATGGGGCAGATGTTTCTGAATTAAGAAATAAATTATCAAAGTTAAATGTTGCTGGAAGACAAGGTTCTGATGATGAATATATACCACCTATCAAACAATCAGATCCTGAACAAGATGACTTAGATAAGAGATTCGAAGAAACTAAAAGGATGATAAGGGTAATCAGTACAGAACATGATGGAATGAGTGCAGAAGAATATCAGAAATTAGCTGACGAGCTGGATGAATATGAAAAAAAGGGTTTGGACATTGAAGATTATAGGGAAAGACTGAATTCAATTTCTATTTTTGGGACTGAAGAGCACGAAGCCAAACTGCAAAAAAATTTTCCTAAAGTGAAACAAGGATTGCTAAGCCCAAGAGGCTGCGAGGGAAATGGATCTTTCTTACTTGGAGCAAGCCCCATCAATATTGACAATTTGCAAAAAATCAGGCCAATGGGCGGAATGTCCACTTCCCATATAACCCCAACAGACCACCAATACTGGGACACTATAGAATCTGACGGTATAAATGATGAAACAACAAATCTAGACAGGTTTGATATCATAGCGCCTGCTGACGGATATATTGTTAATATTGAGATTGGCAAAGACCATAGGGTTGTTATTGAACATTCTTGTGATTTTTACACAATATTCATACACGTTGACTTAATAAAAGATCATATATGGGATCAAATAAAGCCAGAAGATGGAGATATAACATCTCATGTATGGCCGAGAATCAAAGTTGAGGAAGGAGAGGCATTTGGAAGCATTGGAGTCGGAAAATTTGACTTTTCGGTGGTGGATTCTGGAGTTACTTTGCCAGGCTTCCTGGATTTGGACAAATATAATGACTGGGCGCCCCATACAGTTGATACTTTTGATTATTACAAAGAGCCAGTCAGAAGTCAATTAATAAGTAAGAATGTGAGGACTGCAGAACCTCTAGGAGGAAAAATAGATTTTGATATTGATGGAAAATTAATCGGAAACTGGTTTAAATCCGAGACAGTTGAATATCAAGGCGAAAATGAATATGTGAGGAATGAATTAGCCTTAGCGTATGATTCAATCGATACAGATCATGTTGTAGTTTCCATCGGCGACTTTGGCGGCAACAAAGTTCAATACGGAGTAAAAGGCAATGAACCCGATCCAGCAGATATTAGTGTAGGGCAATTAGTGGAATATGAATTAGTCCCTTCAACCCCTTATGTTGATGGCAAAAAATATGACAGAAGTTATTTTACAACAGGAATCGAAGTCAAAAATGAAAATGAGATCAGAGGAGTTGCATTATTCCAATTACTAGAAAACAGAAAATTAAAAGCAGAATTCTTCCCGGATAAAAAAGGTTCACAAGTTACAGGATTTACAAATAATGCTGTTATCTATGAAAGATAAATTATTTCTTTCTCTTTGGTCTTGAAGGTGCAGGGGCAGTTCCCCATGCCATCACTCCGATGATGATAAGCTTCACTATAGGGATCAGCAATAATATTCCCCACCAGCCAGGCCTGTTGATTCTTTCTGCAAGCTTCCACTGGATGTAACCGGCAAGAATGATAACTAATATAGGTCCAAGTATCGGTATAAATGCGAGCAATATGCCAAAAGTGTACCATCCTGGCAATTTTCCGATCTGGGTCATAAGGTAAATGTTTGCAATCGGAATGAATGCAAGCCATCCATGCTTGGTTTTCGTGTTTTTTGCAATAGTCATCAGTGCAATTGCAAAATAAATGTAAAGAGCTATCCCTATGATTATGAGAAACAGAAAGAAGATTCCAAATATGGCAAATAATGGCCCATACACATCTAAATTGTCTAAACTCATCAATACCTCCCACAGAGTTTTACATTATTATATTTAAACCTTTGCTAGTAACTAATTGACCACTGGACATGGTTGCCTAAACTATTTAAAGCATAAAATACACCCAATAGTTTGAGTTTATTTGTATATTACAATACCCAAATGTTTAAATATGGGTGGCATCATAAAATACACAAGATGTAGTATGTAGAGGGCATCTGACACACTACCTATAGTGTTTTTATGGAGTAGTAAAAATTGAGTAAAGGGGTCTTAAAATGGTGCAGAAATTGGTTTCCAGGATAAAGAAAAGGGACGGAACGGTTGTTGTGTTTGATCAGAAGAAGATCACAAGTGCCATATTCAAGGCAGCGCAGTCAACTGGCGGAAAAGACAGGAAAATAGCAAAGCTTCTGAGCGAAAAGGTTGTGGAAGAGCTTTCCAAAATAACAATAACTCCTTCTGTTGAACAGATCCAGGATCTAGTGGAAAAAGTGCTGATTGAAAGCGGGCATGCTGCAACAGCAAAATCATACATCCTTTACAGGCAGCAAAGAGCAGCCATAAGAAAGGAAAAACAGATTGTATTGGAAAAGGAAGATATTGATGAAGTTGACAAAAGATTTGATGTTAATGCATTAAGAGTGCTGAAAGCAAGATACTTGAGAAGAGATGCGACCGGCAAATTGATCGAAACGCCAAAACAGCTGTTTACAAGAGTCGGTGTCCATGCAGCATTGCCTGACCTGATGTATGACACCAGAATTTATGATATCAATGGACTGCAGCCAGTCAATATGGTGGAAGATTTCAAGCCTGCTGTGCATGAAGATGAATTTTCTATAGGAAGCTACAAACTAAACCGCTATCATCTGGAAGGATTGAAGAGAATGTATGACCGGTTCAATGTCAACAAGCAGATGAAAGTCACTTTCAGTAAATTTATTGGCATGATAAAGAAAGGTGAGTTTGATGATTATGGAAATAATATAGATGAACTTTACAATCTGATGACATACAAATTGTTCATGCCAAACACACCGGCAATTGCAAATTTCGGGAATCCTTTGGGAATGGGCAGTGCCTGTTTTGTTTTAGACGTTCCTGATTCTATCGACGGGATAATGGAAACCTTGAAGAACACAGCCATTGTCTTTAAAGCTGGCGGCGGAATGGGATATAATTTTTCTAAGTTAAGGCCGGAAGGAGATTTTGTAAGCACAACTGGCGGAGTTGCCTCAGGTCCTTTAAGTTTTATGAGATTGTTTGACACAATGACTGAGGTCATAAAGCAAGGAGGCATTAGGAGAGGCGCGAACATGGGCATCTTAAACAGCAACCATCCTGACATTGAGAAATTCATAACTGCAAAAGACGGCAACAAGTCATTGAGGAATTTCAACATTTCAGTCCTCATAATGTCAGACTTCTGGAAACATTATGAAAACAATGAGCCTTATCCATTAGTAAATCCAAAAGATGGGAGTGTTGTAAAAACAGTAGATCCAAGATTGTTGTTTGACAAGATTGTTTACCAGGCATGGGAATCTGCAGAACCTGGAGTTATTTTCTTTGACAAAGTCAATGATTACAACCCATTCTATGAGCATCTGGGGCCGATTGTGACGACAAACCCATGCGGCGAAGTTCTTCTTTATCCAAACGAGCCTTGCAATCTAGGCTCAATCAATGTGTGGGCGTTTGCAAGGCATGATGAAGATGGAAAAACATACGTTGACTGGGATGCCTTGAAAGAAGTCACAATGGACAGCACAAGATTTCTTGACAATGTGATTGATGTCAACAAATTCCCATTGAAATCAATCGAACAGATGAGTTTAGCAACAAGAAAAATCGGATTAGGTGTGATGGGAGTTGCAAACCTGCTTTATGAATTGAGGCTGCCTTATAATTCAGAAGAGGGAAGGAAGTTCATGGAACAATTGATGGAGTTTGTTGCTTACTGGAGCAAAGTTGAAAGCATAAAGCTTGCACAGACAAGAGGAAAGCTGCCATTCTATGACAAAAGCTTCTACAAGGAAGGAAGGCTGCCTATAAGAGGGCCTGAACTTAAGGAAGAGATTCATTTCAACTGGGATAAGATCGGCAAGGACATAAAAAATCTCGGGACAAGAAATGGGTATACTACAATAATCGCCCCGACAGGAAGCATCTCGATGATTGCAGGATGCAGTTCCGGAATGGAGCCTGTCTATTCCATAGCTTTTGAGAAAAATGTCAAGGTAGGAAGCTTTTATTATATTGACCCGGCTGCTGAGAAAGTGCTGAGGGAAGAAGGTTTATTTAACGACAAATTAATGGAAGACATAAACAAGAACAAGGGAAGTTTGCAAAACATAGAGTATATTCCTGAAAAATTAAGGAAGGCTTTGGTGACTGCAATGGACATAACACCGGAAAACCATATAAGGGCTTTAGGAGCTTTCCAAAAATGGGTTGACTCGTCTATTTCAAAAACAAATAATTTCCCTGCAGATGCAACTGTTGAGCACATGAGGGAAAGCTACATGCTCGCTTACAAGCTTGGATGCAAAGACGTCACTGTATTTAGGGATACAAGCATCAAAGACCAGGTTCTTGTTGCTCCAAAAGCAAAAGAAAATGAAGAAGTTAAAGCTGAAGCTAAGCAGCCGATAAAGCAGACTGTAAAAGAATCAGGCAGCAAGCTAGTATTTGCAAAAGAAAGCAGCAAATCTATGACTAAAGCAACAATCAAGAACTGTCCAGAGTGCGGAACTAAGGTAGAGCTTAAGGAAGGCTGTCTTCATTGCCCAGGATGCGGCTGGGGACTATGCATGTAATTTCTTTTATTTAATTTTAATCCCAAAAAAGAGATGAAATTTGGTATAGTGGTAAGTATCAAGAAATGTTAATTTTAAACAAATAAAGAATAAATCCGTTGCCTTCGGCAACAAAAGATAGTCTCAGCGAATTTTGTTTCACCACTAAAATTCGCCTCGATTTATTGCAATAATGGGCGAAGGTCGAGCGCAATGGCAACAAAGCGAGACCTGAGCACTAACTATTGTGAGCGCGATAGCGCGAACGGATTGAAAAAGTATTATAAAGCAATTTAACAATCCCAATCAAAAATGCTCACAAAAATAAAAAAACCTATTATTGTGAAAGGGGATGATGACAAGGAAAAGCTAGGGATGATCCATGTTGTTACAGGAGATGGCAAAGGAAAGACTACTTCTTCATTGGGATTGGCGTTAAGGGCGATTGGAAACAATCTGAAAGTTTATATGATTCAGTTCCTCAAGAGCGGCTTTACAGGGGAGTTGTACAGCGCGAAAAAGCTTGGCTTTGAGATTGAGCAGTTCGGTGTTGATGCGTTGAAGGAAAAGCAGAAAAAACTGAAGGAATTTGAGGACAAGACAAGCAGATTCGTGTTTCAGCCGGATATAGCGGAAAAAGATGCAGCAATGGAAGGCTTTGAGCATGCAAAAAAAATAATCCACAGTGGAGATTATGATTTAGTCATTCTGGATGAAATAAATTGTGTTTTAGACAAGGGTTTGATTCCGATTGAGGATGTTTTTGAAATCATAAGAAACCATGGAAAAGTTGAATTGGTGTTTACAGGACGGGACGCACCGAAAGAACTGATGGACGCTGCTGATTATGTCAATGTTGTGACAGGGATAAAGCATCCATGGCAGAAAGGGATTGTTGCTAGAAAAGGGATTGAGTATTAAACTAATTGCTCAATGACGCCAGCCAACTCAAAATCCTTGGCAGTCAGACCGCCTTCGCTGTGAGTTGTTAAGTTTACTATCACTTTGTTATACTTGATCAGAATATCAGGATGATGGTTTTGCTTTTCAGCTTCTTCTGCAATTTTGTTGACAAACGCAAGGGCTTCCTTGAAACCCGGAAACTCAAATGTCTTTGAGATCTTTTCATCCATCATCTCCCAGTCCTTAAGCCCGGAAAGCTTTTCCTGGATCTCTATTATTGATAAATTAGGCATATTACTGCAAATACTCTGTTTTTTATAAATTTATATCCTTTAACATAAATTTTATATACATTGAACCATTCATTAAGTATGAGATGGTAAAAGCAAAATTCAATGGAAAAGTGATTGCTGAAAGTGACAAGTGCGAGGAAGTCGAAGGAAATTATTATTTTCCTCCAGACTCTATCAGAAAAGAAAATTTCAAGGAAAGTGATTACCATACAACATGCCCCTGGAAAGGTGAGGCAAGCTATTACAATGTTGAAGTTGATGGTAAAGTCAATGAAAATGCTGCATGGTACTATCCAAATCCAAAATCAGCAGCAAATAATATTAAAAACTATGTTGCATTCTGGAATGGTGTGGAAATAGAGGAATAATTTGGCATGGCTATACAAAGATGCTCCTGGGCAGATAATAACCCACTGATGGCAGAATATCATGACAAAGAGTGGGGTACTGAAGTCCATGATGACAGGAAATTGTTTGAATTTCTGATTTTAGAAGGTGCGCAGGCTGGCTTAAGCTGGCAGACCATACTGAACAAGCGTGAGAACTACAGAAAAGCTTTTGATAATTTTGATGCAACCAAAATATCAAGATATAATCAAAGTAAGGTCCAAAATCTGCTTAAAGATGAAGGTATTGTACGAAACAGGCTAAAGATAGGGGCTACAATCATCAATGCGAGTCAATTCCTGAAGGTAAAGAAGGAATTCGGGTCATTTGACAGGTATATATGGCAGTTTGTCAATCATAAGCCAATAAGAAATAGATTTAAATCTTTATCGGATATACCTGCTAATACAAAAGAGGCAGAAGCTATGAGCAAGGATCTGCTTAAAAGGGGTTTCAAGTTCGTAGGGCCAACCATCTGCTATGCATTTATGCAGGCAGTTGGCATGGTTAATGACCATATGGTGAATTGTTTCAAAAATGCCAAAGATTAACTTATCAAAAAACGCATTGACTATACTGGAACAGCGTTATTTAGTCAAGGATGATGCAGGCAGGATAATTGAAAAACCAGAAGATATGTTTAGGAGAGTTGCTAGAAATATTGCAGCAGCTGATGAAAAATATGGAAGCAAAAATATAAGGAAAACAGAAAAAGAATTCTACAATCTGATGACTTCATTGGATTTCTTGCCTAATTCGCCTACTTTACTGAACGCCGGAAGAAAATTGCAGCAGTTAGCTGCTTGTTTTGTCCTCCCTATCAATGATGATATAAGCTCAATCTTCAAAACCTTGCATGATACAGCATTGATACACAAGACAGGTGCTGGAACAGGGTTTAATTTCTCAAAGCTGAGGTCAAAAGGCGATGTGATAGAAAGCGCTGGCTATACTTCCGGTCCTGTTTCATTCATGAAAATCTATGATGCAGCTACAGAGCAGATCAAGCTAGGCGGCACTTTAAGAGGAGCAAACATGGGAATTTTAAATGTTGATTATCCTGATGTGGAAGAACTGATAACTGTAAAAAGCAAGCAGAATGTGCTGACGAATTTCAATATTTCAATCGCAATCACTGACAAATTCATCAAAGATGTAAAGAAAAACAAGGATTATGATTTAATCAATCCAAGAACAGGAAAAGTTGTCAGGGAAGAAAGCTCAAAGCGAATTTTCAGGCTGATTTCAGGACAGGCATGGCTGAATGGCGAGCCTGGAGTATTGTTCATGGACAGTATCAATGAGTTTAATCCGACTCCAAAGCTTGGAAGAATTGAATCAACTGACAGCTGCGGTGAACAGCCACTATTGCCTTATGAATCCTGCAATTTAGGAAGCATTAACCTGTCAAATATTGTTGTCAATAAAAGGATCAGTCTGACAAAACTAAAAAAAATAGTCCATTCAGCAGTTCATTTTCTTGACAATGTGATTGATGTCTGTGATTATCCTTTAGATGAGAATAGGGAAATTGTTGAGCAGAACAGAAAAATAGGTTTAGGCGTGATGGGTTTTTCAGACATGCTTGTCAAATTAGGAATTGCTTATGATTCTGACAAAGGAATAAAAACAGCAGAGCAGATCATGAAATTCATTTCCAAAGAAGCGAGCATTGCTTCTAAAGGACTTGCTATTGACAGGGGCAAATTTCCGAGCTGGGAAGATAGTGTATTCAATAAAAAAAGCAAATATTACAAAGGCTGCCATATGCTGTTGAGGAATGCGACAAGAACAACAATCGCTCCGACAGGAACTATAAGTATCATCGCTGATGTTTCAAGCGGCATTGAGCCGTTGTTTGCCTTGAGCTATGTAAGAAGGACTGCTGAAGGAAATGATCTGATGCATTTCAATGAAGAACTGAAGAAAGTCCTGAAGAAAAATAGATTGTATAAGGATGAGATTATTGAAAGAATCAACAAAGATGGCACAATCAAAAACATTGATGAAATACCCAGGAAAATAAGGGAAGTTTTTGTTGTTGGAAGCGATATTGCACCAGAATGGCATGTCAGGATGCAGGCTTCTTTCCAAAAATATGTTGACAATGGAATTTCAAAAACTGTAACTTTGCCAAAAGATGCAAGCGTGGAAGATGTTGAGAAAATATTTCTTTTAGCTTATGAATTGGGATGCAAAGGCATCTCCATCTACAGGCTTGGAAGCAGACAGGGACAAGTGATCTACTTAAGCTCGATAAGAGATGAGCAGATAACTTTAGGTGATTGGGTTAGAAAATAAAATGAACTTCTTCATTATTCATGGAATATATGGACATCCTGGAGAGAACTGGTTTCCATGGCTTAAGAACGAACTGGAGAAAAAAGGATTTGAAGTCATTGTTCCTAAGTTTCCTACTCCGCTTGATCAGACTTTGGAGAGTTGGCTTCGCATTATATCAAAATACGATGATAAGATAAACGAGCAGACAGTCATGATTGGCCACAGCCTTGGCGTTCCATTCATTATAAATTACTTAGAGCAATCAAATAAAAAAATAAATTCTGCATTCCTTGTTGCAGGTTACCATAAAATGATTGAAAATGAATTCAAGGAATTAAACAAAACTTTTGTAGGAAAAGAATTCGACTGGGAAAAAATAAAGTCTAATTGCGGAAAATTTTATGTTGTTGCATCCGATAACGACCCATACATTTCTTTAGAGATTAATCAGGAATTGGCTAAAATACTAGATTCAGATATTACAATAATACATAATGGAGGGCATCTGAACAAAAAGGCAGGGTTTACTGAATTTCCAAAGATACTTGAACTGATAAATGCAATGTTAAGCATAAAATGAACCCATCAACAAAAAGACTGCTGGATGAGCTTGAAACGTTTGGGCAGAAAAATGCAGGTTATTCTAACATTCCTCCTGATACAGGCCAATTCTTCCATATGCTGGTTCTGATTTCCAAGGCAAAGCATATTCTTGAGGTTGGAACATCCAATGGGTATTCAACAATATGGCTTGCAGAGGCTGTAAAGCAGAATAATGGGAAAGTTACGACAATTGAGATTTCAGAACATAAAATGAAGATGGCTTTGGAAAATTTTAAAAGAGCTAGATTAGACAATATCAATCTTATCCATGGAGATGCTTTGAAAGAAATACAGAAATTAGATGAAAAGTTTGACTTTTTGTTCTTGGATGCCATTAAAAAAGATTATATCAATTATTTCAAGCTGGCTTATCCAAAATTAACAGAAAATGCTGTGATTGTCGCTGACAACGCAATAATATTTGCAGAAAAAATGAAGGAATACCTTGATCATGTCAGAAATTCTAAGGATTTGAAGAGTGTTTTGGTTCCTATAGGTACAGGAGTGGAGTTTAGTTTAAAATTAAGATAAATAACGATAAGTGGTATCGAGCCATAGGCGAAGATACCACAAAGTGTCAACCGATTTTGCAGTTGCTGGTGTTGAGTTTAGTCTGAGAACGCACAACAAAGTTTAAAAAATAACAAATAATCCTTATCCTATGGGCAATTTGAAATCTGATTATAACAATAAAAAAGACAAAATAAGAGAAAGACTGGACCAATTTCAGAAATTCTTTGATGAGCCTTATTCATGGAATTATTCTACAGGGGAGATGAAACTATTGCCTTCTGATGCAAATGATGACCCAAGAATATTTGAGGAATTGGCATTTTGCATATTCACAGCAAACACAAGCGCAGAGATGGGGATGAAAGCAGTGGATGCTGTAAGGAATGTATTGATTAGCGGAACTCCAACTGATATGACAAGAAGGCTGGAAGGAATTTATAGATTTAATAACCTAAGGCCAGCTCACATTGTCCATACAAGAACTTACTTAAAGAATAAGTTTAATTTCAAACTGAAGGATAAAATTAAATCTTTTAAGGATAAAAACGAATTAAGAGATTTTTTTGCATTAAACAAAGACATAAAAGGGCTTGGAATGAAAGAAGCATCACATTTCCTGAGAAATATTGGATTTAAGGGCTATGCTATCTTAGACAAGCACATAATAAATTCGCTGCATGAGTTTGGAATTCTGGAAACAAACGAAAGGCCTAAAAACAGGGATGAATACCTTAAAATAGAGCAGAAGTTCATAGATTTTGCAAAAGAGAATAGCATTGATGTCGATGAGCTTGATTTATTGCTGTGGAGCAGAAAGAACGGAAGGATTTTAAAGTAAACTGCGAATTGATTCAAGATGCTTGAAAAATACATGCAAAAAAATCAAATTCCCATCGTGTGGGTAAATATCATTGCAATCGCTGTTTTCTCTGTGTTCTTCGCAAAAAACAGGAATTTTGAGTTCATGATATACATTGTTGTCATAATCTTCTTCATGTGGCTTTTCATCTATACCAACAAAAGAGTGAGGTATCCCAGCAACGTTCTATGGGCGCTTACAATCTGGTCAATATTGCATATGGCGGGCGGAGGCATAAAAATCGGGGATGATGTTTTGTATGCAAAAATGATTTATGAATTCATCGGCGAACCATACAGCATCCTGAAGTATGACCAGATCGTACATGTCTATGGGTTTGGTGTTGCAACGCTGGTAATGTTCCATGTGATCAAGCCGATACTCAACCATAAATACAGCTGGACAAGGATATTGATTGTAATTTCGATGGCCGGCCTTGGATTAGGGGCATTAAACGAGATAATTGAGTTCGGAGCTACTGTTCTTGTCCCTGAAACAGGAGTTGGAGGTTACATAAACACATCACTTGATTCTGTCTTTAACTTGATTGGCGCATTGGTTGCATCCACCTATATCTATTATAGTGAAAAGAATGACAGGCCGGCCAAAGCATCTTGACATGATTGTTTCTTTATTAAAAAAAGAAATCAAGCAATTTGAAAATCCTATTGCAACAGAAATAGGAGAAAAAACACAAGATCCGTTTTTAGTTTTGATTTCTTGCATTTTAAGCTTAAGGACAAAAGACACGACAACAGGGCCTGCCTCCAAGAGATTATTTGATCTGGCAGATAACCCAAGAGATATGCTGAAGCTTTCTAAAAAGCAGATAGAAAAAGCTATTTTTCCTGTTGGTTTTTATCCGACAAAAGCCAGATATATCAAAAAAGCTTGCAAAAAAATAATTAAGGATTTTAATGGCAAAGTTCCAAAAACAATGGAAGAATTATTAACAATTCCTGGTATTGGGAGAAAGTGTGGAGGCATAACATTAATTTATGGACATAATTTAACTGTATCGATACCAGTGGACACACATCTAAATAAAATCTCAAACAGGCTTGGCTGGGTCAAGACAAAAACACCAGAAAAAACTGAGCAGGAGTTAGTAAAAATTATACCAAAAAAATACTGGCATGATTTGAATAATCTGTTGGTTTCTCATGGACAAAATGTTTGTGTGCCTATAAGTCCTTTTTGCTCTAAATGTATTATAAGGAAATATTGCCCTAGAGTTGGCGTTAAAAGAAGTCGTTAATAAATAATTTTAAATAGAATAAAAAAACCAAAAGAATGGGTGATTTTTATGGCAATTTTAGGTAATGGAATCTTAAGTCCGGTAGTTTCCCTTATTTTTGGGATATTGGTTCTTGTTTTCCCAAGAATTTTGAATTATTTGATAGGCGGGTATCTGATTGTAATCGGGATACTTGGAATTATCGGAACACTGTAATAGTGGAAATCATTGCAATAACTTAATAAATGAATTAATATTTTCGCTACAAATGGAAGAAACAACTTCTGTAGCATTATCAAAAAAAGGATTAGGCGAAGTAGAAGATAATTCATTGCTGGTGGGATTTTTCAAGGAAAATCCTGACTTGTCTGATGAGCTGAAAAAATTTGACAGTGATAATACCATAAGTTCTTTTATCAAGGATAACAATTTTAAGGCTGAGAAAGGAGAAGTAAAGAGTGTTTACATAAACAAGAAGATAAAAAATATTGCTCTAGTTGGATTAGGGGAAAAAGATAAGTTCAATCTTGATGTTTTATCATCGGTTATAGCGGAAATCTCTAAAAAATTAAGGGATAGTGGCAATAAAAGCTTTAGTGTTTTTTTAAATTCATTCAACAATGGCAAAATCAAGAATGAAGATGTCGTTGAGAAAATAACTTTATGCTCATTGATGGCCTTGTACAAATTCACAAAGTACAAAACAAAAGATGATAATGGAAAAAAAATAAACCAAATAACTCTTCTAAGCAATGGAAATTTTGATGATGAAATTAAATATTCTACTATTGTGGCTGATGCTGTCAATAAGACAAGGGACTTGATAAACAGCCCTCCA
>CEPX01198007.1_pt1 | contig 24519 bp, 26 predicted proteins | sample 361361 | NCBI WGS metagenome assembly CEPX01 (sample SAMEA2619974, study PRJEB7988) | marine metagenome | biome: marine biome (ENVO:00000447); feature: mesopelagic zone (ENVO:00000213) & marine oxygen minimum zone (ENVO:01000065); material: "saline water (ENVO:00002010), including plankton...
AAATTTAAATTTCATCTTATAATTATTATATCATAAAACCCCGGTGTTTACCGGGGCCTAAAAGCTATTACTAGAATTGATTTAATTCACCTCTTTTAGTAGAACGTTTTCTACAAATATACCACGGGGGTACAAAATTCTTTCCAGTTCTTGCCGAGAACTAATCTCCACGTCGGCTCTTTTGGTAGCAGAAATTTCTTGCAGAGTGTATTTAGCAGCAATCATTCTTAAACGACTTTGAATAGTTGGTCTAACAATTTTTTCAACAAATTTTTCCCCGATACTTTGCCAAATTTCTGGAATTTGTTCTGGATCTAAACGAAGTAGAATTGTTCCCTCAATAGTTATTTTTTTATTGTCTTTAGTTGAAGCGGTAACTGGTTGATCTCCAAGTAATTCCGGTTTGTCGGGATTAAACTTTTTCGTAATTCCATATTCTAAAGTTTGGGTATTAAACAACATTGCTTTTTGCCAAAATGGAATTTTTAAGTGAAGGCCGGGCTTATAAATTTTTTTTAATACACCTCGACCGAGATCATAAACAGCAGCAACATAGCCTGGGGGGACATGGATAAAAAATCCTTTTAGGACGTCTTCCATGACGAATGAATACATTAATTTGTCGATACCTTGGTCAGCCATAGCTGTTTAGATGTTTTAACGTGTGGTTACTTTATTAGCCTTTTTTAACGACATTTTTATCAATAGTGTGAATATTGATATTATAGAGGAAAATATCAGTGATGTCAAAACGAAAATTGATTTTACTGATGGCAGAATAGCTAAGATTAGAAATGCTAAGGCGGGAAAAAATAAGCTATATATTTGTTCCTTTTTTGTTAGCTGGTTTCGTCGTTCCCAGAAATTTATGAGTATTTGGGCAAATAAGTAACCGGCAACAATAGCCGCGACAACCAGATTTCTTTCGGCAATGTCAAACCATAAAAAGTTAGTATTAATGAAATCTGGTCGAGGAATACTGGGATACAGTAGGTGCAGTTTTTCTTGAGTATTGATACCGCCGATAAACACTTGGTATAAAAGAACTAAAACTAAACCCTGAATTCCTAGAACTACCGCTTTAGCCCACGGTCTAATTTTTTTCTTTTTCAGGAATTCCCTAATAGCAATTTTTTGTCTAATCGGGTCATTTGAGTAATCATTTTTGATATCGACTATTTCTTTTCTCAATTTTTGACCTAAAATTTTACCTCTTTCCGTTAAGATGGTAAATGGCAAAAGTATAAATCTTAAAAGGATGGTTAATATAATAACTGCTGCTCCTAAGTTAAAATTGGAGTAGTTTAAATACAACCAAATAAGAAAATTAAATAGGGGTAGGTATAAATATTGTTCCCAGACAAGAGTAATTATTTCCATATTTTATTTATGATATATTCTGGCTCGGGGACCAGGATTCCCCGCCAAAGGCGGGTGCGCCTTTGGCGCAGAACCTGGCACGAATTATGACAACCCAGAGATTACAAAATTTTATTTATTAAATCATCAGAATATCTTGCAAATATTTTATTATCTATTATTTTTTTAATACATAAAACATTGAAGAGTACTTTTGGCTCGGGGACCAGGATTCGAACCTGGATTGGCTGGACCAAAACCAGCTGTCCTACCCTTAGACGATCCCCGAATATTGTTGCAGTATTGAACCCCATTCCACCAGCTGTCCGGACCCTGCCCCGCCGAAGGGCGGGGCTTAGACGATCCCCGAATATTGTTGTGACAACCTCTTTGCAGTAATCTAATTTAAATGAAATTTAGTAAAATGTCAATACTTAGAAGGTATGATCTTATACTTTAAGGTATCGTCTAATAGCTACCACACTAGTGATAATATTTAAAAAAATAATTACTAAAATTTCAAGTCCAAAAATTTTCCAGAAATTTTGATTGAAATAGTTAATCACGTTAAACTCCTCGGTTAAAAAGAAGCTATTAATGTGAGGCTGAATAAAATTGAGTAACGGATAAATAATAATAATGGCAATGACGCATGATACCACTCCATAAAAAACTGCTTCTACTAAAAATGGACTTCTAATAAACCAATTAGTGGCACCAACCAGCTTCATTACTCCAATTTCTTCACGGTGGGTATAAATGGCCACCCTGATGGTGTTGAAAACTATCAGCAAGGCAATGATAGCGAATACTCCAAGACTAAATAAACCAACTTTTCTAATGTTGTCAGAAAATTCTTTAATTTTTCCAATATAAGCTTGGTTGTCGTCAAAATTTTTATCTAAAATTAAATCATTATATTTTGAATTGTCCAGGATACTAATAATCTCAGGATAATCATCAATATTTTTTGCTCTAATTTGCAGAGTGGCACCAATCGGATTAGTTTCAAGTTCTTCAAGTGATTCGATAATAACTTGATCTTCTCGGTGAGCTTGTCTAAATTTTTCTAATGCCTCTTGTTGTGAGATGTAGTTGATTTCTTTGATTTGAGTTAACGATGACAAATAAGTTTGGACTTCATCAACCTGTGGTTCAGTAATATCTGGTCTAAAATAGACGCTGATATCAACTTTATCTTTAACAATATTAATGGCGGCATCACTAACAACATTTACGGTAATTAAAAAATTAATAGAGATAAAAGTTAACACTATAATTGTAATAGTGACTATTGAAAGCCAGATATTACGCCAAAAACTTTGCCAGGCAAAAAGTATTATTCTAAAGATTGAAGAACTAATCATAATTTATAGTAGGTATTTACCTATTTTTTGATCGGAGATAATCTCCCCATTATCAATAGTGATTACTCGTTTATTAATAGAATTTATAACTTCTTTATTATGACTTACTAAAACTACAGTAGTGCCAAATTCATTAATTTTTAGTAACAAGTCCATTATTTCCTGAGTGTTAATGGAGTCTAAATTACCAGTTGGTTCATCAGCTACCAATATTTTTGGACGATGCACTAACGCCCGTGCAATAGCGACTCTTTGTTGTTCACCGCCCGAAAGTTGTATTGGATAACGATTTTCTTTTCCGGTTAAACTGACAATTTTTAGGACCTGGGGTATAATTTCTTTTATTTTTTGTTGGTCAGTACCACATGCCTGTAGAGCAAAAGCAATATTTTCAAAAACTGTTTTTTTAGCTAATAGTTTAAAGTCTTGAAAAACAACACCAATTTGCCTTCTTAAAACCGGTATCTCACGAGGTTTAATATAGGTTATGTCCCAACCGCCAACAATAATACGTCCTTTAGTTGAAGATTCTTCGGCGGTTAATATTTTAACTAATGTAGTCTTTCCGGTACCGCTACGTCCGACTATCGAAACGAATTCCTTGGGTTTTATATGAAGATTAATATTTTTTAAGGCAACTACATTAGGTGGATAAATTTTAGAAATATTTTTGAAGATTATCATTTTTATTTATCACTTTCTGGGATAACTTTATTTATTTTATTAATTTGTTTATAATATCTAGTGACTTTGCGGGTGTCGTATAACGGCTATTACATCAGCTTCCCAAGCTGAATACGGCGGTTCCCTGCCCGTCCTTGCCTGAGCGGGCGTAGTTTAGTGGTAGAATGTCTGCTTCCCAAGCAGAAGGTCGCCGGTTCGATTCCGGTCGCCCGCTTAGGTGATGGCAGGCGGGGACTCCGCTCACCCGCTTTTAGTAGTAGAGGCTAAAATCAAAAACTATGCCGGGGTAGCTCAGTTGGTAGAGCAATGCTTTCGTAAAGCAGAGGTCGAGGGTTCGACTCCCTCCTCCGGCTATTTTATATTTTAACAAATCTGAGAATGAACTGCTTCTGTTTTAAGTCTTCCAGGTATGCATCAAGATCCATACCTCTTACTAAAATATGCCTGGCTCTTACCTGAGTAACTTCATTGTTTTCACCAGTTAATTTTTCTTCTACTTTAATAATATGATAGCCAAATTGAGTTTTTACAATATCACTTATTTCTCCTGGCTCTAACGAAAATGCTACCTTTTCAAATTCTTCAACCATTTGTCCTTTACTGAAATAACCTAGATCCCCTCCTTGGATAGAAGTGACATCTTCACTAAATTCTTTGGCTAATTCAATAAATGAGCCACCTTCATCTTTTAATTTAGTTAAAATTTCCTCAGCTTTTTTTCTAGCTTCTATGTTTAGTGAATCATCAAGAATAATAGCTAAACTCAATTTATTTTTTAATAATAGTGGTTTTAAAATTTCTTGTTGAAAATCATCAACTGTCCAGTTGTAAAGATTTTGTAGCTGATTATTAAATGCTTGTTGTCCACCGATCTCCTCAATTAAATTATCCGTTTCTTCATTTAGTTCATTATCATTTACTTCAACGTTATATATTACGGCTAGCTTATTTAATAATATTTGGTTAATCATTCGTTCCAGTATGTGTTTCTGTGTATCATTTAAACTGGGAATATTAGAACCAGGAGCAGTATTAGCTTCTTTATCATAGAAATTTCTTAAACTATCAACTTGTTGTTGCCAGTGATAGTAACTGATGGGTCATAAATCAACCATCGCTGCTGGATACGGAATTATTCTAGTAATAAATTTTGTGACTGGATTATTTAACTTAAAGAGGTAAATTATAGCTCCATAAATTATTATTAATAATAAGATCAGAACTGAAAATGATATCAATATTTTAAATTGTTTTCCAGGAGATTTTGATTTTTTAGGTACAGGAGCTACTTTTGTATCTTGATCCTTATCAGTCGTTGAAAATTCTTTTAAAAATGGAAGAGTTTTTTTAATTTTTGGTGCTTCTTTAATATTTTTACTAACCTTATTTACTGCTTTATTTAAGGTTGGCATTTTTTGTGCGCCAAGATTAATAAAACTGTCACTTTTAATTTCTGGTTTAGGTACATCCAGGTCATCAGGTTTAACTTTTCTATTTTCTTGAGGAGTTTTATTTTTATGTTTTATAATGTTTGGAATTTTAATCTTTTTAATTTTTTTTACTTTCTTTGTATTATCTTTATCGGTTTTAGTTTTTATATCATCATCACTTTTTGCTTCTACCCATTTTAAAACAGCATTCCTTAACTTACTAATTTCTGGATCATTTAATTCGTCTTCTGGGTTTGGTGATTCAGACTTTTGTTTTTGGTCAATCATATTTATTCAAAAAAATATTTCCACCATTTTTTAAGATTTGACTCAGTCATTTCAACTTTTGGTGGCTTACTATCTGGAGAGCTATCATTCAAAATATCATCTTCTACTAAATCAGAGACAACCACCACTTGTTCCCCTTCTTTTTTAAGACCTAAATCTGTCCTAGCTTTTTCTTCGATATAGGCATTTGAATTAAAGTACTCAATTAGCTGTTTCAGTTCCTCATTACTTTGGCTAATATCATCTATATTTTTTTCTAGATTAGTAATCTCTTTATTGATCTGACGACCTTTACTGATTTCCCGGGATAAATTAATAGCGACAATCACTAAAATGATGACTGCTAGTGCCAGTAGCAATTTTACCTTCCATTTTGATTTATTTCTAACTCTATCATTTATCATTTCTGATCTTGGCTAAATTAATTATAACAATTTTTTTGCTTTTTCTCAATTTTACTTTTATTTTTGGTCTAAAATTCCATTAAATTTCTTCTCGCCAATATTTAACTTTATTTTTTCAATTAATTCAATTAGATCTTTTGTGGAAAGTGAGCTTGTATCTTTTGCTTGCTTTAAAAAATCATCCTTTAGCTGAAGAACAAGCTGTTGGGTTTTACTAGGTTGAGCAATATTTTTAATTTCAATTTTAGTTTTACTATCGGTTAATACTAGATAAATATTACCTATTCTAAATATAGTTTGCCAAATCCCATTGACTTGATAAAAAACATCACCCACTTTTGTCAGTGGTATATCGGAAACAGTTTTACGAAACATTCCTTTTTGATCAATATCAACTACACGTTTATCGGTAATTATAAAAATTTGAAGATACCAGATTACTACATTTCTAATTAACCAAATTAATCCAATAAAAACTAAGCTAGAAAAAAGAATAATACCTTTATTACCCCAGTTAAATAAAGGATAAAGAAAGAAAAAAGGTAAAATTATAAGAATGATCGGAATAATTATTGATTGAAAGAGCTGTAGCGAACGCTGTCTAACTATTTTAATTACATTTTCATCATCATTTAGAATTAAATATTTATAGACTAAAGAATTAGACATGAACTTGGACTTTAGATTTTTTGATAATAAAGTAATATTTTCCAAATTCAATAGCAATGATTTTAATTATTGCTAATACGGCCACAATCAGCCAATCGGTTGGTCCTAAAGGAATAGTTTCAAGAGCTTTTTGTAGAACAGGTAAATAGATTGCCAGGAATTGTAAAATGAGTCCTATGGCTACGGCGCCAATTAAATATAAGTTTGAAAATGGATTCATTTGGAAAATGGTGTGACGTAAGCTCCGGCAGGAAAAAACATAAAGCAAAGAATCAATTCCAATCGCGGCAAAAATAATTGTTCTAATACGTGTAATATCAAAATTATTTTGATTAACTAACAAATAAAATAAAGTTAGTAAAACTATATCAGTAACGATACCGATAATAAATATCAATGTTTTCATTTCGCCATCCAATATTTTTGTTGATTTTTTGCGTGGTTTATCTAACATTACTTCCTTTTCACCTTTTTCTTGAGTAAGAGCTAAACTTGGTAAGCCGTCAGCAATTAAATTAATCCAAATAATTTGAGCCGGTAAAATTGGTAACGGCAAAGCTAACAATAAAGCACCGATAATTAAAATTATCTCTGAAAAACTGTCGGATAATAGATACAGAACATTTTTTTTAATGTTATCAAAAATAACTCGTCCACGTTCAATAGCGGCAACGATTGTTTTAAAATTATTGTCCAGTAAAATTATATCGGAAGTTTCTTTAGCGACATCAGTCCCTGAACCTAGGGCAATACCTACATCAGCTGCTTTAATGGCTGGAGCATCGTTAACTCCATCACCAGTCATCGCCACTACCTCACCTTTTTTTTGCCAGGCGTCAATAATACGCAGTTTATGTTTTGGCTCTACTCTGGCATAGATGTCAATACTCCTGACTTTTTTAGCTAGTTTTTCGTCACTCATCTTATCAAGGTCACTACCTTCTAAAATATTTTTTTCTTCAATTTTTAGACCAAGCTCTGCTACTACAGCTTTGGCCGTTAATTTGTGGTCACCAGTAATAATGATTGGTCTAATGCCTGCTATTTTAGTTAATTTGAATGTTTCCTTAGTTTCAACCCGAAGAGGGTCTTGTAGGGCAATAAATCCAATAAAAATTGTGTCATGTAACTCATCCTTGAGCACTAGTTTATTGTCATTAGGTACCTGTCGATAGCCAAAGGCTAAAACTCTTAAACCTTGATTGGTCAACTTTTCATATTTTTGTTTTAATGACTTTATTTTGCCTTCTGTTAACTTTTCAGTCTTGCCGTTTATTCTGACTTTTGATGACATAGAAATAATTTTTTCTGGAGCCCCTTTAATATAGATAACATTTTTTTTGGTATCTAATTTATTTAAAGTGGCCATATACTTAGTTGCTGAATCAAAGGGAATTTCAGCAATACGTGCTTGTCTTTTCTCGATAGATTTATATGGAATACCAGCCTGAATAGCACCAACTAACAACGCACTTTCAGTGGGACTGCCCAGTATTTTTCTTTTTTCTAATTCTTCGTCAGGATTCTCAATAACGGCATTATTACAAAGTAAAGAAATTTTAATCATTAAATCGTGGTCTTTCAGTTGAGTTGTGTCGTGGTATTGAAATGATTTTTTTAATGAAATTTCTTCACCTAAACTTATTATTCTGGAAACTTGCATTTTTCCCTCAGTCAATGTACCAGTTTTGTCAGTACATATAATCGATATACTACCTAAGGTTTCTGCCGCTACTAATTTACGAACCAACGCTTTTCGTTTTAGGATAGCTTGCATCCCAATGGCCAGAATAGCAGTAACAGCGATCAGTAAGCCTTCGGGGATGGCTGCTACCGCAACCGCAGCTGCCGTATTCAACATACCTTCACGAGCTTGATGGCCAAAACCAAAAATTGTACGGCCTTGCAATTTTCCGACAATAATTATTAGTACGGCGACTCCTAGAACAATAAATGATAAAAATCTGCTCAGGGCTGCTAATTGATTTTGTAACGGGGTATTTTCTTCATTAGTGTCTTTAACTAGCTTAGTTATTTGCCCTAACTCAGTATTAATGCCAGTTTCACAAACTATAGCTTTAGCTCTACCGGTCGCTACTACAGTGCCACTGAAAACCATATTTTCACGATCAGCTAATACTGCTCCTTTATCTAATAACTTTAGTTTTTTTTCAGATGGTACTGATTCACCAGTTAAAGATGCTTCAATTACTTGAAAATTATCAAAAGATATTAGTCTAGCATCAGCCGAAATTTTATCACCAGCCTCTAGAATTATAACGTCACCAGGAACCAATGTTTTGGCACTAGCCTCAACAGCATTATTATTTCTCAAAACCTTAGCTTTTCGATCTATTAATTTTCTTAAGTGACTAATTGCTTTGTTAGCTTTATTCTCCTGATAAAATCCTAAAATAGTATTTAAAAAAACCGCCAGTAAAATGACGGTCATATCAACATAATCTTGTAAAACAAGAGAAATTAATGCAGCACCAATTAAAATGTAAACTAAGGGACTTTTAAATTGGCTCAGAATAATTCTGGCTGTAGAAAGTCCTTTTTCTTCAGGTAATTTATTGTACCCAAATTTTTTTAATCTTTTTTTTACGTCGTTATTATCCAACCCTGATTTATCAGTGTGTAGCTTACTAAAGACTTTAGTTATGGGTAAAGTATGCCAAAGAGTTTTTTCCATAGTTTATATATTATAACAAAAAATTGACAAAATTACTATTTTAAAAAAATAAATAAAGTCACCAAAACAGTGACTTTATTTAATATAAAAAATTATGAAGTTGCTTAATTTCCAGCAGATGGTGCCAGTGGTTTCATCCCCTCATTAGGGTTACATTTTTTACAGTTCTTCTTGTGAGTTGCGATTTCATAGACAGCAGATAAGCCAATTAAGACAAAAATAATTCGTGATACGATATTTTCCATACCACCAAAAAGTTGGCTGATATCCCAATTTAAAGCTCCTTGAAGTCCCCAATTGATGCCGCCAACAAGTAGTAGTAAAAAAGTTATCATGTGAGGACCTTTTTTATGTTTTCCCATTTATTTTCATCTCCTTTCAAAGAAATTTGATTATTTTAACTCTATTGATTCAATGATAACATTTTCTAGTGGTTTATCAGAAGGATCAACAGCAGTTGCTTGAATTTGCTCAACTATTTCTAGGCCAGAGGTAACCCAACCAAAATTGGTGTGTTTTCCATCAAGCCAAGGTGTACTGTCAGCAGTAACAATAAAAAATTGGCTGCCATTAGTATTTGGTCCCGAGTTAGCCATGGCCAATGATCCTTTTACTAATTTATGACTATTAAACTCATCGGCAAATTGATATCCTGGCCCACCAGTTCCCCACCTGGCTTTATTTACATCATCTTTACTGAGTGGATCACCACCTTGAATCATAAAATCTTTGATTACTCGATGAAATTTAGTGCCATCATAAAAGCCATCTTTAGCTAGCTTAAGAAAATTTTCAACAGTCTTGGGAGAATCTTCACTATAAAATTCTAAGGTTATATTTCCAAGGTTAGTCTTGAGCACAGCTTGGGTTATTGAATCATCGGTCATAGTAGTATTGGTATTAGTGTTAGTTGAGTTAGTGTTGGTATTAGTCACTGCCTGATTAGTATTTTCATTACTGACGGCCGTATTAACATTAGTATTAGTACTTTGAGTGCAGCCAGCCAATGCCAGTAACCCTAATGAACTAAAAATCAAAAGTTTTTTCATAGATTAAATAGTTAAATTATTAATTATTTTCACTCTCCGAAGTGTTTTGAGTAATATCCGGTTGAGACCAGGCAATCATATTCCTCTTGTGGAATTTCTTGAGAAATGTCCACATATTTTATTTGATTAGTGTCTATCAACGTTTTTACATTGTATCACAGTATGAATAAATTTAAAAAAAATAGCCGATTTTAACGACTAGTTTTTAAAGTGGTGGAGCGTGAGGGATTTACTGAAACAAGTTCAGCACAGGCTCGGCCCGACCATTTGTTTAAGAGACGCTCCACTGGACCAGAAGAGCTAAGATTGGCTTTTTCTTTTATTTAAAATATCGGAATGAATTTTTTGTAATTCATCTGTTAATTCATCCTCTGTACGGTATCTTTTGGTAGATTTTTTTAGATATTTAATGTTTCTCTTGAGGTAAAATCTTTTTTTGCCTATAGCATCAAATAATCTTTGGTTGGGTTCCAAAGTAACACTTTCTCTGCTCCAAGCAAGCTTATCTAGGTAGTTTATAATAAACAAGGCTAAAGAAATAACGGCAGGAAAAATAAGCACAACCATCTGAAAAAATAAATTTTCTGTATTTATAAAGAGAACTGAAAGAGCTATTATTAATGACAAAGTGTAGAGCAACATCCACTCAGCAACAAAAAGCCTCTCCTTATACAGTGTATCAAGTCGTATCATAGCACTTACAGTTCGGTTGTGCATACCAAGCATGTCATCAAAGTATATTTTTGATTTACTTCCTTTAACCTCTCATCTTTTATAAAATCAAAAGAACGTTCTATATTTTGCCAATAAGAAGTTTCTAGCTGTCCCTCGTCCCAATTTATAATTTCATCTACAAAAGCAGTAGCTTCTATTCTTCTTTTGAAATCATTTTTAAACTTAATGTTGCCGTAGAAATTTTCAGCATAATTAATCATATTTAAACTATCAGATAGACGAGCTCCTTGAATAGAGCGAATTTCTGTATACCTAGACCATAATTCATTAATAAAAAAACCAGCCAAAAATCCAAACAGAATACTAGATACGGTAATTACAGTTCCAAGAGCATCGGAATTGACATCTGGAAATTTCAGATAAAATTTGATAAAACCAAATACAAAGACCGTAAACATGACTACAAAGATGATTTTTATTTTGGACATAGCATGTTAATAATATTTATATATATTGTTATTCTACCAAAAAATCGCCTAATAGGCGATTGGTGGGGCGTGAGGGATTCGAACCCCCGACATTCAGCTTAAAAGGCTGCTGCTCTACCAACTGAGCTAACGCCCCACGATTCTATTAATTTTGTTTAGCCACAACTGTTACTTTTCTTGTGCTTGCATTGATTAATGGCTAGGGGCGCTTACGCCCCACGGTAATGTTTTAAACAAATTCAATACTAACAAGAAAAGGGCTTTTTGGCAAGACGGTTGCTACTAAACAGGCGGGGTGGATAATATGTGGCCAAGTTTTGGTTTAAAAACACTTGAAATGGACGGGTAAAGTAGTGTAAGATGTACTCACCAATAAAATATAACTCTACTTTTTCTCATGGCTCAACATAGCGAAACCAAAGAAAAAATTCCACCGCAAAATCTAGAAATGGAGCAATCGTTGCTCGGGTCTTTACTGATTGATAAAGATGCTATTATTAAAATTGCTGATATTATCAACGCCGATGATTTTTATAATGACAGGCATCGCCTTATTTTTGAAAGTATTAAGGGTTTGTATGAAAGGCGTGAACCTATTGATTTATTGAGCTTAGGCAGTCGACTTGAAGAAAAAGGTCATCTAGATACTGTTGGCGGTCGGAGCTACTTAACCAGTTTAGCTAATACCGTACCAACTTCCAGCCACGTTACTCATTATGCTAAAACTGTTCAAAGTAAAGCAACTTTACGGCGACTGATCTCAGCGGCCTCAGAAATTACCGAATTGGGGTTTCAGGAGACCGAAGAAGTTGATTCTCTTCTTGATAAAGCCGAGCAAAGGTTATTTGGGGTTTCTCAGAAGTATCTTAAAAGAACTTTTATGCCAATTTCTGATGTTTTAACGGAAGCTTTTGATCGAATTGATGAGCTACATCGTGAATCTGGTAAATTAAGAGGAGTGCCAACTTATTATAATGATTTGGACAATGTTTTAGCTGGCTTGCAAAAATCAGATTTAATTATTCTGGCTGCCAGGCCATCAGTTGGTAAAACTACTTTTGCCTTAGACATTGCTCGAAATGTATCAACTAAAGCCAAGATACCAGTTGGCATATTTAGTTTAGAAATGTCCAAAGAACAACTGGTTGATCGACTACTCTGTTCAGAAGCGGGAGTTGATCTCTGGAAGATGCGAACTGGTAAATTATCAGATCAAGGAGAAAATGATGATTTTTCCAAAATTAATCATGCCATGGGAGTTCTGTCTGAGGCTAAAATCTATATTGATGACTCGGCTAATTCTAATGTAATGGAAATTAGAACCAAAGCCCGTAGACTACAGACTGAACATGGCTTAGGATTAATTATTATTGATTATCTTCAATTAATGGAAGGCACCTCTGGCAATAGAGAAAATAGAGTCCAGGAAGTTTCTGAAATATCTCGAAATTTAAAAGCAATTGCTCGTGAGCTTAATGTACCAGTGTTAGCTTTGTCGCAATTATCTCGTAGTGTTGAGTCAAGAGAAACTCATATTCCCCGCTTGGCTGATCTTAGAGATTCTGGCTCTATTGAACAAGACGCTGATGTGGTATTATTTATTTATCGTGACGCTACCTATCAAAAAGATTTACCGCCTGACAAAGCTAATTTAGCTGATATTATAGTAGCTAAACATCGTAATGGGCCAACTGGAAAAATTCAACTATTCTTTGATCAAAATAATGTAACTTTCAGGAGCGTTGATCGAAAAATTAGTGACGAAGAAATTAAATTTGAGTAATTTTTATGCCTCCACCACCAAAACCATCACATCGTCCACCAGCTCCGCCACATCCGGCAGGTGATATAAACGAACAGCCAATTTCTCCACCTTTGGAATCTCTACCTCATCAAAAACCACCTAAAGATAACAAAGCTAAGACATTGATTATCGCCATAATCTTTGGTTCAATTCTAACGGTTGCTATGGGCTTTATTTTAAAATTTATTGGTATTTCCGTTAATGTTATTTTACCGGTGTTAGCTCCTATCTGGGTTGGTACTATTACTCTTATTTACTCGGTCAGCACTAAAAATTAATGTCCGCGTATCCTCAAACCATTAAGAAAGTTATTGATCAATTTTCACGGTTGCCCGGCATTGGACCGAAGACTGCCGAGCGCTTAGTTTTCCATTTATTGACACGTCCCAAAGAAGACCTGGCTAAATTTGGTGATGCTATGCAGCATTTAAAAAACACGGTTACTGTTTGCGCAAAATGTCAAAATTATGCTGAAGCCAGTCCGTGTTCAATATGTGGCAATAGTCAAAGAAGTTCAACGGTTATTTGCATTTTAGCTAAGCCACAAGATTTATTTGCTCTAGAAAAAACCAATGAGTATCAAGGAGTTTACCATATTTTAGGTGGAGTGATTGATCCGCTAGACGGGATTACCCCCGAGCAACTTAATATTAAACAGCTTCTAGACAGGATTAAGACTGATAACGTGTTGGAAATTATTTTAGCCATTAATTCAGATTTACCAGGCGAGACCACAATACTTTATTTAACTAAATTATTAAAGCAGTTTAGTAATTTGAAAGTTACCCGTTTAGCTCAAGGGTTACCAACTGGTAGCGATCTAGAATATGCTGATGAAACAACGTTAGGTAATGCCTTGAAGGGACGAAAAGAAATTTAAGTATTTAAAAAACAACCCCTAGGTCGTGGGGCTATTTTTTTTTGCTTAAAAATTAAATCTTTTCAATTTCTACAAGAGAAAATGGTTGGCGATGGCCAATGCGTCTAGTATATCGAGTTTTTGATTTGTACTTAACCACTACCAGCTTTTTGTCTTTATCTTGTTTTAAAATTTTGGCTTCCACCTTAGATTTTAAAAGTGGTTTGCCAATTTCGACTTTTACACCTTTTTCATCGGTAGTTAACAAAGTATCAAATTTAACAGCACTACCCTCTTTACCAGGAAGCTTCTCTACTTTAATTTTATCTCCTTTTTTGACCAGGTACTGTTTTCCACCAGTTTTTATAACTGCTAACATATTTATATATTATATTTAAGGTTTATATATTGTATAGTTTGTTGAAAAATTAGTCAAGTAAGAAAAAATCAACTTCATTACCTATTGCAATGTTGGTCTTATCAGTAAACCCAGCATTAACTTCCAAGACATAGTTAACTGGTTGTGGTGAACGATACTGGGGAATATTTTGTTGATCGCCAGTAGGAATAGGAACATTTTTTTCAATGGCGATAATGTAATTATCTTGAATCCAGATAATATCAATTGGAAAAAGCATGTCTTTCATCCAGAAATTTCTAACTTGCTGATCAGGAAATACAAAGAGCATTCCCTGGTTTTCGGCTAAATTCAACTCTCCACCCAACCCAATAGTTTGTTCTTGTACCGTCTTAGCAACCTTAACCTTAATCGTGCTGTCATTAATTTTTAGGTAACTTTGGTTTTTATTTTGACTTAGCAAAAGAAATGCAGAAGCTACCAAGAGTAATGAAATAATTAGTAGTCTATTATTTTTATTCATTTTTAAATTTGTAGATTAGCATTAAACTACTGGCTAATATTATCATCACAGCGGCCAGAATTCCTAAGGCAATAATTTTTCCCTTGGAATGCAGGAAAAGTGAAGTTACACCAAAGGCTGCGGTTAAAAAGTATAAAAAAATAACAGTTTGCCGGTGTGATAACCCGATATCTAAAAGTCTGAAATGCAGATGTTTATTATCCCCTTTGGCGATGGACTTGCCTTGCCAGATTCTGTTTGCAATAACCCAGAAAACATCTAAAATTGGGATACCCAAAATTAATAAAGCGGTAGCAATCTTTGATCCTGATATAATAGCTAAAGTTCCCAGCATAAAACCACAAAAAACACTTCCGCCTTCTCCTAAAAAAATTTTGGCTGGATGCCAGTTAAATATTAAAAAACCCAGACTGGCTCCGGCCAGGATTAACGCTAACACAGAAGTTCCAGAAGAAGGGACATCCCAAAAAAGACTGACTGCAAAAATTATAAAAGCACCAATGGTCGTTACACCAGTTACTAGGCCATCAAGACCATCCAGTAATTTGGTGGTGTAAATCATTCCCAGGATCCAGAAAAAGGCTAAAAGTATTCCGGCTAATAATGAAAATTCTAAAATGCCTCCCAGAGGGTTTGAAATAAATTGAATCTTGATGCCAGAAAAAACTATTATTCCGGCAGCGATAATTGGGAATGGTATTTGTTGATATGGTTTAAAGTTATATTTATCATCAAGCAGTCCTCCAATAATCAAAACAAATCCTCCAGCTAGAATTGCTATAATATTTATATCAGAAATTTTTGAGTCAGTAATATAACCAAAAATCCAAAAAATAACTGTGGTAATAAAAAATGATAAAAAAAGAGCGACGCCACCTAAAAGTGGAGTTGGTTTTTTATGAATTTTCCTAGCAACTGGAGCATCAATAATGCGAGTGAGAAGTGCAATTTTTCTTACTAGTGGTGTTAAAACTAATGAAATAGTAAATGCTATTAATAATGGTACAAAATAAAACATTATATTTTTTTTGCTTTTTTAATACTTATTTCTCCACCAGCCTCAATCATCACTTTATCACGACGATCAATCTTTCCTGATAGTAAATAGTTAGCCAGTGGATCCTGCACTTTTTGTTGAATCACCCGACGTAGAGGTCTGGCACCGAATTGCGGATCAAAACCAGCAGTAGCAATTTCTTTAACTGCCTCATCGCTAGCGTCTAGGGTAATCCCCTTTTCTTCTAAGGTTTTACCAACTTTTTTAATCATTAACTGAGCAATTTTTTCAACACCGTCGAGAGTTAGGGGTTTAAATACAATAATGCCATCGAACCTATTTAATAACTCTGGCCTAAAAAATTTTCCTAACTTAGAATCAATCAATTGTTGCTTGATTTCGCCAATTGGCATTTTTTGTTTTACCTGGTCTTGGATGAACCTGGTACCAGCATTTGAAGTAGCAATAATTATTGTATTGGTAAAATCAATGGTTCGGCCAGAACTGTCAGTCAGACGACCATCGTCTAACACCTGCAAAAAAATATTTAAAATATCAGGATGGGCTTTTTCAATTTCATCCAGGAGTATCAAAGAAAACTGTTTTTTTCTAACTGCCTCAGATAAATAACCGCCTTCACCGGCTCCACTGTAACCTGGTGGAGCACCAATTAGTCGATTAATACTGGTTTTATCTTGATATTCTGACATATCAAGACGAATCATGTTTTTTTCATTACCAAAATAGACTTCGGCTACTGATTTCGCCAGTTCGGTTTTCCCAACGCCTGTTGGTCCTAAAAATAACAAATTAACAATTGGCTTTGAAGTATCTCTCATTTCAGCCCTGGCACGACGTATACTTGCCGCCACTGCAGTGACTGCTTCATCTTGCCCAATAACTCTTTGGTGAATTTTATCTTCAAGGTTAAGTAATTTTTTTGACTCTTCTTGAGTAATTTCAGTCAGCGGAATGTTTGTTTTGTTAGAAATAACAGTTGCCACATCGTTGGCAGTCACCGTGCTATCTTTGCCTTTTTCTTGCTTAACTTTTGTGGCAACTTCTTGAATAATTTCTATCGCTTTCTCTGGTAAATAGCGTTCGTGTAAATAACGGTCGGAAAGATTAACAGTCTGGGCAATAGCATCATAAGAAAAGAATACTTCGTTTTGGTATTCTACTGAACCGGCTTTAGCTTCTAAAATTTGAATTGCTTCATTTCCTGATACTTCAGTAATATCTACTTTTTCAAACACATTATCCAAAGAACTTTTTCCTTCAAAGTATTTACGGTAATCATCGGGGGTGGTGGTGGCTAAAGCTAAAAGATTATTGTTAGATAAAGTTTGTGACAAAACATCTGCTAAATCAATGCTTCCCTGGCGCCCTGCAGAAATACCAATCATTTTATCAACATTTTCAATGAATAAAATAATATTTCCCGACCTTCTGATTTCATGAATTACTGTCATTAAGCGTTTTTGTGCTTCCACGGGAGTAGCTCCACTAACGATTTTAGCAACACTTAAATTTACTAACCTTTTATCTTTTAAAAAATCAGGGACATTATCCTCAACCATCCTTTGAGCAATACCATCAATTATGGTATTTTTACCCACTCCTGGTTGGCCAATTAAAATAACGCTTCGTCTGGTTCCACCATGCATGATATTAAAAATTTCTTCAATTTCTTTGTCCCGTCCAATACACGGTAACAAATACCCTGTTTGAGCCAGCAGTGTTAAATCTTGGCTAAAAGTATCAAGAGTTGGAATAGCCACTGCAGTCATCGCTCGATTCATGGAACTTCTTGGTCTTAAGGTTGCCTTTTGCTTGAAACGTTTTAAATTATCTCTTAGTTGCTGTTTGATTCTGAGCCAAGCAGTAACGTTTCTGATTTTATCAACTGTTATATTCAAATCATACAAAAGTTCGTTAACCTTATTGTCTTGAGTGACTAGTTCTTCTAACAGTTCGGTAATTTCTACTTTTTTTTGTCGAAGTTGTCGAGCAAGGAAGTAAGATCTAAAAATTATTTCTTTCATTTGTGTACTCAAGATAACCATCCCTTTATTATGTTCTGGTTGAGCTGAAAGCGTGTTTCTAATTTTACTTTTTAACTTTGAAAAAGGGACTCCTAAGCGGGCAAAAATTACCTGGGTTTGATTGTAAGTTAGCAAAGCAATTAGCAAATGAATAGGGTCTGTTTGATTATCTTCATAACGATTAGTTAATTGCCAAGATTTATTAACTGCTGTTTGAGCCTCGATAGTAAAATAATCTGTGATGTTTATTTTTTTATTTTTAGGTAAATCTTTAACTTCTGACCAACTAATTTTTCTAAAAGGTACATTTGTGGTTTGGTACTTTTGTTTTGGTATAAATTTTATTTTGTCCCAAGCTTTTTGAAATCGATAGACTAAATAGCCATTTGTTAGCATGGACAACCAAAAAATAGTCATTTGCCAGTTTCTTATCTTGTAAAATTTCCAAAATAGAAAATCTGTCTCAATAAATGAAACCATGACCCAGCCAAGCATCAAAACACCAAGTGTTCCAAATAAAAAAAGCGACAGATTAATAAAATTTGTCACCAGCAACTTAACTCGATCTTTACCGATTTGGACTAAATTGATTCTTTTATTCCAATACAATAACTCGTCTCCAGTCCAGGCCAACATGCCAAACCCCAGACAGAAATCACACACCCTTTTTTGTACTAAGCCACTTCCGGTGCAGTGCTCACACTTTAAAATTTGTAGTTTTTGTTGTTGAACTTTTTCTTTAGGCATTATTTTTTTAGGTAAATAACCATAACAAGTTATCTATCAATTGAAATGAAATAATGACTGGTAATGCAATCCAAGCTGAAAAGAAAAGCAGCAGCAAAACTACATACAACAATAAAATAATTGAACGAAAAATTATTTGGATTAACCTTGCAAAAAAACTTATTACTCTTCCTTCAAAATCTTGCTGCCCAAACATTGGAGTAAATAAATTTTTAACCCAAATTAGCAAGCCTAAGCGTTCTTGTTTTGCTTTAATTTCAGTCAAACAAAAAAGGCCGGTCTTTACCAACCCTTTAGAGTACCACCACAACGGCCAATATAAAACATCACCGATTAACTCTACAATGACATACCTGAGTGAAGTATAAAAAATATTATTAGTCATATTTGTTTCATATTATAACATAAAATTGCTAAAAGAAAAACCGAAACTTACGAAAGTTTCGGTAGAATGTACGTTAACTTTTTTTACTGCTGTTTCCCCAACCCTCTTCTGTTAATCCACCATCGGCATCAGTCCATCTTTCCTTTTTACGCTCTTTTCGGTGTACACTTTTCAGTATTGACCTGAGTATTAGCGGGATGCCTAAAAATGGGATTATCCAAAGTATTTTCCATCCACCCTTTTTCGATATTGCTCGATAAAGGACAATGTTGTTTTTGGTTGCCAATCTGGTCAACCAACCTGGCCAAAGAAATCCTAGTATAAGGATGATGGCCAGCAGGAACAGGTACCAGTAACTGATCAGAATTTGAACCATTACCGCCTCCTTTTTGGCTTCTCACCTTTCCCCAATAGAATCTTAAACCAAATTTATAATATTCTTTTATTGCCGAAAAGTCAAGTAAAAAAATAGCCCCAACTGACTGGATATCAGCTAGGGCAGGAAATGTTAACGTCGTCGGGGCTTTTTTACCGGTTCATCTAGCGCCGAGTAAGACCAGGCCTTGGCCGGTCTCTCATCTTATCCCTGAAGGATCTGGTCATCATCGCGTATTCCACCGGCATTGCGCGCCAGCACTACCAAACGACACATTCCATAACCAGAGTATAAGTAAAAAAAATATGCTGTCAATTACTTTTTATAGTGTAATAGAATAGTGCCTGACTTATTTAATTTTTTAACAGCAATTAGTTTGAAAATAGTTGTTGGTAATTGGCCATCAAGAAAATTAAGCCCAGAGCCAAAAACTAACGGTTCAATAGTTAAATAAATTTCATCTATTAAACCTTTCTTTAAAAGTAGACTATAAATTTGAGTACCACCTAAGACACAAATTTTTTTATAGCCTAGATCTCCGACGAATTTTTTTAAATTGACCTTGCTCGGGTTTAGGTAAGTTATTTGTGGACTGTCTTTTTTAAAAGTTTTAACCGATCTGGTTAAAACAATATAATTTCGACTACTAAATTTTTTCTTGGTTAAAGCCTTCCTGGCAACCTTAAAAGTTGTGCGGCCGACTACCACGACATCATGTTCTGCTATTTTTTGACGTAAAAATACTTTGTCTTCAGTACTCGACCAGTTGACATTATGTTTGGAATTTTTGGCAATTTTTCCGTCAATAGTCGAAACTACCACGGCCGTAAATTTTGGTTGACTCATTACTTTGATTCAATGTTAAAAAGTTTATTGAATTCCTCGGTCAATATTTCTTTAACCTTATCTTCAGAAACAAATGTTAATAAAAGACCTGGTAAATCTCCTTCCAGGATGGCTTCTTCATCAGTGACAATCAAATTTCCGGAAAATTCTAAGGTAAAAAGTAGCTTTTGAACACTAAACGAAAAACGCATGATATTGTCATCCCATTCCTTGACTGAATCAGACACTTCAATACCTTCATGTTGTTGCTCAAGCAATTCATTTAATTTGTCATCAATAATTTTTATAGCAGCTTCTTGGGTTGCTTGATGGACTAAAGTAAGTTTCATAGTTTATTATTTTTAATTGCTTGCCGTAATTCAGACATTAAGGTTAAATAAAAATTAAGATTACTAAGTGTAGCCAGTCTCATTCCAAGAGGTTCACTGGTTTTAAATAAATGATGCAAGTAAGCTTTTGAATATTGTTTTAGATTAGTTTGATTAATTGGCTTTAAGTCTTTAGCGAATTTGGCATTAGTGATATTGATGGTTTGATAAAATTTTCCCCTTAATATAGGTCGGGCATCCTTGCCCGACCGTGACGGCGAGACAGAGACGCCTCGCCCGTGAGTGTTTGTCCAAAGATATAGCCGGCCGTGGCGGGCTTCGCGGGTAGGAATAACACAATCAAACATGTCAATCCCCTGCTTTACTGCTTGAATAATCTCTTCTGGCCTACCTAGACCCATTAGGTAACGTGGTTTATTTTCTGGTAGCTCATGAACCGTCCAACTTAGTATATGCTTCATTTTATTTCGTGGTTCTCCAACGGCGACACCACCAATAGCATAGCCGTCAAAGTCTAGTTTTACTAGGCCATTAGCTGAGGTCAGGCGGAGATCCTTGTATATACCGCCTTGGACTATACCAAACAGTTTCATTTTTTTTGACTGTCTAGCTTCTTTTGATCGTTTAGCCCAACGAGTTGTTCGATTCATAGCTTCTTTGACCATCTTTTTTGATGCCGGATAGCCAACAACTTCATCTAAAACCATCGCGATATCGACACCAAGGTCTGTTTGAATTTTAATTGATTTCTCGGGAGTTAGCAAATATTTATTACCATTTTTTGGATCAGCAAAAGTTACACCTTTTTCTCTAATTTTTCGATGTTGAGCTAATGAAAATACCTGAAACCCACCGGAATCGGTTAGAATTGGACCTGACCAGTTGATGAATTTATGCAAACCATCTGCCCGTTTGATTATTTTTTCACCTGGAGCCAACATTAAGTGATAGGTATTTGATAGAATTATTTGAGCACCTAAACTTTTGAGCTCAGCAGTATCCAAATTTTTAACCGCACCATAGGTAGCAATTGGCATAAAAAAAGGACCCATTATTTTACCATGGGACAATTTTAATTCTGTTAATCTCGCCTGAGATTTTTTAGATTTTTTTAAAATTTTAAACATCTATTCAGTGATATCGATCACTAAACCTCGTCCACCACCGACTGGGTCATTTTCTAAATTTGAAGTAACGGCTTTGCCACTTTTTGAAATTTCTGATTCAGTTTGTTCATCAGTGGCTACTAAGAATGTCTGATCGCTTAGAATTAAGAGTTTACCCTCTTGTTGTTTAGTAGGAATTACAGCTACGTCAAACCAAGTATTAATATCTTGAAAATCTTGACCAGCGGAAATTTTATTGATTGACCAACTAACACGGTTATCTTTATCGCTATAGCTTATTTGACCAGTTTTCACCAAATACTTATCAACCCACTCAACACCATCGGGTAGCACAGCACTGACCACGACATCTGATACCTCATGCAAACTATTAGCAATATACCAATAGATTCTAAAAGTTGTTCTTTCGCCGACTACTGGTGGTAGTGGTCCAGTGCCAACAGCGATATTATCTTCATTGAAATATCTTCCCTCAACTTTTAGTTGAATATCGGTATTTATATTATTTAAAATCTCGTTACTTGATATGTCTAACTCCTCAATTTCTAAATCACCAATCTTAATCAAGCTGGCCTGACTTTTACTTTTAACCTGCAAATTATCAGTATCAAGATTAACATCGGTTGAGTCTAAAACTTTGATTGAAAAATCAATGCTACCTTCGTCTAGAGGTCTCACTAAATCTAATTCTGAAATTTGATCTTTACCCCAAGTGATAGAATTATTATCAATGATTCCAAAATTTTTATCCTCAATTTCCTCAAAATTTAAAATATCTGAATCCAAAGTTATAGTAAAAGAAACATCGTCTAAATCTTTTTGACCTAAATTCTTGTAGACAATTGAATACGTTAGTATTTGCCCAAAGCTAATTGGCTGATTCTGATTTGAACCATTGACAATCAAATTCATACTTAAATTTGATTCTATAATTTCAGTAGAAATTGATTTTTCTTGTTGTAATGAAAATTCATCAAACTCTTCGTCTAAAAAACCAATTTGGACGTTAAAATTTGCGCTGGGTATTTGTTCATCAGCTAAAAATCCGCCCGTAATTTCTATTTCACCCTCTTGATTTTTTTCTAAATTCTCAATAATCCATTGATTATTTAAATTACGAGCATCTTCTTCTTTATGAAATGGCTCTGGTAACGCTTCTTGAAAAATAAAATTTGCCGGATAGTCAACTAGCACTTTGATCTTGGCTAAATCTTGATCTGAATCATTACGGTATAAAATTTTATAAGTAGCCTTTTTTTCTGGTAAAATTTGTTCAGGTCCCTCGACATTAATTTCTAAAATAGATGAAGTAATTTGACTGCTGAATGACTGAATATCTTTAAAGATAGAACTAAAATTTTCTGGTCGATATGATGCTGTTGCACTGATTGTTTTGATTGAACCGACTTCACCAATTAGTTTACCTTTAATTTCAATCTTACCACTGGCATTTTTTGCTAACTGGTCAATATCCCAAGAGGTATTAAAATCATTGGTTGGCTCCGGAGTTGCCGAGGTAAATTCAAAACCTTCGGGAAAGCGAAAAATTATTTCAACATCATTTAAGGGTACTTTTTCAACATTGGCATAGTTTAATATATATATAACTTCGTCACCAGATGCGATACTTTGTTGGCTTTTTATTTCAAGTTTTATACTCTGATTGGAGACGGTACTGTCTGGATTAAATACAATAAAACCGAGCCAAACAATAGCCGCTAGAATGATGGCAATACCAACAAAACTTATTAAAAAAATCTTGAGACGACTCTTACGTCTTACATCTAAATGTGAGATGTCTGGTAAGCTGCCATCCTTATTGCTGTAAATATTCATCAAACCTTTCTGGACTGCTAAATCACTGGTTTTTTTATAATTTTTTTTTAACTGTTTTAATCTGTCTTTTTTCATTTATATTGTATGCCCGAGTACCGTGCGCTTCAGCGTGCGGATGAGGGCAATTAGTAAATAATATTGTCGGCGGAGCCGACACCTTGCAATAAACCCCGCCCTGATACCCCACTCTTTAGAGTGGGGTCTGGTTTATTTATTGACTAAAGCAACACCGTAGAATTGATCAGTGGTAAGTGATTTGTTAAAACTGACCTCTGTGTCATCACTGGCCAGTTCTGCTGGAAACTTAGCCATTGGCTTAAAATTATTATTAAGTATCAAATTACTCTTAAGATTACTACCTATGCTGCCAGCTTGTTTTTGAGCTAATAAACTGTAGTAGAAAATATTTTTGCCTTCAAGAGCTAGCTTAAAAGGTAAGCGATACTTTATTATCGCTTGGCCAATTTCACCAGGCTTTAGTTGAAGCCAGTGACCAAAAACTGTTTTACCACTTTCCTTATAAACATCCATGCCAGATGCTTCGTCTTTTGTATGGTTACTCTCAACACTAATTAAGTCAATATCGGCTACATAATCATCTTCCGGTTCTTCAAAAAGTTCTATTGGTGGTTTTTCAAAACCGGACGACTCTAGTAACACACTGCCTAAAGGAACATAAAATCTAACATAACTGTTGTTTTGGACACCGGTAAAAATATTTTCTCCGGCCACACCAGTATGCCGTCTGATTAATTTAACTGTATTAATAATTGAACCATCGTTTTGAATTTCAGCTTGATGTTCAATTGTTTCCTTTATAACACCATCGGTTTTTCCGCCAGCGATATTGCTGTGAACTACTGACAAGTAATCACCATCAGTTTCTTTTATTTCAGCGCTCCAATCAAAATTAGCAACTAACTCTTGAGTCTGTTGATCGTTAAAATAGACAATAAACTGTTTTTCATTTAAACCTTTTTTCAGAGTATTAAATAAGTCGGCTAGCTGATCATTATCAGCAGAAAAAATTAGGTCTAAAAGTCGTGGCGTCAAGTCTGCAATAAATTGCTTAGGTTTATTTTCTTCTTTGTCGTATTCCAATTCAACAATTTTTTGGGTTTCAATTACAAAATTTTCGCTAGTAATATCACGTCCATACTCTGGCATACTGATCGGGCC
>CEPX01174959.1_pt1 | contig 24514 bp, 38 predicted proteins | sample 361361 | NCBI WGS metagenome assembly CEPX01 (sample SAMEA2619974, study PRJEB7988) | marine metagenome | biome: marine biome (ENVO:00000447); feature: mesopelagic zone (ENVO:00000213) & marine oxygen minimum zone (ENVO:01000065); material: "saline water (ENVO:00002010), including plankton...
TCTTGTTGGCTCCCTCGATTGCCTCTTCTTCGGCATACTCGGTCGAGAGCGTGTATTCATCGACATCGAGACCGCCAATCGCCGAGCCCTGCCGCGCCGCCTGAATGAATACGTGACACAGATCCGACCCGGAAATGCTGCCGGTGCTGGTCGCGGTGCCGTCGAGCGGACCAGTACCGCCGCCGTCTATGCTGCCGCCCGCATAGACAGGATCAAACACCCCGGATGGTTCGATCTCGACGACCTGCATCGAGGCATCCGCGGGCGTGGAGGCAGAGATGACAAATGTAGTGGCGTCCTCGCCCGCCTCGATCTTCCGCCAGAAGGTTCGGAGTGCACATCGCGCGCTCGTGTTGAGCCGCTCGTTCTCGCCCCCGACGAGCGGCGTCCATGTTCCACCGCCGACGTCGATAGTGGAGTTGTCGCTGATGCTCAGATCCGTTGCGAAATTTCCACTGCGCTCCGAGACTCCAACGACAAGCCAGTTGCCGGCTTTGACATTGAAGACCGTGATCGCGGCTGTGGCCGAATAGCGCGAGTCCGACTGTTTGATCAAGAATGTCGTCATGCCCGCGACTCCGGATCGATGCCAATTAACTCAAAAAGCTGCATACGTATGGTATCGCGTTCCAGCGCAATTTCCGCCTGCCGCCGACGCAGCCGGAGAATCTCGGCGGCGGCACTTCTGAATGCCGCCGCCGCCGTCGAATCCGTCTGTTCGCGAAACTCGGCCAGCCGGATTAGGAGGCAGACGTCGAGCGGGATGCTCATTAGCTCCCTGTTGACTCCGGCGCATCGGCGCCGAGTCTCAGGTGGCCGCGAACCCACGCGCCGAGATCTTCGTTCGTCGCGCCGGTCAGATCGACCTGCTGCGAAATCGTCACCTCGCCGTCGAACTTGTATGCCACGCCGATCATCGACACCGGCACGCCGTTCACGTCCTTGATTTCGTAAATCCGGACCTGGTCGGGATTGTTGGGAGTCATGCTGTTACCTTTCGCGTTTTTGGGTAGGGAAACACCGGCCCGGAGGCCGGTATCAGGATCAGCTTGCCGGGGTGTGCTGGTCGATGATCATCTGGTTGATTTCCTGCCCGCGGCCAAGCGCCCGGCCGATCTGTGCGGCAACCTGGCTCTGCGATTTCCGGAAGCCGTCGACATTGGGTGTCGTGATATTGACCACAACCTGCTGGGCCTTTTGCGTCCCGGCCTGCGCCCGCACGCCAAGGCTTCCATCGGCCCCACGGGTCAGAGGCATGATCGCCTCCGGACCGGCCTCCCCCATCAGCCCGGTGCCGCCCCGCATCGGGAAATTGGTCGGCCCCGTCACGATGCCGCCCTTGGCAAAGGGCATCACCCGACCCTGCGCGAAGCTGCCGCCCTTCTCGAAGGCCGCCGCGCCAAGCCCCGACCCGAATGTCTCGACCATCAGGCCGGCATCAACGAGCCTGTTCTTGAGAGCTTCGACCTGCCCGTCGAATTCCTGCTCGCCATCACTTTCAAACGCCATCGTCGCGTTCCTTCTGAATGTCGGGATAAGTGCGCGCGAGTTCGTCGAGCCGCGCACGGGTGAGCGCCGGCTTCGCGGCGTCGACGCCGAGGATCGTGAGCAATTCGACCGGCGTCAGCATGACATGGGGATACGTAACGGCCATTCTTCGGTCTCCAAGGTGGGTGAAAAGAATTTCGTTGGTGGTCGGATGGGGAGACACAAGCACCCCCGTCCGACCAATGTGAACAAGCACAGCCTTAGCTGGCGGGCTGCGTGAGCGTCATCGACGAGATGGAAACCGTGTCCCCGGCACCGATGGTCGTCGAGGACAGGTTGATGTCCGACCCGGACGTTCCGACGTCGCCCTGAAAGACAGCGTTGTTATCACTGTCGAAGACGGTGAAGTCCGAAGCGATGCCCCCGGTTGCGTTGGTGTCCGAAGTGATCGCGTTGGCCGCGGCGACCCCGGCAGCAGCATCGCCGAAGGCCGGATCCGAGAAAGTCAGCGTGGCGACTTCGTTGGTTCCGGCGGTGGTCGAGGCCGCCGATTTGAGTTCCAGCGTGCCCGCGCCCGTACCGGCGTCGATGAGGTCAACGATGGCGTCGGCAGCAGCATTGCGCGCCGACGTTTGCAGAACAAGTGCCATGATTTATCCTTTCATCATGTCAGAGATTGAGGGGCGAAAAACCCAGGGCTTCCACCGTTTCGAGGGGGAGTTTGCGAAGATCCTCTTTGGTGAGAAGGGCTTTGATTTCGTCCGGGACGTTGGACGGATCGTCGAACTTCGGTACACCGTTCGGGTCGCGGACAAGGCCGAACAGCTTGGGGTGCGGTCTGGTCAGTTTCGATTGGGGCATTCATTTCCCCCCCAGGTTCTAGGGTAGTAATGCAGCAGCGTCGTCGAGCAGATCCTCGGCCAACTGGACGAGGTTCGGGACGCTGCCACGGTTTGTAAGCACGACGACCCCGATATTCGGGTTCTCGCGCCACGCGATTGCGCTCGAAAAGGCAGCAGTATTGCCGCCCTTCGAACGAAGTTCTTCTCCGTCGCCTGCGGTTCCGATGGTATGGCCGTAGCCAATGGCCGGAGAAGAAACTCCACTGATGTCGGCCTGCATTTCGGTCGAGTACGACGAAGCTTGCTCGGCCAGTTCGCGAACGAATTTCATCATGTCGTTGGCCGACGAAATGAATTCACCCGCGCCTGCCATGATCCCCATGTAGGGGAACGGAAATGCCGTCAGGTCGCTTTTGTAGCCCTGCGCCAGATCGGCGGCGTTGTTGGTCATGAACGGCTCGTCGTTCGTCGAAGTCTTGGTCATCCCGAGCGGGGTGAAGACCTTGGCGTCAAGCAGATCGAAGTCGTTGGAATAACCAAACTCGTTCTGCAGGCAGATCGAAAGCAAACCGTAGCCGTAGTTGCTGTACCGCTGAACATTGCCGGGTGTGGCGGCGGGTGGTGTGACGTTACTGTCACCGGCGGCAAGCGACGTCGCTAGATCGGATTTCGTGTACTCCACCCCGCCGGGCAAAGACTGGAAGTTGGCAGGATCGAGGTTGTCCGGATAAGACAGAAGCCCCGAGGTATGCGCTGCGAGATACTGCAACGTGATGTCGTTGTGGCCCGGGATCCTGATGTCATCCGGCGAGGAATCGAGCAAGCTGTTGGCCGAGGTTGCCAAGGTGACGTCGCCGTCTACCTTGGCCTTTGCGAGTACGTAAGCTGTCATCGTCTTGGTGACCGAGCCAAGGCAGAACAACGTATCACCATCTGGTGCTGCGCCGCCGATGCTCTTTTCACCGAGGCCGAAGGAAAACTCACCGTGGTCGGGAGTGACGAAACCAATTACCATGCCCGGGGCCGCGCCGGTCCCGGTTCCGATGAATGGCGTGGCCGTCGCGACCATATCCTGCCGAATTTCCTCCATGAGGTCCATCGATTCCATCGTCGGAGCCGCGCTGGACAACGCGGAAGTCCCCGTTACGATGGTAATGCGATTTCCGGTCGCGCCCAAGTCCGGAAGGGAGGCAGTCATTTCGGAAGTGCCAGAGATTTCGCGCGGACCCGAGGCCGTGGCAATGGAAGAGGCACCCTCCCGAATCAGGCGCAGGATTCGTCGTTGGTTGGCTCTTGGTGCGGGCATCAGCGCCTCCGAAAAACAACCATGCCGCCCGCCAAGAAGATCGAGGACACAATGGCCCAGGACCATTCATCGAGCGGCGGTGGCAAGGCGGCGATGGTCCAGTCCTTGGGGGACGCGCAATCCGCGCACCAGTGGACCGAGTAGATGGTCACGGCTGCGAACCAGTAGGCGAGAGGGAGTGCGAACAGCAGCATCAGCACGAAGCCTCCGGCCTTCATAAAATCGGGCCGGGTCCGCAGATGCTCCTGCAAGATCTCGCCCTTGATCTTCTCCCGGTCCGTCTCGGACTCGATCCGCCGGTCGACGGTATCGAGCACCCGGTCGAGCAGCCCCCCGGAAAGCAGCTTGAAAAGCCAGGTCACAGCGACCACCCCCGCTTCTTCGCCTGCGTCCGAGCGTACTCAATGGCCAGGCCCACGATGGTTGCCACCGCCGCGACGAGTTCGGCGTTTGCCGCCAATTTCTCCCCAAGGTCGGGTGCAGCAGTCACACCGAAAGTGGCAGCGAGATAGCCAATTACGCCGCCGACGCCATACCGCAGGATGATTCGTGCAATTGCCCCGTTCATGGTTTCCTCCTAAAGATAGACGCGATAAGTTCGATGATGGCCTCGAATAGCCCACTGGATTCCGACTTACCCATAAGCTGCAGAACCCGATCAGCCGAAATAGTCCCGGTGACCCCGGTCAAACGCCCGGAGGAATTGACCCCCCAGATCGGGACGTCACGGACGGAATAAACCCCCTTGTGAAACAGCTCCATCTCCTTCTCCCGCCGGGGAATGATGGACGCGGGCTTGGTCCACCCCATGAATTTGGAGTAAGCGTTGGGGTCTCCGGCGTTGATAGCCTCCGTCAACTTGGCCCGGAAGATCCCCCCGGTGTTGTAGTCGAAGGACACGAGGGCATCAAACTCGTGCTGCTTCAACGGGACCTCTATGGCCCGGTTGACCCGATCCTCGTATTTCTGCAGGTCCGAAGCGAAAAGCGACATGGCGTGAGCGATGGCCTTGTCCACGTTCTTCGGCATCCCCTTAGGCATATTTTTCGGGTAAGGCTCCCCAGCCCCCGAAGTATGCCCCACGCCGTAGGTCCACACCCCCACGGAATCGAGGTAAGGAGCGGGGACAATCCCTTCGTGCCCGGCCAACTCCACGCGGCCTCTGTCGCTTACTTTCATGCTCATTTCAAGATAAACCCCCTGTAAGCCCAGATGACTCCCGCCATAAACAAGACCAAAGACCCCAAGGCTCCAAGACCAGCCCGGAGACGTGCCTTCTCTCGGTTAATGGCGTCAATCTCCATTTTAACTATAGTCTTTTTGAGTTCTTCAATTTCTTCGTGCTGGTCCACTAGTTTCTTTTCCATGGCCACAAGACGCCACGTCAACAGCTCGTCCGTTCCTTCGGGAGTAGCCATGCCACTCCTCCCCTAGATGATCCGGAAGACGAGGACCCAAAACCAGAGGTTTGTAAGGGTGCCTACCTGAGTGGTGACAACCTCGAAACCGGTGGTCGTCTTGTTCTGAACCGCTGCTGTCGCGGCAGCACCGCTGTTCGGCGTGGCCAGCGGGATGTAGTTGGCGTCTGGCTCTGCCGTGTCGAAAGAAATCGTAGCAACGCCCGTCGACGTCCGGACGACCGACGCAAAGTTGTGAGCGTAGGAGATCGCCGGGGTCGCGCCGTTGACCTGCGCCGCCGCGACAGGCTTGATATTCAGCCCGAGATTTGCCAACCCCTCGTCCTTGTCGGCAGACCCCGCAAGCCAGCCGAGGGCTGTAAAGTCGGCCTTCGGGATCCCTGTCATAAACTCGACAAGGGTCATGTCGCCGCTCGGCGATTTGATGTGCGGCTCGCCGTCCGTGGTGTTCATCCATGGCATGTAGGTCACCGCGTAGGGCGGTTCCGTCGCGCCAGAATGCCACGAAAGAATGGAACTCCTGCCGTCGTTGAGGTAGTCCGCCAACCCCGAGCCGTCGACGGCGTTGGCGTTGATTACCGGCCACATTAGCTGCGTCATGATGTCTCCTTGCCGTATCCGAGCGCCTGCCAGTCGTAGGTTCTGCTGACAGCGGTGCCGCTGCTGTTTTTGAAAGTGATGGTGAAACCAGTTGCGCTCTTACTGGCGATTTCGTGGTAATCGCCCGACTGCATGTCCTGCGCCGCAATTGAGACCGATGGCGGCGCCAGGAACGCAGATGCAAAAGTCACCGCGTCAGCACCAGCGCCGCTCACTCTGTCTGTTTCGCCTTCGGTCCGATCATAGACGTCGAGCGTGACTTCGTATTCTTCGACCTGTGGTAGAACGGAGGGGTCGCGGGTCTCCATTACCAGACGAAACTTGAACCAACGCGCCGTGAACTCGCCCGCCGTTAGTCGTTCCCAATCTGTGAAGACGGCTCCGGAGGACACGTCATCCCGGCTATAAGCCATCTCCATGTAGACGGAATACTCGTCCCCTACTTCTTCCCCCGCGAGGGTATTAAGATCAGCCAGAGAATTCCATGTTGACATCGCGGCGCGCAGGTTCAGCGCGTTTATGTCAGCGCTCCACGAAACCCCTACAGTAATAACCCCGCCCAGGTCTTGTTCGCCCCAGAACTCGTAAGTGCCGCGCGAAACAGGTGTCCCCGCGAGAATTCCGACCGTATCGAGCGTCCCCCAATCAGACATCTTCTCCGTGGCGGCAAGCTGGAGTTTGCCGTCGACTTCCACAACGTCGTTCATGACGCCCGCGAAGCCAGTGTACTCGGTCGTGGATTCTACGATGTCCACGTCATCCGGGTCGCTGATCCCGGAATTTACATAAAGCGCGGTCTTGGACCTGTTTCCGAGCACGTCGAACGGCTTGATGGCAAAGCTTCCAACCGAAGATGGCACCATGTATGACCTGGCATCCACCGGAACGTCACTGGCCAATGGGAGCATCTTCCCCCATTCTATCATGTCTTGGTCGGCATGCCAGCGCAATTCAAAACCAACCACGTCAGCAACAATGGACGGATAAGTCCACTCGACATAAGCACCAGTGCTCGTCACCGCCACTCGGAACGTATCGACCGCAGGTGGTTTGGCGTTCAGCCCAACTACGGTGTGCGAAACCGTGACCGCCTCGGAGGGAGCGCCCTTGTTGTCGATGGCCTGCACCGAAATACGGTATTCTGCACCGGCTTCGACATCCGGGATCCTCGCCCAGCCAGCGTTGGCACCGGCTTCGATGGTCTGGACCTGCGAACTCCCGACGCGCTGGTAGGTAATTCGGAACTTGGCAGTAAGTGAAACCTTGGAACTGCCCGCAACACCATCGCCCGGTTGGAGATAAATCAAGATCGCGGGAACGATATCGCCCGTCATCGTTGTGGGCAGCGCGTTCTCGTCTGATATAACCCCAAGGATCTTGGGTAGTGCTGGCCCCCTGAAAGATAGCGAAGACGGGTCGGAAACCACGGATTCGTACTCAGGAATATACCAATACGAATCATACACCGCTTCGGTATAAGGGATACAAGTCAATTCAGCCGAAAGATCCCCACCCGGCGTGATTGAGTGCACCAAGCAAAGGATGCTCTCCTCCACGAATTCGCCGAACATGAACAGGTCGCCGACATTGATCCCGGTCGTGTCGACGACGCTGATCTGGTTGGTTTCCGTATCAGCGACAATGGGAAACGCCGTCATCAGGAGGCTGTCGCCGGTCTTGCCGCGAACCCGAATCGTATAATCGGTCCCAGTTTCGAGCGTGACGGATTCGTCCAGCGTCAGTGTGGTTCCCGAAATCGCCTTGATGCGGCCCGAAGCGAGACCGACAAGAGCGACATCGTGGGTCAGGCGCACAAGGTCGCCGCGCGTGGCGATCAGATTTTCGAAGTCCACCGAAAAAATGAAACGCTCTGGCCGCAGCCTCCCAGATGCCAAGAGGTGCCGACCGATTTTGTAAACGTTGTCTGGATAAACCACGCCAGCGGTGGTTACAACATCAAAATCGGTCGCGTTGCTTTCGTCGTAGCCATCGTCATAAACGATGCGCTCGTCAGCTTCGTAATCGGCGTCGATGTTCGTGAACTGCACCCGGAGGGCATGCGGTTGGTCCGGATAGTCAACCTCAGCACGAAAGCCCCACGTGTTGCGTGGCGTGAAATGCTGGACGACCGTGCTCTTGCGCTCGTCGATTACCACGCCCCATTCGCTGCCGAAAAGCTGCGGGGAAGCGAATCCAGCGGCAGCAATCTCTTCCAGCAACTCTCGTTGCGAAACTTGGGACGTCAGAACCTTGTCGTAGGTCAGGTTGTTCGTGGCACAGTACCAGTACCAATACGACAGGCTCTCGTCGTGGGGCGTCTTACGATCTTCGGGCGCGGAACCTGGGCCAGTCAGGACGTCCCGGAACATCGCCGCCGGGTTGCTGGTCTGCGCGGTCTCGCTCCAGTCGACGCCGTTCCATACGGGCACCTTGCGATGAACGAGCGCATTGATCGTGTCAATTGCGGAGTTAAGTTGGTCCGTGGCCTTGATCCGGATAGCCGACTTGGCAATTCCCGGGGCATTGACTGGCGCTCCATACATGACACTCTTGAGATTGAGCCAGACGCAAGTCTCCTCCGTGTCAGAATTTACCGTGTCGTCTCGGTCGCGCCGGTAGCGGATCTCATACTCGCCCGCCGAAGGGAAGACGAGGCGCTTAGAGAAATAGAGCGCGGTGTTTTCCTTGCGGGTCCATTTCTCCTCGTGGAACGGGATCCAGCTTGACGAGCCGACCGCGCGGTATTCCCCAAAGACGGTCGCACTGGTGTTGATCCGGTCACCGTCTTCGTTGTCGATCCGAAATAAGCCGTTCGGGAAGCTAATCGTGATCAACGCTTCGTTGGCCTCAAGCGTCGTCGTCCGCTGCGTCCATGTTTCCTGCGCGAGCGTTACGCCGATGTCTTCTTGAGTAACATCGTTTGGATAAAGCGCCAGTGTATCGGCAACACCCTCAAGGTCGTGCTCGATTTCAACGCCTTCATAATTATAAATGGGCGTCGTGCCGATCCGGATCTGGCCCATCGTGATCGGGGCGTACCCCCATAGCAAAACCATCCTCAGGTATTGTTCCCCGTACAGCACTTCGGTGTAGGACCCAGCCACGTCTGGCGTGACCCTGTGCTGGCCAAAAACGTACGGGAAGGCCTCCCAGGGCCTCATTTGGTTGACGGAATTCGAGACCGAGTAAGTCTCCGGGCTGTCCTTTTCGGCCTCGTAGCTACCGGCCTTCGGCGCAAAGAGCGACGAGGAGAGCGCCTGCAGGGCAAAAGTCAGGGCAAAACCCGCGACCTGCCCCCACGTGATCGTCAGTCCAATGCTCGCAATCGAAAGCGCCGTGGCACTGGTCCATGCCCCGCCGATTAAACCGACAATGGCCGCGCCGATCGGTGCACCCGGCACCACCCGGGCCTTGACAGTCATGAACGCCTTGGGGCGGATCAGGTGCCAGTTTTCGCGCGGAACGTGCTCGCCGCCCCAGAAAATCTCGACGTGTTCGGCGGGAACACCAAAACCCTTTACCGCTTCCGAAAGCGGGGTTCCTATTGGTATGAATGCCCGACACGAGGACTGTACAAAAGGGTCAGTCTGCAGGTCGAGGTACCAATGGACGTCAGGATGCTTCATCAAGTCGGTACGCCTGGATTGGTCGCCACGCAAAACGCCGCGAAGTAACATTCTCGATGATCGACGAAGTGCCCTGCTCAATGTGCAAGACCATCCCTCGGCTAGTGAAGACGCCGACATGTATTGGGGCGCGCCTGCGGCCAGCATAACCCCACATGTGGAGAACATCGCCTGGGTCGGCTTCTTCCACGTCAATGGCACGAGCAACAACGCCCGACCCCCAAAGACCAGACGGCGCGCTTGTGGCCTTCCCGTCTCGGATGTTCAGGGCGTATTCGTCGTGGCGCGGCAGGACGCGCCCGAAAACGTCCGTCTGAACGAGGCGCAACAGACCCCAACACGAGCAGCCCTTGAACGTATAGCCGTCCCACTGGAAAGGGATACCCACAAAGCGTTCGGACCAGTGCATCAGTTGCCTTTCAAGTCGTCAAGCTGCCGCTGCAATTCCCCGATGCGCTTGGCCATGAGGAACATAAGTTGACCAAGCCTTACTTGAGCGTCGGCGAAGTCCTCCCAAGCAGCGTCTTCTTTCTCCATATCGGTCAGGGACAACGCCGCAAATTTGAGGTCAGCCGCATCAGCGGCGTCCATGCGGGGCTTGTGTCGGTCCGTCATACGATCCTCCTAGAAAATCCCCGGAACCCTGTGCGGGGTTTGCGTCATGGACGGGAACGGTTTGTTCAGCAGCGAATCCACCGAGAGTTCAAAAGACAGGGTTTCGGCGTCATAAGAGACTGCCCGGATTTCAAAGCCTGTATAAGAAGCGAGCCACGTGTCTGGGTCAGCGACGTCGATGATGTGTACGTCGCCAAGGGGCCGTCCGTTTGTTGACCCAGCGACGGTACGAGCGGCTTGAACAACATCCCGAGTGATGTTCGATACCGAAACTTGCAGGGCTGGAACCGCCTCCTCGCTCTCGACCGGAAGGACGACCGAGAACGGGAACGGAAAATAGAAATCCCCGTTTGACGTAACTCCCGTTATGTCATTAACCATGCGAAGTGTCGAAATATCGGCATGGCGGATCGTCAGCAGTGCCAAAACTAGAGCATCGGTTTCAGCGGCGTTCATCTTCTCGATAAGAGTATTTGGCAGCGTACGCATTACGGGAGGATCTCCAACGAGAACGAGGCAACACAAAAATCCACCAGCCCGTTTTCGGACTTCCTCCACGTGTAGGAAGGCGGGCCAGAAAACCGGGCTTCAACGGTGGCACCCCCTATGGGATCAGTGAAATCAAACCTCAGCGACCCTTCTGAAAGGGTATCGGAGAAGAAATCGTCAAAAGTCGTTCGGTCCGAAGACGTGGGGAGAATCAAACTCATAGAAACCGCCCGAGGCACGGCTGAAAACCGACGCCGTGCCTTGGCAATACCTGCGTCCATCGGCGTCCGAATGGTGCCGTCGCCTCGCGCCTCGGATGTATTCAGGGACAACTTGTCAAGGGATGAAGGCCAGGTTGGCATTAACCGCCCCTCTTGTTACGGGTGAGGGCAAAGCTGCCTCGCAAGGCACGAGACGTGACGCCGTTTCGAGCGATGTCGTTGGCAACAGCCGCCGGGGCCGCTTTGGCCCCTGCAGCCGCCCCCGAAACGGCTCCAGCCTGACGAGCAATATGCCCAAGCGTTCCGTCGTCGTTGACAAAGATCTCTACCATGACCCTCTGTTGACCCTGGCTTTTCACGCCGAGGTTCCCGCTGGCGTCCCTTGACAAAGGCATGATGGCTTCTGGCCCTGCTTCGCCCATCAGCCCGGTGCCATTAGTCATGGGAAACACGGTCGGCCCGCTTATTACGCCGCCACGAGCAAAAGCCCGAATGCGGCCCCCAGAGAATACATTCCCCTTTGCGCTGCCCGTCAACTGACCCCACAAACCGCCTTCCACGCCACCCCCGAAGATAGACGCCAGTGGCCCTGTACCCAGGAACGCAGCCTCGAAAGCTGCCCTACGTAGGGCGTCGATTAGGCCCTCAAGGGAATCGGCCCCATTGAGGGCGGCATCCGTAATGGCATCGCCAAAAAACTGCGAGGCTTCATTGAGTTCTTTGGTCTTATCGATGGCCTCGTCGTACTGAGTTTGCAACAGGTCCAGCCCACCCGCAAATTGGTCAGCGTCGATAACCCCAGCCGCAAGGGCTTGGTTCAACAAGTCCTGGCCCTCTTGGAATTCCCGGAGGGCGGCGTACGCTGGATCCAGAGACCTCAAAAGGTCGTCGTATGCTTCGGCAAGGCGATCCACTTCGCTGACGCTGCTTCCACCGCCCCCGCCCCCGCCTGTGACTTCTGGCACTAGGGCGTCGATATTGTTCGGGGCGGGCTTTGGCGAAGTTGACGGGCGCTCGCCACGTTCAAACGTGGGGCTGTTGATGTAGTCTTGGATCGTGAACAGCCCGGATTCACCTGGCCCAAGGGCTGGGACCGAATTGATCGTGTTCACTGACTGTTTCGCAACTGCGAGCAGCACCGCGATGGAATTGGCCCACCCGGCCCCCAATTGAAGGGCCGAGGCCAGAGCATTGGCATCTTGGATCGCCGCTTCGAAACTCATAGCATCGGCTATGCTGTCAAGACGAATACCCCAATCGCTCGCTAGTTTGAGGCGGTCTGAAAGGTCCAGAGCCTCCGAAGAGGCATCCTTGAATTTCTTGGTGGTTTCCTCAGCTTTTTTCGCAATGACCTCTTCCGTGGAAGCCAGAATATTGGCTTGTTGAGAGGCCCTAAGAAGCGTCGAATAAAACTCCCGCTGTTCGTTGTTCATCGTCTCCACCGGTCCGACGATCGAAACGAAATTATCCCGAAGACGAGAAGCGATTTCAGCCTGCTCCGTGAAATTCGCAGCGTCTTGAAGACCCCTCAGGTCATTAGTAATCAGGGCGATTTGGCGGCGATTGGCATCGCGATCCCCACCAAAAATAATCCCGCCTGTGAGGCCAAGAAGACCCCCTACTTTCTGTAGTTCCCGGACATTGCTGTCGTCGTACAAGCGGACATAGCCATCCGCCAGCGAGTCGAAAATCTGGTCCAGAGCCTCGGAGGCTCTGATTTTTTCGATGGCAGCCAAGTCCCTGAGGATTGGTTGCATAGCTTCGGACGTCGACCCAAACTGTAGCGACAACTCGTCAATCGACTTGGAGGCCTCCAGCAAGTTGTCAGCGTACGCTTTCAGCAACTTCGACGATTCATCCAAATCTTCATTCAGGCTCTCCAGATCCTTACCCACGCCCAACAACTGAGGCCCGAAAGTACCTACAAGGACGCCCGCAACGACACCGATGGCCGCTCCAACAGTCCCGAAACCAAGCGCAAGGTCAGGAAGCTGAATGGCTAGGGCTTGGAGGTAGTCCCCCGTCACTTGGCCCTGTTGAGCCACTTGGGAAAGTTGCAGAGCCACGTTCCGAGTGCCGCCAACGACAGTATTGGTCTGTCCCGACACCTTGCGGAAACCGCGAGCAGCCCGAGCCGCCCCCCTTTCAGCGCGAGTTCCCGCCTGTTCAAGCCGGTTCAAGGACCCCGTGGCTTGTTCCACTTGGCGGGAATCCACCTCGATGGACAGTCGTGCTGCGTCAAGAACCATGTTTTTCCACCCAGGGCGGTATCGAGAACGGGTCTTTGCCCGATGAATAACCGCGTATGTACGCTTTGGACATTCTGCGTAGCACCTCGACTTCCAAGGGGTCAAGATCGACGCCGGATAGAGAACTGAACGCCTGCAGTTCCTTGAAAGAGATGGGCTGGAAGCCCATTCCATTGTTTTCTACGTACCCCAATTCGCTGAAATACTCAATCAAATGACGGCCTTTGTTGATTGAGGGCAACCTGGCTTTTCGCCTTCCCGCGATAACCTGTGCCATTCGGGACTTGCCCGAGTACTCCATCGGGGCGTGTAACCAACCGAGGTGCTCGGCGTAGAGGATCAGTCGCTCGGACGGTTCCCGACAAAATTCCGCCTGAGCCTCATAAAAGGGACCACCTGCTCCACGATCCAGTCAGTGTCCGAGTCGGAATAGAGCTTCTTGGCGTTCTCAGGGGTACAGGGGAATTCTTCTTCCTCCGACCCGAAGCCGATCCCGGTCCAGGAAATCGTGGCGACCGCGAGCAACTCGGCGAGCAGTTCCTTCTGGGTGTCAGTGTCGCCACGAAGTTCCTTCAAGTCAAGCTTGCGCGAAGCTTCCTTCACTTGGGCGCTGTCGTTGCCTCGAAGGAAAATCCCAACGGATTCACCAGAAACGGGATCGAAAAGAGGGTCGCCGGTGGCGGGGTCTTTCAAATGGAGAAAGGCCCCTTTGTCCGCAGCGCTCTCAACGCTCAGCTTGGACAGGTCCATTAACTTTCCTCGGTGCCAGTGAACCGGGCCGAGTTGACCGCAATGGACGCGATGTACCCTTTGAAGGAATTCGGGGCCGTGTCGCGACGACGGTACGAAAAGACACGACCATAGTAGAAGTGGGCCTCGCCGTCGACGTCGACCTCCTGCAGAGACACGACGTTGTTGGTGCCCGCAGCCGCCTGCAAAGCGGCCTGACCAGCATCCCCTTCGATGAACTTGATCGGGACGCTCATGACACCGCCGTCCTTGGCACCGCCGAAGTGCTCGACACGACCATCGGCCAAAGTCGCCTCGGAGACGTCTTCGATGTCGTCCCCCCGTTCGGGGATGGTCACAACCCCGCCAACCTCGACCCAGGTCAAAGCGCCGTAGCCGAGCTGATCCTCGGACGCGGGCTTGCCCGTGGCGATCTTCACCACCATGCCCAATTCAGTGTACGTGTCTCCGGTTGCCATTTCTGACTCCTTATCTCGCGTATTCCGCCGTGTAATAAACGAAGCCTGTCACCTTGTAGGCGGATTTGTCAGGTGCCGAGGACATTTCAGTAGCAGTCACGGTGACATTCATGCCATTGTACGAAAACCTGCGTCCCACGGGGTACGCGGCGAGAATGTTCGCAACTTGTTGCTTCGGAGTGATGGACCCCGAAAACAAAGGAGCGTTTATTTCTACTCGGAAAACACCCGTGACGTCGTTTGTGTCATTCATGTCAGCGGGCAGCGCTTGGTTGTACGTAACCTTGGTGGTGGCATACGAACCGTCTGGGTCAGATTCACCCGGGTGGTTTTCATGAGTGGTGGGAATCCCAAAACCCTGGGCTTCGTAATCCGAAATGAACGCTTGGTCGATCCTTACGTCGCTCACCGCACTCTCCCCAATGCCCTGTTCAGCATTCTAGACGCGTCGGCTCTTGCGGTCGCAATGATCGCGTCTCTGTCGTTCCAAATTGGTGTATACGATACGCTGTTGGTCAAATACGTCCTGCGACGGAACTGAATTTTCGCCGCTTGGTTAGTGGGTAATCCACCGCCCTTGTTCAGAAACCCCGTGTCAACGTACTCAGGGCGGGAATTCGAAACGTTCCATCCACCGCGCATCTTGCCCGTGTCCCAGCGCGTGAGACGGACAATTCTATCGAACATCCAGTACTTGAATTCGTAGTCGACTTCTTCCAGAGTTCTGTCGGTCTTGTTGGCCCAGGCTCTCAGTCTGCTGGAAAACTGAGCAGAAGTCCTAACCACCGACCAAGACCTTCGTCGCTAACAGGGTGGAATTGTCAGGGGCCATGGGCTTCGCCATCAGCACGGGCTTACCCTCCCAAAGATATCCTGCTTTGACCTCGCCGTCCACCACAAGTTGGTGTTCGGCCATCGTTACCAGATTACCTGGCCAAAATTCGACGTCCACGGAGGTCCTTATCGCCTTGTAAGTGCCTACCAATTCGTCGTCGGATTTAACGCCAGTGACCGGATCAACAGCCCCGGGCCTATAAAAAGACGCTTCAAACCCGTAGGTCGAAAGAAGGCGCGTGACAGTGGCTGCTGCGTCTTGGTAAAAACTCATGCCCTCACCACAGGAACCGACACCGAGGGAGATCCGGTGTTTTTGCCGGAATAAAACGGCATCAGCATGTTGTCCACAAGAGGGAATTTCACGATCTTGGAACGACCCTTGAAATAAGCCAGGGTCTCTCTTACAGCGCCGTCGACTTCGGTGGTTTTCGACTGCACCGAACCATCAACATTCGCCCCGAAGAGGTCAGCGCCAGATTTTAGTTCCAGCGCAATCTGCATCTGGGAATTCTTCACACGGCCTGGGATTGCGTCGTATGCAACCTCAACGCCATCTTCGTCGATCAGCCCGTTCCGAGGGAACATCCGAGCCTGGGAAGAATCGGATTTTGTGCCCCTCCAAGCGTACATGAAATCGATATACTCGGCGGCTACCCTCAGCCAAGCTTCTTTTTGCGACACGGAGTTGCTGACGTCAACGCCACGGGCCATGGCGTACGCGTTGTATTCAACAACACTGGCGTAGGAGTCCGAAGACGCACCGCCGACGCTGACGTCGAGTGTCATTTACGCCTCCACGAAGAGCGTCTGGATCAGTTTCTTGCGAAGCTCGTCGACTTCGACGCCTTCGCAATCGGATTCGGGAACCCCATGGACCTCCAGAAGATCGACGACATCCCAACGGGCCATCTTGGCAATGTTCTCGCGGGTCGGACCCTCGGGCGTTTCGTCCTCGGGGGCAAAACGAGCGTCAAGGATTTTGAACCCTTGGCTCCGGAGTTCCGCCTTCCTCTCGGGCGATACGGGATGCGGTTCGTACTTGATCTTCATCGTGAATTCTCCTGCACAAGTTGGGGCGAGGACACGGCCTCACGCCGTGCCCCCTGTTTATCGGATCAGGCGTCGGCGCTGCCGACTGCGAGAACGCCCGCCGTCATCTTGTCGAACTGGGCGACCTTGTCCCAGTTGGTTCCGGTGGCGATTTCGGCGTCGGTGGGCGACTTCCCGCCATTGGTCTCGTCCCACGTGTAGCCCTTGAGGCCCAGCGCGAAGGAATAATCGGCCTGGAAGGTCGTCTCGATCCGCGTCTGACCGTTGGTCGTCTCGACGTTGGTCAAAACATCGGAGGCGTTCGAAACCACGGCGGCACCCTGAACAAGACCAAGAACCTTGTCCTTGTTGGGCGTACCGGCCTCATACAGGGCCGGGGCATCGGTGACGATGACGGCCTTGTTGAGGATGTCGATGACGTTGACGTTGCCGGCCTGGAAAAGACGAGTGCCGTTAGTCAGGTTGTCGCCGATCAAACGATGAGCGACCGAACCCGTCATGACGTTGGCAACGATGCGTCCGGACGCATCGCCGAAAGCAGCATGCGCGGTGTTGAGCGCGCCATAGCTGACCGCAGCCGAACCCGAAACGTCGTTGGTGAGGTCGGACTGGTTTTCGATGGCAGCGACAAGCGCGGCGATCGCGGTGTTCAGCTGATCCTGCAGAAGAAGTTCGGCGAAGGCCATCGCGGCGGCGGCAACACCCTGTTGGGTGGGGCGCTGAAGCCACGTCATCTGCGAGGGTTCGTAGCGAACCGGCCCGAAACCACCAGCGATCTTCACCGAGGAATGCTGGAGTTCGGTCAGGTCGGTCGCGGAAGCCGAAGCCTGTGCGGCATACCGGTCAACGCGGCGACGAGCGGCAGCGAGAGACGCGAAAAACGACTCGCGCATGAAATCGCCCGTCATACCCTCGGTAGAGAGGACGATTGCCCCGGCGGAGGCACCGTTGAATTTGGCGATTTGCTGATCGAGCGAAACGATGGTGGCAGGCATGATGTAATCATTGAAAACCTGCATCTGAGAAAGCGACATAGCGCGGCCTTTCGGTTATGTGACGGGGAGTTTGTCGAACCCCGGGACTTTGGATTTGAGGTCGGAGTGTTGACCCCTGTTGCCCCCGCCAGCGCCGCCGTTAGGGTTGGCAGCGCCGCCGCCGGAACTTTTGTTCGAAGCAATCAGCCGTTTGTAGGCAGGAGTGCTCGAAATTTCCTTCTTGAACTCGTCGATGGAGTTGACCGAAATAGACCCGTCCTTGTTGCGGACCTTGACCACCGCCTTGCCTTCTTCGATTTCGACGGCGAGGCGATTGGAAATGATTTCCTTGAGGGCGGGGACAGAATCCTCGACCGCGATTTCGGAAGCGATCGCAAGCGCGGTGTGATCGATGGTCAGGTTGGAAATGATCTTGTTGGCATTGTCAAGCGCCTCTTGGGACGACGACGTGGCCTCCTGAATCTTCGCCTTCCATTGGGCCTCCAACGCCTCGATATCGCCAGCCTTCTTGGCAGCTTCTTCTTCCGCAGCCTTCTTGGCAGCTTCGGCGTCTCTTTTGGCCTTGGCATCCTTCTTCCGTTCGTCGAGAAGTTCCTGGACTTTGGCTTCCAGAGGGCCTTTGGCCTCCTGAATTTTCTGGTCCAGTTGTTCCTGGGTCAGGGTAAACTCCGTCATCTAATTTCCTCCGGGGCGCAGCCCTAGTTGAATGCGGGCGCAGCCCGCTGGTTATCCGGCGTCACTCGCCAGTTTCTTCTTCGTCGTCCTGCTGAACAAGGGGCGCAGCCCCCCGCGTTTGCAGTTCTTCTTCAAACTCTTCCACAGGTTTATCCGGATCTACGATGTTTGAGGTCGTGAGCAGCCTGTGGGCTTCAACGGGCCCAACAAGGGCGCGATCCCACAGTTCCAAGAATTTTTCGATTATCTCGGGCGATACGCTCTCCATCATGAAGCCCCGAGACACTTTCACGAACCCCGGTTCGGAATTCTCATAGGCTGCGGCCCAAGCCAGGGCGTCATTGAAAGCATCTTCGATGTTCAGAACCGCCAACGAGAGGACACTGTACTGCATCCTTTTGTCGGCAGAAGCCTCTGTGGCGGTTCGAGCAACGGTCCCCGGCTCAAGAAGCCATGCGCCGAGTTGCTTCATCTGTTGCTCTTTTTGCTTCATTGCCAGGGCGCTTTCCGGATTGGGTTGCGCTTGAGCAAAAGCAAACTTGTCGGCCACGATAACCTGACGAGAACCGAGTCGGAACCCTCTCTTCTCAGCTTCACTGACATTTTCTTCGGTCCACCCCGAGACCCAAGGTTGCGGAGAACCAGCGTAAAACGTCGATTCCTCGTAGTCGGCGGAATTCCGGTAGTGAGCGATGTTGAGTTTCACGATGGACCGCATGGGCGGTTTGCGAATCTCGGACGAATTGTCGTAGGCCCCCACAAATGCAAACGGAATCTCTTTCCAGGGGTTCCCCTGGCCGTCCCTGATCACGATGGGTGCCTCTGGCTCCCAATTGCCGCCTGTGTCGACAAAAGTCCGGTCCACGACCTCGCCATTCTCGAAGTATAACGCCCGAAGGAGGTCCACGTGGGTGACTTTGAAATCCTCCACGGTCTCACGAACGTCTTTGAACACGACGCCGCCGAGTTTGGAACTGCCGCCATCAGCAACTGTCCACCAATTGATGATTCGGGTGGCCTCGATCATGTCGATTGTGGCCCTGCGCTTACCTTCTTCTTGCTCCGCAACCGAAGTGTCATTGCCTCCCGGGGGATACGTCACAAACAGGGCGGCACGGTATTTCCGAAGAACTTGGGCCAAACATTGCTGCATGGCTTGTTGGAGCGGTAGACCGGAGCCATTCGAATCCACCCGGAGACGGGCCAGTTTCGGAGGGAGTTCGAAAGAGGGCGTCTCGTTGAAGGCGAGACCGACAAGACCTTGTTCGGTGAACGCGGAAGCCCCGAACCACACCGCCCGCTGCCTGTATTCAGTGTTACGGTCTCTGTTTTCCTGGGACGTGTCCGATGGATGCAAGTACGGGAGAAGGTCCTCCAGATTCGTTTCCTCGCAAGCACTGTCGATTTCTTCCCACAGGGGGAGGAACGATTCGTACTCGGGGCGAACGTAGTCGATTGTCATCAGCGGATTCCAGTGAAGAAAGCTGGCTTGTTGACGGGCATCACGTAATGAACAAAGTAACCCTGGGCGTCATTTGGGTGATCATTGCCCGTGGACTTATCGGGTTCCCCATTCTTGTCGTAAGCCTGTTGCTCCTGGGCTTCGGCGAACTTCGGGGCGAGCCGATCGTTTACCCACAGCTTCTTCTTGTTGTAGGCCGAGTTCACGGCCAGAACACGGTCTTTGACTGGCGGGTTGGCTGACTTGGCTCGAACTTTAAAACCAGCCTGCCGAAGGATAGAAATATCGCTCTTGCTGGCGTCGATGGACCTACGGGAACCCCCGGAGGCGTCGGGGTAAATAATGATCGGGTTGTCTGGATAGAACTTTTTCAAGTGCTTCACCAGATCTGGGGTGTCCCGAATCCCAAGGTGCTCTTTTACTACGTGGTACCCGTTGGGGCGTTCCACATTGATAACCGAGGCCATATGCTCGACGTTGAAATCCTGACCAACATGGAGTGTTTCATTGCCGAGGATTTTTTCGTCAGACCGATTTTCTTCTCGGTTGTAAGTCCTGTACACGGTGCCCGATGTCAGGTTTACAAAATCTCCGCCCAAGTACGCCTTGATCAACTCCGGGGGATAATCTTCCTCAAGGGTACTGATGTAGTCTGCGGGCAGGTGCACCTGATTTTCGTAAGTGCTGGCCTGCACCATGGAGTAATTCGGCTTCGGGTCCCTCTTGAAAGCCGTATAAACCCACCGAAAACCTTCCGGAGTAGTAGTGACCCCGATGCCATTGGTGACCCCCGGCAAAACCAAGCGCATACGGGCGATGATCTTGCGCCACGCGGTCTGAGCCTTGTCGGTGGGCAGAATATCGATTTCGTCCACCAGCGCCCGAGCGATCTTGAAACCCACGATGGAAGCCGGGTCGTCCATCGACCTACACAGGACAGTGCCATAATAAACCTTGCCCCTGTAAAGATAGGCCTCTTTGTCAGCCCTCCGGACCTTTACATCGAAGCCCATGAGTTCCCCAGCTTCGACCAGGGTCGGCCAGAAGGTGTCCCGAATGTCCCGGTACGTGGGCGCAAAATAGCCCTGGACTGTTCCGGGATGTTCGCCAGCAAACTGTAAGAGGTCGAGGCAACCCACGAACGTCTTGCCACTTCCGAAACCCCCCACGTAGGCCCTGAATTTTGTGTTCAACTGGTTCAGGAAAATGCCTTGCGGGGCGCTTAGGTTGATTTCAATGCTACTCCTTTTCAGAGCGGGTGACGCGAACATCAGAAACCGGTTCAGCAGTATTGAAAATCACGTTCACGGGGGCGGGGGCTTTCGGATCCTCATCCCCGACCACGCCATACCCACGATTCTTGCCCTTGGTGGTCAAGAAAAATTTACAGGCCGCGCCGTCGCCCGTGAGAGCCAGGTTTTTGTACGCCGTCTCCGCCTCGTCGAGAAACTCCTGGTACAGATCGTCCCAGAACGCCGAAAGACGGGCGTCCCGGGTCACAACTCCCTCACAGTGACGGCGAGAACGGCCCAGAAGTTTCGCGGCACGGGACATGTTTCCATCGGACGACGCCAAAGCGGTCACCAGATCCACTTCAAGAATCGGCTCGTCGGGGTTCATGCGCGTGTAGCACGACGCGAAATCATAACCGTGGACGGAATCGAAATCCAACAGATGTGGGTATTCTTCATAAACGTCCATGTCGTCACCAGACAATGCGCAGCACCCGATTGGACTTCATTGGCCCAACCTAGCTGCGACTTCGCGGCAGTACCCGAAGGCCCCCACAGTCAAATCGCGCGGACGTCCCGTTCGTTAACGGTCATCCGAATCCCAGCGCCCTCAAACTCGATCTTGAGGATGTCTTTGGACGCGTCATAGACCACAGCGAGGCGGTTGCCCCACGTGAAGTCGTCGTCAAGCATCACCTTCGTCCCCACGGGAAACCCCTTGGGGGTGGAATCGGGGCGCTCGGGTTGCAACAGTTCTTTCTCCATGGACCTCAGGGACTCGAAAGCCCTGGGCGACAACTTCGCGAAAGACCTGTCGCCGAGTTTCAGAAACCCGAGATCCGCCCTGTTCGGTGGGCGGATCACAGACCGGGGGTCCAGGGTGTTCACAAAAACGTAGCCCGGGATTGCGGGCGAGTACCGCTGAACCATTTTCCGCTGTCTGCGTACAAAATGTCTGTAGACGCGCCTTGGCACATACGCAGGGACCCCTAGGGAATTAGCGCAGGCAGCTTCGAATCCCGTCTTTGTGCGTAGTATGTGCCAGTTTGCGTCCATACTTGCATAGTAGCACACGCGGGGCGCGCTGGCAAGTACTCCCAGGGGAAAGTGGACACCTGCGTCATCCTGTCACATATGCTGTCGCACCGCGACATGGTATAATGAGGGTGCACACAGAGGAGTGAACCAATGATCACATCAACGAGTATCCACTACGTCGACAAAGTGTCGTTCAGGAGGCACACCCCGAGCAACTCGAACTGCATCCAGTTCGTCATCGAAACGCGTCACCCGTATAATGTCGAGACGGAGAGTAAATCGGGGGAGATGGAAATGGTCCTGTTTGGGCTTTCCGACGACGACGCCAAGGCCCTCGCGAACGCCCTTCAAATCGTGTCGCCCAAGGTCGGGACGATTATCGACCGCGCCGAGGAACTCGCCGAGCGCGTTGCCCAGGTTATCAGCGACACCCACGATATCGACGTGACGGACGACAACTACGGTGTCGCCGTGGCATGCGACATTCTCGGGATCGACCCGGACCGCGTCTATTCGGCCCGTCGCGCAGCGAAGGAAGCCGAGGGATGACCCGAGACCCCATTTGGGACGCCATGAAGGCGCTCAGCAAAGAGAAGTTTGATTCGGACCGGGAGGCCTTTTTGCAAGAGGCCCTCGAAAAAGACGACGGGGGCTGGACCAAGCATAGTCCCCACCATTGGACCCGGGACCTGTGCGGACATCGCCTTCAATACTGGCCCAGCCGGAATAAATTTCACTACCGTGGAAAGACGCGCCGTGGCGACGTCTACAAATTCATGGGGAGTACGGAATGTACGTAATGGTCATCAGGCACGTAGACGAAGAAGGGCGAGAATACCCCAACGTCTATCCGGGTGTGTTCCATACCCAAAAAGACGCAGATGACTTCGTCGTGGAGGTAGTCTGGGACCTGACGAAAAAGGAACACACCGAAGCCAAGGCGAAAGGAACCGGGTGGGAAGTACACACCGAGGGCCGGTTGACCCACAAATTCGACATATGCAAACTCGGGAGATGATAATGGACCTTACAGAACTGAGACAACTCGCCAAAGAAGAAGCCGAAAGCATGGCCGAAAGTGGGTTTCAGCCTACTCAATGCGTTGCGATCCAGATGCCGGTAGGCTTCGTGGCGACTGTGCCCGGGTATGACAACTTCGGGTGCCCCATCTACTACGACTGGTTTGTCGCTGCCATGGTGGCCCACGCCATCCGAGCAATGGGACATGAACTCGCGGTCAAAAACCCGAATGCGAGCAAAATGGTCTAAGCGACCCCGGAAAAAAGAAAAATATATTATAGTGAAAGCAGGCCCATGGGTGCCCGGGCTGCGAAGTCTCCCTCCCCGGGCTTGCTGCGGCGCGGCGGGGTGTATATGCATTGGGTGCATGGCTATATTGCACTCCGCGCCTGCGTCATTCTGTCGCATATACGACAGCGCCCGTTCGTGTTAGAATGGGGGCAGAGGGCAGGAACAGACCAGCCCCGCAACCAAGGAGACCAACGATGACGACCCTTCTTACCGACACTCGCCACCTCGTCGTGGACCAAAACGATGGCATCGAAATGCACCACGCCCGCGCAAAGAAAGCGGTCGCGCTTAGCCGCGCCTTCGAAGCCGACTGGTACGCCCTTTCCCTTCGCGTCAGCCTCGCCGACGACAACAGCGCCGCGTTCTCCGTGGTACACGTCGACGAAGAGGAGAACGAAACGATCGTGACCGAGCCTTCGGCCACAGTGCCCGATCTGGCCGACGTCCTTGACGCCGCGCAGGAGGCCGGACTGGACGCAGACGAAGGCCGTGAAGAGCAGCGCGACTCCGGGTCCGTTGTTCCGGAGCAGTACCGCAAGCGCTACTACGTCGAGAGCACCACTGGCCGTTCCTGCGGCGACTGGCTCGCGGAAACACTGGCCGTGTGGACGCTGGACGGCAACAGCAAGCTGATGGTCGAGGCCTTCGAGCAGATCCTGCGCGAAAACAGCGTCGATCTGGACCATGCCTCTTGGGCGCACAGCCGCAGCCCCGGCTGGCAGGGCCGGTTCCGGATGTCCGGACGGATCGCGCTTGAAAAGCTGGTTGCCAAGCATGGCGTCCTGTACGACGACCAAGGCACCAAGCACGAGGTCCCGGAAGAGGCGCTCTCGATCCTCCGCACCAAGCACGCCAAGTGGCTCGCCAAGGAGGAGAAGCTGGAGGCCCTGCACAAGGCCGACTGAGAGAGTTCCGGTGAGGCCCCTACAGGGGCTGATCCCGAGCACTCTCGCTCGCAACAGAGACCAAGGAGACAGACGATGACCAGCCCAAGCACCCGCGCTGGATGGGTCGTTTTGGTGGATCGCGGCGAAGACCACTACCAGCCCTTTGTCACGGCGTGGTGCGCCGATGGGGAAAACAGCTGGTATGAGGGGCACTACTTCGAGAGCAAGCAAGCGGCCCTGAGGGACTTCCACCAGCGCTGCGAACGCGGCTTCTAGGCCCGCGCTTGATCGAAACAGGCCCGCGCTTGATTCGCGGGCCACAACACCAAGGAGACAGACGATGAAAACCACGATTTCCATGTTCAACACCGGGCGCAGCTACACCCATTTCGGGCAGCGCGTCTTCTACGCCTGCGCAATCGAGGCTTCGACCGGAAGACGGGTCTGGCACTTCTACGACTTTGACCGGATGGTCGAGGGCTTCTTCTACACCAGCGGCAACCTGGGGTCCTGGAAAATGCCCCCCGAGACCGAGCGGCGTATCGTGCTTTCCCGCTACGACAACGGCAGCTACGAACTCTCGTACCACGGTCTCGCCAAGCCCCTGCAGGCCATGGGCCAGATCCTGCAACAGCGCCTGCGCGACCATGTGCGAGACTACCGCGTCGAAGCCACCAAATAAGCCCGAAAACCAGCATCGAAACGAGGAGGGGCCGCAAGGCCCCTTTTCCGTATGCGTCATTTGGGAAATTCGAGCTTTCGCAAGGCGCGACGACAGGCGAGGATCGCGCTGAGGGTCGAGGGACACGAGGCCGAAAGCCCACGCCGCCCCGGAGGCACAGTGACCCTGACAGAGGTGACTTCGCTGCATTGCAGCAAAGCGCTATTGCGCCGCAGCAAGGCCGAAAGCTGGCGGGGGTTGTCGCGCTTGATCAACTGTCGCGCTTGATCAACTGTCGCGCTTG
>CEPX01026520.1_pt1 | contig 24493 bp, 18 predicted proteins | sample 361361 | NCBI WGS metagenome assembly CEPX01 (sample SAMEA2619974, study PRJEB7988) | marine metagenome | biome: marine biome (ENVO:00000447); feature: mesopelagic zone (ENVO:00000213) & marine oxygen minimum zone (ENVO:01000065); material: "saline water (ENVO:00002010), including plankton...
CGGGCGCGCGCTGGCGCTGGCGGCGGTGGCGCTGCTGGCGGCCGTCGCGCTGAGTTTCTACGCGGGCGCGGGCTTTGACGGCGGCGCGCGCAGCGGCTACCTCATACTGGTCACCGCCGCCAACGCGGTGATGCTCTACGGCCTCTGGCAGGCGTGGCAGGGCGACGCTCGCGCCGGACAGAAACTGCTGAAACAGGGAATGTGGGTTGCGATGGGTGCGTTCATCGTCGGGGCGGGGCTATAGTTTTATAATTGCACAATTATACAACTATATGACCCGGCAGGCCCAATTCTTCAAAGCACTGGGCGACGTGCGCCGGCTACGCATCGCCGGCGCGCTGCTCGAGGGCGAACTCGACGCAGGACAGCTGGCGGCCGTTGCGGGGCGCGATGCCTCGACGGTGTCGCGCCACCTGCGGGTGCTGGTCGAGGCCGGGATTCTCCGACGGCGGCGCGACGGCCGGCGCATCATTTACGCCATCGCCGATGCAGAGATGGCGGGGCGGCTACGGCGCGTCGGAGTCGCGCCGCCCGACGAGGCGTCGCCATTGGGCGACAGCATCCGCGACTTCCTCGCAAGCGGCTGAACGCGCGGCGCCACCGTTATAGCCGGCGCGGACTGCCGCCACGCAATGCACGGCGACCCGCAAGGCCTGGCCGGTGATGGCGAGCGACGCACGCAGGTCGTCGTCGCGATTACGCTGGTGATGATGGTGGTCGAAATCGCCACCGGCTGGCTCACCTCATCGGTGGCGCTGCTCGCCGACGGCTGGCACATGGGCACCCACGCCGCGGCGCTGGGGATTACGCTCTACGCCTACCACTTCACCCGCACGCATCCCGACATCGAGGAGGGCAGCCCGCAGGCGAGCCGCGCCAGCGCGCTGGGGGGCTTCGCGAGCGCGATTGTGCTCGGCATCGTCGCGCTCTACATCGGCTACGAGGCGTTCCGCCACTTCGTCGAACGGCCCGAAATCAGCTACGGGCAGGCGCTGCCGGTCGCGGTCATCGGGCTTTTCGTCAACGGCTGGTGCGCCTGGATTCTGGGGCAGGGCCACGAAGGCGGCGGCCATTCGCACGGTCACTCGCACGACCATTCGCACGACCACACGCCGCGCGACTTCGGCTCGTGGAACCGGCTGGCACAGTCCTACGCCGAGGACTTCGACTTCATCCTGTCACGCCTCGAACGCCTTTTTGCCAGCTCGAAAGACATCGCCGACCTGAACCTGCGCGGCGCCTACCTGCACGTGCTGGCCGACGCGCTCATCTCGGTCTTCGTCATCCTGGCGCTGCTGCTGGGGTGGGCGCTCGGCAGCGGCTTCGCCTACCTTGATCCGCTGGTCGGTATCGTTGGCGGCGTCGTCATCGCGCGCTGGGCGCTGGGGCTGGTCAGCGACTCGAGCCGGGAACTGCTGGGGCTGGAGCAAGCTTAATCTGTCTCCCCGACGGCGGCCTTCCATACGCTGTTCCGAGTGCGACTGCGATATCGAGGCGGGCGTCCGCGTCAAATGGTGCGGCGGCGATTGTTGTTGCTCGCACCTGCCGAAGAGTTAAGCTTCCATCTCCGCCGCGTAGCGACCGTAGCGCGCGGCTCCGTTGAGCCGCGCGCGCTGCACGAACGCCGCCTGCGCCGCAGCGCAATTGGCCGTCGCGCCGCCCCACGCCTGCAGCGCCGACTGCTGCAGCGCGCGGCCGTAGGAGAACGAGAGCTCCCAGGGTCCGCCGCCCATGGCGTTCATCGCGTTCAGGTGCGCCGTCGCCTCGACCTCCGACTGGCCGCCGGAGAGGAACATGATGCCCGGTACCTCGACCGGCACGGTCGCCTTCAGGCAGCGCAGCGTTTCGCTGGCGACCTCGTCGACCCCGGCGCGGTTCGCGGCGTCGCTGGCGGAGATGACCATGTTGGGCTTCAGCAGGATGCCCGGCAAGTGCACGCCGCGGTCCGCGAGCGCCGTGAAAACCTTGTCGAGCGTGCACTCGCTGATTTCGTAGCAGCGGCCGATGGTGTGGCTGCCGTCCATCAGCACCTCCGGCTCAACAATCGGCACCAGCCCGGCGTCCTGCGAGATGCGCGCGTAGTCAGCCAGCGCGTCGGCGTTGGCCTGCACGCAGGAGCTGGTCGGCAGCCCTTCGCCGATGGTAATCACGGCGCGCCACTTGTCGAAACGGGCGCCCAGCGCATGATACTCAGCGCACCGCTCGGCGAGGCCGTCGAGCCCCGCCGTCAGCTTCTCGCCCGGCGCGCCCTCCATCGGGTGCGCACCGCCGTCAACCTTGATGCCGGGGATGACGCCCTGCGACTCGAGGATTTCGGCCATGCCACGGTCGTCGCTCGCCGCCTGGCGCAGCGTCTCGTCGAACAGGATGACGCCCGAGATGTACTGCTCCATCTCCGGCGCGGTGAAGAGTGTCTCGCGGAACTCGCGCCGCAATCCGGGCTCGTTGGGCAGCCCTAGCTGCGCCAGCCGCTTGCCCATCGTGGGAGTGGATTCGTCCGCCGCCAGAATGCCCTTGCCGGGCGCCGCCAGCGCGCGGGCGGTCGCTTCGAGTGCTGCCCTGTCCATGCCCCCCGAGGCTGGCGCAGCTTAAGAGGCTGGCGCGTGCTCGTGACGGATTATTTCGTCGCGGCCGTCGGCGACCGAGATGACGCGGCTGGTGGTGGTCGTCCCGCCTTCGCCCGCCACGGGGCCGGGCAGCCAGCCGTCGCAGACGCCGGTCGCGACGAATACCGCATCGTCCGAAGTGCAGAGCTCGTCGCGCTGCCAGAGCCGGTCGACGTCGTCGCCGAGCATCTCGACCGCGCGGGCGCGGAATTCCGGCTTGTGGAAATGGAGCCGCCCCTCGAAGAAACCGCCGAGCCCGCGCAGCGCAGTAGCGGTGATGACGCCTTCGGGCGCGGCGCCGATGCCGAGCAGCAGGTCGGCTTCGCCGGTCGCAGCGCGCAGTGCGCCGGCAATGTCGCCGTCGCCGATGAGTTGCAGCTGTGCGCCGGCTGCGCGGATTTCGGCCATGAGCTGGTCGTGGCGCGGCCGCTCTAGCACGATGACCCTCACTTCGGAGAGCGGCTTCCCCAGCACTTCGGCTGTTGCGCGCAGGTTGTCGATGACTGGCGCGTCAAGGCTAACGTGGCCGGCCAGCTCCGCCGGGCCGGCAATCTTGTTCATGTAGCAGTCCGGGGCATGCAGGAGCGCGCCGCGCGGTGCCGCCGCCAGCACGGCGAGCGCGTCGGGGTCGTCGCGCGCGCAGTTGTTAGTACACTCGAGCGGGTCAACCGCAATATCGACCGCTATCGCCGCGGGGTCGCCCTGCCGTGAACCGAGCGGCTCGCCAATCCAGAGCATCGGCGCCTCGTCGCGCTCGCCCTCACCAATGGCGACACGGCCGTCGAAGGCGATAGTGTCGAAGACCGCGCGCATTGCGGCTACCGCCGCGGCGTCAGCCCTTTTGTTATCCCCGCAGCCGCGCATGCTACCGGCGGCGATGGCGGCTGCCTCGGTCGCGCGCAGGAACTCAGGTGCCAAGCTTGTAACGGACCCCACGCGCCGCGATTGCGCGCGGTTTTATAATGATGGCTACGGAAGCCCCCTCCAGCATCGCTTCCACGGTGACAAATGGACGACTCTGTCGTCAGGAGCCCTTGTCAGCTCCTGAAAGTCAGAAATTGTTATATAGTCCCCTTGCTTGGCGAGCCGCTCCAGCGTGTCGGCGGTGCAGAGAAGGGCCTGTAGCTTAGCCAGGTAGAGCGTCCGGCTTTTAACCGGACGGCCAAGGGTTCGAATCCCTTCAGGCCCGCCGATAGCAGGAGTGCTAGGCAGGTGGGGAAGGGGTGAATTAATTTGGACAATAAACAACTGTGGCTTCACAAAATGGTACCGGGACATCGAAAACTCGAAGCTGGAGAGGCAAAGAGTGCGCTCGGTGAGCTGAATGTCAGGGCGGAGCAGCTGCCGCGCATCCTGCTCTCTGACCCCGCTGTCCAGGCCATAGATGAAGAAATCCAGACAGGCGACGTCATCGAAGTTTCGCGCAATAACGGACGCGCCGGGATTAACCTGGCGTACCGGCTGGTGGTGGCAGAATGAACATGCGGCCGCTAATCAAATCATTTTTCCGTGGCAAGAGCACTGCGGGACCGAGCGCGGCGATGGTGAATCACCAGCTCGGCTCATTCAATGACTTCCTGCCACACCTCGACAATAGCGCACCGTGGATGCAGCGAGTTGTCGACAACATCACCGTCGGCGCTGACGAGAGCATGCGCGGTTCCATCCGGCTCGAGCTGGGCGACCTGGACGTGGTTGTCAAGCTGGGTGACGTCCGCGTCGGGCGACCAATGATCTACGAGGCTAACGGCTCGCAGTCAGACTCCATCCCGATGATGTCGCGGCTGCGTAACCTCACCTACGCTGCACCCATCCTGCTGCGTTTCACGGTTATCGAAGAGGAAATCGAGATAGAGGATATTGAGGAAGAAATCGGGCTGATGCCGATTATGGTCAAGTCCTCGCTCTGCAACCTGCACCGCAATTCGGTTTACATTCAGGAAAAATACGAAATCGAGTCCACCCCCACGGACGCCGAATATCGCACCATCCTCCAGCAGGAGCAGGAGGATCCAGAGGATCCCGGCGGCTATTTCATCGTTAACGGCACCGAGCGCGTGCTCGTTTGCCTCGAGGACCTGGCGCCCAACCGGGTGATGGTCGAGCGCAATGCGCGCTACCAGCGGCAGACCGAACTCGCCAAGGTCTTCTCGCAGCGAGAGGGCTTCCGTGCCCTTACTGTAGTTGAGAAGAAGAAGGACGGCATCCTGCAGGTTTCGATTCCGGTCGCCTCGGGACAGGTCCCCCTGGTGGTGCTGATGATGGCGCTCGGGATGGAGTCCGCTGACGAAATCATGTCAGCCATCAACGCCGATGACACCACCCAGAATCAGGTACTGGCCAACATCGAGGAGATTCACCAGAGCGAATCGGTCTTCACGACTGAAGAGGCGCTACAGTATCTGGAGCGCCGTTTTGCCGCCGGCCAGTCGAAGGAGTACCGGCGCAAGCGCATCAACTACATCATCGACAATACCCTGTTGCCGCATCTCTCGACCAGTCAGGAAGTGCGCGGCAAGAAGGCGCTTTTCCTCGGCCGGATGGCGCGAGAGGTGCTCGAGCTGGCGACCGGCAGTCGCAAGCCGGACGACAAGGACCATTACGCCAACAAGCGGCTCAAGCTGGCAGGCAACCTGATGGAGGAGCTGTTCCGCACGGGTCTGCAGGCACTGCTCAACGATATGAAATACCAGATGGAGCGCAATTACGCTAAACGTAAGGATAACCGGGTTCACAACGCCGTACGGCGTGACGTGCTCACCAACAAGATTATGCACGCCATGGCGACCGGAAACTGGACAGGCGGCCGCGCCGGCGTGTCGCAGCTGCTCGACCGCACCTGCAATATGGCGACCCTGTCGCACCTGCGCCGCGTGATTTCACCGCTGACCCGCAGCCAGCCGCACTTCGAGGCGCGCGACCTGCACTCGACCCAGTTCGGGCGGCTCTGTCCCAACGAGACGCCGGAAGGACAGAACTGCGGACTGGTCAAGAACCTGGCCCTGATGGTTGACGTTTCCGAAAACCTGCCCGATGGTGAGATTCTCGGCACACTGCGCGACCTGGACGTTCAGCCTCTCGAAAAATTTAAGGAGAGCTGGGGCAAGGTCTACTTCAACGGTGACCTAGCTGGCTGCCATGCAGCTCCAAAGGACCTCGTCCTCAAGATTCGGCAGCTGCGGCGCGAGGCGCACATCCGCCATACGGTGAACGTGCGCTACGATGATTCTCTCGACGATGTGATTATAAACAGCGACCCGGGACGCATCCGCCGTCCGCTGCTGGTGGTAGACCGTAACAACAAACTACGCGTAACCGACAAGGATATTGAGAATGCCGGCACGGAGAAGGTGGTCTGGAACGACCTGCTGGAGCGCGGGCTCATCGAGTATATCGATGCCGAAGAGGAGGAAAACTGCCTGATTGCGCTTAACGCCGATGACCTGAAGCGTAACCGCAAGACCCACGCCTACACTCACATGGAGGTGGATCCGATGGTTATCCTCGGCGTCGCGACCTCGAACGTCCCGTTCCCCGAGCACAACTCGTCGCCGCGCTGTACGATGGGCGCCGGCATGTCGAAGCAGTCGCTCGGGATGGGGCAGTCCAACTACCGGCTGCGTCCCGACACGCGCGGCCACCTGATGCACTACCCGCAGCAGCCGATGGTCCAGACCGAGGCGATGCGCTACAATACCCTGCGAGTCCGACCCGCAGGGCAGAACATGGTCGTGGCGGTGATGAGCTACCACGGCTACAACATGGAGGACGCGCTGATTTTCAACCGCGGCTCAATTGACCGTGGCCTCGGTCGCTCCAGTTTCATGCGCTCCTACATCTCCGAAGAGCGACGCTACCCCGGCGGTCAGGAGGACCGCTTCGTGATTCCCGGCCCCGACGTACGTGGTGCGCGCTCCGAAGAGGCGTACTTCAACCTCGAGGAGGACGGGCTGATTTACCCCGAAGTCGACCTGCGCGGGCGCGAGGTGCTGATTGGCAAGACCAGCCCGCCCCGTTTCCTCGCCGAGCCGACTGATTTCCTGACTCCGCAGAAAGTGCGCGAATCGTCACTGACGGTACGCCATGGCGAGAAGGGGACTGTCGATTCAGTGATGCTCTCCGAGACTGAGAGCGGTTCGCGCATCGCACGTATCCGCGTGCGCGACCAGCGCGTCCCGGAGCTGGGCGACAAATTCGCCAGCCGGCACGGGCAGAAGGGAGTCATCGGCCATATGGTGCCGCCGGAGGGGATGCCCTTCACCGCCACCGGTATCGTCCCGGACCTTATTATCAACCCGCACGCGATTCCGAGCCGCATGACTGTCGCCCACGTGTTGGAGATGGTAGGTGGCAAGCTGGGCGCCATGCGGGGCAGCCTCATCGATGGTAGCGCCTTTTCAGGTGAGAAGGAGGATGACCTGCGCGGCGAACTGGCTGGTCTCGGCTTCAAGCACACTGGCCGTGAATCGCTCTACGACGGACAAACCGGCCGCCGCATCGACGCCGACATCTTCATCGGCGTCATCTACTACCAGAAGTTGCACCACATGGTCAGCGGCAAACTGCACGCCCGCTCACGAGGGCCGGTGCAACTGCTGACGCGGCAGCCGACCGAGGGGCGCGCCCGCATGGGCGGTCTGCGGTTCGGTGAGATGGAGCGCGACTGCCTTATCGGTCACGGAGCGGCGATGGTCATCAAGGACCGGCTGCTCGACGAGAGTGACAAAACGTTGCAGTATGTCGACAGCCGTTCAGGGCACATTTCCTACATGGACCGGCGCGGCGTGTTGACCTCACCCATGGGCGACAACACCGCCATCTATCCCGTGACGATGTCATATGCGTTCAAGCTACTGCTTGAGGAGCTGAAGTCTCTGGGTATCGCGGCGCGATTGCGGCTGGAGGACCTCTCATGATTCGCCACATGATTCCCAAGCGCATCTGCAGCATCGATTTCGCGCTCATCGGGCCGATGGAAATTCGCAATCTCTCGACCAGCAAGGTCATCACTGCCGACACCTACGATGATGACGGCTTCCCGATTCCGATGGGGCTGATGGACATGCATCTCGGTGTTATCGAGCCGGGACTGCGCTGCAAGACCTGCAACCGCAAGCTGGACGAGTGCCCCGGCCACTTCGGCCATATCGACTTCGCGATGCCGGTCATCCACTCCGGCTACTCCAAGGTCATCAAGGACGTGCTCTCGTCAACCTGTTCCGATTGCAGTCGGCTACTGCTGCCGCAGGAGCGCATCGACCACTACACCTCGCTGCTCGAGAAAATCCACGAGTCAGAGGCGGGAACCACGGTCACGATGCAGGAACACATCCGCCGCGCCATTCGCGAGGCGGTCAAGGCGAAAACGTGCCCGCACTGCACCGAGGCGCAAATCAAGCTCACACTCGACAAGCCGACCACCTTCCGCGAAGAAGGGCGCAAGCTGACTCCCAAGGAAGTGCGCAGCCGGCTCGAGAAAATCCCCGCAGGCGACCTGCGGACGCTCGGCTTCAACCCTGAAACCACGCGCCCCGAATACATGGTGCTCACCGTCCTGCCGGTCCCGCCGGTCTCGGTACGCCCCTCGATTACCCTCGAGAGCGGCGAGCGCTCGGAAGACGACCTGACTCACAAACTGGTCGACGTGCTGCGTATCAACCAGCGGCTGCGTGAGAACCGCGACGCCGGTGCGCCGCAGCTCATCGTCGAGGACCTGTGGGAGCTGCTGCAGTACCACGTCACGACCTATTTCGATAACCAGACTGCCGGCATCCCCACCGCGCGCCACCGCAGTGGGCGGCCGCTGAAGACCATCATCCAGCGGCTGAAGGGAAAGGAGGGGCGCTTCCGCTCCAACCTGAGTGGAAAACGCGTCAACTTCTCGGCGCGCACCGTGATTACTCCGGACCCCTATCTGAGCATCAACCAGGTCGGCGTCCCCGAAATGGCGGCGCGCGAGCTGACCGTCCCGGTCCGCACCAACATCCACAACCTGCAATTCATGAAGTGGCTGATGAAGGAGAACTTCGACCCCAGCGACCCCGAGCGCTACATCCCTGGCATCAATTACATGATTCGCCCCGACGGGCGACGCGTCAAACTCACCGACGAAAACTGGGAGTTCAATCTGGAGCGCCTCGAACCGGGCTTCATCGTCGAGCGCCACCTGATGGATGGCGACATTGTGCTGTTCAACCGGCAGCCGTCGCTGCACCGCATGTCGATGATGGCGCACGAAGTGCGTATCATGAAGGGCAAGACCTTCCGCATCAATCTCTGCGTCTGCCCACCATACAATGCCGACTTCGACGGCGACGAGATGAACCTGCACGTCGTCCAGTCCGAAGAGGCGCGCGCCGAGGCGCGCATCCTGATGCGGGTGCAGGAGCACATCCGCTCACCCCGTTTCGGCGGTGCCGTGATTGGCGCTATCCACGACCACATCACCGGCATGTTCCTGCTGACCCATGGCGACGCGAGCTACGACCGCGACCAGACCGTGCGCATCCTGTCGCGCATCGACTACCACGGCGCACTGCCGAAGCCAGCCTACCCCAAGGCGACCGGCGGCCCCAAGTGGTCGGGACGGCAGATTTTCTCGGCTCTACTACCGGATGACATGAACCTGGAGTTCAACGCCTCAGTCTATTTCCCCGAGCGCAGCGTGGAGGAGAACGACGACCTCGACACGATTGTCGAAATCCGTAACGGCGAGATGCTGCGCGGACCGGTCGATGGTCGCTCCATCTCCGCCTTCAAGGGCATTATCCTCGAGGAGATTTCGCGCCTTAAGGGGCCGAGCGCGGCACGCGAGTTCATTGACCTCGTCACCCGCCTCGCCGTCGGGGCCTTGATGGAGACTGGTTGCACGACCGGGATTGACGACGAAGATATCCCGCCGGAAGCCATCCTGCAGATTGAGGACGCCATGCAGGGCGCCATGAAGGGCGTCAACAAACTGGTCACCTCCTACAACAAGGGCAACCTCGAGAGCATGCCGGGACGCAGCCTCGAGGAGACGCTCGAAGTCGAGGTTATGAAGAAACTGGGACAGGCGCGCGACAAGGCAGGCGACATCGCCGGCTGGCACCTCGGTATGGACAATTTCGCCGTCATCATGGCGCGCTCCGGCGCGCGCGGCAGCATGCTCAACCTGTCACAGATGGCGGGCAGCATCGGCCAGCAGGCGGTTCGAGGCGAGCGGATTTCGCGCGGCTACGAGAAGCGCACTCTTTCGCACTTCAACCAGGGTGACCTGGGTGCTGCGGCGAAGGGATTCGTCCGCTCCAGCTACAAGCATGGACTGAGTCCGACCGAGTATTTCTTCCACTCCATGGGTGGCCGCGAGGGGCTGGTCGATACGGCCGTGCGCACCTCGCGTAGCGGCTACATGCAGCGGCGGCTGGTCAACGCGCTGGAGGATTTGCGCGTCAAGTATGATGGTACTGTCCGCAACACGGCTAACACCGTCATCCAGTTCAGCTACGGTGAGGACGCTGTCGACCCGACCCGCTCCAAGTTCGGGGAAGGAATTGACGCCAACGACATCGTCGAGGCAGTCGCCGGGGGAGGCAAGTAATGGCGCGTAGCGACACTATCCGCGCACTCGAGCGGCGTGGCATGGCGCGGGGACTGGCGGCCAAGGCGGCCGACGCGGGCGAGCAGCTCGGGACGCTCAAGAAAGCGAGCCTCGCACAACTGCGCAAGCTCTTCAGCTTCCGCGAAATACTGGAAGTCATCGAGGCGGTCGGCAACCACAAGGTCGACCGCGAAGAGGTCGTTGCAGGCGCACTCGAAGAGGAGAAATCGGGCGATGGCCCCTTCTCGGCCGATGCTGCGCTGCGAAGGGTCGAAAAGAAACTGGGTGTAATCTGGTCACTGCCTGACGGTTACACGATTGAGGCTATCAACAGGCATGTCGCCTCGAAGGGCGAGGTACTGCTGGGAGTCGCATTCCCGATTAATGCCCGGCAGTTCCGCTACCCCTTCAGCGGCTACGTCTACCTCAAGGAACACCACGGCATTCGCTACCTGTCGATAATCTCGGAAGTGCTCTCGTTCGACCGCCCCGGGACTCCCGAGGAAGAAGAACTGCTGCTGCCGGCACACGCCGAGGAGCCCTATGTTACCTTCCTGCGCATCGAGCGGCTGGTGCCGCTACCGCGCACGCTGCGGCTGGAGGAGTTTCACAAGATGGACGGCACGCCCGTCCGTTCGGCACGCAACTACACGCAGGTCGAGGATTCGTTCGACCTTTCACGCGACCGACTGCGCTTCGAGCAGGAGCGCATCGGCGCACAGAAAGTCTACACCGAGCTTGGTTTCTCCGAGAAGACGGCACAGGGGCTCTTCACTGGGGGACTTTATCATCCCACGCAAGCAGCGGCGGCTACCAACGAGGAGCTGAAGGACGCCGACGTCCCGATGTCGCGGCTGGAGGAGTTCCGCAAGGCGGTCGAGGAGGCTGCCGCGAAGGCACTGGCCGAGCCGGCCAAGGCACCAACCAAGGGAATCGAGGTCGCCGACCTTGAGGAAGAAGAAGAGACCGGGCGCAAGCTCAACCCGTTCCGCATCCGCGCACTCAAGCTGGCGAAGGGGCTCCCGAGCCACTATGTCGAGGAAATCGCGTGCAGCGCCGAGAAGGGGCGGCTACAAGCCAAGGGCGTCAAGGCACTGGTCGCCACCTTCAGCGAACAGGTCGCCGCGGAGGAGAAGCTACAGCAGGCGCTCGCGAAAGCGAAGGCAACGCTGCCTCAGGGCATCGTGCGACAACTGGCTGAGAATGCGGCTGGTCGCAAGCTGAGCGCGAAGCAGTTTGGCGAAATTGTGAAGTTGGCGCTGGCGCAGTATGGCCTCGCGCAAGTCGACGCTACTGAGGCGGTCGGTATCCTCGCAGCGCAATCAATTGGTGAGCCGGGGACGCAGATGACCATGCGGACATTCCACTACGCCGGTGTTGCCGAAATGAACGTTACACTGGGACTGCCGCGGCTAATCGAGATTGTTGATGCCCGCCGCGAACCCAAGACCCCAATCATGGAGGTCTACCTCGAGCCGCAGTTCGCCGCCGACCGCAAGGTGGCGCTGGACGTAGCGGCACGGATTGAGGCGCGGTCGGTCAACAGCCTGGCGCGTATCCGCACCGACATGACCAACCTGCGGCTGATTATCGAGCCGGACCCGAAAGAGATGAAGGCGTGCATGCTGACAGATGAATTGCTGGCGGCGCGCATCAAGAAACAGGGGAGGCTGCGCTGCCTGATGACTATCGAGAACGGTGAAATTGTCCTGACCGAAAAGGAGCCGTCATTCAAGAAACTCTACATCCTGGAGGACAAGGTGCGCCGGCTCAAGGTAGCTGGTATCGCCTCGATTTCCCGCGCTATCGTGCGCAAGGATAAGGACGAATACGTCATCTTCACCGAAGGTTCCGACCTGAAGGCAGTCCTGGCGATGCCGGAAATCGACCCGACCCGCACCAGCAGTAATTCGGTCCACGAAATTGCCGAAGTGCTCGGAATCGAGGCGGCGCGCAACTCCATAATTCATGAGCTGAACCAGACGCTGAACGAACAGGGGCTCTCGGTAGACTTGCGCCACAACCTGCTGGTCGCTGACGTGATGACCAACACCGGCCGCGTCAAGGCAATTGGCCGGCACGGGATTTCTGGTGCGAAGACCTCGGTCCTCGCCCGGGCCGCCTTCGAGATTACCTCTACCCACCTGCTACTCGCCGGCCTCTCCGGAGAGTCGGACGTCCTGACTGGCGTCGCCGAGAACATCATCGTCGGCCAGCCGGTCCATCTCGGCACCGGCGCGGTGAGCGTTATCTACAAACCCGGGAAGGAAGCCTGATGGACCTCAACAAGGCGCTGCGCAAAGCTATCGCCACCGGCGAAGTTAACCTTGGCGCCAACCAGTGCTGCGAGGCAGTCACCAGCGACGGGGCGCGGCTGGTGATACTGGCGAACAACTGCCCGGCCGGGGTGCGTGAGGCCGTCCTCGAGGCTGAAACGGACGTTTACCAGTTTGATGGAACCAACTCTGACCTCGGTGCCGCGTGCGGAAAGCCTTTCCCGGTCTCGGCAGTGACCGTTCTGGAAGGCGGCAGTTCCGAAATCCTGAGACTCAAACCCAACCTCTGAGGGTTACGTTTAAGCCGGGCCTCAGGCTGCCCTGACGGGCATGGATTTTCCCCTCGACCTCAGCGGCTTTTCGCGGCTGAAATTACCACTTGAACCCGAGATTGACGAAGCCGGACTGGCGCAGCTGGAGAGCGATATTGCGCTGCTGCGTGACGCCATTATCGCGCTGACCGCAATCGCCCGCGCGCGAGGCCTTGGCGGTCACACCGGCGGGCCGTACGACATTGCTCCGGAGGTGGTGATAGTCGACGCACTGCGCGACGGCGGAGCCGCGATTCACCCCGAGTTTTTCGACGAAGCGGGACACCGTGCCGCACTGCAGTATGCACGCGGCGCGCTGCGGGGTGACTTGCAGCCAGAGCAGCTGCTGCACTACCGCGAATACGACTCGGGGCTGGCCGGCCACCCCGAGAAGGAATTGCTTGACTGCATCGACTTCTCGAGCGGACGGCTCGGCCACGCGGCGGGGCACGTCAACGGCGTCGCGCTCGCCCATCCCGGGCAGGGGATAGTGATGTTCGGCTCCGACGGCTCGCAGATGGAGGGCAACAACGCGGAGGCGGCGCGGCTGGCGGTCGCCAACAACCTCAACGTCAAGTGGATTATCGACGACAACAACGTCACGATTGCCGGCTACCCCGACCGCTACCTGCCGGGGTTCGACCTTGGGCGCACTCTCGGGGGGCAGGGCTTCGCCGTCTTCCCGGCCGACGGTGAGGACACCCGCGCACTGCTGGCCGCGATTGTCGCCGCGCTGCTCCACGACGGCCCGGCCGCCGTTCTTTGCCGCCGGGCCATGGGGCCGGGCGTCCCGCAACTCGAAGGGACGCCACAACTGCACGACGTCATCACGCTCGCTGCGGCGCGCGAGTACTTCACTGCGCGCGACCACGGCGCAGCGCTAGCGCTACTGACTGAAATCGAAGGCGAAGCGGCTGCGCCTCCGGCAGAGCTGCTTGGCGGTGGCGCGCCGGAAGCGTGCCGCAAGCAGTTCGGCGCTTCGCTCGCCGCGGTGCTGGCAGGGCTCTCGCCCGACGAGCGGCAGCGCGTCCGCGCCTTCGACTCGGACCTGGAGGGGTCGGTTGGCCTGACGGCTATTCGCGAGCAGTTCCCCGAGTGCTTCACCAGCGGCGGGGTACAGGAGCGCGGCAACCTGCTCGCCGCCGCCGGCTTTGGCTCGCAGCCCGGCTGTCAGGGGGTCTTCGCTACCTTCTCCGCCTTCCTCGAAATGGTCATTTCCGAAATCACGATGTCGCGGCTCAACGAGTGCGACCTGCTCTGCCATTTCTCGCACGCCGGGGTTGACGCGATGTCCGATAATACGTGCCATTTCGGGCTCAACAATTTCTTCGCCGACAACTACGTCGAGGCCGGCGCGCCGACTGCGCTTTATTTTCCGGCCGACGTCCACCAGATGGACGCCGTCGTGCGGCGCGTCTTCCCCGAGCGGGGGCTGCGGTTCATCTTCTCCAACCGCTCGAAGCAGCCGGAAATCCTCGGCTCGGAAGGCGAGCCGATGCACGGCGATGGCTACGAATTCGAGCCGGGCCGCGACGAAATCGTGCGCGAGGGCGACGCGGGCTGGATTGTGAGCTACGGTGACATGCTGCACCGCTGCCTGCACGTCGTCGAAACGCTGCGCGCCCAGGGCGTGGCGGTGGGGCTGGTGAACAAGCCCACGCTCAACGTCGTTGACGAAGACATGCTCGCCAGACTGGGCAAGGCTCCTTTTATACTGGTCGTCGAGAGCCTGAACCGGCGCACCGGCCTCGGTATCCGCTACGGCAGCTGGCTGCTCGAGCGCGGATTCGCGCCGCGCTACGGCCACATGGGCACCACCCGGCCAGGTAACTGCGGGCAGGCGGAGCAGATTGCGCACCAGCGGCTCGCGCCGGCCGATGTGGAGGCGCGCGTCAGGGAACTGCTGGCGGCCTGAACCCTGCTGCCATGGAATTGATGCGACTCGAAAGCGCCGCTGCCAAAATCCTCGCTGTCGCGACCGACCGCGGAGCTGCGCTGCGCGAAATCGCGCAGCTGCTCGATTCACGCGTGGAGCACTACGACTGGATCGGCTTCTACCTCGTCGACGGGCGAGAGCTGGTGCTGGGGCCATACGTCGGCGCGCCGACGGAACACGTGCGCATCCCGTTCGGGCGCGGCGTCTGCGGGCAGGTGGCCGAGAGCGGCGAGACGCTGGTCGTACCCGATGTGGCGGCCGAAGCCAATTACCTGTCGTGCGGCAGCGCGGTGCGGTCGGAAGTTGTCATTCCAATTCACGCCGACGGCATGGTCGTCGCGCAGCTCGATATCGACTCGCACACGCGCGACCCCTTCTCCCGGGCCGAAGTGGAGTTCCTACAGCGGCTCTGCGTGCGGCTGGCGCGACTCTGGAGCGAAACTTAATTAGCCGCGACCGCAGCGCGGGAGCCGATGGTGCCCCGGGGCAGCGGCGGCTCAGCGACCGATTTCCCGTCAGGCCACGCGCGGCTGCCGACGGTGACCAGCGCCTGCTCGCCGAACTGCACCGCGCTGGCGAGCAGCGCGGCGCCGGCGACGGGGCGGTGCGCCCGCTCCGGGGGGTCGAGTGGGTTGTGGACCAGCAGCTCGGAACCGCGCAGCCCGGTCACCAGCGCCCAGTGTGGAATCTCGTCATCCTCTTCCGGGAAGAGCGCGGTCGAGACCAGCGCCAGCACCAGCCGTTCGGCGGTCAGCGCGGCGCGGATGTCGGCGGCCCCCGGTTTTCGCCGCTCCTCCGTAACGCCGTTGCGCGCGCAGAGCCGCTGCTGCATGATGTGGAAGAACTCCAGCGTGCCGGGGTCGATGCCGGCGACACGCTCGTGGACGCGCTCCATCAGGCCGAGCCCGTCGGCGGTCGAGATGATGTGCGGCCGCAAGCCTCGCAGAGCGAGCGGTGCCGCGAGCCCGTAGCGGCCGCAGCCGCCGATTTCGACCGCGTTGGTCTCGCGCCACACCTCGACTTCCAGGTCGCGGTCGAGCGGGCCGGCCAGGTTGAAGTGGCCCAGCGCCATCAGCGCGCAGGCGGCGCCACAACTGAAGTCCATCGTCTGCGTGTAGAAGGGCGCGTCAATCTGCACGGGGCGGCAGCGGCGGCCGGTTAATCAGTCCTGCGACGCGAAGTTGATGGTCACCTCGGCGATGTCGGTCGAGTAGAGCGCGGTGCGAATCAGCGATTCGAGCGCCATGAAAAGCGGCAGCGCTTCCTCCGGGGCTTTCGCGGCGCGCTGCTGCAGGTAGCGCTGGCAGCGGTCGCGATACGCCTTGCCGCGGTCAATAATCTCGACGGCGCTGCCCGCCTTCAGCCCACTGAAGGAGACCATAGCCTCCTCCAGGATGGCGCCCGCCTGGTCTGCCAGCTTCAGCAGCTTTGCGTCCGGTTGCGGCAGCGTTTCGGCCGCCTCCGCCAGCCGGCAGGCGTGGTCGCCGATACGCTCGAGTGCGCGTGCGACATGCGAGAAAAACTGGCCATGCGCCAGCCCGCCCGCGACCTTCTCCGCCAACTGGACATTTTCCAGAGTCATGTTGAACTGCCGCTCGATGAACCAGTAAAGTTTGTCTGCTTCGCGGTCGCGGTCGCGCACCTCGGCCGCCTCCATCCCGGAGCCGTGTAGCATCTGCACCGCGTCGTCGTACATTGCGCGCACGATGCGGTAGAACCGCTTCACCGTCCGGTCGAACGGCAGCGCCCCGGGGCTGGTGACGTCGTTGAGCAGGATACGGCTCGCCTCCTCCTCGACTATTTCCATCCCGATGACGCTGGCCGAAAACTCGCGGATGGTCGAGCGCTGGCGTACGCTGAAGCGGGCCTCAGCCTCGGCCGAAATCTCGGTCGTGCCGGTCAGGTAGATGCCAATCAGCCGCCGGAAAAGATGCGCATCCACCTCGTCACGCACCCGCAGGCTGCGCTGCTTTTCCCATCCCTGACTGCTGGCGCGGGGGTCGACGACCAGCGTGCCGTTGGACTGCGGCACCAGCACCACCTCGGCGCCCCGCTGGAGTCCCACCTCGTCAACCCACTTCCGGGGCAACGAGACCGTGATGGTGGAGCCACCGGTCAGTTGCAGCTTCCTGCTCTCCATCATGCCGGGAGCAGGCCGGGGGTTTAGTGGCTTGCCAGCGGCAACAACGAGTTGGCCGCGTGTTCGGTGGCGTTGGCGACGTCGTCCAGCCGCTGCGCGACGCGATACATATGCGCCGCTGCGAGCGGCGCATCATCGCCGTGCGAGAAGACGTAGGCGGCGGTCGCCGCCTCCTTCTCATCCGCCTGATGCTCGAGCAGGTTGACGCTGGCAATTAGCTGGTGCAGCTCTTCCTTCACCTTCGTGGCGAAGCCGGATTCCATCAGCTCCTGCAGCTTCTCGACAGCCTGCGCGTATTCATTGACGGTCGCCTGCACCGACTTCGCCTGCGCCAGCAGCAGCTTGCGCGCCTCTGCGTCGGCAAAGAGCGGCCGGAAGGAGATAATTTCGGTGACGTTCTCGGCGTAGTCGGCGATACGGTCCTGCCGTGAAATCATGTCGAGGAAGACTTCTTTCGAGATAGCGAGCCGTACGCTGCCGCGCATCACTCCGCGCAGCTCGTTTTTCAGGCCGTCGGCCTCCAGTTCAGCGTTCGAAGTCGCCGCAATCGCCTCGGCGGTATCGCCATCCTCGCAGGCGAGCGCGACGCAGCGTTCCATGTGCTCGACGGTTTCAAGCGCCTTGGCGGCGTGGCGGTAGTATGCCTCGAATACGCTGGGGCCAACACGGCTCTCGAAGAACTTCATTCCGCGCCCCCCATCTCGATTTCAACCCGGGGTCCCGCCTTGATAGAGTGGTAGAGCAGCCAGACAATGGCGGCCAGTATCAGGCTGACCGAGACGATGAAACGGGTTTCATCCAGCCCGAAAATCAGGTAGAGTACTACTGCCCCGATGCCGGCGGCCGGGATGCTGGCGACCCAGCTGGCGGCAATCTTCCCGAAAACGCCGAAATCCACAGATGCAGTTCCCCTTGCCAGCCCGACCCCCACCACCGAGCCTACAAGGGTATGGGTAGTGGAAATGGGCACCGCCAGGAAAGGCAGGGAGAATAAGAGTACGACAGTTGCGGCGGCGAACTGGGCCGCGAACCCGCGCGTGGGAGTGATGTGGGTTATTTTCTCGCCAATCGTCTTCATCACGCGATGGCCCCAGGTGGCGATGCCAATGACGATGCCAGCGCTTCCCAGCAGCACCAGCCAGAGCGGGACCGAAGCTTCGGGGCTCAGCACGCCTGCCTGGTAGACCTGCCAGACGGCCGCCATCGGCCCGATGGCATTGGAGCGGTCATTGGCACCGTGCGCGAAGGCGACGTAGCAGGCGGTGATTATCTGGAGCCAGACGAAAATCTGCTCGACCCCCGCGTAGCCGCTCTCCTTGAACTCATAGTTGCGCAGCAGCAGGTAGAGCGCAAGGCTGGCAAATGCCCCCAGCAGCAGCGCTATCTGCAGGCTCGGCTGCGGCAGGCATTCGGCGACTGCGGCCATGAAACTGGCGTCGACGGCGCAATCCCTGGCCGGCAGCCATGCGGCGGGCAGCAGGTACTGGAGCGCCTTGAACTGGAGCGCCAGTCCCAGCACGAAAAAGGTCGGGAAGGCGAGTATTGGCGCCATCCAGCGGGAGCGCTGGATAGGGTCATCGGACTCCATAATGGTCATGCGAATGACCATGAAAGTCCCGTAAGCCAGCACTCCACCCAGCAGCGGGGAAATTACCCAGCTCAGAACTATCTGGCCGACTTTGTGGAAATCGACCAGTGAAGGGTCAATGAAGAGACCAAAACCGATGATGCCACCAATGATGCTGTGCGTCGTCGAGACCGGCAGCCCGTAGCGCGTGGCGACCGTAATCCAGAGCGCAGCCGCCAGCATGGCGGCGATGAAGCCATACTGCAACTCGCTGGAGAGGCTAGCCATCTCCTCCTCGGAAATAATCAGCACTCCCTTGCGCACCGTATCGGTGACAGCGTCGCCGGCGAAGAAGGCACCGCAGAACTCGAAGACCGCCGCGATGATGATGGCGTTGCGCAGCGTCAGCGCCCCGCTCCCGACGCTGGTGCCCATGGCATTGGCGACGTCGTTGGCGCCGATGTTCCACGCCATGTACGCTGCTACCGCGATGGCGAGCAGTATCATCAGTTCGAGTCCAAACATTGGCCGGTGCTGTTCCAGGGGTTAAATAAATATTTCCTATATAATCTATATAGATTATCTATTTTCAATATTGGCGAGCAGCGCCTCCACTCGCGCCCGAATCTCGTCCCGCGCTGCGTGGAACGGCGCCAGCGGGTCGCCGCCCGCCGGCGCCGCTACCGGGTCCGCTATCGGCCAGTGCTCGCGCTGCGTCGTGGGTGACCACGGCAGCGCGACGCACTCCTCCTGCGCGGAGCCGCAGAGCGTGACGGCGATGTCGGCATCGCACCGCGCTGTCGCGGAGAGCGGTTTCGACCGCTGCGCGGAGATATCGACACCCGCCTCCGCCATCGCCGCCACGGCACGGCGCGAGAGGCCAGCCGGCTGGGTGCCGCCGCTCTCCACGGCCAGTTCCGGCGCCAGGTGGCGCGCCCACCCCTCGGCCATCTGCGAACGCGCGGCATTTCCGGTGCAGACGAAGATGATTTGCATCGCGGCTCGACTGTGCGGTGCGCCAAAAAACTGCCGGTTGCTCGTCGACAGGAGCCTGTTCCACCACCCCTTGGTTTCCTGTGGAAAGGTGGTACAGCAAGCTGCTTTTCCACTCGCTACCTAAATCCAAAAACTTTAAAAGGTGGAACCAATGGCGCCGGGCTTATGGTCTATCTTACGCCTAAGACCACTCGCGGGCAGCAGTACTGGTATCTCGTCAAGTCGTTCAAGTTCAATGGACGCGTCGAGAAAGTGCAGCATTACCTCGGTTCCGAGGAGCCCGATGAACGGGAACTGGAGCGTCTCAAAGCTATCCACGAGCCGGAGCTGGAGCTCGCCGCGGTCGAGCGTATGGCGAAGGCGTCAGCCGATATGTTCCGCACGCCTTACCTCGATACGAAAGCGCTGAAAGGGCTCGAGCGACTGAAGTTCCTGCGGCGCGCGCTGAACAGACTGCAACAGGACCGCAAGGCGCGCGAACGCGAAGCAGAACAGTCAGAGCTGGCGGCGGTGCACGGCAACCTGATGCTCACCTCCGAGCCGCTGGCACCCGAGCAGACCGAGGCGATACTGTTACACGACCGCGCGCCCGCGGGAATCCCGCTGTCGCGCGTACTCGAAGTGCTCGCGCTACGACGACTCCACCGCGAGGTGGGCGAGCGTGTCGCGCGACTCGACCGGCGCGCCATCCTCAAGCTGCACCTCGAGGTGCGCGAAGGGCAGGGCGACGGCGGCCACCTGCGGCAGGACAGCGCCAGCCTTCCCGGCTCGGCCTTCGTCCCACCGCCGCCAGTGCTGATTGAGGACGAGCTCGACGCGCTGCTCGAGTGGTGGCACGACCCGTCGCCGCTACACTCGTTCGAACGTGCGACGCTGTTCCACCACCGCTTCCTGCAACTGCGGCCTTTCGAAGCTGGCAACGGCCTCGTGGCGCGACTGCTACTCGAGGGGATGCTCGTGCGCGCGGGCCTGCCCGCACCCATGTGGCAGCGGGAAGACCGTTCGCGCTACCTCTCGGCACTGGTCGCGGGCGACCGCGGCGACCGTGGCCGACTCATCAGTGGATTCTGGAAAGCATACCGGCAGCATCACCGTTCCGGTGTCAGGGGAGAGCTCGCGGCACTGAAGACTGAACCGCGCCAGGCACACCTGGAGGCTTTCTGATTGCAACTTCTCGAACTCGAGTTCGAGAACTTTAAATCCTTCAAAGGCCACGTTACCGTCCCCTTCGGCCCCGGCTTTACCTGCATCACCGGACCCAACGGTTCGGGCAAGAGCAACATCACTGATGCCATCCTTTTCATCCTCGGCTCGCGCTCGACCAAACTGCTGCGCGCGCGGCGGCTGAACCAGCTGATTTTCGGCTATCAGGAAGGGAAGAAATCGCGCAGCGCCGCGCAGCACTGCCGCGTCAGCATGGTCTTCAACAACAGCGACCGCTTCCTCTCCATCGAGAGTGACCGGGTGCGCTTCACCAAGGGAGTGAGGCTGCGCGGCGGCAAGCCTGCTACCTACTACCGGCTCAACGGCGACACCTCCTCGGCGGGCGAATTCGAGGCGCTCTTCTCGCGCGCCGGGCTCTACGCCACCGGCTATAACATCATCCAGCAGGGCGACGTCACGCAAACCTCGCTCATGTCAGGCACCGCGCGGCGGCGCAAGCTGGAGGACGTCGCCGGGATAACGGCGTACGACCAGCGGCTGCGCAAGACCCGCTCGGCGCGCGAGCATGTTGGCACCGACCTGACGCTGCTCGACGAACGCATGCGCGAGGCGCAGCGGCTGCTGCGGCAGCTCGAGCGCGAGAAGCGTGATGCCGAGCGGCTTGAGGTTATCCTGCAACAGTTGCAGGAAAACGAGCTCCAGCGCAAATGGCGCCGCGTACTCGACCTGGAGGCGGAGCTGGAGTCACGGCGAGGGCTGATTGCGCGCCACGAAAAGGAACTGGGAGAGCTCGTGGAAGAGCTGAAAGAACGGCAGACTGCTATTGGAACTCTCGAAGACGATTATAAAAAGGTGGAAACCGATATTTCTGACGCGGGCGGCGACCGCGCACGCGAGTTGCAGGAGCTGCTGGACCGGGCGCGCGTCAGCCAGGCGCTGGCGCAGAGCAACTCCGAATCGGCTGGCGCGCGGCTCACGGAGCTGGAGGGCTCGCGCCGCCAGCTTGAGGGCTCGCGCAAGGCTGCCGCGGCGGAGCTGAAAGAGCTACGCGAAGCGCTGGAAGGAGCGCGCGCAGAGGCGGGCGAACTGGATGCGCGAGTCGCGACAGCCTCCGGGGAACTGGCGCGACTCGAAGCTTCCGCTGCCGACGGTTCGCAGGAAATCTCTGGCCAGCGCGACGCCCTCGATGCGCTGAGGCAGGCGGCGGGCGAGCTGGAGATGCAACGGCATCGGCTCGAGGGCGAGCGTGAACAGCTTGAGCGACAGCTCGAGCTGGCGCGTGAGCGACTGGAGCGGTCAGAACTGCTCCTGAAAGCGGCACGGGAGGATTCGGCTGACGCCGACTTCCAGCTACAGGACCTCGAACTGGGGCGCAAGTCTGCGGCCGATAACCTGCGCAAAGTCTCCGCCAAGCACGGCAAACTGGTGGGCGAACTGGCGCTGGCGAGCGACCGGCTGGAACGCATCGAGGGCGAGCTGCGCGAAGCTGCGCTGGCGCTGGCGGCCGAAGAGGCGGCTACGCGCGCCCGCGATGAAATCGGCGGCTACGCGCGTGCGGTGCAGTCGGTACTCGCGGCGCGCGATGCGGGCGAGCTGGACGGCATCGTCGGAACGATTGCCGAGCTGGGGCAGGTGGATGAGGAGCATGCGCTGGCGCTCGAGGTGGCGGCTGGCGCGCGGATGCAGTCGGTCGTCGTCAGGGATGACGCTGTCGCGGCGGAGGCGATTGCGTTCCTGAAACAGCGCAAGCTGGGGCGGGCACGCTTCCTGCCGCTCAATCGGCTGCGCAGATATCGCCCTAGCGCCAACGCACTGCTGCTGGTGAAGCAGGCTGGCGCAATCAACTTCGCGCAGGAGCTAGTGCGGTTCGACCCACGCTACGCGGACGCTTTCGGCAACGTCTTCGGTGACACGGTAATCATGCGCAACCTCAGCGAGGCGCGCACCCTCCTGGGCCGGGGCCGCATGGTCACACTGGCGGGCGAGCTGCTCGAGGCGGGCGGCGCAATGGTGGGCGGCTCGCCGCCCCGTTCGGGAATCCACTTCGGGACCGGCACCCGCGACAATCTCGACGAACTGGTGGCGCGCCTCAGCACTGCCGAGGCGAGCAAGCTCGAGGCGAGCGCCGCGGTGCTGGTGTTGCGCGAGGAGCTGGCAGAAGTGGCGCAGGCAAAGACAGCGCTCGAGAGCGAGTGCTCGACCACCCAGACGCGCGTGACTGACTACGATGAGCAGGCGTCGAAATCAGCCGACGGACTGCTACAGGCGCAGCAGGCGTTCGAGACGCGGCAGGGGGCGCTGGCGGCGCTCGAGGGTGAGCTGGGCGAGCGCGAGACTGCGCTGGGCGAGCTGCAAGTTACGATTACCGACCATACCGGGAGCGTGGAGCAGGCGGCGACTGCGTTGCAGGATCTGACCGGAGGCGTGGCGGCCGAGCGGCTGGCGCAGCTCCAGTCGGCGCTCGGGCGGCAGCGCGAGATGCTTTCGGAGGTGCGCGCCAGCGTGGCGCGCTTCGAGGCGGCCGAGGAGCCCGCCGCGGGCGAAGAGCAGCGGCTGGCGAGTGAACTGGAACAGAATCTGGCAGAGCAGAAGGAGCAGCAGTCGTTGCGGCGCGACGAGCGCGAGACGGCGCGCAAACTGGCACGCGAGGTCAAGGAGCTGAAGGCCGAGGAGGATACCAAGTTCCGCGAACTCAATGAATTGCGCGACCGGCGCGACCGGCTGCGCGACGAACTGGCCGAGGCGCGCACAATGCTGGCGCAGCGCGAGGAATTCGGGCGCGGGCGGCGGCACGCTACCGACGAGCTGAAGATTGAAGTCGCGACACGCGAGCCGAAGCTGGCCGAGGCGCAGCTGCGGCTGCCCGAAAAGGCAGAACAGCCGCCAAAGGTCGGCGGCAGCGAGCAGCTGGAGGCGCAGCGCGAAACACTCGAAGGGCAGCGCGGGCGGCTCGGCAACGTCAACATGCTTTCGCTCGAGCATTACCGGCAGGAGGAAGAGCGGCTGGCGCGCATCCGCGAGGACCGCAAGCAGCTGCGTAAGGAGGTGCGGCGGCTGGAAGCGCTCGAAGCCAAAATATCGGCGCGCAAGCTCGAGCGGTTCAGTGAAGTTTATAAACACATCGACGAGAACTTCCAGTCCACTTTCACCGACCTGACTGGCGGTGGCAAGGCGTGGCTGGAGCTGGAGAAACCGGAAACGGTATTCGATGGTGGTGTCTCAATCAAGGCGCGCATGCCGCGCAAGCGGCTCTTCCCGGTCGAGGCGCTCTCGGGCGGCGAGAAATCGCTCGTCAGCATGGCTTTCATCTTCGCCATCCAGCGCTACGACCCGAGTCCGTTCTACCTGCTCGATGAGCCGGACCAGAATCTGGACGGCGTCAACACCGAACACATCGGCCGCGCGATTGCGTTGCAGTCGGCTGTAGCGCAATTCCTTGTCGTGAGCCTGCACCACGCCGCGCTGCGCGAGGCGGCGCACGTGATTGGCGTCTTCATGGCCGACGACGGCGTCTCGCACCTGCACCAGATTCACGATGTTGACAGCTTCATCGCTTCGCTGCCCGCCGAGGAGGTGGCGGCGTGAGCCTGGTCGAGAACCACCTGCTGTTCCACAAGGCGATTGTGGGCGGCGACACTGAGCGGGTTGACGGCTACCTCGGCCTAGCGCAAGCTTCCGAGGCGGGAGCCGAGATCATCGCTATCGAGGACCCGCTGGCACGCAGCATAGCGGTGCTGTTCCAGCTGGTGCGCGAGCATGAGCTGGACCCGTGGCAGCTCGACCTCGGATTTGTGCTTCAGGAATACCAGCAACACGCGCTGCGCGCTGACGCGCTCGATTTCCCGCTGGCGGGCGCCATCCTGGGCTGGGCCTGGGACGTGCTGCGGCTACGCTCGGCGGGCGCGGTCGAGGCGAGCG
>CEPX01197048.1_pt1 | contig 24487 bp, 22 predicted proteins | sample 361361 | NCBI WGS metagenome assembly CEPX01 (sample SAMEA2619974, study PRJEB7988) | marine metagenome | biome: marine biome (ENVO:00000447); feature: mesopelagic zone (ENVO:00000213) & marine oxygen minimum zone (ENVO:01000065); material: "saline water (ENVO:00002010), including plankton...
TCTCAATTTCGTGAATCAGCTGTTCACTTCTTGACCCTTTTGGTTCTTCTGGAATAAATGGTTTTCTTTTAAGTCCATGCTGTTTTTGCGGAGAACGTTGAGATACTTGTTGTCTTTCCATAGGTGTAAAACTTTTATCTGCTTCGGTTTTATGTGGAGTGTTATTTGCTTTATGTTGTTTAATCATTTCACGAACCTTTTTAAATATTTGTTCGTTCGCATCTTTGGCGATCGCTAAAATCATACCTTCCTTAAGATCTAGTCTTGAAGAAAGATTGTCAACAAAATCCTCTGCACGAACAATTCCAACCATTACAAATGTAATTTCTTCGTTAATAACCCCCATCTGATCAATGTTTAGATTATGTTTTTTACCAATTTTTAACACTATATCAGCAGTTTTTGTTGATAGAATTACATTTTGAATTGATCCAGGTAATTTTTGAAAATGTTCAGTAATCTGTTTTTTTTCGTATCTCATAATTTAGAAAACTATTTGTAATGGAGTACCCATCCTTAATTTATCATCTGCATCTCTTTGTGCATCAGTCGAACGTTTTCCTACTTCTCTACGAATAGTAGTCTTTTCTGCTGCCCCCAATTTTTTAGAGAGTTCAATTAATGTTGCAGCATCAACGTACTTTGAAACTACTGTGACTTGTGGGTACTTAAACAAGTCGGTATCAAGTTCGCTTTTCTCGACAGCGTTCATAGATCCAAATACTCTATCTTGTTCAGCCACGTTAGTACCAGTTGCGACATCCATCAAATAACCTTTTCTTGTGTCTTGAACAAATTGCTTTGTACCTCGGTTTACCTCGTTACTCTTTTTGAGGACGCTTAGATGAGACTGTTTAATTGTAGAGGCTATTGCTTTATCCTGTGCTGCGTCACCTGTACGTAAAATGGATCCTAGCTTGCCAACAAACAGTTCGAATTCCTTATCTGACAGACCTTTGAATTCTTTATTGAGATTATCTCTAAGAGTTTGATTACCGGGATTAGCTTTAAGGTTATTAATTGCGTTTGTAAGAGTTTTGAAGTGAGCTGAAAGTATTTGTTCAGTATCGCGATCTGTAAACTCATCACTCTTACCGATTGCTCTAAGCTGGTTCTCGTCTAAGTGCCAAGCAACGTTTTCATGGTACAAAAGTTTTGGATCAATTTTTTCTAGTGTTTTAATTCCAGATTTACCAATAATTGCTATTGCTTCTTCATTATTAGGTTCTATAGCAAGCTTCTTGGCCGCGCCCTTGGTTTCAATAACTTCTTTCTCTACATCTAGAACTTTTTTACGTCTTTGTTTATACTCAACTCCTTCTTTAAATGATTCAGTTCCGCTAAACTTAGATCCTTCAACTGCTTGCAGTGTTTTACGTGCTACTTTAGCGGCTCCTGTGTACTTGCCAAGAGGGCTTAGAACCTTGAGTGCTCCAGTGAATCTTCTTCCAATCCAACCTCTTTCAGTAGTGTCTGCGGTCCGTATTGCAGTACGGTCTTGTCCTCTACCAAGCCAGTATCCTAATCTCCCAACTGTTCTTGAAAGGATTGCTCCTTGTCCCCATTTACGGAGTGTGTTGCTAAAGCCTACCGCTTTTGATCCTACTGCCCCGCTCATATTCCGCGCAAGAAGAAGACTTGCCAGCATGAGCGCTGTAATGACAAGGAAGTTAAATATGATTCCTACTGAACCTGAATCCCCTTTAATAATGGCGGTAAACATTGATTTTTCTGCACCAAAGTCTCTTGTAAGGCTGTCCATAAATTTGAAAATAATGTATGTAAACAGTAAGTAGACCGGTGCGAAGAAAGAATATTGGAATAATGCTTTCCACCACTTGGATCCATACTGTGCGGTTGCAGGAAGTGCAAATGCGGCAATACCAATTGGAGACAGGGTGATAAGGATGATAAGTGCAATAAACCGAATCACAAATAAGATCGATACTGCAAAAAAGACAAATGCGGTGATAAGTAAGAAGATGGAGCCAAGGAATGTAATAAGAAAGATATTTCCCGCATTAAGCTCAATATTTGCTCCTGTTTTATTACCCTTATTTATTTCTTCTGCGTCTAGAAATCCTGATTCTGTATTTCCTAACTTTGTAAAGCCGGAGATTCCAGTGTCTCCCTCCAGATTAAAAATTGTAGTTAGTTTCAAATTTTGCATAAAACGATCAGATATGCCATTGTCTAAACAGTTCAAAATATCTTTATTGCCGTTGCATGGAGCACTAACAGCTTCGTAAAATTCAAGTGCGAATGCATTTGAAACGTCAATAACAACTTTTGCAAAGAACATACTGAAGTTCACTAGAAGCGCGGCGATTATAAGTGTTGCAAGAAGTTTTTTAGTGTTATAACCGTCAAGTCTAAGGATCATTGCGATACCAATGAAAAGAAGAATGAAAATGAATCCAATATTTGCAAGATCTCGAATTATTGTCCATGCGGCTTTAACGCCTGTCTGGTCGGTCACAAAACCTGCAATGTTTAAGTTTGCAAGAATCGCATAATTAAGAAGAACTCCAGCCGCCCATACCAAAAGTCCAAAGAAACTCAATATTGCATTTCCAGCATCTGCGAGAAAGTCTGTAAATATTCCTGCATGTGCCACTTCAGGACTTGCAAATACAAACAACGATGTCAGAAGTATTATTGAATATGCTGTAAATTTCTTATTCATAATTATCTACCTCCACCGCCGAGTGTTACTCCAATTTCTTCTGGAAAAATAGAACACTCGTTTATTTTCTGCTGTGTTTCCCCGTTAAGTCCTGCAAGCTCACTTTGCCTTCCATTCCGTTCGGTTCTGGCATTTACAAGATCAGAAATATCGTGCAGGTCGCCACTTTCCTGAAGTGCAATAAGGTCTTCCACCGCTTCTTTAAGCTCAAATACTGTCTCTGAACTGTCAGTTGCACTTTGTACAAGATTCAACTTTCCAATGTTTATATTTAAAAATGCAATAAGGTCTGTGTACTCTTTCTCCAAAGGAATTATTCTTGACTGAATAGTGCTTGAAGCCTGAAGCGCTCGGTCTAGAGCTGTGTCGCGCTGTATTAAAGTAAGACTTGTGTCTTCAGATTTATCTTCATAACACTCGTAGAGTTCTTTTAGCAGAGCTTCTGATGCGAGAACACTGTCTAAGGTTCCCTGTCTAACGTCTTTAAGTTCAAGTTCTACAGCAAGCTCGCTTTGAATGTCGTCAAGCGCATTTTCTTTACTGTTATTTACGATTGTTCTGTCAGCCTCTGTATTACCACTTTGAAGCTGAGCAACAAATGAAGGTTGGCTGAAAGATCGCTTGCTTGTGCCACGAAGGCTTGTAAGTGCCTGGAATGCCAGCTGTGTTATTAGAGCGCCTATAATCTCATTGAATTCGTCTGCAAGTTCAAGCTGGCGGACACCGCTACCAAGAACATTTTCGAGTTGGCCTTCAATTGCTGTTCCTGGTGTAGCGATTTGACAGTTTGTTTTCTCTGTAAGTAAAGGTGTCATTGATGAGCCTGCATCTCCAACTGTCCTTTCGTCACATTCTTCCCATGAGAAGAAACCGCTTCCAAAATCAAGCTTCTGTTTTTCGCGATCTTTTTCACTTTCAATCCTGCTTTCAAGCTCAAATTTAGCCTCTATAAAAGCGCCGTACGGGTTATTCTTGGGTTTTGTTGTAAGCTCAAACCAACCGTCCCAGCCGCCGCTTGCAAAATCGCCCGCTACAAAATCGTCTATGTTATCAATAACATCAGTTAATGTACACTGAACTTTACGTTCAAATGGAGTTCCAAATTGAATAGCAAGAGCGTATCGAATGTCAAATGGGCTACAGAGAAATGCAAGATCTGAACTGAAAATAAACTCCCCAATAACCTCGTTTGCTGTATCAAGAAGAAATCCTTCCAAGTCAGTAACAAAAGCCGGATTTCCTTCAAAGCCGGAGTTGATCCAGTTGATAATACTTGCAGTAACTGCTCGTATTGCAATCTTTGCTATAGAGAAAAAGATTGAGTCAATGGTTATTTCCTTTTGAGTAAGAAGTCCAAGTTTTGTTGCAATTGTTATCGTCCCACCCAAAATTCCGATGGAGGTCGGAGAAGTATCTGTTATAATGTGTACTGTGTCGGAAACACCACCAAACGCCTCTGCTTTGTGTGGTGAGAAGAGTAAAGAGCTTGGGACTAGAAAAGACAGAACGAGAACAATTGCAAGTATTTTTTTATGTCTTTCAATTCTCATATGGCGTCAATAAAGAAAATACTTCCTGCTTCAGACTCTTCAAAGAAAACTCCATTTGCCACAAAGTACTGTCGCATATCTCTTAAGGCAGTTAGAAGTTCTTTCGCACGTTCCTGATACTCAACCACACTATTTAATGTACCGATCGGATCTTCATATACATGACCAAATGTTTCAATTGTAATGCCAGCGCGTGCAGAGCTATTTACAAGGTTTAAGTGCGCTTCTTCACCCCCTTTAGGCACGGAAACTGTGAGAAATTTACTTACCACAGTTCGATAGCTGTCTGTAATCTGGTCAAGTTCCCTAAGTTTCTCTCTGTCCTCTTTTTCAAGTGATTTCTTAAGAATTACAAGCTCGTGCTCTACGTTTGGCTTACCGTATAGGTTAATTACTTCTCCAAGTTCATTTCCATATCTACGAACGTTTTCAGTATTTCCGTTTTTTCCAACAATAATGTCGGATAGTGTATATGTCTTTTCTGAAATACTTGCCGGCACGTTTCTTATAGCCGAGTCTATAAGAAATTCTCTGCTTATCGTATCAAGCTCAGATCCTCCCCTTTTGAGTGACAAATATTCTGCAAAAAAGTTTTGTGCAAATACATCTGTTGCAGTTCCGGAGTCTTGTATAAACACCCCTTCTCTTGCTTGTTCCACAATATCTTCTGGCAAAGCATCGTTCGGTCCTGGAATTGTTGGGTTTCGACTTTCGTCCACCTCTCTTCCGTCACCAATACCATCTCCGTCAGTGTCGCTACTTCTTGGATCCGTACCCCATAGGAGTTCTTCCCAGTCTTTTAGTCCGTCGCCGTCCTTATCAAGATCTTGAGCGTTGTCTGCAAGTGCTTGAGACAGGGCACTTTTTTCTGAAACCGATAATGTTCCATGTGTTTTAGTCTCACTTTGTTCAAATAGCACAAATAAGACTACTCCCAACGCCAAAATAAGTGGGATACCTACTACCACGAGTTTTTTGCTTGGCAACTTCACGCTGCTTTTTAATTTGTACTAAAAGTATAGCAAATAAAGGACATTTTCGTCCTTTCATATGTGGATACGATGTTCTATTTTGTCCTTTTTAAAGACCTCTAAGTATGTCTACCCAGCTTTCTATAGAAAGGTCTTCTGCTCGAGCTTTTTCTGGCACGTTGGCACGATCAAATACTGTTTTTAGATGGTTGGAATTTCCAAAGTGGTCCAAGTTTCGTATCAGAAGCTTTCTTTTGTGAGCAAATCCAGCGTGAATAAGCTCGAAAAATCTCTTTTCTTCCTTAGAGTCTCTAAATCTTTTGCGTGATATGTTGGTTAGAGCAAGAATGGCTGAATCAACTCTTGGCTTTGGAAAAAAGTTGCCTGCTTTTACTGTTTTTACATAAATTGGAGTTGAATATGCTCGGACACTGACTGACAATATACTTCCCTTCTCATCTTTTACTATTCGATCCGCTACTTCTTTTTGTACAAGAAGTACCATGACACTCGGTTGGTTCAAAGTGTCTAAAAAAGTGCGAAAAATTTGTCCTGTAATATAGTATGGAATGTTTGCAACTAGTTTGTATTTTTTTGGGAGAACCTTTTTACGTAAAGAGAGTGACAAAATGTCTCCATGTACTAACTTTAGTTTATTGCACTCTATCTCATCTGAAAGTTTTTCTTTCAAATGTTCAACCATGAGACTATCTTTCTCAATTGCAATGACGAGTCCGGCGCGTGCACAAAGTGCTTCAGTTAGTATTCCTTTACCCGGACCTATTTCAAGTACGGTATCTTTTTTTGAAACGTTTGCAGTTTCAACTATTTTTTTAGCAAGTTCTTTTGATGTAAGAAAGTGCTGACCAAGTGACTTTTTTGCGTGTGCACTCATACGTCGTCAAGATAAATTACTTTTTCGTTTCTATCTGTACTGTTTTCAGACTCGAGAAACTCCTCTGGAATATCGGTAATAAATTCAGAAGGAACATTCACCTGCTTTGATCCGTAAATAGTTCGAAAGGATGTAAAAGACAAGAATATTTTTGTACGTGCTCGTGTTAGTGCGACATAAAATAGTCGCCTCTCCTCTTCGTCATCAACATTTTCATCAATACGTTCGTGCGGAAACAGTCCTTCCTCAAGACCGCTTACAAATACATAATCAAATTCAAGTCCTTTTGACGCATGGACTGTCATGAGTGTTACGGCATTCCGTTCTTTCTTATGATCGTCTTGATCGGTTGCAAGTGCCGCATCCTCAAGCAAGTTTTCAATACCTATTAGGGGTTCCATATGGTTGTATGATGTTGCAAACGTCACCAGTTCCCGAACGTTTTCAAGTCGTTCTTTGTCTTCCTCACTGCCATGAAGAAGCTTTGTTTCAAGTCCGGTTTCTTTCAGAATATATTTAATAGTTTCGGAAGGTTTTTTCTCTTTAATGGCAGATTGTATACTTAAAAGTATGGTTCTGAACTCATCTACACGTCTCTTTGCAGAGGGCGATAACTCATGCTCTCTTCCCTGTACAACCTTTAAAAGCGTCACTTTTCCTATGCCACGCGCGGGCACATTTATGATTCGTGTTACATCGTTAACGCTTTCTGGATTTAAAGCCGCTTTAATAAATGAAAGTACGTCTTTAATTTCTTTTCTCTCAAAAAAACGTACACCTAGTACTTGATACGGTATATTTGCAAATAAAAATGCTTCTTCAATTATTCGTGACTGAAAGTTTGTGCGATATAAAACAGCAATGTCTTGTGGTGAAGAACCTTTGTCAATAAGTTCTCGCACATTTTTAATAATAAAGTCTGCCTCGTCTCTTTCGTCGACTGCACCGTACAGTGAGAGTTTTTCACCTGTATCGTTTTCAGTAAAGAGTCGTTTCTCTCTTCTATTTTTATTTTTTTCTATTATACTGTTCGACGCTTCTATAATGGTTTTTGTCGAACGGTAATTTTCTTCAAGTATAACCACTTTTGTTTCAGGATAATCTCTTTCAAAGTGAAGCAGGTTTTCCATACGTGCTCCGCGCCAACTGTATATATTTTGATCAATGTCACCGACAACGCATACGTTATTGCGCGGCCCTGAAAGAAGTTGAGTCAAGTCGTATTGCACTTTGTTTGTGTCTTGGTATTCATCAACGTGAATGTAGTGCCATTTGTTTTGATAATGTTTACGAATATCCTCATTGTCTTTTAATAGTGAAGCGGTTTTAAGCAGAAGGTCGTCAAAATCAAGTGCTTTGTTCTTTGAAAGAATTTTTTCGTATTCTTCCCATACATTTCCAACAATTCTAGGAAAGTATCCACTGGCACTTTCCTTGTACGTATGTGCATGTACAACATTTCCTTTTTCTTTTGATATAACGGAAAGTATTTTTCTCGGTTCATACTGGCTTGGATCAAGGCCGACAGTTTTCGTTGCCTCTTTTACAGCTCGCGCAGAGTCACTTCGGTCGTAAATAGTAAAATGTCGTGGAATAGAAAGCGTTCGCGCATTATCTTTTAAAATTTTTACGCCGAGACTATGAAATGTTGCAATGTATGGACTATGATTTGTTGAAATCGGCAGATTAAGATCTCTGTTGTTTTTAATAAGATCCTGAATACGCTCTTTCATCTCTTTTGCGGCCTTATTTGTGAATGTTACAGCCAAAATCTGATCAGGATTAACCCCTTCTTGTATTAAATGAAGGACTCTATGAGCAAGGGTTCGTGTTTTTCCAGCGCCAGCTCCTGCAATAATCAAAAGAGGTCCATTTTTATGTAAAACAGCCTCTTTTTGGTGATTATTAAGCTCTTGAAGCCTATTCATGGTGCTACTATACACTAATCCACAGCACTATGTGCCCGTAGTTGACTTTATATAGCGACTTGCTACCATTAACTAACAGCGACAAGATTGGGTTGTATGGCTCAACAAAGCCATATTGTTTCTGAATCTTGGGAGAAGCGCTTAACCATTGGCTTATTTTATCTGATCTACAAGACCCTGGTTCTCGGATACGGATGTGGCTGAACCAGGTAATAAAGTTGGTGCGAAGGGGACTCTTACATAAAGAGGTCTTCTTTGCCGTTCTACTTCTTGTGGCGGTGCCATTTGTGGCACATGCCGGAATTTTTTCATTTACACTTCAAGTTCTTGGAGGAGAAGGAACAGGTATTGTATACAATTCACAAACCATGCCTCTCTTGCGTGCTGCGGTAAATATTGACCCTAATCCTTCGAAGGGAGGTGGTGATATTACTATTGTTGAGGGACAGGCACTTCTTGCTGAAACAGGACCTTCCGGTACAATGGCAGACATTGAAGATGCTTCAACTGGGGGACAGATTAGCGTTTATGTTGTTCGTGAAGGAGACTCGCTTTCACAAATTGCAAAAATGTTTGGTGTTTCATCAAACACTATCGTATGGGCAAACGACATTAAAAGAGGATCTCTTATCCACGAAGGACAGACACTAATTATCCTTCCAGTAACAGGTGTTCGTCATACAGTGGCATCTGGCGACACCATTCAAAGTATTACAAAGAAGTACAAAGGTGATGTGAAAGAAATTCTGCAGTACAACGACTTTGGTGAAGATGTCGTGTTAGTGGTTGGAAGTATAGTAGTGATTCCTGACGGTGAGATTGAAACACCGAAGTACACTCCAAGTTACTCAAGACGAATCGTTCGTGGCACAGGGGGACCTTCTTACGATGGGTATTACCTACGTCCTGTAATTGGAGGAATCCGATCACAAGACCTTCATGGATATAATGCGATCGACATTGCGGCACCATATGGTACACCGATTATGGCTGCGGCTGACGGTACAGTTATTATCACACGCGACTATGGATGGAATGGCGGGTACGGAAAATATGTTGCCATTTCTCATGAAAACGGTACACAGACTCTCTACGCGCACAACTCAAGCAATATTGTCTACGTCGGGCAACCAGTTGTGAAAGGGCAAGTTATTGCATACATGGGAGCAACTGGACGAAGTACCGGCAATCACGTTCACTTTGAAATTCGCGGGGCTAAAAACCCGTTCTAGAGAATATCTAAATAGCTAAAATAGGCCGCTGTTAGGCGGTTTTTTTGTTTTATATTGTTGTTATCAGCTTCTTTGGTCGGTACTGGAGCGCTTCAAGAATGTGAGGCACTTCAATATTGTTTTTATTATCAAGGTCTGCGATAGTGCGCGCCAACTTCACTACTCGGTGATATGCTCGCGGTGATAGGTCAAGTTTTTTTGCTGAAACATTCAATATATCTTTAACGTTCGAATCCAGGTCTATAAATGTATCAAGGTCTCGCACGCTCATACTACTATTTGTAGCAATTGACCTCTCCGCATTTTTAAATCGTTCCATTTGTATAGTTCGAGCGGCTAGTACACGTTTTCGTGTTGTCTCTGTTTCTTCAGTACTTACAGATTTTTTAGAAAGTTGTTCATATGGAATGTTTGAAACTTCGATCCACATATCAATACGATCGATAATTGGTCCGGACATCTTTCTCTGGTATCTCATAAGTGTCCCGCTTGAACATGTGCACTCTCGTCCGGTTCCATAATTTCCGCACGGGCACGGATTCATGGCGGCTATAAGAATAAAGTGAGCTGGAAATGTCTGCGATCCTTTTGCTCGCGATATATTTACTACTCGTTCTTCAAGAGGTTGACGAAGTGCTTCAATAACTCTTCGTTCAAATTCAGGAAACTCGTCAAGAAATAAAACTCCGCGGTGAGCAAGTGTAATTTCGCCTGGTTTTGGAAATGTTCCTCCTCCGGTAAGAGCGACATATGATGCTGTGTGATGAGGTGCACGAAACGGAGGTTTTGTAACCAAGGGTTCATTCAATATTCCTGAAACAGAATGTATGGCAGTAACTTCAAGTACTTCTTCAAGAGAAAGCTCTGGTAAAAGATGTGCAAGTGCGCGTGCAAGCATGGTCTTTCCAGTTCCTGGAGGCCCGAACAGTGCAATGTTGTGACCGCCTGCGGCAGAAATTTCGAGTCCTCGCTTTGCAGTCTGCTGTCCGCGTATATCGTCAAGAGTTACATCGTGTGTTTTTGTTGTGTGGACAATACATGTTTCTTTTTGTTGTGGTAAAGGCACCTGCTTGTCACGTTTTGTATCAACGTGGTCGAGTATCTCACCTAGCGTATCCGCGCCTAAGACTTTTATACCGGAAACTATTGCCGCTTCTTCTGCATTCTCCTTTGGGACAAAAACCTCTGTAAACCCTCTTTGTTTTGCCTCTAGAACAGATGGCAGTATTCCTCGTACAGGCCTTATTGTTCCCTCAAGGGACAGTTCTCCTAAAAAAGTTTTACCTTCTGGGTCAAATGAAATTTCTTCTGCGGCAAGAAGATAAGACAGCGCAATTGCAAGATCAAATGAAGGCCCTTCCTTCTTTAGGTCTGCAGGTGCAAGCGAGATAACAACTTTTTGGTTCTTACTTTTTGGGGATGTAAAACCGCTATTTTTAATAGCGGCAGAAACTCGATCTCTTGATTCTTCAACTGCTTTATCAGGTAGTCCAACAATAGTAAATGAGTGCAGTCCTCGGGATAGATCAGTTTCGACGCTTATTTGTTCGGCACGAAGTAGAATTGGTTGTGTGCTATATACTTTTGCGAAGCTCATTCGCTATTTTTGTTCAGTATCAATGTGTTTAAGACATGTACGTGCAGCCGGATTTGCTTCAAGGCGCTCACGTTCAATCTGTTCACCGCTGACTTCACAATATCCATACGTCCCATCTTCGATTTTTTTGAGTGCACGCTTTACATTGTTGTATCTTGTCTCAAGTTCTTTTAAGATTCCGGTATTTGTTTCATATTCTTCAATTCGATCTCCCGCTTCGTTTCTGTCGGCTTCCTGAATATCCATTTCTGTCGGACGCGCTTCCCAGTCAGCAGGATTTGATGGATTAATTCGCCCAACTGTTTTAAGTTCTCCTGTAAGTCGTTCAAACTCTTTTTCAAGCTTTTCTTTAAATTGTTTTGTGTCTAGTTTTTCCATGGCTACATAATAACAGGCGTCTTCCACTACCTCAATATACGTGATGTTTTCATACGTGTCAGGATTTCGGCAAAGGTGTTTTCATTTGTTGTGATAATGATAGTTTTTTGGTCTGGAAATGCATACAAGAGCACAACTTCTCCAGCCTCATTAGAAAGTGTACGCACATCATTGTTTCTTACTACACGATCAACAAAACCAAACGAGCGTGTTGCTGTGGATATAGTAAACCGTGATGCATTTCCGAAAAGAGGCTCAAGGTCTTCCTGCAAAATATCTTCCCAGGCAAGCATGCCTGCAAAAGCATTCTCGTAAAATCTAGTTTTAAGTATTACAAATGGCTGATTACCGTCGAATACATGAGTACCGATCATAAATTCTGGTTCAAGTGAGCGCAAGAGTGGTGATGGAATGTTTGTGTTCAAGAGGTTAAACAGTTCTTGTGTTTGTACTAACTCAATCCCTGCTTCATGTTTTTTTGTTAGGTATAAGTGCTCAACATTTCCAAGCGGAAGTGCAGAATTCTTTACTTCTCTTTCAAGGTTTTCTGTAAGAGCTCTTCCACTTATGTCTGTTACATCAATTCCAGTCTGCAGATCGGCAAATATAAGAGATGGAACTGTTCCGATTCCTTGAGGAGTCTTATCCTCTTTGGTGAAGTATACAAATAAAACAGAGACTACTCCGAGTACCACCAAAAGAACTGCAAGAGCGTACAGAAAAAGTCTAGTACGTGGTTTCTCTGGGACATGACCTTTGTGAGGTTTTCTTTCTTTTCGTTTACTTTCTGCCGCTGCAATGCTTACAAATGATTCCTGACCTTTCTTTACAGCTCGCGCTACGTCACTTTTGTATGTTCGAAGAGGTCGAATAATCCAATTTTTCTTTACTGCTTCCTTCGAATCATCTTTTTTGGTATTTCGTGTATTCTCCTCCATACGTGTGTGAATTCTATTTAAGAATTTGTTTTGTCGTTATTTGTTTTAGGCTTAATTCCTTTTTTTGTGAGAAAGTCAGGATCTACTGCTTTAATTGATAGGTTAATTCGTCCTTGATCGTCTATTTCCTTAACTACAACAGGAACAGCCTCTCCTGTTTTTAGAACTTCTTCTACACTTTCTACTCGAAAAGGTGCTATTTCCGACACATGAACAAGTCCTTCTGTATTATGGCCTATTTTAACAAATGCACCGAAGTTCATAATACGTGTTACCTCCCCTTCAAATTTATCTCCGGAAACGTATTCACGCGTCATTTCCGAAATTGTTTCTTTTGCGCGGTCAGGACCGTCTCCTTTTCCGGTTATAAAGATAGTTCCGTCGTCATCAATTTCAATTTCAGTACCTGTATCTTCTCGTATCTTGTTTACAACTTTGCCTCCGGGGCCGATAACCATGCCAATTTGGTCTGGTTTAATCGTTGTGGTAACAATTTTTGGTGCGTGAGGTGAAATTGACTCTCTTGGAGTTTTAATTTCTTCTTCAATTCGGTCAAGAATTGTAATACGTGCCCTCTTTGCTTCTTCAAAGGCTTCTATAAGTATCGGAAGCGGTACACCAGATATTTTTACGTCCATTTGAACTGCGGTCACACCATCTCGTGTTCCTGCAACCTTAAAGTCCATATCACCGTGGTGGTCTTCTGGTCCCTGTATGTCGGTAAGTATCTTGTACTCGCCTTCTACGTTTCCGGACGCGGCTTTTTCTTCATTTAGCATAAGCCCCATTGCTATACCGGCCACAGGATTTTTAATAGGTACTCCACCGTCCATGAGTGCTACAGTACTTGCACACACTGATGCCATTGAAGTTGATCCGTTTGAGGCCATAGACTCTGACACCACTCGTATCGTATATGGGAATACTTCTTTTGTTGGGATAACAGGTTTCAGAGCTTTTTCTGCAAGTGCACCATGTCCAATCATTCGTCTGTTGAATCCTCCTACACGTCCTGTCTCGCCAACGGAAAATGGTGGGAAGTTATAATGGTGCATAAAGTGTTTTTTCACCTCCTGTTCTTCTATAGTGTCTATAATAAGAGAGTCGTTTGGTCCTCCTAACGTAAGTGCAGAAAATACATGCGTTCCTCCTCGGTAAAACGTACCCGAACCGTGTAGTACAGGAGACATTCCTCCTGCTTGCGCAAAGAGAGATCTGATCTCATTTAGTTTTCGGCCATCTGCACGTTTGTTTTCCTTAAGAGCTCCTTCGTGAAGTGTGTCGTTTACACGTGATTCGTAATATCTATCGGCAGCTCCGCGCGATATGTCGGGAAGTTCTTCTTGAACAGAATCAATCCACTCTTTCTTTAGAGCTCCGATAGTTTTTTTACCTGCAGATCCTGAAAATACTGCACTGGGTAGTTTTTCAGCAATGTTTTTCTTAAATAATTCGACAAGCTCGTCTGGAGTAATTTCTTCATTTAGAACTTCTTTTTCTTTTCCTATCTGGCTTATTATATCTTTTTGAAATTCCTCAAGTTTTTTTAGATCAGTTAGTGCCTGTTTAAATGCATCTCCTAGCATTTCTTCAGATACCTCATCTGATCCGACTTCGATCATATTTATTGTTCCATTTCTTCCGCAGACCATAAGATCAAGAGAAAGCTCCCCGCTTTCGCGGTCTGTATACGTTGGATTGATAATAAAGTCACTGTCTCCGTTATGTTTCCCTATTCTTACAGCACTTACCGGTCCATTCCACGGGATACTTGATGTTCCAAGTGCGAGTGACGCTCCTAGTACTGCAAGTACGTCTGGGTCGTCCTCGTCAATTGAAAGGATTGTAATAATGACTTGTACTTCTCGCCTTGTCTGTTGGTTGAAGAGGGGGCGGATGGTGCGGTCAACTACGCGTCCTGAAAGGACTGCTTCATCTGAAGGACGTCCCTCTCTTCGCATAAAACGACTTCCAAGGATTTGTCCCGCTGCGTAAAATTTTTCTTCATAGTCAACAGTAAGAGGAAAGTAATCAATACCATCTCGTTCTCCGTCTGACATTGCGGCAGTTGCAAGAATTACCGTATTTCCGTATCGAATAATGACCGAGCCATTTGCTTGGTCTGCAAGATCAGTGAATTCTGCTTTTAGCGTCTTTCCACCAATCTCGGTCGAAAATGTTTTATTTTCCATAAATGTGGTGACCCGCAGATTTTAGATTTGAAGTACTTCAAATCTACCTATCCATGGGCCACGTTACGTATAATGTGTCTTTCAGTCTACCAAATAAAGAAACGCCCGCAAGAGCGGGCGTTTCTTTCAGTTTTGGTTTTTACTACCGTCCTCTGTAACTGATTAGGAACTTTTTCGGATCATTGCACATGTCAATAAAGTCGTCAGATGCTTCTCGAAGTTTTCCTGAAGATGATTTACCAAATGAGATGACTTCTACCTGTGTTCCAGCATGCATTTTGAGATATTCAACAAGTGGAACAAAATCTCCGTCACCGGTTGCAAGTATTACGGTGTCTAGTTTGGGTGCAAGTTTCACAGCATCGATTGCCATGCCGACATCCCAGTCAGCTTTTTTTGCACCGCCGTAAAATATCTGCAAATCTTTTGTCTTTGTTTCGATACCGAGCTTCGCGAGAGCTTCAAAGAAACCACGCTCTTCACCACTTTCTGTGGTTATAACGTAGGCAACTGAGCGCACTAATACGCGTCCAGCGAGAGCTTCTTTTACAACGTTACCGAAATTTACTTTGGCTTTGTATAGATTTTTAGCGCTATGGTAAAGATTTTGCGCGTCAATAAAAATGCCGACACGCTGTGCTTTATGCTTAACTATTGGCATAAAAAAGTTATTACTACTATTAAAACAGCTTACAAGCAAGAAACGAATGCGAGTTGTCGTGTATGTGTTACTTAACTAGTTAAGTAACAAAGCTACTTTTTAAGGTTCAGTTTCTTGAGAAGTGCGTTATATGAACGTTTGTTCTTCTTCTCAAGGTATTTCAAATGGATACGTCTGTCTGCAACCATCTGAAGAAGCCCTCGTCGTGAGTGCTTATCTTTCTGATGCTTTTTCAAATGCGTGGTGAGCTCATTGATACGTTTGGTAAGAATAGAAACCTGCACCTCTGGAGAACCGGTATCATTATCGTGACGCCGCGTTCCTTTCATCGCAATTGTCTTTTTTCGCTTCGTAAGCATAAGAAAAATATAGCACAAATACTTGGGTTTTGCAAGGTTCGCTTGCTCTATCCGCTCAATAAGCCTTGAATGCTATACTATATTCAGTGTCGCACAATATCGAACAGTTGAAACGAGAATTCCTTGAACACCTTGAAATAGAAAAAGGTCGCAGTTTAAATACTGTCTCAAATTACGACAGATACCTAACGTGCTTTCTTAAATTTGCCAAAAGAGCAGATCCTGACAGCATTACAGACGAATGTGTCAGAGAATATCGATTATGGCTCAATCGTCAAAAAGGTACAGGAAGTGAAACATTAAAACGTAAAACTCAAAATTACTACCTAATTGCACTTCGGGCATTTTTAAAATATTTGCGCAAGCGTGGTGTGGAGTCGCTTTCTCCTGAACATATCGAACTTGCAAAAGTTGGAGAACGGTCACTTGACTTGATCTCAATAAATGAACTTGAGAGGTTGATGGAGGCACCGGACGGTCCAGATATTAAAAGTCTTCGTGATCGCGCGATACTTGAGCTTCTGTTTTCAACTGGTCTTCGAGTTTCAGAACTATGTTCTCTCTCTCGTGACATTGATCTTTCACGAGACGAGTTTTCTGTGCGTGGTAAGGGAGATAAAATTCGAGTAGTATTTCTTTCGTCTCGTGCAAAGGATGCGGTAAAAAAATATATTTCAAAACGTGCCGATATTGATGACGCGCTTTTCGTACAATTAGGAGGTAATGTGTCTCAAGATGGTTCAATAAGACTTTCTCCGCGTTCAGTGGAACGACTTGTTGCGCATTATGCAATTAAAGCTGGTTTGTCGCAGAAAGTAACACCTCATGTGATTAGACATTCATTTGCAACTGACCTGCTTGAAGGTGGTGCAGACTTGCGCAGCGTACAAGCTCTTTTAGGCCATGCAAATATTTCTACAACACAGGTGTACACTCATGTTACTGACAAACATTTGCGAGAAGTACATAAAACTTTTCACGGCAGAAGGCGAAAGTAACAGACGCTTACCAATAAAAAAGCCCCGGTGTGCTACCGCACACCGGGTTGAACTTTGATTAAAGACATACTGATGAGCCTGCATTTTTTCCGTAACGTTTGAACAGTTCTTTTTCGTCGGTCGGCTTTTTTCCGAGACACACAAGGCCGTCTTTTTTCCTGAGAAAGTTTTTGAGCGCTTTTAGGGCCGTCTTTCCACGTGCTAAAACGTGCGGAGCGTCCCTCGGCAAATCCCACACTTCTACTTCATACCCGTTTTGTATTTTTGTAACGAGTATGGAGATTTTATGCGGAAAGAACAAACATTTTTTTCCGGATCTGAATACGCGATTTGGCGGTACGGTAAGGAGTGTTACCCGACCGTCTGCAAGAGACTCTCTTATGAATGGCTTCATAGCACTCTCCATGTTTACGATGACTGTCCGAATGTTATTACTAAAAGAAGAAAAGTCAAACACTTCTGTTATTTAAGATAATTGTTATATTGAAGTTATGAAACTACTCTCATGGAATGTAAATGGACTTCGTGCAGTACATAGAAATGGATACTGGGACGATTTTCTAAATAAAAACGCTGATATATTTTGTTTTCAGGAAACGAAGGCAGAGCCGGATCAGCTTCCGGATGATGTACGAGAAGTTCCTGGCTACATGTCATTTTTTTCATCGTCTAAAGTGAGAAAGGGATACAGTGGTGTTGCAACGTACACACGCATTGAACCCAAGAAGGTTGAGTACGGAATGGGAATAAAACAATTTGACGACGAGGGACGTATTGTAACGACCCACTTCAAAGATTTTGTTCTTTTAAATGTGTACTTCCCTAACGGCGGCGGTGGACCTCATAGGCTTAAGTACAAACTCGATTTTTATGACTCTTTTTTGGATCATATTGAAAAACTTCGTAAGGATGGCAACTCAATTGTATTTTGCGGTGACGTAAATACTGCTCATGAGGAAATAGATCTCGCTCGTCCAAAAGAAAATGAAAAAAATACTGGCTTCTTGCCAGAGGAGCGTGCGTGGATTGATGAAGTTGTTCGAGTTGGCTATATAGATACATTTCGCCACTTATATCCTGACAAGGATGGAGCGTATAGTTATTGGGATATGAAAACTAGGGCACGGGACAGAAATGTGGGTTGGCGTATTGACTACTTCTTTATAAGCCCTGACCTTCAAAGGAAGCTTAAGGGCTCCTCAATCCACACAGATGTGTATGGCTCGGACCACTGTCCAGTAGGAATAGAGTTTAATTTTTAAGGACATAAAGTTATCCACAGTTTTGTCCTTTACATGTCTTTTATACTACTGCTACAATAGCAAGTGGAAGAGGGTTCTTTGAGAAGAGTTCTTTCTTTTCGAAGGGTGCTCTTGAGTCAATTCTTCTAAAGTACATATATCCACAATAAATTAAATTTTTGTGTAACACGGGGTATAATGTCTAGAATTATCTGATTTCCGGGGTTCTCCTCCACGTATATAATCGCCTAAGCGTCTCCACCTGTAATCGCTTAGGCGGTTTTTTTATTTAACCCAGTATTTTTCTCTTATGGCCTTAACGCTATCCTCTTCAGATTTCTCTATTTTTTGTTTGCCACTTTCACCGAGTTTTTCAAGTTCTTTTTTAGATAGTTTGGCCAATTCTTGAGCTCTTTTCTCCAAGTAATCTTTTGTATTATGTTTAGGATCTTCAAGTACTTCCTCCAAAAGAGCGTGTAAGATAAGGCCTATATTAGGTCCAGGTGTTTCACCTGTAACTTCCATTATCCTATTTCCCTTTATATTGAGCATTCCTACTGTTGTTGGGTCTCTAAGTGCCTCCTCAACCATGGATTTGTATTTTCTGAAGCGATACGGGTGCTCTTTAGGTCTTCCTGTTCCTATTCTGTCACATGCTCTCACATTCATTAAGTCCCATATGTTATCGCGACCTACGTTTTTTACCATGCGACGTACTGCAGATAGTGTAATTTGATCAGGGTCAGAAAAAAACAAGTGCCATCGTACAAGAGCAACTACTTTTTCTACAGTTTTCTTAGGAAATTTTAGATTATTTAAAATTTTCTTTGTTACACGTGCACCAACCACGTCGTGACCGTGGAACGTCCAATCTTTTTTTTCATCTGACCATCGTCTAGTTTCTGGTTTTGAAATATCGTGAAAAAGTGCCGCCAAACGTATATCAATGTCCCATTTTTTGTCTGCAGAATGCTGTACACACCTTAGGTTATGTTCAAAAACCTCGTATTTATGGGCTTGGTTCTGATCAATCCCTATCCCTCGTTCCAAATCAGGCACAACATATGGTAAAACACCCAATTTATGCGCGTATTCAAGACCTTCCTTTGGTCTGTCTGACATTATAATCCGTATCAATTCGTCCCGAATACGTTCTGTTGCTATCTTTTCAAGGTGATTAGCCGCTTTTTCAATAGCTTTTTCTGTTGGAGTGTTAATCGTGAAACCAAGTTCAGCTGTTAGGCGTATTGCGCGAAGGATTCTTAAGGCGTCTTCGGAGAATCTTTCATCTGGATCCCCTACTGCCTGCACCTTCTTGTCTTTAATATCTTCTTGTCCTTTATATTTATCAACAATCTGTCCTTTAGAAACGCTGTATGCTATAGCGTTTATGGTAAAGTCACGTCTTTTAAGGTCATCTTCTATATTTTTGCTGAATGTTACTGAGTCTGGGTGTCGTGCGTCTGAATACCTTTCCTCAAGGCGGTATGGTGTAACTTCAACTACTTTTAGTGTTTCATCGGTCGTATCTTCATTTACAACACCAACAGTGCCGTACTCATTTTCATAGAAGGTTTTCTCAAAAGTCTCCTGAATTTGATCTGGATCTGCGTTTGTTGTTATATCCCAATCCTTTGGAGTTTTCCCAAGAAGCAGGTCTCTCACACATCCACCTACTAAATAAGCTTCAAACCCTTTATTTTCAAGGGTATTTGCCACATGTGCCACTTCTTTAGGTATCTTGGATTCAAAAGGGTTTGACATAAGACTATTTTATTACATGTTTGGCTTTTCTGCGAATGTGTTTTAAAATATGTGTGCCATGCGCCCGTGGTGAAATGGATATCACGACTGGCTTCGGACCAGTTATTGTGGGTTCGAATCCTGCCGGGCGCAGTAAAAAGGAAATAATATTTTGCGGGTATATACTAGATATATCCGCGGCACTCGAGAGTCATATAAGAGCAAGCTCTTATGCAACATCTTTCGTTTGCGGGTATAGTTTAGTGGTAGAACGTATCCTTGCCAAGGATAAGACGGGAGTTCGATTCTCCCTACCCGCACATGAAGCACACAAAACCTATGCGTAGCAAGGATTTTGTTGTGATTTACTGCGGTAGGAGGATCGAAAGACGGAGGCGGTATACAAGACGAGGAGGTACGACAAGTGCTTGTCGCCGAGTCCGGGCAGGAGGCACTTGGCGCGCAGCGCTTAGTGACCTGACGCCGATTCTCCCTACCCGCACAAGACAAGAAAACACTGGTTAAATACCAGTGTTTTCTTGTTTTTGGTATGATAGTGGGGAGAATCGAATGCGGCAGTTATGGGCAGAGCGAATTACTGACCGTCAGGACGATTTTCCCCAAATGTCCTCGATGTTTTATTGGGTTTTATAGAAATTCTGTTGAAAACTGTGGATAAAACTGTGGACTTGTGTATTAAAGGACACCAGAATATTTGAGATAAAATGTCCGATATATACGAAATATGGCTTAAGTAAAGGGTTTTAATAGGACATCTGCACTATAAAACTTTGAAATATGTTTCACGCGAAACTTATAAGATGTTCTAGAAAAATAGACTGATTTTAGCTTATACTAAGCATTAAATGGTTTCATGAATAACAAAGTTAGGATAAGTACTAAAAAGATTGGTGAAATTGGAGAAGATACTGCGTGTAAGTTTCTTATGAAACATGGTTTTAGTGTTGTTGACAGAAATTATCGTAAAAAGTGGGGAGAGATTGATGTTATCGCTAAAAAGAAGGGTGTTTTACACTTTGTAGAGGTAAAAACCGTTTCTTGTGAAAATCTTGACTCTGTTATTCATGAAACAAATGGATATAAACCTGAAGATAATATTCATTCTGGAAAACTAAAAAGACTTTCCAGAGCAGTTCAGTCGTATTTGCTTGAGAAGAAGCTTGATGATATAGAATGGGTATTTGATGCACTCGCAGTATTTCTTGATGTTGAAAAAAAGAAAGCCAAGGTTCGTTTTACAGAAAATCTTGTACTCTAGAATATATATTTGCCTTATTACCTAATATGTTGAGCAATAAAGATTAAACATGCTAATATATGCAGGTTGCGGGGTGTAGCATAGTGGTAGTGTTCTCGGTTTGGGACCGAGCGGTCCGGGTTCGATTCCCGGCACCCCGAAGGGTTGAGCACGCAACCTGCGTTGCGTGCGTTCGGGATCGAAAGGCGGAGCCATCCGCCCTTGGCGGAGGCGAGCCCGGGCAGGAGCCGCTTACCATTTTCATACGATATATCGTATGAAAATGGTCTAGCGAGCTGGCGCCGATTCCCGGCACCCCGAAAAAATGAAAAGAACTCGATTTAAAAAGGACATTGTTTCTGAATTTGTCATTCCAAACAAACCATCAAATGATGTGGTTATTGTGCTTGGTGGTATGCCTGGTATACCAAAGAGCAAATGGCTTAACTTCTTTTCAAAACACGGATATTGGACATTTTTGCCACGATACCGCGGTTCTTGGGAAAGCGATGGGGAATTCTTGCAGTATTCTCCAGAGCAAGATGCTCTGGATGTTATTTCAGGTATTTCAGAGGGTTTTGTAGATATTGGAAGTGGGGAAGAGTTTAAATTAAAACCTAGGAATATTTACCTTATTGGCTCTAGTTTCGGAGGTCCAGCAGCTCTTCTAGCAGCTAAAGATCCACGTGTGAATAAAGTGGTGGCATTTTATCCGGTAGTTGATTGGACCGCTGAAAGCCATGATGAGCCATTGGACCTTCTTTACCGCTTTGTTAAAGAAGGTTTTGGGAATGGCTATCGTTTTCAGAAAGAAAATTGGGATAAGCTTTCGAAAGGTGATTTTTATAATCCAGTAAAACACGAAAATGAAATACCTGGAGAGAAGGTTTTAATTATTCACGCTAAAGACGATGAAACTGTGCTTTGGAAACCGGTTCAAGCATTTGCAAAGGCAGTTAATTGCAAATTAATTCTTCTTGAAAGTGGAGGGCATGGATTGCATTCACTCTCATTTATTTCAAAGTTTATACTTTACATGCGAGTGCTTCATTTCTTGCGGCACTAAGTAACTGGAACCATAAAGTGGAGTATGCTACGCTCATAACGTATAACTATGGAGTTTATATTACAGCAATTAAGACAGGTGATTCCAGAGCCAACGCTCATGTTGGAGTTTCTTGGAAATACTGTCCTTGAATATATCGTAGCTTTGGGAGCTTTTGTTCTCTTTTTTGTTATTTTCCTTTTGGTTCAGCAGGCAATACTCGGACGTCTAGCAGTTCTTGCTAAAAAAACCAAAACTGATATCGACGATGCCTTAATACGAGTAGTTAAAAGTTTAAAGCCACCGTTTTATTATTTTGTTGCATTTTATCTGGCACTTCAGTTTCTTGTTCTCAACGAACTCTTCTCGGATGTTGTAAATGTTGTTCTTGTCATCTGGATTATTTACCAAGCAGTAATTGGACTTCAAATAGTTATTGATTATGGACTTGAAAAACGTTCTCGAAAGGAAGATGCAGGAACAAAAGCGGCTTATGGCTACTTAGGACGTCTTATAAAATGGGTGTTGTGGGCTGTTGCGGCTCTTCTAGTCCTTTCAAATCTTGGTGTTAATATAACTTCGCTTGTAGCTGGGCTTGGTATAGGAGGTATTGCTATTGCTTTTGCACTTCAGAACATTCTTGGAGATCTGTTCAGTTCTTTTGCAATTTATTTTGATAAACCGTTTGTAGTTGGTGACTTTATTGTTGTAGGAGACAAGATGGGAAATGTTGAAAAGATAGGTATTAAAACAACTCGTATAAGAGCTCTTCAAGGTGAGGAGTTGGTTATTTCAAACAAGGAGCTTACGTCGGCGCGCGTTCAAAACTTCAAAAAACTCAAGGAGCGTCGTGTTGTATTTAGTTTTGGAGTACTTTACGAGACTCCTTCTGAAAAAGTGAAAAAGATTTCCGACATAGTACGAAACATATTTGATGGAAAAAAAGATAAAATACGGTTTGACCGTGTGCATTTTAAAAATCTAGGGGACTCCGCACTTGAATTTGAGGTAGTGTACTACGTACTTTCAAGTGACTACGCCGATTACATGGATCTTCAACAGGATATTAATTTTGACTTAATGGAAGTATTTAAAAAAGAGGGGATTGAGTTTGCATATCCTACTCAAACACTCTACGTTTCTAAGTCTTGAGCCGCGTCGACTACGCTCAGTGCAAGTTAATTGAAGGGTAAAGTCCTGAGCCACGTCGAAGGAAAGCCCTAGCTATTATCAAGCTCTTCTTCCAAGAGATTTATAAGGCTTTGAGCTCGTGTAAGCTCAAATATGTTTGCGGTGTTCTCCAAGTTGCCAGCTAAAAGTGTTGTAAGTTCTACACCGAGCTCTTCTACTATACTTTTGTTGATGTGCGAGAGTGTAATGGCTCTAAGATCTCTCTCTGCAGTAGTTTCTGCAAGGGAAGTGGTAACGATAATTCCTACAACACGGCTTTTAGTATCTACCACTGCACCACCCGACGCCCCTTTTTGCGCTACCACGCTTCCGCCGATTGAAAAAAGATCAAGAGTGCCTTCTTTAAATGTAAATAATTCCATAACGGCTGTTACCGCAGAGCTTGCAAATAAATCTCGCTGAATTGAAATGCCGCCCAAGAATCCGGCAGGGTATGCTGCTGTAAGAACTTGTTCTCCAACTTGAAGTATGCCACTCCTCTCGATTTCAAATGAAAGTGTAGGGAATTTGTCTGGGAGTTTTCCATTTTTATCTACTGTGTCGGTAATATACAGTAGGGCGTAGTCGTCCTCACCGGTGCCTCGTGGATTTTGGCTCGTAATATTGTCGGTATTGTTCAAAATCCATTCTGAAGATATATGGAGAAGTCTTGCTTTATAGCGAGGCTTTGCAGGACTTCCAACTCTAATGACACAATTTAAAAAATCTGGAACCTGATAGTCTTTAATAAGTAAATACTGTGCCAAGTGTGCGTTAGTGAGAATAACACCTCGCTCGTCAATGATAACTCCGCTTCCGCTTGATGGTTTGAGTGACCCTCCAAACTTTGTAGTACATAAAATATTTACAAGTGATTCTCGAACCTCTGTATTAATGGCTGAAAATGACACAGGCATCTGTGGTTCAGGTATGGAAGGTATTTCTTCGAATACAACGGCTTCAGTTTCTTCGGCATCCGGTGTAACTTCTAAAATAACTTCAGTTTTATCGGTCTGTTCAGTTTGAAAGAGCGGTGTTTCTTCATCGACGACAGACTTTACTTCGCCTAATTCTTCTGTGTCGTCTAATGAAACTACTTCTTCAGTTTTATGATCTGAAACAGCCGGGGATTTAGATAGATATACTCTTGAATCTGATGCTATAACGCCTAAGAATCCAAATATAAGCAATATTATAAGTGAAAGTAACCACTGCATAGAGCATAAGTATACCAAAAACATATTGTTTCATTTATGGTGTGGTGTTTGACATATCATCCTAGCTGTTTTCTTATGTTGACAAACGGTTGTGTTCATGTATACTTAATGGGACTTGGGGAAACCCAAGTTTTTGATTACCAGGCTAGCCACACGGTTAGGTAAGAAATTCAAAACATGGATGAAATGAACCCAGGAACGGAGGGTCAGACTCCAGAAGCTACACCAGAATCTGCTCCAGCGGAAGCTGCTCCAGCAGAAGGTGGCGCGAGCACTGACGCTCCAGCAACTGAGTAATTGACTCTTACACAAAGCCCCTTCGCCTAGTGCGAAGGGGCTTTGTTAATTGCTAATCTTTTTGTTAGCATAAGGCATCAAGAAGCGGGTATAGTTTAGTGGTAGAATGACTGCCTTCCAAGCAGTAGACG
>CEPX01196637.1_pt1 | contig 24435 bp, 32 predicted proteins | sample 361361 | NCBI WGS metagenome assembly CEPX01 (sample SAMEA2619974, study PRJEB7988) | marine metagenome | biome: marine biome (ENVO:00000447); feature: mesopelagic zone (ENVO:00000213) & marine oxygen minimum zone (ENVO:01000065); material: "saline water (ENVO:00002010), including plankton...
CAGGTCTGCTTTATTTAGGAATTCTGAGATATGATAAAGGACAAGTTGCAGAAAATATTGGCCAATTGGAAGATAAAGTAATGCAGGTTTTTAAGCAGGATTCAGAAAAGAAATATAAATTTTGAATTAACTTTATTGTCAATTATTTCTACTCCTTCTTTGGTCAATAGTTCTATTTTCTTTTGATTGTCTTTAGAGCCCATAAATCCGCCGATTTCTCCATTAGATTTTATTACTCTGTGACAAGGTACTTTTGGTGCGTTAGGATTCTTGCTTAATATTTGACCAATTGCCTGATATGCCTTAGTGCCTAATTTTTCCGCAATTGCTTTGTAAGTTGTTACTTTGCCTTTTGGGATTTGTTTGCAGAATGCATAAACTGATTCATTTTCCATTTTTTTAAGTGTAGTTCAACTCTTTCGCTGCCTTTAGGATTGGCAGAGTTGCCCAATACATAATATTTTTTTTCAACTATTTCACCCCAAGAGAATTGACCTTTTTCTTGTTTGATGTTATGAACTTTTATTTCCTGTGTTTGAATTCCTTTGTTTAAGTGATAGTAAATTGATCTTTGAGTGACTTCGGGGAAAATTTCGTTGTAGAGTTTAGCTATTTGGTAACCATAGCCTTTGTTTAGGTAGAAGAGTATTTCGATGATGTTTTGTCTTATTTGTGATTTGATAGGTCTGCCTCTAGCCATGTTACTAAAATAAAAGAAATAATATAAAAAAGTATTGAAAAAAAATTTATCCACAGTGGAATTCTATTGGAAAGTTTGCTGGATCAGCTGTTACCTCTCCTGTTGCTGGATTCTTCGTATACGTTACGGTACCATTTGTAAACAAATATTCTATGCCATCTGCTGTAAGACGAGTGTTTATGAATGGAGTCGTTAAGTCGGTCCAATTTAGATAAAAAACACCTATCTGATTAATGTCACCATCAAACGCTACACTAGTACCAAACGTACCTGTATTTAGAGCATGCAAGGGATCTGCCGATAGATATTCCACAGTATGTCCTGCAAGATTGAATGACTCCCCAACATTTACATCTGTTCCACAAGCAAGATCACTAAGTTCTGCTTCAGGTTCTTCCTGTTCAGATGGTTCTTCTGATTCAGAAGGCGCTGCTTGTTCAGATGGACCAGGTGATTCAGAAGGTTCATCTGCTGGTTCTGGAGGAGAGTCTGTAGGTTCTTCTGCCATAGCTTCTTCACAGTCATTTAATGCTTTGCTTGCTTGCTTCATTCCAGCTTCATATCCTCTTAAATCATCGCTGTTACTGCATCTGCGATTTTGCCTACATCTATCATATTTTTCACTAGCTTCTTTTAATTCTGATTCCTCAGAACCACAGTCTTCATCATCTGCCTGAATTGCTTGACCTACAAAATCTGAATCACCGCAACCTATAATAAATAATAAACTAATCATAAAAATACTAAAAGCATAATTTTTTTCATAATAAACACCTCGTTTTAAAATAATGAATCTTTTCTAGTTTATAAATTTATCTATATGCTTTTAATACACTTCTTTTATATATTTCATTAACTTTCAGTGTTTCGGTGGTGTCTTATGAAAGCATTTGTATTGATTTCAATTAATGAGGGAACGGAAAATTCTTTTTTAAAGGAGTTGCAGAGTTATGAACAAATTACTAAAGCACATACTATTTTTGGTGAGTGGGATATTATTGCAGAGTTGGAGATGCCAACTTTGGAAGCCATGTCGATGTTTCTTACAGATAGAGTTAGAAGTAGAGATAATGTAAAGTTAACTTCTACTTTGATTGTTGCGGGACAGTAGCTTTATATAATATATTTCCTTTATTTTGGTAATGGCGCGTCCAGCTATTACAAAAAGTAAGCAGAAAGAGATTGCTAAAGAGAGAATCAAAGTTTTATTTGAACAGGCTAGGTTGCAATTTCCTAAGAATAAGGGTTTAGCCAATCGCTATGTTACTTTAGCTAGAAAGTTGGCAATGAAAGTTAGGATGCGTATGCCAAAGGAGTTTAAACGAAGATTCTGTAAACATTGTTATAAATATTTACAACCAGGTGCTAATAGTCGTGTTAGGACTAGAGATGGGAAAGTAGTTATTAGTTGTTTTGAATGTAAGAAGTTTATGCGTATTCCTATTAAGTGAAATTATCCCAAAAGTCTAAACAAAATTTATATATTATTTGAACTTTGATAATTTTATGCCAAAATATGATTTGATAAAAATTGGAATGATTATTATTGTAATTTTACTAGTAATTGCATTTGTGGTGAGTTTCTTTAAATGATACAAAGAATATACGATATAACATTGGGAATATCAATTATTATAGCCATTGGAGTTTTATTATGGTATATATTGGGTAACTCTCCAACAACAGAACAACTTTTTATTCCTTTAATGATTGCATTACTGATTTACGTTCTTGGTCAAAATAATAAGAATACGAAGATGATCTATGCCACAAGAGAATATATGTTTAGAGAATTTTCCAAAATTAGATTGGATTCAAAAAAATAGATTTTATATAGATAAGGTATTTTATTCAGAACATGACTGTTAATGTAATTGAATTAGTTACAGAGAAGTTCTTTGATGTTTTGTTAGCTCTCTCTATGCTTACTTCTATTTTTATGCTTGTCTGGTATATTGTTAGTTAAGTTATCCCATTAACAGTAACAAAGTATTTATATTATCAGTAATTTTCTATTACTATGAAAAAATTTGACTGGTTGCAAGTTAGATTGATAATCTTAACCATTACCGCTATAATCTTTTTTATTTGGATTAGTTTTGTAAAATGAAATATGAAAAATTCATAGATTTATTGCTAACAGTGTCAGTAATTATTACTATAATCTTGGTGTTATGGTTTATCATAGGTAATTCTCCTACTATTGATCAGATTCTTGTGGCTTTTCTCACGGGTCTTTTTTTATATTTGTTAAACAAGAATAGTACTTTAAACCATAAGATTGACAAGAATACTAAGTTGATGTATAGAACAAGAGAATATATGATAGAAGAATTTTCTGAAATACGTTTAGATTTAGCAGAAATTAAACATAAGATTAACCATTAAGATTTATTGCTTAGTTCTTTCTCAGTTTTAGCTACCATTTCACTGATTTGGTCTATTACGTCAGCATTTGAAGAAATTGAATCCACTCCTTGATGTACTAAGAATTGAGCCATTTCTGGTCTACTCCCAGCCTGACCACAAATAGATGTTTCGACTTTATATTTTTTGCATACTTTGATTACCCTTGCTATTTCACCTAGAACTGCTGGGTGCATTTCATCAAATAATTCAGATATTTTCTGGTTGTTTCTGTCTATACCTAGTGTTAGTTGAGTTAAGTCGTTAGTTCCAAAAGAGACAAAGGAAATTCCTTCTTTGCAGAGATCCTCAATGATCCAACAAGATGCTGGGGTTTCGATCATCACACCAAAATCGATTGATGTGCACGGTTCTAATCCAATTTCACGAAGTATTGCTTTTGCTTTTTTCACTTCCTCTACTCTGATAACGAACGGTAACATTACACCTACGTTCTTGTGGCCTTCATAATGTAACTCTCGGATTGCTTGAAATTCAGCTTTGAGGATTTCTGGTTCGTCCAATAATCTTCTAATTGCATGCCAACCAATCATAGGGTCTGTTTCTCTTGGTTCTTTATCTCCTCCCTCTAGATTTCGATATTCGTCAGATCGCATGTCTGAGCACCTTACCCATACAGGTTTATCTTTGAAAGCTTCAGAAATTTTTCCAATGCCATCTTTAAGTAACTTAATATAATCTGCCTTTTTACCTTGACGAATATATTCAGCTGGGTGAACACCACCATTGGCGATCATTATTTCTAGTCTTACTAAGCCAACACCGTCAGCCCCTGTAGTAGCGGCTCGAGCAGCGATATCTGGAATGTCCATGATGACTTTTACTTTGGTTTTTGTAGCTACTTTATGACCAAGCTCTTTTTTGGTTTGTTTTAATTTTACTTCACCTAAATATACAACTCCGTGGGTTGCATCGATGGTGATTGTTTGATTATCTTCCAATACTTTTGTAGCATGCTCTGTTCCTACGATACAAGGTATCATCATTTCTCTGCTGACGATTGCTGCATGAGATGTCATTCCACCTTCGTTGGTTAGAATTGCTGCTGCTTTTTGCATAGCAGGAACGTAGTCAGGCATGGTCATAGGAGCTACTAAGATGTCACCTTTTTGCACTTTACTTAATTCTTCCTTGTTGTTGATAATTTTTACAGGTCCGGAAGCAACTCCAGTAGAGGCAGTCTCCCCTCTTAGTATTATTTTACCATGACTAATTATTTCTTTTTGTGGCTTGACCTTTTTATTGAATGTTGTTACTGCTCTGGCCTGAACGATGTAGACTTTATCTTTTTCAACTGCCCATTCAATATCTTGTGGTTTTTTATAGTGCTCTTCTATTTTTCTTCCCAGTCTTGCAAGTTCTTTAATATGAGTGTCTGGTATTTTTTGTCTTTTTTGTAAGTCCTTTTCTATTTCTAATTCTTCATTTTTTCCATGCTCGTTTTTGAATAATCCTATATGTTGCTGTTTAACTTCCTTTTTTACAATATCTTTTTTCTGTTTGTCTACTATGTATAAATCCGGGGTAACTTTGCCACCGACGATCATTTCTCCTAGTCCATAGACCGCTTCAATTACAATTTCGTTAGCATTGTTGGTTGATGGGTTTACTGTAAACATGATTCCAGACTGTTCTGAGTTGACCATTTTTTGCACAATGGCTGAGATGTAGACTTTCATGTGGTCAAAGTTATTTTTTGTCCGATAGTAAATAGCACGAGCTGTGAATAGTGATGCCCAACAGGCATGAACTGCTGCTACGCAAGCATCAGCACCTCTTATGTTTAGATATGTGGCTTGTTGTCCTGCAAAGGAGGCAGTAGGTAAATCTTCGGCAGTTGCAGAAGACCGAACTGCCACAAATACATCTGTGCCGGTTAATAATTCTTGGGCATCGGATCCATCTGTGCCCAGTAGTTCATAACTATCTTTAATTTCCTGTGCCATGTCTTCAGGTATTTTTGTAGCAATGATTAATTCCTGTACTTGTTTGGCCACTTGTTGCAGTTTTACAGTATTTTCAACATCAAGACCTTGGAGAAGTTGTGCTATTTTGGAGTTAATCTTAGTGTCTTCTATGAATTTTTTATATGTTTGAGCTGTGACTGCGAAACCGTTGGGCACTGGAAGATCTAAGTTATACATAATACCTAAATTTTGCCCCTTACCACCAACTATATTGAGAGAATCTTCGTTCAAATCTTTAAACCATGCTACATATGACATCTATCTAGGTTTAGAATAGAGTGATTCCTTTTAACTTTTGTGGTAGTAACTAATCTTCTACTAAATCTTCACCGAAGTCTTCAGTGTCTTCATATTGGCTGTCTTCTTCAGGAATTTCTTCAATTTCATCCTCAGTTACTGTAGCGAATTTTGATTTACGAATTTGTTTTTCCAGTTTTTCTAGAACTTTAGCAAAACCCACGTTTTTGAGAACTTTGGTAATCTTTATTTTTACATAATCTCTTTTTTTTGTATCAGGTACGAATAAAACGAATCCGTTAACTTTAGCTATTCCGTCACCTTTTTCTCCAACGGATCTTATTTCTACTTCATATGTTTCTCCTTCTTTTACAGGAGCTTCTTGTTCATTCATACCGCAATGCCTCTAAGATTCTCTAGAATTAATTTATTTTTATTTTTATACATGACCTTAATGGGTAATATGTTGATTTTATATATAAATGTTGTGGCTTAATAGATTGGATAAGCTATTTTATACTAGAGAAATGCTTTTAAGTTTATAGTTTGGATTTTAAGGTATGGGTAGAGAATTAGACGAAAAAGTTACTGCGTTATTGAACAAGTTGGAAGATTATCCATTAATTACTTCTTACGGTGTTTGTCCCCACCAAGAGTTAGAGGTTTTGGTGGAGGAAGGTATTTTGCCTAAAGGCCCAAGTTTTAAGGATGATGATATTGAGCCCAGTACGCTTAATTTAAAGAATTCTGGAGAGATTTGGGAATTAGGGGTGATGCGCAAGCCAGGAGCTAATTATACTGTTGCTGAGATGCTGAAAGAACAAGGAAGAAAATTAACTGGAGGGAAAAACAAGATTCTGCAGTTGAACCACACTTACGCTGTTAAGTTGCAAGGTAATATTGATTTTCAGAAGTATGCTGAGAAGCCAGATATTTTAGAGCATCTGGTATCTTATCCTATTGCAGGATCGCTTCAAGGCATTGTAGAACCTAAGAGTAGTTCAGGTAGAATGTTTCTTGACGTCAGAAGCATTGCCGATAATTCTGACGAGTATAATGTTGTTCCTGTTAATTACAAAGGAGATCTTTATTTGCTGGTTACTCCACTAGTAAATCCATGTATCTTAGCCCCAGGTGATTCTCTGGCTCAGTTGATTACTGGAACTAGTTTAGATCCTATTAGTGGCAAGGATATTGAGTATATTCACAATTATGAGTGGCCTTTGTTCTGGGAGAAGGGTAAACCTACTGAGGATTTGGTTATTCGACATGATCAAGTGTTTGTTAAGCCAGAACTTAGTCTCAAAGATGGGGGAGAGCATGTTGCCTTAGAAATGGTCAAACACCATAACAATCAAATTCTGGAGATTGGTAAAGGGCCAGAGACACACTCTGCAAAGGAGTTTTACAAGAAAGTTAATCTAGGAGCGGATGGAAACCTGTATGGTAGATTCCAAGAGAGTTTGTTGGTTCTAACAACACCTGGCGTAAGTGTTCCGCCTTACTTGTTAATGAGAATGATTCAGCTTCCTGCAAATCAAGGAAAAGTGTCTACGCACGAAGCTGGTTTGATTAATGCTGGAGATGGTTTTGGCGGTCTGGATGGAATGCATGGATCACATATGTTATGTGAGATTACTGTTGATGAAAGATCGGGTACGATGTGGACTCCTGAAACTGATATTACCAGTTTTCAAGTATATAGGTTGAGAAGACCGTCAGATTATCCTTATCAAGGTGTTAACTATAAAGATCAGGAACAGCAGAGTATTAGATTACCAAAGATTTTTAAGAATGATTTATAATGGGAAGTGAATATCAAAGATTGATTCCGCCTGAAAGGAAAGATTATTGTGTGTGTTCTGTAGTTCAAGGTATTCTTAGGAGATATGATGTTAATTTGTCCCAGAGGGAGATTGCCAGCAGATTAACACCTGCGGAGAATGGTCATGTAGTTGATGATGATAAGCTAAAAAATTTATTTGAGTCTAAAGGTTTGGAGTACAATTTTTTCTGGAATCATGAAACTCCTTTCAATGAACCTGATTTTGTTCTTAATGATATGAATGAAAACAGTGGAATTGTGGGTATTAGCTCGCATTTATATCTTTTTGATAAGTTTGTAGATCCTGATTGTTATTTAATTGATCCTAACAATAACGAAATTGTAGTTAAAAGAATTGGAGAATTAGTGAAAGAAATGGGTAGTTCTGGGTTTTTTGGTGTTGTGAAGAGGCAAGATTGATTGTATTTTTGAGTATAGTCATCTTTATAAGATTTTATTATTTGGTTTTTTTATGGTGCAGCAATATTTAGATCATTGTAAAGAAATTCTTTCTTCTCCACGTTCTAATTTTAAGTTTGGTAGTAAGGGTTCTGGTCTAGTTTCTTTGTTTGGTTACCAAAATAATTACGATTTAAGAGAGGGTTTTCCGTTATTGACTACTAAAAAAATGTTTCATAAAGGTATAATTCATGAACTAGTCTGGTTTATGAGAGGTGATACTAATATAAAATATTTGGAAGATAATGGTGTTGATATTTGGCGTAGAGATACTTTTCAACATAATTTTTCTAAGATGGTTAAAGAAGGTATTTTTTCTGATGGTATGAAGAAGTATTCTTCTGATTGGGATCAAGCTTTGGATGAATATGGCCAGAGGATTAGAGAAGATTCTGAATTCGCTGAGAGGTTTGGTGATGCTGGTCCTATTTATGGTAAGCAATGGAGAAATTGGGAGTTTTATGATAAGGAAAAAGCTAAGCTTGTAAAGGTAGATCAATTAAGAAATATGATTGAAGGTTTGAAGAAAAAACCTATGGGTAAGAAACATATTGTTAGTGCTTGGCAACCGGGAGATGTTCCTAAGATGTCTTTACCACCTTGTCATACGTTGTTCCAGGCTACTTCGGATGGTGATGGCGGTCTTGAAATGCAATTGTATCAGAGAAGTTGCGATCAATTTTTGGGTGTTCCTTATAATATTGCCAGTTATTCTTTGTTAACTCAGGTTATTGCGCAAGAAGTTAGCATGGAAGCTAAGACTTTTGTGCATACTTTTGGTGATTCTCATTTTTATTCCGGTTTAAGTGAGAAAGGGAAGTGGTATCAGGAGAATTTTTCTAAGTTGCAAAATATGGTTTGGTTGACTTCTAACGAAGAAGACTATTTAGGTGTTTTAGATTGGATCAAGAATCAAGCTCCACAAGATAAGAATGAAAATAAGTATGACCATGTGACTGCGATTTTAAAACAATTATCCAGACAACCTAAGAAGCTACCTACAATTGAAATTGCTAAGAAACCATTTGATGAATTAGAGTTTAATGATTTTAAGTTGATGGATTATGAATATGATAAGCCTATTAGAAGGCAAATGGCTGTGTGATTTAAGAAAAAAATTAAGCTATATCTCTTAGCCCTCCTTCTTGTACTTCGAAGCAACACTCCGCGTCTTCTAAATTTGGAGCATCAATTAATTTAGCTACTCGACTGCCTTTTTTACCCTTCCTTAGATATATTCTGAAAGTTGAGGCATGAGCTACAATGTGTCCACCAATACTGGCTGTTGGATCTCCAAAGAATTGATCTGGTTTAGCCATTACTTGGTTGGTTACATATACACATACGTTGAATGTGTTAGCTATTTTTCCTAGTGCATGCATGTGTCTGTTTAGTTTCTGCTGTCTTTCTGCTAAGGTGCCTCGACCAATAAATTCAGCTCTAAAGTGAGATGTTAATGAATCTACTACTACTACTTTAACTTTCTTTCCTTGCTGTGTAATGAGGTCTTCTACTTTCTCTGCTAATAACATTTGGTGGTCGGTGTTGTAAGCTTTAGCTACCATGATTTTAGCAAGTGCTTCATCGGGGTCTAAACCTATTCCTTTTGCTAGTTGAATAATTCTTTCCGGACGGAAAGTATTTTCTGTGTCAATATAAACTACAGAGGAATCAGGGTAATTCTTTATTGTATTTACGGCAAGTAAATGTCCGATTTGTGTTTTTCCACTACCAAATTCGCCAAAACATTCAGTGATTGCGCCAGTTTCAAAACCACCACCCATCATACTATTGAAGTTTTCACTTCCAGTATTTATTTTTAGTACGGTTTCTCTTCTCTTTAGAACATCTAAACCAGTTTCAAAACCCATTTTCATGCTGTCTCTGGCTCCATTGATCATTTTTCTAGCAACTGCTTCACTCACTCCAGATGCTTCACAGAGTTGTCCTATGGAAGCTACGGCTACCGACATCATGTCATGAAATCCCGCTGATTCTAGTCTTTCTGCTGTGGCTGCTCCGACTCCTGGTAGATCAATTATTTTTGGCTTCTGCACTTCAGGTTCTGGCATTTCAATTACTGGTTCCGGTGTTTGTATCTCTTGTTCTGTTTCAATCTTTTCTTCGTTCTGTAATTCTTCCTGTGGTTCTTCCATTTGTAATTCTAATTTTGTCATTTTATTTACCTCTTATTAAGTTTATGTATTCTTAAAAAAATAAAAAAAAGAAGGCCTAAGCCTTCGCATAAAATTCTTGTTGTGCAAGTACTAAGGACTCGTATGCTTTAGCTATTACTACTTGTAGCTTTGGTAGATCACTTACTCGCATAGAATTAGTCTTTTGCCAGTTACCTTCTTTATCTTGGTAACCACGTTCAATAGAGATGGTATTAAATTCAGATTCTTCTCCATTTGCTCTAGTTCCGGTGTTTTTCCATATTGTGGCAGTTATTGCTCCTGCTCTAAATTTATTTAGTGGAAGATTCTTAGAATCTTCTCTTACATATTCTTGTACTGTTTTCATTTTTGGTTTACCTCTTGCTTGTTCGCATTTTATTTCAACCTTACTGAGCTACATGCTGAACTCCGCAAGCCGCTCAGAGGTGAGGGTAACCAGCGCTGATTAATTAGTTAGAAGAATAGTTCCTTTATAAGTTCCACCTGGACTTGTCCTGTGGGTTGTGGCTGGGCTGTTAGTCGGAGTTCAGCTTAACAGCAAGAGTGTCTTGTGAGTTTTAGATTTACATAAAATTTATTAAAATAATTCTAAACTAATAAAAAAATGGACCATTTTGCTTATTATGCTGCAGTTGTTACTGATTATGCAGGATTAATAATTTAGAAGATAAAGTAAAAGAATTAAATAGAAGGCCGGCTGGAAAACAAAAATATGGACAAAATCCTAATTTATATTAAAACAACTTCACCAATATCAACACAAACAATAACACCATGATTAAACTTTCAAACCAGCCACCTACTTTTATTGGGCCTTTGATCCTAAAATTAGAGAAAGGATAAAATAATTTTATGCCTCTTGGTGTGATTCCGTCTCCTATTAAGTGAGCTAAATAACCTACAAATAATGCCGTTGCGTAATAGATATTGAAGTAGTAAAGCATTACGATAAAGAGTAGTGCATGGAAGAGTAGAGAGTGAAAGAGACCTCTATGTTTTGTGAAGATGACAATGATTCTACCGATGATTCCACTCCATTTGTTGATTTTACTATTATGAGAGTCAATGTCAGGTAAGATACTGCCTAGTAATACTAAAAAGAAAGCAATATAATCATTACCTGTGAAAAAGTTTTTGGTGATTAGGAAGAGTACGATGCCTAATAAGATATGGGTGTGGAAGAGCATGGAAAGTAAAATAAAGAAAAGCTTATTTATCTTCCTATGCAGATTAGAAAGGTTGATGAAAATAATTTTTTAGTAATTATGGATGATAAGGAGTTTAAGGTTTTCTTAAATGATGCTTATTGGCAGAAATTAACAAATGGTAAGTTTTCTAAAGAAGAATTAATCAAAAAATCTTTTGAATTTCTATTGGATAGAGAACCAGTTAGTTCTATTCTACAGGAGTTTCCGCTGCAGTTGATTCAGCGGTATTTTCCGGAGTTTGAGGAGAAGATCGAGGATTATTTAACTTAGCCAATTCTTCTTCAGGATTTGCTTTTTCTACCATTTGTACGTTGAATTCTAGACGATCGAACATCTCATTTTTCTTTACTCTGCCCATTACTTTAAATTGCTCCCCAAGTAAGTCAGTTTTGATGTTTTCAAAGGCGGCTAGGTTTTCTTTGTATTCAGAAAGGTCTTCTTTTTCCAGTAAGTGATTGGTTTGATTTTTCCAAAATACGGCTCGGATGTTTCCAGTACCATCATCGAGTACTGCATTCAATACATAAGATAGTATTGCTTCAACTTGACCATGTGCTTCACAGTGGTTGTTATTTGCTCTTTTATTACATTGAGGACAGAGACTAAAAAATCTTGGATCAAATACTTGCACAACTGTGGCAAGGATTTCTGCACCTTCAGCGCCTTCTTGTAAGGTATTGATAGATGTGCGTTCATAAGTTGTACCTTGTCGCACGTTTTCAATGGTTTCTCCTTGAGGATTTATTTCAATAGTACCATTCTTACCTAAATGAATTTCTTTTTGACCTCTGTTATCCCTTACATAAGCATATTCGATTTTTAAGATATCTTGTTCTTTAAGATCAGCAATTTCATTAACTTGATCATTCCAGAATACAACACGGATGGTACCTGTTTCATCTCCAAAAATTATTGAACACACTTTTCCTGTTGAATCGCCTTTGGCAAATTCGCGTGTTTCAAATTTTCTTACAACTTTGCCTATTGTAGTGATTTCACGCATACCAGAATATATTTCCTTTACTTTTAATTTTTCATTAGTCTTACTTACTAACTCAACACCTAATTCATTGGCGATGATGTGTGCCGCACCTTCTTCGCTGATTAGTCCAGATAATTCGTTGATTTTTGCTTTGATTTTTTCATCTAATTCTTCTGAGTTTATTTTATCAGAAGCGATGATTTTCTCTTTTAAGTCTTTTAATGGTACTTTAAACATTCTTCCACCCCTGTGTGCTGAATACAGAATGCAGCACACTGGGTTTTATAAGATTTTAGGTATTAGAGACCTGTTGATTAGGAGTAAAATCTAATGCAAAATGATGTTCTAAAGATAACTTGGAGACGCCTTGAAAACAAAAGGGCACGATTCTGGATGTTATTTGTCCAGGAGTTGTGCAATCGTTAATGTGCCAACCTGCAGGTAGTGTTAAACATGCTTGTAGATCAGATTTGTCTCGGCATTTTGTTAACAATTGCTTAGCAGAATTAACTATGGGCTGATATTCATCAAAGGTATAATGGATGTCAATGATAAATTGATCCTGATAGGTGTAATCTCCTGCATTAGTTTCTATGGTTTTTGCCGCTCCTTTACCAATGAGCAATGTGTCTTGATAACTTATTTCTTTGAGTAGAATGTTTTGATGAGCAAACTGTGATCTTACCTCATTTTTGAAGGCTTCATGAATGTCAGGAAAGCAAGATTTACCTTGTTTATTCCAAATGTTTTTACCTTGATGTTGATCGCAGTCAGATTTTTTATTAGTTTCATATCCTCCATTTTTGGCTAATTCTATGGCTGCAGTTGTGCCTATTTCTTTAGCTATTAGAGTTGTGTCTAGCTTGGCAAGTTCGGATTCAAAATAATTATTTGTTATGAAGTCCATTTGCCATTCGCCTTTTAGTTCTGTAGTTACAATTGTTGTTCTAGCCCCGTCAAGAAATACGGCTAAAGCCAAAAGAACTCCGATTAATACAATCCAATGCCAGACGGCTGCTTTTTTATTCATTTGATTTCACCTGGGCGAAATTTTTGAAAGTCTTGATTTTCATTTTATTTGACAAATGTTATCTTTCCAGATGCACTCTTTGTTATTTGGTTTATATTTATTACAGTCCTGCTCGAGGGTTATGTCGAAACAAGTTGTTACTAGTTCATTGTTGATAATTTTTGAGTTGCGAATTGCTTCGTTAGTATTGATTTTAAGTGGAATTGTTTGTGTATTAGATTGATATAGTACATTGGAGATTCCCCCAGTTAGATAATCATAAGCTTCAACCAAGCCTAAAGAGGATTGGTGACTATCACTAACTGCCAGGTTTAAAGTAATGCCAATAAATAAGATCATAAAGAAGCCAATAACTACAGTCATGATAAGGTCCGTGAAGTGTTTGAGTCCTTTTTTATTCATCCAATTGCCTCCTGTACATAGATGATTAGTTTATCTTTCTTAAGTTGGTTTCCATCTCTAACTAGCACATTTTTGAAAATGGTAAAGTCATCTTTACTGCGATAATTATTGGATAGTACTTCTCTTTTTGTCTCTTTAAGGCGAAGACGAAAGTTGTATGTTTTTTTATTTTCAGTTTGATAGCATTTTAGCATTTGTTCATCGTTGAATTTTTGAAGGTCAATCACGCCTGCTTGCGTGACGTTGTTGATATGATATGCAAAGCATTCAGGAATGTTAGTAAAACGTAAGGAGATTAGTTCTGCTTGTAATTCGGAAGGTACAGAAACTACATTCTGTTGATAGCTACTTATGATTAGAAAGAAAGCAATGACAACAATGGTGATTACAAAGATCATAACTAGCCAGAAGATGCTGGTTAGCGATGTTTCGAAGTCTCCTTTTTTATTTTTAAGTAATGTCCTAATTCCTTTTTTTCTGTTCTTTAGCATGTTTGTAAAAAAATTATCTTTTCTTGTTTTGTTAAGCAAACTTTTGATTCCTGCCTGATTGCACCTGCTGCCTTATAACCCTCAGGTAAATAGAAAATCCTACTGATCCATGTTTCCCGGCCGTCACCTTTGTTGAAAACAGATATTTCACCGCTATTCATACGTAAAATATATTTTGATGTATCTTTCTGATAGTATATTTTAGAATCCCCTGTAGTAGCTACAAGAGTATTGACCATCATGCGCAAATCTTCAGCTATTGTTATTTTCTCTGCTTGTTCTGAGGAGCCAAATGATTTAGCTATTTTTACCATCGATACGATTACAAAGATTACAAGTAATACCTCAAAAATAAATAGAACTGTAGATTGAGCTTTTTTTCCTAGAAAGTTGTTGACTTTCATTTTACTCCATTCTGGGCATAGACGCCTTTATCATCAACAAAACCAAATATCACACTAATGTCGCCTTCGTTGCTTTTTTTACAATAAGGGGCACCATTACCGCATTTGATTACTTTTACCTGTTGACGTCTTGGTGCTGTTTGATCTTCAGAGAAGGCTGTAGTTACACCTAAGATATAATGACCACGGTCAAATACAATTCCTGTACCTTTGGAAAATTTAACATCTGGCATTGGTTCACAAGTTAGTTTTCCTGGTTTACAGTTTCTATTTTTTTTTGTGATAGTTTCCTTACAAAGACAATAACAATTTTGATCGATACAATCGTTGGTTACACCTAGAGTAAAATCTACATCTTCACCATGTAGAGGATCTTTGGTGATGTGAAAATTTCTACTTTGATCGTTTACAGGATAAATGTATGCAAACTTATCTTGGATGTAGATCATTTGCCCAATCTTGCCAGGATCTTGCTTGTTTACTTCAATTATTAATGATGTTAATTCATCGAAATTCTGCTGAGCCTGATTGGCATAACCAAAGAATTTACCAAGAAATCCAAGTGCAAATGAAACAAGGACAATTCCTATTATGATGCCCACGATCCATTTGAGTAGTTGAGCTTTTTTGTTCATCTTAATTTCTTCCAGAATCCTCTTTCACATCTGAATTTTCTTTCAGGAAATTCCTCGTAAGCAGTCACCAATGAGATCATACCTTCAGCATTTTCATTGCACACTTCCCAATACCAGGTTGTACCTGCATATCCGCTACCTTCATTGCATAAGAGAGAACCTAAATTAAGAGGTGCAGACCATGGTTGCTCAAGCAGGGAACCTGGAGAATCTTCGTCCGTTTCAGGATCGGATCCGCCTAAGCCAACATTTTTAAACCAGTCAATTAGTGCTGGATTTTTGCTGACCACTGCGCCAGGGGTAGCTATGGCAGATGCGCAATCTACAAGATCGCCAGGGACATCCCCATCAAATTCTTCAATGGTTATCCAACAGCCAACTGGTAGATTTTTTAGATTTTGATGATTTTTGTAAAAGGTTTTTGCATCCTCACCAATTGTCGGGTCTTCATGATTACAATCATTTGAGATATAATTCTTCTTTGTTGCTGGACATTCCTCTCCAAAGAATTCTTTACATGTATTTACAATCCTAGGTAAATTATCAGTTTCATCTGCAGCTAAATTTATACTTCTTTTAGAGTCGAATTCATCACTCTTGTCATATTCTTGCTTATCCAATACTATTTCAACAAAAGCGACATTATTTGTTTCGCCTACTAAGCCTTCTTTGAGGATTCCATTACTGCCATGGTCTACGGCAAATTTTAGATAACAAGACATAGTTCCTGGACCATCACAGAAGTCTAAGTCATAGCCTACACCTACTGGAATATTTATTGGAGGAGATTTGGAAATTTCCTTACTGCCTACAAACACAGCTTTAGTATATTGTTTACAATTGCTTGATAATTTATTGCCATCACATATGGAAATTACTGCTTTGACTGTTTCAGTGAAATCATCACCAGTGGTACTCATTTGCCAGTTAATCTCTAGGTTTGCGGCCTCAGTATTGGCAAGATCTTTTCTTAATACAGCTTCATTATTCGGAGTACTTGTTGCGGTGTTTGTGCCACCATCAGTTACTACGAATCTTTCCAATACTATATCACAGTTGCATTCTCTGCCTTTTATTACTAGATTTGTGGTACTTCCAGTAGCTTGAGCTACGGCTTCTACAGTATCACATTTTTGGTTGCAATTTCCTTCTAGTTTATCTTCACATTCTTCTTCGTTGGCATACATCTTTTTGGGATCTGGATTTGTTGCAGACCAATATTTACCACATGTTTTTATATCAATATTTGCTTCTTCACGAGTCGTTCCGGCGGGGCAGCCTTTGAATTTGTCTGAACCTTTACCTCCTGCGTCAATACAAGGACATTGGTCTTTAGTATTTGCGAAGCCACTGTTGGGGAAACCGTCTTGATCACAGTCTCCAACGGCATCGATTTGAGAGGCTAGGATATCTCCTATTCTGACTGTGCCTCCTTTAAATAATATTAGCCAGATTACGGCTGCTACGATAATTACGCCTGCAAATACTATGATACTAATTAATTTGAATCCTTTTTTGTTCATGCTAACCACCTGCTAAATCTCCCACAATACATTTTTGTTTTTCTAATTCTGATAATTTATCAAATACGACGATACTTTTATCTCTTTCGTCACTGTTAAAAAATTCTCTTTTGGCTTTTGCTCCACCTGCTATTAATCCAGAACCACCTATAACTCCCAATCCTATGGTGGCGATAACTCCGCATGGTTCAGCAACGTAACATAGTACGGTACCAGCAGTGGCAATTGTACCAGTTATACCAGCCCACCAACCACCACCATCTTTCTTATTTCTAGACAAGAATACGATACCGTAAGCTTCCCTAGGTTTGATGCTATCAAAGATGGCGATGCCACCTGGTCCTTTGTTTTTTACAATATAATCATGATAAGTTACTCCTTTGACAGTTGGATGTAGTGTTTCCTCCATGTAGCGAGTTAAGTCTTTAGGAGTTATAGGACCGTCTTCTATTTCTTTATTTTCTATACTTGCGGTGTAGCATAGGAAACATTGATTGCCGTCTGGCCTTATGTTTAGTACTTTGGAGAAAAAGTCCCCTCCGTCACTTAGAATTTCTTCATGTTTTCCTTGGCCAAACATCCACCAACATCTGGACATCATATGAGAGACTTGAGCTTGAATTTCCTCTCTGTTTCCAACAACATCTCTATCGATAGTTTTACACAAGACTGGAAATGGTTTAATGTTATCATTGGAGCCAAAAGTGGTAAATGCCCTTGTGGCGATACTATTGTAACATAAGATTTCTTCTTCTTGCCCTTCTGCTTTGCTAAAAAAACCAGTTAACAATGCCAACATTAGCATAAGCCCAGCGATGATTAAGAGCATCAGTACTAACTGGCCGGCAGCCAACCCTTTACGATCCTCCTGCAATGCCATCATCACCTTCCTCCCCTAGATCTTCTGTTGGTAATCCAGGTACATTATCCCCAATACCTAATATTTTTTCTTTAATTTTAGTAAAGAAGCCGTCGTCGGAGTAAAACATCACTAATAAAAGTATTAAAACTACCAAGATCACCATAGCAGTTACTAATTTGTTAATTACTACCATTTAAAATAATTTCAATAGACCTCCTAGTAGACTTTCGCCTTTTCCGCTTAATAATCCGTATACGATTAACATTGCTAGCAAAAATACAATTACTAAAATGAATATTGCAAGTTTGCTGAAAGGTAGGTCGGCTTTTTTATTCATCCTGCGAAGCCTCCGAGTGTATCTCTCAACGTAAGCCATACAATAATGATTAAAACGATAATTACGGTAATAACCGCTATCATTGTTAAGGTATTTCTCTCCGCAGCGGTTTTGTTCATTTTACCCTACACAACAAATTTGATCTTTTCCAGCTGCATTTTTTGGACAAGTGAAACTGACTAAAGGTAGCTTATCACCAGTTGGACAACTACCATCCTCAGCAGCTACCTCACAAGTTCCACCTTTACCTAAACAGTTCTTTATGGATCGATCTGCATCACCCGTTCTACCAGTAAATATAATTATTAAGATGGCAGCGGCAATCAATGCGATAATTGCTACCACTAGTATCCATAAAGTATTGCCTTGACCACGCCTCATGCTTAACCCCAAAGACAGTCTGTAGCAGTACAAGTATCTTCAAAACTGCCAGCTTTAATACATTTATCAATTTCCTCTTGGAAATCAGCTTTTGCTTTGGCCTGATCTTGTAATTTTCTTTCTTCTGAATCTAAAATTAGAGCCTTGCTATAGTCTAAGATAAATTTTGATTCCTGTATGCCACTTGGATGACAAGTACCATAAAAAGTTTTCATTGCAGTCAACTCTTGTTTTGCCTCATTATTTACTTTTTTATCAAAATCACCAGCTCTACCTGTAAAAATAACTATTAATACGACTAAAACAACTAATGCTATAGCGGCGACGATGATTACATTCAAAGAAAGTCCTTGTCCTTTTTTATTGACCATAATATACACCTCGTTTTGCTTATATTAATACGAGATCATATATAAATGTTACGAGTGAATAATGCTATTCAGAAAGTCAGTTTGGTGTATACTGGCGCCCTGACTTTGTCGAGGCGCCCGAGGAAGACGAAGTCTGCACTCAGTATATGCGCCGTGCCCCAGTATACACTTTCGATACTTTCTGGAAAGCACAGAGTGAATAGCTGACTTTTTAGTTGCATAATCTTAAGGTTGTTTGTACTTGTCCAGTTCCAGTATTGACAAAGTATGTTTCTTCATCAGCATCAGAGGCTTTTTTAGGGCAACCTCTACCTGAAGGGTCGGTAATTACAAATAAGGATGGCTCTTGCTTTGTGCCTTCAAAACTCACCCTGTCTGCAGTTAAAAGATAATGTTTTTTTAGTGAGCGTATTTTTTTCCCAGCCATATTTTTTTCCCATAATGTCTCATTTAATATTTTATAAATGGTTTTATTTAAGAATAAGCAACTGTTAAGTCCTCCGCAATTATATTGGAAGTTATAGTCCGGAGTTTCAAAGTTTACAGCACAGTCTTCTAGTAAATCGTTTTCAAATTCAATTAGGCCGCAATTTTCATCCGATGCAGTAGTTGCTTTCATGATAGCCCCCATAGTTGAGGCAGCTAGACCTTTTCTGGTGAATTTCTTTTCAGCTTTATCTTCTTTTAATCCGAAGGATATCATAAAGAACATGCCTAATGTTATGAGAATGACAATTACAACTAATCCCATCATTTCCATCTGTGCCCGTCGTGACCTGCGTGCTGAATTCAGAGCGCTGGTCACTTGTATACCTCTACTGTCATTAATCCTACTCCATAAGCAGTTTTGCCACCTTGTCCTGCTGTTTCATCTCTCAGAGATACGATGAAATTTGTGTCTTTGGAAGGTATTTTTGTATTATCTGAGACTTTTGTTTTTTCATAAATAGTATATGTAGTGCCATCGTTAGGATAAACCTGCTCAACGCTTATTTTAGCGTATCCCAAGATGTCAAAATAATATTCAGCTACATGTGCTTCAAGTATGGTTTGACTATGTTTCAATTTCAGTACGTCTAAACAGAAGTCTTCAGGCTCCGCTTCGCCTTTGCTGCATAGTAATTCTGGCATGAATAAGGTTTTTGTAGTTATTTCTATGGCATTTTGAGAAAATAATTCGTTTTGCTTAGTTATGGCAGCATTTTTTGAATATGAAGCATAAAATATTATTCCAAACATGATGAGAATGAAGAAAATGAACATTACGGCAATGGTTTCTGTTATACGAGCTTGTGCGGAGCGAGAGCGAAGCATGCTTAATAGATTGTTATGTCTCTTGTTCATTTTAATATAGTTGTACGCAGGATTCCTGCCTTAGTTTTTGATTGAATATCTGTAATTCGTTGGCTGTGTTTAATATTTCAGAACAGCCACCTTCTAAACTTAAACTACAAATTTCAGCCTCGGCTGCTAGTTTTGCTGGCATAGTTTTTCCTTTGGAAACTAAGATATTACATGGATCGGTAAGACTACTATGATGTTGAACAATTTCTGTATATTTTAACTCATGTAATCTAGAAATAAACTCTGCCCTACGGAATGCTTTTCTCATGTTACATTCATAAATTTTAGCGTTACCGGCAAACATCGCTGCATACTTGGCTGCTGGTCGATCTTCGTCCATAGTTATTACAGGTAGAGTTTTATCTTTTTTCCACGTAGTTGCATCATTGTCATAGAATGTTACTTGGTCTCCAGTAAATTCAATAGCAGATAGGGTACCAGGTGCTAAATTCTGTAAGCTTGCAGGGATGGCATTATCAAATTGTCCTGGTAGGTAAATGATACGTAGATGAAAGTTTGCGCCCATTTTTACGTCATCAAATGAGTCTACAAAATCAATGTTGAATTCGTCTGTAAGTAATTTAATTAGTTCAGTTACGAAAGGATCTGTAGAAGAGAGCATCACGTATTTAGTATGTTTGGAACTTATCATTAACATGTCTATCATTTTATACGGCAAGTGATAAGGTACACTCCATAAAATGAATTCATCCGATCTTATTTCCAATGGAGAAAAGAGCGGAGTTATTTGGTCTTCTATAGGATTACTGAGACCTTCTATACCATATTCACCGTATTCGTCTTCGCAGTTGAAGTAAAAAGTGTAATCTCTTAGTCCTGCTGCTGGAATATGATTGATAGTGTCGTCAGAAACACTGGCACCAGTAAAGATTCCTTCCATTATCTCTAAGACATCCGTACTAAGAATTTGCTCTGATCTAGACTGTTGTTTAACAACGATGCCTATAAAGAATAAAAGGATTACACCTCCAGCAATCATGATGTAAATCCAGTTAAAAGTAATGGAGATTTGTGCAGAGCGAGAGCGACGCATGCCTGAAATTCTTGGATTCCTGGAAGATTTTTTTGAAATTTTTGGGACCAAAAAACCATTGGTTTTTCCGGTTTTATTGTGTGCTTTCTTCATCTTACTCCTCTTTACGCTTTTGGCCGATTTTTTTCAGTTTGGAGAAGATATCTTTGGCTTCTTTCTTGTTCACAGATGGTTTCTTTTGTGCTGCTATACTTTCCAACTTTGCAAAGACGTTCTTTTCCCCATGTTCTACGCCGATAGAATCTTTATGCTCCACGTATTTTTTACTTAGTTTATGTAAATTCTCGGGAGTTGGTTTCTTTTTATGAATTATTTTACCGATGTGAGGTAGCCCAAAGGATCCGAATAGACCTTTACGTTTACGTTGTTTAATTTTTCCAGCCCTTTGCTGCTGCTTTTTTATTAGGCGCTTTTTCCATGCAGGTATCACTTTGGGCGTCTGAGCAGGTCCTGTTACTTTAGTGTATAGTGGTTTGGAAGATTTTGGCATATACTTATAGTAATATACTAAATATCCAGTGGCTCCTAAAGTCATTAATAGACCCAGAGTAAAAAAGATCCAAGCGATTAGATTTGCCCCATCTGGTTTTTTAGAGATAATTTCTGTTATTGGATCTATAATGGGTTTGTCTGTGATTTCCTCATCGGCGAAACAAGGATCTGTATTTTGGGTAAATTCTACAAAATTTGATCTACCATCGTCATCATAATCATTGGAACTGTCCAGGAATCCATCGTTATCTGAATCTTCCAGTAGATGATCAAATTGACAATCTTCTGAATTGTATTGCAATTCCCAAGTATCTGGTAATCCATCTTTATCAGTGTCAATACTTTCTTCGAATGGTGTTAATTCTCCAGTTCCGCAACCATTTTCATCAACTACAGATCCTGGAGTAGTCCCAGAACATACGTCACAAGAATCTAGGATTCCATCGCTGTCATCATCTTCATAGTTGATTAAATAATGTCCTGTTTTATTTTTCCCAGTGTTATCTTCCACAAAATAACATATATAACTTTTTTTGTCAAATTCTATGGCGCCGAAATAATTTAAAGTTGGTTTACATTGTGTAGAGTCAAGGTGAATCCCATATTTTAGTTCATCACAGCCAGTTTCATCTTCACATTCTAATGATGCATGTATTACACTACATTTTTCTTCTTGCTTTACAGTTATATCTGGAGCAGATTTGTCTTGTTTACAAGTTAAATGATCTTTATCCGATACTAAAAAGCCATCACTTTGTGCTTCTGTACCGACATTTCCTGATGCATCAGTAGCAGTTACTTTGACAAAATATTTTTTGTCTTTTTCTAATTTTAAGTCTTTAATTGGAATTTTTAAAGGCGTTTGTCCATCCGTATCTATGGTTGTTCCCAATTGAGTGGCGCCTGAAAAGAATCCTTTTTCAAATATTTTTACAGAGGCTGATTGTAATACTTCATTGGTACCTAAATGTACAGTGATGAAATCCTTACCACAAGTTACAACTCCATCAGAGATATTATTTAATGTAGGACCAGTACGATCGATTGTGAAAGAGATGGTATCCTCAGCAACATGTTCTTGCATTAAACAATGCACCGGGACCACATATTTTCTTTCTGTAAATCCTGTTACAGTTGCTGTGTGAGTGTTGCCTTCTGCTTGAAATTCTTGAGTTTGGTTGTTGAATTCAAAAGTACATTGCGCTTTTTTGGAAGTCGCTACTTCTAAATTTATTGATTCTTGATTGAAAAAACCACCATCAGGAAATACGCTAGAAATAAATCCTCGTGTTATGTAGTCAACGCTAAAGGTTAAGTTTTCAATATCTGTGAAATTCCCAGCACCATTTTTACAGATTACACCTAATATAAAATCCTTTTTGCCTTCGTTGATGTTTATGTTAAATTGACTTGCGTGTTCTAGGAAAACTTCGTCATCTTCTCCCTCAAATTTAATCATGGTGCTATAATCTGTGTTGACAATACTTCCGGAATTATCACTGAATCTACATTGTGCTTTACTGTTAGTTGTAGCATGTAAGATGGTGAATATGCCTTCTACTACAGGATCTGGTTCTGCAAATAATTTTGTTATTTCAGGCTTATTTGGATCATATTCTAAATTGAATTTTTGTTCAGGACTTATTTGACCTTCAGCATTACTACATTTTACAAATACTGCCTTGATGCCACCTGAATTGGAATAATTAGATATGACATTGCCAGGGAAGTTTGGATACAGGAATTTTCCAGCTTCGTTGTTGATTATTTTAAATGGTTGTACTTCTTCGTAAGTGAAATCTTCATTGAAGTCAAATCTACATTCAGTTGAAGGTACTGCCGTAGTGAATTCCCAATCGAATTGAGGTGTACCTGAGAAGCCATATATTTCTCCATCGAAAGTGAAAGGTGGAGGCCTAATTAAGGTAATCCCAAAACCATTAATTAAGATGTTGCCACATAGTATTTTTGGCTTATGATTATCTAAGTCTGTGGAATAATAACAAATTTTAGTTGATTCTGTTACATTTATAGGAGCGGTGAATTCCTGATAGTCAAGGCTGTCTGCTGGATTGCATCCTTCCCCTAAACAGAAAAAGATTTTATCACAAGCTAGGCCACTTAATCCGTCGAAGTCGCAACTGAATGTTACGTCAGCAGCAGAGATAAATTGTTCTTCCCATCCCGCTTTGGTAGGTTGAGCAATATGATTCCCTTCAGATACTGTGATTGTAGTATCTGGAGCAGTTTGATCTACATCAAAATTTAATAATTGGTCAAATACTTTATTGTCCAAAAATCCCGTACATATTACCTGGTATAAGCCTGGATAAGGTCCTGAATTTCCACCAGGTTTGGATATAGTTACTACAGATGTTGTATGTGATTTTTGTTCTGAATTTGTAATGAATGTAGCTACTTTGGTATTTGTCGTTGTTTCGAATAAATCACACTGAGCCGCTACTAAAGTGTTTACTGAAAATTTAACTTTGTTGCTACCTATGAATCCGTTCTGTGGTGGAAAGATTACATCGATGGCTTGCTGTAAGTCAAATATTACATCCTTTTCTTTAGTATTAATGTTGCCTCTGTCATCAGTACATGTTACAATTGCTTGATAATGGACTCCTTTAAGGTTATCAAAAATTACTTCTTTAAATTCTTGATCTCTAGATACTGTGGTGAAGTCTGCTTCACCTGCAGGTAAGATTGATTTTATTTCAAATTTGCAGTGCATTGGTTCAATTGTATCAGTTAATGTTATTTGTAAACTTGAGGTATCACCTTGTGTTTGTGGATCTACAGTGATACTAAATTGAGGAATAATATTGTCGATGAAGACAAATGTTTCCTGTACATCTTCCTGATTATTGTAAATGTCTTTTGAAAAATATTTTAATTTATAGGCACTGCCTTGTGCGGGAGTATTACCTAATCCAGGGAATTCTAATACGTTTACTTCAACAGTTTCCTTCGAATTGGCTCCAGGATATTTCTTTGATACAAATTTATCCATAGTACAAGTATCAGCACCGTTAGCGCTGGTTATACAGTACCAAATTTCACCAAGAGGATTTTGTTGGGAAGTATGAATATGTTGACTGTCATCGCCTTGAAAAGTAATTTC
>CEPX01113862.1_pt1 | contig 24424 bp, 31 predicted proteins | sample 361361 | NCBI WGS metagenome assembly CEPX01 (sample SAMEA2619974, study PRJEB7988) | marine metagenome | biome: marine biome (ENVO:00000447); feature: mesopelagic zone (ENVO:00000213) & marine oxygen minimum zone (ENVO:01000065); material: "saline water (ENVO:00002010), including plankton...
CAATTCCTTTAAGTTTCAGCCTTGCGACCGTACTTCCCAGGTGGTGAATTTAATGCCTTCGCTTCGGCACTGCATAACCACGTAGATTACGCAACACATAATTCACAGCGTTTACTGCCAGGACTACTTGGGTATCTAATCCAGTTCGCTCCCCTGGCTTTCATCCCTCACAGTCAGACCCGTTCTAGCTAGGCGCCTTCGCCACTGGTAGTCCTCCAAGGATTAAAGCATTTTACCGCTTCCCAAGGAATACTCCTAGCTCCTCCCGGTCTCTAACCATGTAGTATCTTCCGCAAGCCGCTGAGTTAAGCCCAACGATTTCACAGAAGACTTACATAATCTGCTACGGATGCTTTAGACCCAATAAAGATGATCACCACTCGCAGCGCCGGTGTTACCGCGGCGGCTGGCACCGGTCTTACCCACTGCTTATTCTCCAAGCTTTTTACACTTGGCAAAAGCCTACAAAAAATTGTAAGCACTTGGGATTACCTTATCACACTTGCGTGCATTGTAAAGGTTTCGCGACTGCTGCACCCCTTAGGGCTAGGACCCTTATCTCAGTGTCCTTCTCGGGGCTAGGACTCTCATCCCCCCTACTGATCAACGGCTTGGTGAGCCTTTACCTCACCAACAACCTAATCAGCCGCCGACTCATCCTTAAGCATTACTTTTGAATGAAAGTACATTCCAGTATCAATCATCTATCCGGTCTTATCCTCAGTTTCCCGAGATTATCCCAGACTCAAGGTTAGATTATCGACGTGTTACTGAGCCTTTCGCCCCTCTTACGAGGAGACTTGCATGTCTTAGTCCAATCCCAAAAGCAGCGATCGTCCGCAGGATCAACGGAAATTAGTATCGCAAGTTTTCAAGAGCACTCTACAAATAGCTCACTCATACATCATACTTTATCATTCGATAAAAGCAATCACATATTATATCCATCTAAGGATATTAAAAAGAATTAAGCAAAAGCTCTATTCCAAAATTTTTTGCCAAAACTTATTTATAAAGCTTTTGATTAAATTAAAAATAATGTTCTTATTACACAAAATTATAAAAATAGATATTCTATTTTTTATGAATGCCTTTAGAAGTTTTTGTTGAGGGATATATTTCTATTAGAGATAGAAGAAATATAAATTTATTTGATTATGAATTGGATGTAGAAAGCCTTGAGAGAATAACTTCAATAAAGGATGGATATTATACTTATTCTTTAATGACCACTACAACAGATTTTGAACATTTTGAAAATACATCATCTAATCCCAACCCTACAATTAGAGAGATTATTAGATTAAAGCAGAGCATACAAGAGGGAATAGGAAAAAGATATTTTTTAGATAGACAGTTTAGGCCAAGAGCAATAATAACAAAAGATGGAAAAGTATATGTTGATATAAAATTTATTACGGATTCTTTTGATGGAGACGAATGGCACTTAAATGCATTAGTAGATGAGTTAAGAAATAGAGATTTAGGAGAGATTAAATGTTAACTCAAACAGGAGTTCTTAACAAAAGAGATTTAAGACATTTGATTCATGAAGGAATTATTTCGGGACCCTCAATTGAAAGGCTAGAAGATATGTTAGATTCTACTACAATAGATCATTCTTTAGGAGAAAGAGGTTATTATTTAGGAAGGAGTATTCTACCTGGAAATAAAACAATGACCCAAGTAATCCAAGATAGAAAAAAATATGAATTAAATGGAGACAGATTTTACTTACATAAAAGACAAGTATACTTATTTCCTTTAGCAGAGAAATTAAAGTTATATGATCAACTCTCTGGAGAAAGTTCATCAAAAAGTTCTATAGGTAGATTAGGAATAGTAACAAGATTGATAACAGAAAGAGGAGAGGTATTTAATGAAATTCCAGCAGGTTATCAAGGTAGTCTATATTTGGAAGTGTATTCATTAGTATTTGATTTAGAATTAAAACCAGGATTAAGCTTAAATCAAACTAGATTTAATTATGGTCCATCTTCTTTTTTACCAGAACACTTAGTTAAGGCATCACATCAAGGAAGTGGGCTTTTATTTGCAAATGGTGGAAGATGTGAAGGAGTAAAGACAAAAGGCAGCGGAGTATTAATGACTGCAGATTTAGAAACTGGAGGAATTTTAGCTGCTAGAGAAACAGATAAACAATTAGATCTAACAAAGGATTTTAAGGATTCAAATAATCTTTATAGAACTGAAGATTTTTTTGAGAGAAGAACTCCAGATGAGAGGGGAGAATTAGTTTTATGGCCAGGCGAATTTTATAATATATTAGCAAGGGAAGGTTCACTTGTTCCTTTAGATTGTGCTGCAGAAGTAAGAAAATTTGATAAAAATGTTGGAGAGATAAATACAGAAGAAGCTTCTTATGTTCATGGAGGATGGGGAACGAATAGATCTGATGAAGTTGTAGGAACTCCTTTAATATTAGAAGTTACCGCAAATAAATTTCCTTTTACAATTGTACATGGAAGTCCATTAGCTTTCTTAGACTATCTTAAACTAACTTCATCTTTAACTAGAGAAGAGGCGTATGGTGGTGTACATAATTATCAAGGGTTAACAGCTGGAAAAATATTTAAAGATTAAACTAAAAAATATTAAAAAATGAAAATATCTGCACTAAAAATATTAGAATTGAATGAAAAATATAATTTAATAGAAAATCTTTCTGAAAGAGAATCAAACAATCCTGAAGGATCTGGAATTGATTTAAGAGTTGGCCAAGTTAACAAAATAATAGGCGATAGTTTTTTAGGAGCAGATGGTTCAAGTAGAGAGAGATATTCCCCTAAAACTGAATTGATTGGAGATGTTGAACAAGATGGAAATAAAATAATTATATTAAAACCAGGAGATTATCTTCTTGTTACAACAGTTGAAATTATTAACTCTCCTACAGAAAAAATAAAATATGATAATCATCTTCCTGAAGGATATTTGATACCTAAAATTTGGCCTAGAAGTTCCCTTCAAAGAGGGGGAGTTAGTTTTCATGCAACAAAAACAGATCCTGGTTATAAAGGAAAATTAACTTTTGGAATAAAAAATCTAAGTAATGAAGATTTTAAATTTGAATTAGGTGCAAGAATGTTTAATATTGAATATGAATCTGTCATAGGTGAAATAAAAAGAATTTATTCAGGACAACATCAAGGAGGAAGAGTTACAAGTGGAGGGGAAAAAGAAACCCAAAATTAAAATGAAAAAATATCCTTTAATCCCTCCAGTGAAAAAAGATTATTGTGTTTGTTCTGTTTTACAAGGAATTTTGAGAGAGAATGATATTCAAATCTCTCAAGATGAGATAGCTATAAATCTCACACCTGCTAAGAAGGGATTTAAAGTAGATCTAAGAAATTTAAAGGAGATAGATGTTTTGGTTTAGTTAAAAGATTTAGATAAAATATATTTTACTACATGATTATGTTTATAAATTAAATGGATATTGAAGAAAAATGGTTGAACAATATTTAGAACATTCAAGAGACATTCTTACTTCTGAATATTCGGGAGTTAAGAAAGGAAGTAAAGGTTCAGGATTAATTTCTTTATTTGGATATAAAAATGAATATGATTTAAGAAAAGGATTTCCTTTGATAACCACAAAAAAAATGAATACTAAACAAGTAATTCATGAATTAGTTTGGTTTTTAAAAGGAGATACAAATATAAAATATCTTGAAGATAATGGATGCCCTATCTGGAGAAGAGATACATTTCAACATAATCTTGATGATATGGTAAAAGAAGGAATTTTTTCTAGATTAGAGAAATATACTCCAGAATGGGATGAAGCATTAGAGATATTTGGACAAAGAATAAGAGAAGATGAAGAATTTGCACAAAGGTTTGGTGATGCGGGACCTATCTATGGAAGTCAATGGAGAAGATGGAAATATTTTGATAAAGATAAAAAAGAACTTGTTGAGATAGATCAATTAGGCAGAATAATAGAGAATATGAGAAAAAATCCACTTGGTAAGAAGAATATTGTTACTGCATGGAATCCTGGAGACGTCCCCAATATGTCTTTACCTCCTTGTCATGTTATCTATCATATGACTGGAAATGAAGAAGGAGAATTAGATTTATTAATGTATCAAAGAAGCTGTGACATGTTTTTAGGAGTTCCATTTAATATTGCAAGTTATGCTATGCTCACTCAAATTATTGCTAGAGAAGTTGGACTTAAACCAAGAAGATTTATACACGCATTTGGAGATACCCATTTTTATGCTGGATTAGAAAAAAGAAGTCAGTGGTATGCAGAAAATTTTGATGAATTAAGGAGTAGAGTAAGAAATGTTTCAGATAAAGAAGGATATTTAAAAGTTTTAGATTGGGTGAAGAATAGTGCTCCTAAAGATACTAATGAAGAACGATATGATCATGTTACTGCAATACTTAGGCAATTATCAAGAGAACCTTTAGAATTACCTACACTTAAAATTGAAGATAAATATTTTGAAAAATTAACAGCTGAAGACTTTTCATTAGAAGGATATCAAAGTGGCAAATTTATAAAAAGAGACATGGCTGTTTAAAATGGAAAAAATAATAATTGTTGCTGCATCTGAAAATAATGTAATAGGTTTAGAAGGAAAGATTCCATGGGAAATACCTGAAGATATGGAAAGATTTAAGAAACTAACATCAAATCATCCAGTAATCATGGGAAGTAAAACTTTTTTTTCTATTCCTAAAAAGTATAGACCTCTACCTGATAGAAAGAATATAGTTCTTTCAAGAAGTATGGAAGATAGTGAAGGAATTTATGTTGCTAGAACTGTTGATGAAGCATTAGAACTTGCAGAAGATGAAGATACTTATGTGATTGGTGGGGGAGATGTTTACGAACAATTTTTTTTCCTTGCTAACAAAATTGAACTGACAAGAGTTCATAGAGAATACAAAGGAGATACTTTTTTCCCAGAAATTGATTCTGATGTTTGGAAAGAAGTTGAAAAACAAAGTAAAATTCATGAAGATTTACTCTACTCTTTTATTACTTATGAAAAAAGAAACTAAACATCTACAGCAGATCCAGTTCTAAACTTTCCTTTAATAGAATCTAAAACTTTATCAGCGACATCTTCTGGTTGATCCATTGAATTAGGATCCATATCTGGATAGTTTTTTGTTATCATGTCTGTATTTGTAACTTTAGGACATACACAAACAACATCAATATCATTTAATTCAGAAGCTAAAGATTGTGTTAATCCAACAACTGCAAACTTAGAAGCAGAATAAACAGATAAATCAGCAGATCCTTTCTTGCCTAATCCAGAAGAAATATTAATTATGGTCCCTCCTTTGTTAATATGAGGAATTAATCTTTTTGTTAAAAAGAATATAGCCTTAACATTAACATCTAAAATTTCATCAATATTCTCATCTTTCATTTTTTCTAAAGAGCTTACATAAAGAACACCTACATTATTAACTAAAATATCTATATTTTTATAATTACTAATAACATATTTTGACAAATCATCTATCTCCTTTAAATTTCTTAGATCTACTTTAAATAAATCAACATTAAGTTCTTTTGCTGTTGCTTTAAGAATTGGAAAATTTTGTGAAGAAATTATTACTTTACAACCTTCATCAACTAAAGATTTAGCAATAGCTTTTCCTATACCTCTGGATCCTCCAGTAACTAAAACTATTTTATCCTTTAGATTAATGGATTTAAACATAATAAATCTTAACTAAAACTAATATTTAAGAATTTATATTTTAATATTAGAAACCTATATATATTTCATAATAACTATTCTATTATGTCAATTGAATTTGCTCCTGTTGGATTAGCTTTACTATTATCAATATTACATTTATTTAGTAAAAGGATCTCAAAATATATTGAAAAATTTCATATTGAGATAACTAGTTTTAGTGCTGGAATTTTTATAACAATAATATTTTTATCTTTGCTCCCTGAGTTAGTAAAAGGAGTTGAATACACTAATATCTTTTTGTTTATGTTAGTAGGATTTGCTGTTTTTCACATTTCAGAAAAATATGTATATCAACATATTAAAGATAAAAAGAAATTAATGAAAGATTTAGCTGAAATTCATATGTTTGGATTTTACATTGATCATTTTGTTATTGGATTTCTTTTAGTTTTAACATTTTTAGCAAAAGGAAGTTTAGGATTTTTTGTGTTTATTCCATTTGTATTACATACAATCTCATCTTCATTTTCATTAGAACATTGTGATGAAAAAGCTAAGGTTAAATTAAGTAGAATTTTATTATCTAGTTCAACTATAACTGGGGCAATAATAGCTAGCTTATTAAATTTTAATCAAGCATTATTCTTTATTTTATTTGCTTTTTCTACAGGTGCAATATTTTATGTTGTAGTAAGAGATATGTTACCAAAAGGAGAAGGTGGAAATACTTTTTATTTTATTATTGGAGCTTTAATAACATTAATAGCCATAATTGGAGTTAATTTAATTTAATTTATAGAGTAACTATTAAAAATATTTCTAATATTGAATTTATATGAAGTTTTATAATGAAATTAGTGAATCTTATGATGAATTGTATATGGAAGAACAAGAAAATAAATTAAAGTTAATAAAAAATAACTTAAAATTAGATGGATTAACTTTAGATATTGGATGTGGAACTGGATTGTCTAAAAAATTCTTTAATGTTATTGGAATAGATATAAGTTTTAATCTATTAAAAAAAGGAGATATTTGTGCTAAAGCGGAATTTCTTCCATTTAAAGATAAAAGTTTTGATAATATCATTTGTATTACTTCAATACATCATTTTGATTTAGATAAATCAATAAAAGAAATAAAAAGAGTTTGTAAATCTAAAATTGTTATATCAATAATGAAAAAATCTAAGAATTTTGATAAAATAAAAGATAGATTACATAAAGAATTTAATTTTAAAGAGATAAATGAAGAAAAAGATTTAATTTTATTTAAACATTCCAAACATATCTGATTCTCCTTTTTTATCTTCTTTTTCATGATCTACAGTTTTTTTAATTTCTTCAGTAACTTTCTTTTTAAAATCTTTCAAATCTTCTTCAGAAGCCATTCCAAATCTGTGTTTTAGAGTTTTCTTTTCATGTTTAGAGGGTTTGGTTTTTACTTCTACTTTTGTATGTATCCCTTTATGTTTTTTTCTAATTTTAGGAATTTTTTCCCTTTTTTTAATAAACAAATATAAAAATAATCCAAATAAGACTAACATTAATAAGGTATAAACAACATTAAAAGATTTTTTTGGTCTGCCTATTATCTGTATATCATTAAATGATTTTTTATTATTTCCATAAGTAACTAGTAGATCATATTTTCCTGTTGTCACTTCTTCAAATAAGTATATTAATTCAGTTTCATTTGGTCGAATATTAGTTCTTCTTATTATTCTATGATCTCCTAAATCAACTTTAATTGGTTTTTCATAATCTACATTTCCTATATTATGAATTATTAGTGTTTGATTGTCTAAAATTATCTCAGAATCTATTATTTCATCAACTTCAAATTGAGACTCTTCTTCTAAATCTTGAACTGTAATTAATATTTTATAAGTCCCTGGTTTAATAAATTGTGGAATGTTAAAATCAACTTTATTATTTATTTTTGTAACTTCTGAAAATACAATATCTTTTTTTGAATCTAAAATTTCAATAGTTGCTTCTTCTACCACTAAATATCCAGCTTGATCATATAACAATGGATTTATAGAAACAACCTCTTTTGGATTAAAGATTTCTTTGTTTAAATCTATACCTAAACTTCCATACTCTGGTTGTATAGTGATGATTATTTCATCTAATCCAGAATTTCCTAAACTATCTTCTGCTATTACTTTTAAAGGAAGCTTTCCAGATTTTATTTTATTATCAGTTGGTATTGTTTTTTCAAACTTACCCTCTTTAATCTCTACAGTATATCTTGCTCCCTCAAAAGAAATTTTTGCAACTCCTTCTTGAATATTCTCATCATATATGTTTTTAACTTCACCAAATATATCTATATCATCTCCTGGAGTTAATCTAGATTTTTCTACTTTAACTATTGTATCTAATTCACTAACTAAATTAAAACTAGCTACATCATCAAACAATTCTATATTTCCAAATACATCATTAACTATTACATCTATGTTATAAGTATCAGAAGCTAAGGGTATTGCACTATAAACAAATTCAAGTTTTCCTTGACTCAAACTTATAACATCAACTAAGAAACTATTATTTCCTCCTTCAAAATATAATTCAGCAGAACCTTCAGTTGGATTTCCATCTAACTTTGATATCCCCCCTGTTAATGTAAATGAACTTCCAGATTGAATATCAACTTTATCTATATCAAATGATCCTTGTAAAGATTTTGATATAATAAAATCAGATGATTTAATAGTTTCCAAAGTTTCTGTTCCAGATATTAATAAAGCTTCTATAGAACAGTCTCCATTAATTTTATTAGCTACTATTTTAGGAATAGAAAAGTCATTTGGGAATAATTTTCTCTCTCCTGCTAACAAAGATAAAGAAGTTAGAGGCAATTCTACTCTATCATTATCACAAATAAGAGCTAATTTAAGAAATCCACTAAATCCAGATTCTCTTAATACATATCCAGAAATTATTATTTCATCACCTAAATTAAATGTATCTTTTTGAGGTCCATTTATCTTTATCTCAGCATGTACTATTGGAATTATCAATAAAAATATAAATAATAAAACACCTCTCTTCATATGATTATATATTTTCTTTAAATATATAAATTTAGTTGTTTAATACCAAAAACATTTATAAAATAACTCTATATGAAATCATAATGGATTTAGAGAAAATAAGACATTCAGCATCCCATGTTCTAGCTTATGCTATAAAAAAATTGTATCCAAAAGCTAAATTTGGGATGGGTCCAGCTATTGATGATGGATTTTATTATGATTTTGATAATTTGGAGATTAAAGAAGACGATTTAATAAAAATAGAAGAAGCTATGAAATCAATAATAAAAGAAGATCATAAATTTAAATTTAAAAAAGTAACAAGAAAAGAAGCCCAAAAATTGTTCAAAGATCAAAAATACAAATTAGAATTGTTAAAAGATCTAAAAGATAATGAAATAAGTATCTATCAATGTGGGGACTTTGTTGATTTGTGTAAAGGTCCACATATAGATTCTATGAATAATATTAAATCTGTTAAACTATTAAGGGTAGCTGGAGCTTATTGGAAAGGTAATTCTAAAAATAAGATGTTAACAAGAATTTATGGGACTGCTTTTGATTCTGAAAAAGAATTAAGAAAATATCTTCATATGTTAAAAGAAGCAGAGAAAAGAAATCATGTTAAGTTAGGAAAAGAACTAGATTTGTTTACAATAAATGAATTAGTAGGAAAAGGATTGCCAATTTGGTTACCAAGAGGAGAATTCATTAAAGATAAAATAGAAAGATTAGCAATTGAGATGGAAAATAAAGCAGGATATGAAAGAGTAACTACTCCACATCTAGCTAAAGAAGAGTTGTTTCATACTTCTGGACATCTTCCTCATTATGAAGATACAATGTATCCAAAAATGGAGATGGATGATGGAACATATTACCTAAAAGCAATGAACTGTCCTATTCACCATCTAATTTTTAATCATTCTATAAGAAGTTATAGGGACATGCCTGTAAGAATTGCAGAGTATGGCTCCATGTATAGAAATGAATTATCTGGAACTTTAACTGGATTATTAAGAGTTAGGATGTTATCAATGAATGACGCTCATATCTATTGTACTAAAGAACAAATATCAAAAGAAATTGAAGATATTATTTCAATGATCAAAGATTACTATAAAATATTTGGATTAAAAGATTTTTACTTTAGATTATCTCTGGGAGATGTTAATAATAAAGATAAATATATTGATGAGCCAAAAAATTGGAAGTATGCTGAAGATGAATTAAGAAACACACTAAAAAAATTAAAAGTTAAATTTGTCGAGGCTAAAGATGAAGCTGCTTTTTATGGTCCTAAAATAGATTTACAATTTAAAACAGTTTATGGAAGGGAAGAAACTATGGCCACTATACAATTAGATTTTGCAGCTAAATCTAGATTTAATTTTAAATATTTTGATAAAAATGGAGAACAAAACAATGAAGTTTTTGTGATTCATAGGGCACCTTTATCTACACATGAGAGATTTATGGCATTTCTTATAGAACATTATCTTGGAAAATTTCCATTATGGTTAAATCCTTTACAAGTTAAAATATTAACTATAACTAAAGGAAATGTTAAATATGCTAATGAAATAAAGAAAAAATTAGAAGAAAATAACATAAGAGTTGAGTTAGATGATAAAGATGAGACTATATCTAAGAAAATTGTAGATGCACATAAATTACTTCCTAATTATATGATAATTTTAGGAGATAAAGAACAAAAATCTAAAACTTTAGCAGTTAGAGATAGAACTAACAAAACAAATTATAATGTAAAATTAGATAAATTCGTTAAAGATTTAACAAAAGAAATTGAAGAAAAGAAATAATGAATAATTTAAATGAAGATAAAACAAAATTAGAAAACTCACAAGAATTCTTAGATTTTAAAAAACAGTATCCTAAAGCATATTTTTATGCAGCTTTTACTTTATATGAAGATATTAAAAATGCAATATGGCAATTTAATTATTATGATTTAGAATCTACCAAAACTACAGCTTTTGAAGTTGACAAAGAAATAAAAATTGTATCCCAATCTAAAATATTTCAAAAAGAAAAAGTAGATCCTAAAGAAGTTAATTTAGATGAAGTAAAAATTGATATAGAGAAAGCTTTTTCTATTATTGATGAATTAAAAGAGAAAAAATACAAAGGTCAAACTGAAAATAAATTTATTATAACTCTACAAAATATTAATAACAAACTAGTTTGGAATATAACTTATTTAACTACTGAACTTAATTTTCTTAATGTTAAGATTGATGCAAATGATGGAAAGATTATAGAAGAAAAATATGAATCTATCTTAAATCTCAAGGCTAAGTAAAAGAATTTAACATTTCTTCTTCAAAAAAATGAAGTTCTCTTGGAACAATCAAACTTTGGGGATACTTTTTTAATTTTATTTTAAGAAGTTTTTTTATTGATCCAAATTTAATTTCAGATTTTTCTGAACCTAATGCCGAACAAATGACAACTTTTGTATTTTCATTTATTATTTTCTCTTTTCTTTTTTTCTCAACATTCAATAAATAATCCAAAGCTTCACTTGTGTTCATATATTTGTTATCTTCTATATCTAATAAAAATAAAGTATGTTGTTTTTTATTTTCTTTTAGAATATTATAAGGGGTTTCTAAATCTTTATTGTCAAATGGAATAGAAGCTGTTTTTCCAAATTTATATAAGGATAATCCAGTTTCAGCTACTGCAGTTAATATAGATGAACCATGAATTATTTTTGTTTTTATTTTTTTACTTTTTGCTTCATTAATTAAAGATAGATGTGTTGTAGCACTTATACAATCACCAGGAATTAATATTCCAATATCTTCTTTTTTAGCTTCATTAATTAATTTTTCAGAATCTTCTTCTAAATCTTTTCTTTCTAACTTAATTATTTTCTTTCCCATAAATCTTGATAGTTCATCAATAGAACTACTGTAATAATTAGTATACAACTCAATATACAATTTATCACATTTCTTAGAAATTTCAAGAGCTTTAACACTCATGTCTTTCTTATCATGTAATCCTAAGCTTATTAAGAAAAGGGCCATTTTAATTCATATATAAATCCACCAATCATCAATCCTATTAAAACACTTAAATTTGCTGGAATTAATAGTATTAAAAATGGAATAAAAAAGAATATTAAGCTTTTGATTAAATATTTATGTAATTCTTTCTTTTTTAAATTAGATATTAAAGAGCCATAAGGCAGTCCTATTAAAAATATTAAAATTCCAATTAGTAAATCTTGAAATATTAAAAAACTTAAACTCATTGCTATTCCTAAATAAAAATACAAATATTTGAATGTGTATCCTAATAACAATCCTAATATTAATCCTAATCCTAAGAATAATAAATCATTTCTAGAATAATATAAAAATACTCCAATTAGTATAAATATTAAAACTTGTTTTAGTATTAATAATAGTTTATGGCCTTGTTTAACTTCTAGTTTAGTCATATTTGCTATAAACAATCCAATTACAACTCCAAAATAAGCTAGTAAAGAGACTAATAAACCATTGATTAATGCCATATACTGTTTTAATAATATTAGTTAAAAAAGGTTGTGATTAACTTAAATTTATTTTTTCATAAAATCAAAAATTGGGGTTGTTATATAACCTCCTTTCATATTTCCAAGAACTTTACATTTATTTGGATTTGTCCAGTGATAATATGATAGATAAACACAAAACACTCCATCTAATAAATCTTCATAATTTTTTAGATATCTCTTCTCCTCTAATTGTTCCAGTCCATTGACTTAATCTTCTTCTATTAGCAAGATGCGCTCCTGCATTGTATTTTCTAAATAATCTACCAACTTCAACTTCTGCAATTCTCCTTCCTTCTAGATTTGAAACTATTAATGGGGCATCTATTGAGATAAATGCATTCTCATCTTTAACATTTTTTTCAATATAACTGATAATTACTTTATCTGAATGTAAAATTTCTCCAGAAACAAAATTAACTTTAGATTTATCTCCTTTTAGTATTACTATTCCAGGTCCATTTCTTGTAGACCAAGCCAAATCAATTCCAACAAAAAACATTATTTAAGAGAAATAAAAACTTATAAATAAGTATATTTAATCTAAAGATTATGTTATTAACAAAAATAGACAAGTTATTAGGAGTATTATTTTTAGGAGTGAGTATATTTTTTATTGTAAATTCAAGTGTTAACATAACAGGATCAGTTATAGGAGTTTCTTTTACTTCTACATTATCTGGAACATTTGCTGTTATATTCTTTATTTTAGGAATGTTATTCATTAAGATTAAAAATTAAGTTAATCAAAATTCTTTTATTTTTTTTATTTTTATACTAAATTTATACTAACAGGACATAGAGATATGTGTATCTATATCATAATGATAACAATAAAACATAACTTTTATAAACATAATAACCCTCAGATATTCAATAATAGTTATATTTAAAAAAGGAGGTGGATATATTGCCCACAATTGCAAGTGCTGGAGAAGCTTTAGTTAACCCTTTAGTTAATCTTTGGTTTAAGTTCGTTGATGTTGTGCCAGGAATCATTTTGGCCGTGATAATTCTAGTTATTGGTTATATTTTAGCATATATATTAGGACATGCTACTAAAGTTATATTACAAAGAGCAGGAGTAGATAGACAAGTAGCAAAAGCGAAAATAACAAAAGCTGTTGGATCTATTAATATTTCAGCAGTTCTAGGAGAAACAGTTAAATGGTTAATATTTGTTTTATTTCTAGGTGAGGCTGCTAATCAATTAAGATTGGGAGCATTAAGTGATGTTATTATAAGATTCGCTAATTGGTTACCTCAAGTAATATTTGCTATATTAATAATACTATTTGGATTGTTACTAGCTCATTATGTTGCATCAAGAATGGAAGAACACGGAAAAGTTAAAGGAGTTAGATTTGGAAGCTCAATAGTAAAAGGTGTTATAACATTCTTTGTTATAGTAATAGCATTAGAGCAAATAGGAATTGATGTTTCAATATTAACATCTAGTTTCTTAATAGTATTAACGGGATTATCTTTAGCTGTAGGCTTAAGCTTTGGTTTAGGTGGAAAGAAAGAAGCTGGAGATATTATAAAACAAGTTAAAAAATATTTTTAACTTCTTTTTTCTTTAATTTTTATTATTCTAGCTAGAAATAGTTATAAACATCAAAATCTTTATATTAATGTGTCAATGATACGAATAATGAGGGGTGTTTGTAGATATCTAGTTCCAATTATAGTAACATATGCTATTTTTTCTTATTCTAATGCTAATGCTAATGGCTCCTGTGAAGTTTATGAAAATGAAAGGAGGGTATGGAAAAATAGAAAGTCAACACTGGAACTTAAATTGAAAGAGCCAGGAGTTGATAAAAATCTATTAAGAGTATCAATTCACGTAGCAGAAATAAGAATTAAAGAATTAAAAGAAAATTATGAAAAATGTAAAGGGTATGGGGTAGTAAGAAGAGCAGCTTAATAAAAATAATCTTAATATTCAAATATTAATAAATTTTTTATACTATATTCTATTCTTAAAATTATGAAAAAGACACTATGTCTAATATGTCAAAAAGCTACAGCTGTAAATAATTGTAGTATTTGTGGCACCCTGGTTTGTAAGGAGCATTACCTTAATGGATTGTGTTCTGATTGTAAAAGAGGCAAGATAATCAATGAAGAGTCATAACAAAGACATTAAAGAGATATTAGATGAATTAAACACTTCAGAAAAAGGTTTAACTAATGCTGAAGTAAATAGAAGAATAAAAAAATTTGGATATAATGAAATAGAAGAAAAAAAGAAAATAAATCCTTTAACAATTTTCATATCTCAATTCAAAAATTTTTTAGTGGGAATCTTAATTGTAGCTGTTGTTGTTTCTTTATTAGTTAATGAATATTTAGATGCAATTGTAATAGCTGCTATATTAATATTAAATGCAGTGTTAGGATTTATACAAGAATACAGAGCAGAAAAATCAATAGAAGCATTAAAAAAATTAGCACCTCAAAAAGCTAGAGTTATTAGAGATTCTAAAATTCAAGAGATATTAGCTAAATTCTTAGTTCCCGGAGATATTATTGAATTAAGTGCAGGAGATAAAGTTCCTGGAGATTCTAGATTAATTAGTTTGATAGATCTAGCAACCCAAGAAGCATCTCTAACAGGAGAATCTAACCCTATAAGTAAATCTATTCAAAAATTAAAAGAAAATATTCAGATAGCTGATATGAAAAATATGATCTTTTCTTCAACTGATGTTGTAAGAGGGAAAGCTAGAGCTGTTGTTACATCTACAGGAAATAACACAGAAATAGGAAAAATAGCAAAATTAATAGAAGCAGTAGAAGTCGAACAAACCCCATTACAAAAGCAATTAAGTGTATTAGGAAAGTTTCTAGCCATCTTAACAGTAATAATAACAATTATAGTTTTTATAACTGGGGTCTTAAAAGGTGGCCCTATAGTTGAAATTTTAATAACATCTATAGCATTAGCAGTTGCTGCTGTTCCTGAAGGACTTCCAACTGTTGTTACAATAAGCTTAGCATTAGGTGTTAGAAGGATGGTTAAAAGAAATTCTTTAATTAGAAAACTTCCATCTGTAGAAACTTTAGGAGAAACATCTGTTATATGTTCAGATAAAACAGGAACATTAACAATGAATGAGATGACTGTAACAAAGCTTTATGTTAATAATAAAATAATAGATATTACTGGATCTGGTTATAAAACAGAAGGAAAATTCTCAGAAAATCCTAAAAATTTTCTTTTACTATTAAGAATAGGTGTTTTATGTAATAATTCTTCTATAGACAAAAAAATAATAGGAGATCCAACTGAAGCTTCTTTATTAGTAAGTGCGGCTAAAGCTAAATTTTCTAAAGAACAATTACAAAGACAATTCCCAAGATTACAAGAAATCCCCTTTAGTTCTGAAAGAAAAATGATGTCTACTATCAATCAAGTTGGAAATAAAAAAATGATGCACACAAAAGGATCCCCTGAAAAAATAATAAAGTTATGTACTAAAATATTAGTTAATGGCAGAGTAACTCATTTAACAAATAAAAAGAAAAAAGAAATTCTAAAAGTAAATGATGGTTTAGCTAGTAAAGCATTAAGAATATTAGCATTTGCATATAAAGAAAATAATTCTAAAGAAAATAATTTAATTTTTGTTGGTTTGCAAGGAATGATTGATCCTCCAAGAAAAGAAGTTAAAGATTCTATTAATTTATGTAAGAAAGCTGGTATAAAAGTAATAATGATTACAGGAGACCATAAATTAACAGCAGTTGCTATTGCTAATCAATTGGGAATAGAAGGAGATGTATTGACTGGACAAGAATTAGACAAAACTAATTTGAATAGTATTGTAAACAAAGTTGCAATATACGCAAGAGTTAATCCAATTCATAAGAACAAAATTGTTGAGGCTTTACAAAAAAAGAAGAATATTGTTGCTATGACTGGAGATGGAGTTAATGACGCTCCTGCTCTAAAAAAAGCAGATATTGGAATTGCAATGGGCATTAAAGGATCAGATGTCTCGAAAGAAGCTTCCGATATGATCTTAGTTGATGATGACTTTTCTAGTATAGTGAATGCAATTGAAGAAGGTAGAGGAATTTATGATAATATAAGGAAGTTTGTTAATTATTTATTATCAAGCAACTTTGGAGAGATTTTAGTTATATTCTCAGCTAGTTTGATGGGTTGGCCTCTTCCTTTAGTAGCAATTCAGTTATTATGGATTAATTTGATAACAGATGGGCTACCAGCTCTAGCTTTAGGTGTAGATCCTTCTAGTAAAGATATAATGAATGAGAAACCAAGAAAAAAAGAGGTTCCTATAATAGATAAAGAAATGAAATTCAATATTTTATTTATAGGAGCATTAATTGCTATAGGAACTTTATTTTTGTTTAATAGAAGTTTGAGTAATGGATTAATCTATGCAAGAACAATAGCTTTTACATCTTTAGTTGTGTTTGAAATATTTAGATTACAAATGGTTAGATCAAGATCCCATACAGGAATGTTCTCAAATAAATATTTGGTATTAGCTGTCCTATTGTCTATTTCATTACAATTATTAGTTATCTACACCCCATTATCTAGTGTATTTCACACAACAGCTATTCAATTAATGGATTGGGCATATATCATTGGAATTGGTGTAGTCATCTATGTTATTGGAATGGGAATAAGAATTATTGGAAATAGAGTAATGATTAAAAGTTGATATTAATATATTTTAACAATACTCACAAATATTTTTCTTTGTTTTTTTCTTTTTTGGTTTTACTGCTTTTTTTGGTTTTGGCATTATATCACCTCTACTTCTATATTATTTTAATTTAAAAATATTATTAAAATTGATTATTGAACGGTTGGCAGTCCTTGTATATAAAATTGTACAATAATAAATAATATATATAACATTAACAAGGCTACCCCCTCTCTCCATGTTATTGCACTTCCACTTCTTATAAATATCATAAATATAAATAAAGCAAAAATCATAAATGATCCACTAATAAGAAACAATGAAAAATTAAAAGCTATGGGGGTTATTATTGCTGTTATCCCTAATACTGCTGTTGAGTTAGCTACAATACTCCCCATGATATTTCCTAATGCTTGTTCTTTATGTTTTAATAGAACAGCTCTAGATCCATAAACTAATTCTGGAAGGGAGGTCCCTATAGCAACAACAAACAAACCTATTAATAATATTGGAAGATTTAATTCAATAGATATTTCTTTAGCAGATCTAACTAAAAACTCTGCACTTCCTAATAATAATAAAATAGATAAGAAAAATATCCCAAAATTTTTGAATACCTCTGTATAATGAACATTATTGATTCTTTCTACTGATTTATTTTTATGTATCATCTTATACATATACAAGAAAAATATAATTAATAGAATAAAACCATCTAATCTAGACAAAAGATTGTCTAACATTAATAATATTGGAACTAATGCTATCAAAAACATGTAAAATAGATCTTTGAAAATAAATTTGTTTTGTATTTTGGTATATCTTCCTAATAATGCAATAATTCCCATAACTAAAGTTACATCTGCAATATTACTTCCAATAACATTTCCTAAACTAATCTCAGGAGTTTTATTTAAAGCAGAAACTATTCCAACAAATAATTCTGGAACTGAGGTTGCAAACGCTACAAGTACAAATGCAATCATATATTCTGATACTTTTAGAAATCTTGCTAACTTAGATAATGATCTAACTAACAATGTTCCAGATTTCGCAAGAACAAATGCAGATATGATCAAAATTAATATATTAATTGTTAAAGCCATATATAATATAATGTATATATTCTTTATAAATTCTCTCGATAATGTTTATTCTTTATTGAATTAAATTTATATAGTGCCTTTTATTATATCTATTATGGAAAAAAATTGGGTTATTTATCTATTAATTCTACTTACAATTGTAGTTAGTTCTTGTGAAAACTTCACTCAAAATGAAAAGATTAATGATGAAAAATTTGAAGATGAATCTTTTGAAGAACAATCTAAAGATAGAGAGTTAGATGAAGAAGGATTCTTTGATGAAGAGTTTGAAGATGAATCTTATGAAGAATCAGATAAATTTTATTCGAAATATGAAGAAAGATTTATAACAGATTATGCTTCAACTAATCCTGAAGAAGATATTGCAGAATCATTTACTGCTTTTATTTTAGAAGAAAAACCTCAATCTGCTAGTATTGCAAAACAAAAAATTTTATTTTTCTATGAATTCGAAGGATTAATTAATCTAAGAAAAGTTATAAGATCTAGATTAGGAAGTTCTGTAGTATCGTAACTATTAAATAATCCACTAATTTATTTTAGATGTGAAACAAAAAGAAATTGATTATAGTTTGTTGTCTAACAGAGAATTAACTAATGTAACAGTTGGTTATCTAATTGAGGCAAATAAATCAATAAAAGAAGCACAAGATATTATTGGATCTTTAGAAAAAGAAATAAGAATGTCTAAAAAATCAGAAATTAAAGTAGCTCCTAGAATTAAAGCACATATGGATTATTATAATGATTTATGTTTAGAATTAGGAGGAATTTTGTATAATTAAAATGAATAAAAGAATTAAAAAGAAAAAAGCAAAGAAACTAAAAAATAAAAAATGAGTGGAGTATAATCAACTTATACAATAAAATTTATTCTTGATAATAACCAGAATTTCCTAATGCTAAAGAAATCTCAGCTTTTTTTAATTCCTTCCCTATATAAGCTATATGTTGTTTTTCTGTAAACCATTTAAGATCATATTCTTTTTCATATTCAAAAATAGCAGTATATATATCTTGTGGTCTTTTTCCTTTGAATACTTTTAAGATATCATGTTTGTAGTTACATATAGCAACTTGTATTTCATAAAATTCAAAATCAACTTTTATAAGAACATAACAACCTTCATCATTTTTATGATCTTTGTAATCATCATAAGATTTACATTGAATTACTTCAAAACCTTTATGTAATACTTTATCCTTTACCCATTTTGGTCTTTGTGGTTCTGTCATATTTTTTCATATGATAATTTTAATTTATAAAACTTTCGCCGACGGTAGGAATCTAGGTTATTTGTTCGGATTCTAAGGTAATTTATATAAAGTTTTTCATACTTAATTATAACATGAATAAATTAGAACAAACAGCAAAGAAAGGTGGAAGGGAAGATCCAACTTCAAATAATTATTATGTTCATACAGACTGTGCAAGAACAACCTTATTTTTAGGTTATGGTTTTTTGAGTTGTAAGCCTTGTAAAGAGTATTATAGGCTATTAAATTCAAAAAAGGGAAAAAATAGAAGATAAATAAAGAGAAATAAAATGCAATTCAACCCAATGAAGCCTTTGGCTGGACAGATTATGAATCACACAATGAATCCACATAACGAAGGTTATCATAATCCAGTAACTGGTAGAGACCCTACTGGAATGCCAATTAGAGACCAAGTATATGAAACAAGTTCTACCGGACACCCTTTATTAGAAAGTAGAGTAACAGGAAGAACTCCAAGTGGGCATCCGATAGCAACTCCTGTATATGATTTAACAAGAACACCAACTTATGGTGCAGATAATTTGAGTAAATCAGAAAGATTCATTCGAGATTTTAATGAGAGTGTAGAAAGAGATAGGAAAGAAGAACGAGAAAGAAAACACATTGAATCTTTACTTAAACCTCATACACCTTCTCTTGTTCCAACTTTTATAGCCACTGCTCTTCCTATTAGACATGAACCAAGTCTTTCAAAAGAAGAATTTAATAGAAAATATAATGTTATAACATGAAACTTCAAAAATTAAATATGGGGAGATAAAATGGAAACAACTGCAGAATCAAGGAATGAATTAGAATATGAAGTAGTACGTGAAGTTTTTAGAGATACTCATCTTAATAAATTAGTTTGGGAAGTAGAAGATGAAGATACATTAGTAACATCATATGACACTCCAGGTGCAATCTCCTTTAAATTATCAAGAGAGGACATTAATAAAGGAACTGAACATGAAGGAAAAAATCCTCCAAGACATTTGCTTTCTCATGGTGATAAAACAAGAAATAGTTATCATTGTCTAACCTTAAGAAAATTTGCAGAATATATGTTTGAATATATGTGAGATTAAAACTTCAACAATTAAACAACAAGTAAATTATTCTATTTTTTATTCCTAATAGGTAATCAACTTCTATATCGAAGATTATTTATATGTTTATAACTTACTATAATCATTGATATTTTAGGAGGTATAAAATGAGTAGTTATAATAGAAACCCAGAAAATAGTTCTGCAAACGAATATAGAGGAAAGGTTCTTGAAATGAGTCCAATCCTAGAGAATGCACCTGAACTTTTAGTTAGAGGAGATGCTGAACATGTATTATCTAGTTATGTTGGAAGGTCTCGAAGTAGTGCCAGTCCAAATCAACCTAGACCTTGTAAAGCTAAGAGTTTAGAAAGAAAAGTTTAATTTTTTTAATTAATAAATACAACAACGATGGATTCGATAGAGATTACACTAGATTCTTTAAGAAATGTAGGATTCTCTGAGTTAGAAGAAGATATGTTTATCATTACTGATGAACCAAAACTTCCAGGATATCTTTGTTTTCCTAAAAAAGGATTAGAAGACAGATTTAATACTAATGAAGTATATGGGCAAGGGATTGATACTCATTCTACAATTGCGAGAGTTAAGTGTGTTGGTGAGTTTTTAGAAAGATTGTGTTTAGATAACCCTCAAAAAGATAGATTTGTTTATTCTGGTTTTGATGATAGAGATGTCTTTGTAGATCCAGGATTATTTTCTTGTTATTCTGAAGAACAACTTCCAGATAGAGAAGAAGTTATAGAACAATCTAGAAAAGAAAAATATTTATGGTGGAAAGCAAAAGACTTTTTTTCAGGAAAAGATATGTTAATTCCTGGACAACTAATTTTTTTATCTAATGATTTTAATGATGAATTTCCTATTCGTAGAGAAAGTATAAGTACTGGCGCTGCGTTAGGAAAGATTGGAGAAGATAGAGCTTTTAAAAGTGGATTTTTAGAAGTTGTAGAGAGAGATGCAGCTATGTCTGCTTACCTTAATAGAAGAAAGATAAAGAAGATAACTAATCTTCCAGATAGTCTAAATAATCTAAATGAATACATAAAACGTTATCAATTAGATACTAATCTATTTGACATTACAACTGATTTAGGAATACCTAGTATTTTAGCAGTAACATTAGATCATAGTGGTGTTGGTGATGCAGTCAATGTAGGTTCAAATTCAGCAATCGATTATGAAACTGCAATAAAATATGCTCTTTTAGAATCAATTCAATGTAGACGTCAAAGTAGAGTTTCAAATAAATTTGGATTTGAAGATAAAATTCCAAAAGAAGATGAGATTGTATCAATGGATGATCGTTTTGCTTATTGGAGAGACATATCTAGAATCAATGATTTAGATTTTTGGGTTAAATCAGATGATTCAATTAGTTTTGATGAATTAAAAGAAAGAAAAGTTTCTTTAAATGGAACAATTAGATCGATGAAAGATAGAGGATTTCACATTTATGTGGCAGATCTTACTCTTCCTAAAATTAGAGCTCATGGATTTGAAGTAAAGAAAGTTGTAATTCCTGAATTACATCCTTTATATTTAGATGAAAGGGCTAAGGCATTGTATAGTGTCCATCATGGTAGAATTAATGATGATCCAACTTTAAAACCACATCCAATTACTTAAAATGTTAGAAGAAACAAGAAAATTTTATGAAAGAATGAAATTACCTCATGTAGTTGGTGAACCATTAGATGATTCTGAAGCACCTATTGCTTTTAGTCATGTATTTCATAAAGAGTATCCTCGACTTCCATCTATTCCTCTCAAACAAATTTACGAAGAAGGAGAATTAGAAAGATTAATGGAAGAAAGAGGATCTACAAGGGAATTTTCAGAAGAACCTTTAAGTTTTTTTGAATTATCGAAAATTTTAAGTTCTTGTAGAATTATTGATTCTGAACGTGATCCTGAGAAAAGAACTTATCCTTCTGGAGGAGCAAGATTCCCTGTTGAACTTTATGTAGTGTCTTTTAATGTTGAAGGATTACATGGAGGAGCATATCATTATAACATAAAAAGAGAATCTTTAGAAAGATTGTGGGAAAAGGATTTAACAAAAGAAGAAGACCAAGTAGTTTCTCCATATTTAGAAAATACAGCTGCAGCTTTAGTATTTACTTCTGCAATAACAAGATCAGAGATAAAATATGGTTACAAGGCTTATCCTTATTCTTTAATTGAAGCAGGACATATGGCACAAAATATCCAATTAACATCTGCTAAGATAGGAGTAGGTGCTTGTTCTATTGGGGGATTTGTTGACGATATGATTATAAATACATTCGACTTAACTGAAGATGAGATTCCAATCTATGTTGTAGGATTGGGTAAGATTAAGGAAGAATAATGAAAAAACATTCTATAGAAAGAAATTCTAAGATTATAGAGTTATTCATGTTTTTAGATGAAATTATTAAAAAGAATAAAGAGTTGTTAGTAAATGATTTATTGAAAGAGATTATTGAAATAAAAGATGTTAATTATATTGGACATGAAGATGAGATTGATTTAAAAGAAACATTGAAATGGTTAATGTTTGATCATGAAGATAATCAAGAATTTAATTTTAAAATTAAAGAAGAAGATGAAGAATACATTAAAAAAACAATAGATGAAGAAACTAATAACTGTGATGAATTTATAAGAAAAAAATTAAGTTTTTTTATATTTCCAGTTTTTAGTAAATTTATAATAGAAAAGTTAAATGGAATCATGGGTGCTTCTACTTTAAATGATACAATCTTAATTTTTGTTAATCCAGTTGGTGAATGGAAGAAATCATTAAGAGAAGTTATTTATCATGAATTGGCTCATGCTGTATCTCCTTATTATGATATGGGCAATTTATCAATTGGTGAAGGAATAATTTTTGATGGAATAGCAGAACATTTTAGAGAAGATCGTATTAATGGAGATAGAGCTCCTTGGAGTAAAGCTTTATCCGAAGATGAAGCAATGGATTTATTTGAAAAAATAAAACCTTTACTTGATAAAAGAGACGAAAAAATTTATGGTGAAGTATTTTTTGGAGCAGGCGATTATCCTTTATGGACTGGATATTCAATTGGATACTATCTTATTGGAAAATATTTGAAAAAACAAGATAAAATTGATTGGAAAAAGATCATAAATACTAATCCTTCAGAAATTATGAATGAGATTGATAGTTATTAGTCATCTTCTTCCAATTCTTCTAATGCTTTTTTGAATTGTTTGATTATGAATTTCAGATCTTCTAGATTTTCGAATTTTGTGTCATTCATTTTTATGAAATGTTAACTTGTTCCCCTATTACTAAATAAAGAGCTTCGCTCTTTGTATGTTTGTTTTAATGTATCTATAGGATGTTTTATAGAAAAGTCAAAAAATTAGATTTGATAATACTCAAAGTTATCATCTTCATTTTTCTTTAGTGTTATCTGATATTCTAAGGGTTCTAGTAGGTTTTTGATATGGTTGACTGCATTTTTTTGAGCTAAGAGTAACTCTTTTATGCCTTTAGCATTAGAACTCCTTAAAACCATATCAAAATAATTTTGGATTAGATCATTTAGATTAGAATAATAGTTCCAATGTACTACTTTTTTGCCAGAATATTCTTTTAGAATCCATTGTCTTCTATCTGAAGATATTACAAAATTTTTATCTAGTTTAATCTTTATCATTTTAAAATATACTAAAACGTGTTAACAATATAGGGGTAAAGTAAGCAGATTATATAAATAGGGTGTTAACACAACTAGATATTCATCTTATATTTAGTTCATAATAACTTAAAGAATGTATAAATTTAGAGTAGCTTCTGCCTAGCTTCGCTAAAGTCCGAAGCCCACAACCTAACCAAAAGAAGTATAATAATTTTGATTATTTTAATCTTGTTTGTATTCAAACTCTTCTTGTAGAGCAGCTTCTAAAACAAAGATCAAAGTTTCTTTATGTATCTCTTTTCCTTCTTTTAAATTTTCTAACATATTTTGTA
>CEPX01125415.1_pt1 | contig 24402 bp, 22 predicted proteins | sample 361361 | NCBI WGS metagenome assembly CEPX01 (sample SAMEA2619974, study PRJEB7988) | marine metagenome | biome: marine biome (ENVO:00000447); feature: mesopelagic zone (ENVO:00000213) & marine oxygen minimum zone (ENVO:01000065); material: "saline water (ENVO:00002010), including plankton...
GATCGTAATGCGGGGTGATCTTCGTCCACACTACAGTGGCAGACGAGCCTACATACTGGCGAGCGCATATGTCTGAGGGCGAAGAATGTACTAATGTTTTTCATGTAGCGCATGAATGCCAAGTCCCGAAGGGAGCTTGGTTGAATGCGCGCACAGGAATACTACTTCTTTCTATTGCTTCGCACGAGTCTGCGCGAGCCTTGATTTTTTCTGTCCCTTTTTTATCAAGAAAAAAGGGACAAGAAGATAGCGAAGCTTCTTTTCATCGGAAAAGTAACAAAAGATTAGCTGAGACTTTCAAGTCTTTCCAAAACCTTCTTCAACTTCCCTTCTGCACTCTCCAACTTCTCTCTTTCCAAAGCAACCACCTCTTCTTTTGCATTTTCCACAAACTTCTTGTTACCAAGCTTCGCATTGATGCCCTTGATGAATCCTTCAAGTTGATCACGATCTTTTTGAAGCTTCGCAAGTTCTTTATCTTTATCGATAAGACCTTCGAGGGGCATATGTACCTCTGCAGCATTCAAAAATGCTGAAGCAACGTCTTCATGTTTTTGAGCAGCACTGTCAATTGTAAGATTTTCAAGACGAGTCATGCTTTCAATATGTACTCTCTGGCTCTCGAGTAGTTTCGCATGCTTTGAATACACAATAATACTTACCTTCTTAGCAGGCTCTAAGCCTTGATCTGCACGTAAGCTGCGAATAGCTGAGATAACATCAATGGTAATCTGTAGATCATCCTGTGAGGATTGATCTTTAAGCTTTGCATCCGACTCAGGCCATGGCTCAGAGATCAACATGCCAGAATCTTTTGGCTTGATAGATTCCCAAAGCTCCTCTGTAACAAACGGACAATATGGATGCAACAATGTCACGATCGTACGCAGAACATGAATCAAAACTTCAGGATTTGCTTCACCTTTGGAAAGTTCTAGATACCAATCACAATAATAATCCCATGTGAATGTATAGAGACGCTCCCCAACTTCACTCAGACGATACTTCTCAAGACTTTCAGATACATCATCAACCAAATCTTGCAGTGCAGATACTACAGCCTTATCCGCGAGGCTTTTGGGGGTACAGGATGCAACCGCATGTGGATCAACCCCAGCCTCTTCACACTGCATAAGTACAAACCTCGACGCATTCCACAGCTTATTCACAAAGTTTCTGTAGCCTGCGATCTTCTCTTCGTAGAGCTTCAAATCATTACCAGCACCAGTACCCATTACCATCGACAAACGCAATGCATCTGTTCCATACTTCTCAATCATATCAATAGGATCTATACATCCTTCAGGATTACTTTTACTCATCTTCTTACCATCTCTTTGACGGATTAATCCACTTAAATACACTTTCTCAAAGGGTACCTCGCCAATGACATACGTCGTCATCAGAATCATTCGAGCAACCCAAAAGAAAAGAATATCATATGCAGTTTCAAGTACTTGCGTTGGGTGGAACTTCTGATAATCCGGGCTCTTCTCTAAAATCTCTTTAAGAGTCAGTGAGAAGTCTTCTGTTAACTTTGGATCTACTAGAGTGCTCCACGTCCAGAGTGAAGAGGAGAACCATGTATCAAGCGTGTCAGGATCTTGGCTCCAGCCATCTCCCTCCGGCGGCTTTACACCAGCAAACTCTTCTGCCCCTTTGTAGTACACAGGAATTTGGTGTCCCCACCAAATTTGACGACTGATACACCAGTCACGCAAGTTATCGATCCAGTGGAAGTATACTTTCTCAAAGCGCTCGGGGATGATCTTGATGTCCCCACTCTTTACGGTGTCCTGCATCACCTGCTTGAGGCTCATCTTCTTTCCTTTCCAATCCACTGCCTCACGGTTTACATCAATAAACCACTGGAGCTTAATCTGTGGCTCAATTGATCCCCCACCACGACTATTTGTAGCAACTGTATGCGTGTACTTCTCATCCGTTTTTACAAGTAATCCCTTCTTATCGAGCTTTTCGACAATCTTCTCACGAGCGTTCGCTATCTTCATGCCCTCAAACTCCCCTGCTATCGGAAGCAGGTTTCCATCAAAATCTATGATCTGCTCTTTGTCGAGTCCATGGCGATCTGCTATCTCATTATCTACAACGCTGTGCCATGGAGTAATGGTCATCGCCCCTGTTCCAACCTCCGGATCCACCGCCTCATCTTTGATGACTGTGGCAGTAATAGAACCATTGATCCATTCACAGTCAAACGTATCTCCGTGCTTATATTCTGCGTATCGCTTGTCGTCCGGATGTACGACAACGTACTTGTCTCCAAACTTTGTCTCTGGACGTACAGTAGCAATCTGAAACGGACCGTATTGGAATGTGTAAAACGGATCGGTCATATCCTTCCACTCCACCTCATCATCAGACACATTCGTTTGAAGCTTTGGATCCCAGTTGACGATGCGGTGACCGCGATAGATCAAATCATCGGCAAACATCTTACAGAAAACTTCATTCACACAACGATTTAATGAATCACCCATCGTATAACGCTCACGTGACCAATCACAACTACTTCCCATCTTGCGAACTTGGCCGCGAATAGTTGCCTGACTTTCGCCAACAAACTCTTTGATCTTTTCAATAAGCTTCTCACGTCCCAATTCCTCTCGAGGGCTTTTCATTCCCTCCTTCTGAAGCTTTCTAATAACCACATTCTCTGTTGCAATCGCTGCATGGTCCGTCCCAGGCACCCAAAGTGCTTCCTTGCCTCCCATTCTCGCAAAACGAGTGAATACATCCTCGACAGTCATTCGAGATGCATGACCCAAGTGCAGCTGCCCTGTGGCATTGGGTGGCGGCATACTGATAGTAAATGTCTCTTTGCTTTCATCTCCACTTGGCTTAAACGCCCCACTATCCTCCCACATCTTGTAAATGCGATCTTCTGTACCCGATGGATCGTACGCTTTTGGCAACATTAGCTAGATTCTACAGAAAAACTGCCACCCATATAACAAAAATGTCACGAAGCGGAGCTTTGCTTCGCTGGAGTGACTCCGCTGAAAGGGAAAAGGGAGCTTTTTGTCCCTCATGTTCAAAAAAAACCGCCGGTAGAGGGCGGTTTCAAATGATGAAAAGAGCGATTGCTTGCAAAAAATTGAAGCCGGCAAAGATTACAGGGCAGATTGGGCTATTGCAAGTTATTGTGAAATAAACGAGACAAAATATTCGATTTGAGTATAATAGACGTGTGAAAGAAGTACGACTCCTCCGTCGTTACAAAGGACACCTAGACCGCTTTGCCGGTACAGCGTCTGACTATAACTGGAAGAATCCCGGAGAAGCATTAGCAGGAGCTGGGCACGTTGTTACTTCTGGATTTGGATTAGATCCTGCTATTCGTGGAGTTTTGGGTGCTGCTGATGGTTCGACAAAAAATGGAGTAGGAAATTACGAAGGAGTATTCGGATTCGGAGGAAAAACAGGTGAAAACATTGCTAGTGTAGCCAGCGTATTTAAAGGACATTTCGGACGAGCAATCGGCGGAGTGGTCAATGCGCCACTCGATGCAGCTTCTGATGGAATGGACTTCTTGGCAGGAGTTAGGCATGGAGAGGCATACCATACTGCTGCATAATGGTCGAAGGAGAGCCACTTGCACTCGGATTTACCGGCCCTGAGCTTATTGGCTTGGGGGTTATTGGCCTCGTAACATATGCCGTAGGCAAGCGTATGTTCAAGGCTTTGAGTGGAGAAAATAGCTAAGTAGAGAGATATTTGAGCAATTGCCCTATTTCTCATTATATTGTATAATACAATAGTAAATATGAATAAAATAGAAACACTAGCCACCGGTACCGAAGGCATGTCTACAGCTGGACAGCTTAACACTTTAAAGTCGTCTATCCCCGTTCCAGGTGCACTAGCCGAGGCATCGAAACTTGGTGCTGTTGCCCCTTCAATTGTCGGTACTATCATCAATACTGCTTTCCTTGTTGGAGGTCTATTCCTTGTTGGAAAAGGAGTACAGATGGTAGCCACAGGAAGGAACTCATTTAAAAAAGAATCATTTGCTTAAGCTATAATGTCCCCCGTCAACCCTTCCACAATCAAAAGAGGCAAAACACCAAGAGCATTCATCGTTATTGAAATGCTTACAGGACTTACGTACACAACACTATTTACTATTTGGTCTGCAATGGCCGTGCTGTTTGCCGCTGCCTACTTTGGTCTAAGTTATGTGGGAGGTGGAATAGAGCATGCTCCAACAAGTCTTGCCAATATAGCAGACCCGCTATTGCGTTTTGCCAACGCACTCTACTACAGCATCATTACCGCAACCTCTACAGGATACGGAGATATTACCCCTGTAGGATTTTCCAAGGTACTGGCAAGCATGCAGAGTATTTCTGCTCTTCTAGTGTTTGCCATATTCGTCACCAAGCTTGTGTCGCATCAACAGGAAATGACACTAACAGAGGTGCATCGACTAACTTTTGAAGATGTTTTCCATAACACCCGTGAAGGGATGTACATTGCCCGTAAGGACTTCGATCATATTATTCGTGAAGCAGAAAAACACAATGCGCTCGACGCAGAACACTGGGAAAATATGATTATTGCATTCCAGCAACTCCAGACACTCTTTGAGGAAATCCCTGACTTCTACGAAAACGAAATTCATCACTATACAATCGACGAAAAACGCGAGCAGCTTCTTTTAGAAGCCGTGCACCGTACACTGCACCGCGTCAACCAAATGTTTGATTCCCTTGGCGCACATGATATCGACTGGTTCTCTCATGCAGATGTCATGAAAGAGGTAGAAGAGCTGGTACATATCGTCACAAATATAACACCGCTCTGGAAAGAGCGTAGCCCCTACGAAGCACACGAGGCATTCGAAGATATATTGCAGATGAAAGAGCGCATGCACTTGAAACTGCTGAAATCTATACAATAAAAACGGCGCCTTGTAGACGCCGCTTTTACAATCGAGACTTACCTTCGTGGTGGCCCTTTTCGTGGAGGCCCTCTTCGATCTCCTCCACCGTGAGGTCGAGGTGGTCGATCGACGTAACCTTCTGGCTTGTCTTGTAATTGCTTAAGGGAGAGACGCGTCTTTCCATCCATTGCGTTGTACTCAACGCAAAGAGCCTTTACTTCATCCCCTACCTTTACGATATCCTCCACATTCTCTGTTCGGCTCCACTGGAGCTCTGAGATATGAATCATACCGTCTTTACCACCAAGGAACTCGGCAATTGCACCAACGCCATCGATGATACGCACGATCTTACAGTCGTAGGTCGTACCAACTTTCGGCTTTGCCACAATGTTTTGGATACGAGCAGAAGCACCTGCCATAGACTCTCCATCAGGAGCTGTAACAAACACCATTCCACTATCTTCAATATCAATATCAACACCAAACTCTTTGGTGATTCCTTGGATAGTTTCTCCACCCTTACCTATAACGAGGCGGATATCATCAGGATCAATATTGATCGTTTCGATGCGTGGAGCAAATGCGCTCATCTCTTTACGTACCTCAGGGATGGCAGCCAGCATATCCTTAAGGATAGATGCACGACCAATCTTGGCTTTCTCAAGCGCCTGAGAGAACACATCATCAGGAAGTCCCTTTACCTTGATATCCATTTGGATAGCTGTAACTCCTGCTGCTGTTCCTGTTACTTTAAAGTCCATATCACCTCCGAAGTCCTCTTCGTCTTGAAGGTCGGAGAGAACAACAAACTTACCAGAAGAATCTGACATCAGACCCATAGCAATACCGGATACAGGTGACGAAATTGGAACTCCTGCAGCCATAAGTGCAAGTGTAGAACCACACGTTGCAGCCATAGATGATGAACCATTACTTTCGAGGATCTCTGTTACTGTTCGAATCGTATATGGGAAAACTTCTTCTGTAGGAAGTACAGGCTCCAACGCTTTTTGAGCCAAGTACCCGTGTCCAATTTCACGGTTACCCGTGAAGAGACGGTTGCTAGTTTCTCCAACAGAGAACGGTGGGAAGTTGTAGTGATGGAAGTATCGATCTTCTTTCTCTCCCATCATTCCTTCTGTCAAAAGCTTGTCTCCAGGAGAACCGAGCGTGCAGGTTGTAAGACCTTGCGTTTCACCTCTCTGGAAAAGAGCTGAGCCATGAACACGGGCAGGAAGAATATCTACCATGCATCCAACAGGGCGGATCTCGTCGACCGTTCGCCCACTCATACGCTTTCCTTCTTCCAGAACTAAGCGACGAACCTCACCAGTCACCACCTTATGCATCATGTCACCTGCGTTACTGTAGAGCTCTGCGAGTTCTTCATTGTCATCTGCTGGTCCATACTTCTCCTCAAGCTTTGCAGCGGCACCATCTGCAAGATCATTAAAGTATCCACGGCGTGCAAGCTTATCCATAGGAGTTAAAATTGCATTGTTGATGCCTTCGAGTGCACCCTCTTTAAGGAATGCAAGAGCCTCTTCATGCTCGAACGCTGCTGGTGCTTCCCATTTTTCTGACCCGATTTCCTTTTGAATATCAGCAAAAGCAGTTGCAATCTTTTGCGCTGCTTCCTGACCAAAGGCAATAGCCTCCAAGACCTTTTCTTCTGGAACTTGATTTGCAGCAGCGTCGATCATAATCACACGATCTTTCGTGGCCGTAAGAACCATATCAAGTTCACACCTTGCTCTGTCTTCGTGATTTGGATTAAGAACAAGTGCACCATCAAGGATACCCACACGCACTGTGCCAACAGGACCATCTGCAGGACAGTCAGAAAGTGCAACGGCAAGACTTGCTGCATTTGCAGAAACGATATCGTGCTCGCTGACAAAGTCGTAACTAAGCACAGTACAGAACACCTGAATATCGTTATGGATAGTCTTTGCAAACATAGGACGAAGACCACGGTCGATCACACGGGCGGCAAGAACAAACAGATCTGCAGGGCGTCCTTCACGCTTGCGGAAGCGAGAACCTGCAACTTTACCGGCAGCGTAAAACTTCTCCTGGTACACAACCTGAAGAGGAAGAAACGTCACACCATCACGTGCTGTACGACTGGTTGTGCAGTTACTCATACAAACCGTATCACCCATCTGGGCGACAACCGTTGCATTTGCTTGTGCAGCAAGCATACCCGTCTTAAAAGTAAGCTTTTGTCCACCGACTTCAACGGTGTATTCCTTATTTTGGGCTATAGCTGATGAGCCCTTATTTTTTCCAAACATAGTAATAATAGAAAGAGAGATAAAATCTCTTTCCTCCAACATTATTCTTCACTGATGTGGATTCACATAGCAATCCTCGATTCAGAGGATTCTTACGTAAACCCAGCAAAGGTAAGGAGGCGTCAGAAGGAAAGATCTGAGTCTAGTATACACCCCTTTTGATGCTAAAAAAGAAAATATAGTCGAATAAGCTTATTCTAGCCATATACAGACTGTATTGCCTCTTTAGCAAGTATCTCTGTACTACGAAATATTGGTAGGGATGCCTCGATTCCTCTAAAGCACATCGGAAGCTCCGTACAACCAAGAATGACCCCCTGTGCTCCATGCTCTCCCAATCGATCAATGATCGTACAAACTTTAGATCTATCATGCTCATCTGCCTTACCAGCAATAATGCGAAAAATAGTATGCGTGATGAATGATTGATCTTCTTCGTCCGGAATGAGTACTTTTATGCCAAAGTGCTTCAGAGGTTCTTGATACAAATCTGAAGCAATAGTTGTGGGTGATCCAAGCAAACCTACACACTCAATGCCATCCTCTTGTACACGATCGACCACTGCACCAATCATAGAAATAAATGGAATAGAAACAGCTTGCCTAAATCGATCTAAATGCACATGCATGGTATTGCAGGTAATCACCAAGAAATCAGCCCCTGCCTTCTCTAATCTCTTCGCTTCTTCTTCTACCATCTGCACAGCTTCTTCTTCACGGCTACGATCTTCGATGAAATCTGGAACCGGCAAATTGCTCAATAAAATATGCGGAAAGCCTTCATTGGTTTGACCACCGCTTTTTTCGATAAGTAAGCGGTAGAAATCGATTGAAGCATGAGGCCCCATGCCGCCAAGGACACCAATAGTCTTCATAAGACAACGGGGGAAATTCTCTGTAAGACATCCTTTGGAGCACCGTCTGCTTCCAGTGCATCAAAATCCTGTTGCACCGCTCTGCCATCTGAAACAGGATGATATGTCGGCTTGGATCCTATCTGTGTAACCATCGGTACTATGTCTACACCCCTCTTCTTTGCGACGGCTGTCGTAAGAGCAAAGAATGGTTTCTCTGCTCGCCCTCCAATCGGAATGATGATGCGTGCATCTGCTTTGCTCTCTGCAAAGGGATATCTCTCCGGATCTGCACCGTTATACAAAACATTCGCAGCGCCGTAACGCATAGCCTGTCCATTGCGATTGGAATGCACTGATTCATTTGCAGTCAAACGATCAAATATAGCTATAGATGCTTCATCAGAGATTTCACCAATCAACTGCTCTATAGCTTCGGTCGCTTGCGGATCTTTATCCCGTTCAAAACGAAACTCTACTCGATCTTTGATACTCGGATGCACTTCTTTTACATATCTTCGAAGATAGTGCTCCATACGTTTACTGACCTCCAAAGCTTGAGAGTGATCGATACCATTTGCGTCAGCAATAAAATCTGTTGCCTGGTAGACGAGGTAGCGAGATGGATCAAAGCCAAGCTCCTTTTGTCTTTCCATTGCACAGAGTGCGGGAACGAGTATTGCAGGAAGGCGCAAAGGAACCTCCCGGCTATCGGATAATCCAAGTCCTGTGGTAAACAGTACTTCATTGCACTGCGCTCTTCCTTGAGAAATTTCTCGTGCAAGAGACTGTAGTAGTGATGACTGAGAAGTATCAGCATGTTTGAGTGGACCAATACGACTATCCACTCCCTTAGAACGAAAGATAGAAAGTATCTGGTTTGCCGATGGAAGTGTGGAAATAGACATATACAAAAATCCCCCAGCTACAAAGTCAGGGGGAAATAAATAGGATCGACTTGGTAGCGCTAGATGTTAGCGCTCCACCAGTTCAGCCTATTGATAAGTAATAACGTACTCATGTAACGGTACAACATTACATAATTACGGAAGGCAAGTCAACCTATTTTTTGAGCTTCTTCAAAAAGTGCTTAAATCCCCCACTGCCGTACTGGAGCATTCTTGATCCTCTGGTGATTTTACTGATACTCAAACCAAGTTTCTTTGCGATATCTCTCTGTGGAGTGCCTTTTTCAAGCTCCTGAACAAGCTGCCAACGCTCAGAAACTGACGCAAGCTCTTGTGGTGTCAGAATATCTTTGAGGAGCATCTTTGCGTCTTTTTCTGTCTTTACAGAAGCAAACAACAGATAGAGATCCTTAAGATTCTTTTGAGGAATTGGCATACTAGGAAGTATACCTTATTTCTTCAACTTATTGGCATCCAATACCTTCTGATACGAATCAGGACTGTGCATTTTGAGGTAATTGAGAAGCGTGCGACGACGCGCAACTTTGCCAAGAAGACCTTTTCGAGCGGAGTTATCACCTTTGTGCTCCTGAAGATGCTTGGTAAGAAGGCCAATCTCTTTTGAGAGAATAGCAACCTGCACCTGCGGGGAACCGGTATCTTTCTTATGCGTCTGATGCTTTGTTATGAGAGTTTTTTTGGACTTTCGCTTGATGGACATAGTAGAGGGTGTACACAGATAAGAGTAACGTTGCCGCGCCGGAAAGGGGGTCTCTAAGCCACCCAATCAGCGAGATCTGTAGCAGTATAGTAAAACAAACATTCAATGCAAGTATTTAGCTAAGAAGTACTGAAATCACGCCTTCTGAGGCTTTTGGCAATCGCATTTGGGTGGACGAGTGTCTACCACATGATACAATGCGCTCCTATGACTCCCCTCTACATACTCACAGGAATTGCATTAGTAGGAATTGGCTTTATCGCGCTTCAGCTTCGTAAATCTCAGACTGATGGTGACCCTCGATTAAAAGCTGAACTTGATCGCCGGATACAGGAAATCGGTGAAATTAAAAATCAGCTTGAACAGCTCAAAGATGAAAAGAATGAATTATCAACGAATGGGAAAAATATGTTTGCTCAACTGAAGAATCTAGAATCAGATCATAAAGCTCTGATAAAGGAGCGCGATGGGCTATCAATGCGTGTCACAAAATTCGAGGCAGAGAATGAACAAAAGCAAAAGCGTCATGAGGATATGGCTACAAAGCTTGAGGAAGCGAAGAGCACACTCGAAGATGAGAAGGTACGTATTCGCAGAGAGGATGAAGAGCGCCAGCAAAAATTAATTGAAGATCGTGACCGGATGTGGAATGACCATGAGCAAGATGTGGTAGCTCTTCTTGGTGGGCTCACAAAAAAAGAGCACTGTGAATTTACGTCGTACAGTAATACCAATCTTCCTGAGGGATTCAGCGGAAGCCTCAAGCCTGACTTTATGATTAGCTTCTTGGAACAATATATTATCTTTGATGCAAAAGTGTCACGTTCACAAGACTTGCAAAACTACATGAAAGAATCTGTGAAGAAAACTGCAGCAAAGATTAAGGGCAACCAAAAGATCTATTCTACCGTGTTCTTAGTAGTCCCAACTGATGCTGTGCAATCGCTAAAACAGGTTTCTTTCTATGAAGAAGGGTTTACGTTCTATGTCGTGTCTCCAGAAGCACTCGAGCCTATCCTTGCAAGCCTCAAGCGCATGGAGTCGTATGAATTTACCGAAGGTATCGACCCACAAGAGCGTGAAAACATTGTCGACTTAGTTGCTGCATTCGACTTTCATGTTTCTACAAGAAACGCACATGAACTGCAGATGATTTATCACGGGCTGGAAACTCTGCACAAAGCACAAAGTGCTAATCCTGAACTGATGGCAGAAGCCATGATTAAAAAGGCAAAGATTCGAAACCTAAATCTGAGTACTGCAGAAACCAAAGAGCTTGTTGCAAACCCTAAAGAGGTTGCACAGCAACTTTTGGAATTGGTTGAACCCAAAGCAAAAATCACAAAAGAAGATCTAGGAAATACAGAGTAACACGGTACAATTCATTCGTGCCAACTACAAAAGAACTCATCACAGGAAACCTCAATGATCCGCAACAACAAGCGGTAATGCAAACAGAGGGTCCTTTGCTTATATTAGCCGGAGCAGGAAGTGGAAAGACACGTGCGCTGACACACAGAATTGCAAAGTTGATTGATGATGGCGTGCCACCATGGCAAATACTGGCTGTGACTTTTACCAACAAAGCAGCAGCAGAAATGAAAGAGAGGATAGAAAACATTCTGCACATCACTGGAGGGTCAGATCTCAAGCAATGGCAACTCAACTCTGGAAACCTGCCAATCATGGGAACATTTCACTCTCTGTGTGCACGAATCTTGCGTCGTGATATAGATCAGATAGGACGTGAGAAATCATTTGTTATTTATGACAGTGACGACCAGCAGAGACTGATGAAACAAGTGCTGAAAGAAATAGGTATAGATGACAAAGAGCTCAAACCCAAAGCAGCCCTTGGTTACGTCGGCCGATTTAAGTGTGAATCGCTCAGTCCCAAGCAAGCAGAAAGCCAAGCCACCACAGCTCGCATGCAACAAGCTATTGGTGCATACAAGCGCTACCAAAAAACGCTCTTCGAAGCCAATGCTCTCGACTTTGATGATTTGATACTCGAAACCGTGCGACTCTTTACTGAAGTACCAGAAGTATTAAAGCGGTATCAAGAAACCTGGAAATATCTGCACGTCGATGAGTATCAGGATACCAACCACGCACAGTACATTCTCATCACTCTACTAGCCAAAAAACATCACAATCTCTGTGTTATTGGAGATCCAGATCAGTCTATTTACAGTTTTCGCGGTGCAGACATCAGAAATATTCTGGAGTTTGAAAAAGAGTACCCTAATGCCACTCGTATTAAACTGGAACAAAACTATAGATCCACTCAGCCAATATTAGATGCTGCAGATGGAGTGATAGATGCCAACCCCAATAGGCCAGAAAAGAAGATGTGGACCGAAAAGAAAGAGGGATCAAACGTCATAGCGCAAGAAGTAGCTGATGAAAAAAAAGAGGCACTGGAAGCCATAAAAGCAGCAGACGAAATGCACAGACGCAAAGGGGTCAAGCTCAGAAATCAAGTCATTCTCTACAGAACCAATGCGCAGTCGAGGCTCTTTGAAGAAGCATGTTTAAAGAATGGTATCCCCTACCGCATTTTGGGAGGCTTAAAATTCTATGCGCGTAAAGAGGTAAAAGATGTACTGGCATATTTGCATGTGATGTTAAATCCGTACGACACCGTATCCCTCCTGCGAATCATCAATGTACCTTCGAGGAAGATAGGACTGACAACACTCAGTAAAATACAGGCATTTGCATCGGAAAACGGCATGTCACTTTGGGATTCCCTCAATGCAGTAGATCAGATAGACAGTATTAATGACCCGACTAAAGAGCGTCTTCGAAAATTTGTAGATCTACTCGTGAAGTATCAAGAGAAAGCAAAAACTGAAGTAGTCTCCGAGCTCAGTGGCCACCTAATCCATGCAATAGATATGGAGCACTGGCTGCGTGATGACACTGAAGAGGGTGAGAACCGCTGGGGAAACGTACAGGAGCTACTGAGTGTTATGCACAAATACGATGCACTGGACCCAGAAACCAGTTTGATGAGCTTTTTGGAAGAAGTGGCACTCGTCTCTGAAGTTGATAAGCTTCAAGATAAAGGTACGGATGCACTCACACTCATGACACTGCATCTATGCAAAGGATTGGAGTTTGATCATGTTATTATTGCCGGTTGTGAAGAAGGCATCTTCCCGCACGCAAATAGCATGTTTGATAAAGAGCAACTCGAAGAAGAGCGTCGTATCATGTACGTTGGAATGACAAGGGCAAAGAAACATCTACGACTGATGTTTGCAAGAACACGTGTACTTTGGGGGCAATCACAATCTAATGCACCAAGCAGATTTTTGGAGGATCTTCCAGAAGCCGTCACCGAAAGACGTAGTGATGAATTGCTCTCTGCATTCGCGTGGGCAAGCAAAAAAGGAGAAGAGGGCCTGGGTACCGGAGTGCAACGGTTTACACAGGGTAAAGAGGATCTAAAAATCGAATTCAATCAGGATATGGATTTTTCCTCCAATGACTTTAATCAGGATAACGAACTATCAGAAGGGACAAGAGTGGAACATCACACATTCGGAAAAGGGACCGTCACCTCTATACGTGGAGACATTGTTGATATTACCTTTGATGATGGGCAGAAGAAGACACTGGCGATGAGTATCGCACCACTCAAAATTATTTGAGAAATCCGAAAAACGAATATCGAAATTCGAACTTCGAACTTCTTATTTCGTGCTTCGTATTTCTCGTACATTAGTACGAGTAATATGTCCCTCTTGCTATAGGTCTTTCATTGAGATCAATCCACGTAAAGCTTGTCACTCCATCACTCCACGTAATATCTCCTGGTGAACCTATGCTGCCTGGATCATTGATAGAAATCTGCAATCCTGCATGTGGAAGATCATCAGGAATAGTAATATCTGCATACACCCTCAAGATACGGGGACCATCATCCAGACGACCGTAACTAGCCGGCAAACTGGCACATGTCAGTGTATCTCCAGAAACACTGCAACTGTGCCTCTCGGAGCTTCCATCAACTTTCATTGTTGCATTACTGAGTGTCACAGTACCTACTGTACCAATCTGGAAGTCGATATCTGTAATATCAAGTCGAGCTGCACTATGTCCAGTTACTCCTTCAAACCGGAATGAGCCTATTTCCATATCAGACCCTTCGATGAGAATAGAGCGATCATCTCCAACATTACTGATGGAAGTAATAGCACTGCGGGCAACAGTCGTCTGCGCAAATGTTTCGCCACTGGTCATCACTTCGTAGTCACGATTACTCCAATCTCCAATACCTTCAATACCCATCTCACCGACTTGCACTGTGCCACCACTTACTCCTCCACTATCTTCCGGGCGCATGACGCCACGCACGTAAAAACTGTAGTCATCTCTTTTCGGCAGTATGATATTTTTGTTCTTCACGCCAAGGCGATACCGCGTCTTTGCAGACACCTCAGGATCCACTGTCGCACGACCGATAAACTTGCCATCGTGATCGTAAATATTCATTGCATCCAAAGACGTATTGGCAGCGACAATATCAATGAGGAAATAGTGAACACGAATAGGTTCTGCATCTGCAAACAGCTTCGCAGAACCAAGGATGTGTGTAGTCTTTCCGAGTACGAGAACTGCGTCATCTGTGGAGGTGTCTTGGAGAAGAGGGTCATAGATAGCCGAAGACTCAGAAGATGCAGAAGACTCAGAGGATTCAGAGGAGATAGATGATGACGGCTCGAAGACCGTACGTACAGGAATGCTACTATTGCTCTGTGCTGCGCGTAGCTCATCGAGTTCTTCGTGAGAGTACGCCAAGTATGCGACAACCAACCGCGCCATCTGACCACGAGTCAATGCAGAACCCGGAGCAGAATCTGAAAGATGAATCTGTAAATTTTCGGCACTACTAACATACTTCTCGTACCACTGGCCAATGACATTGACCATTGGTGTTCCGTAAATGCGTGTCAGGATTTTGAGCGCCTCTTCGTATTTTACAGAGCGTGCTGGCTCAAATGGCCACAGGTTTGGGTCGGTATCCGGCAACGCATTTCCGCTAACAATGCCAAGATCCTTCGCTCTACATACGGCCCTTGCAAACCAAAGGTTTTCATCAATGTCGGGGAAGCAACGTGTCTGGATAAAAGAATCATCCGGAGGCAAAAGGCCCATAGCAATCTTCATAAACTCTGCACGATTGATGGGGACACCCGGCTTGAACGTTCCATCAGGATTACCCTGCACAATGCCAAGCTCTGTCAGCGTACTTATGGCTACCTGTGTTGGTAGGTCTGCCGGTACATCTGAGTATGGGAGTGCATCTGTCTCGTAACTCAAAGCAAGGGTTACTACAGGCAACGCAACACCAATAAGAATTGATACGAGTCTCATAAGCCCATTATAAACTAATTCGTTCTTCCAAACTCTACTTTCGGACCAAATACTCCTGGATACGACGTACAAGGAATAGGCCCAAATATCCCTCCATCTATGGAGTCGTGAATACTATCGCATCTATAGAGCCCAAGAGGCTCATAGAAAATATCGTGCATACGTGTTCCGGAGAATCGACCACCGGAACCATCACCGGAGAATCTCCATGAGCCATTGCTGCCACTACTACTTCTACCACCGAATCTCGTAGAGCTGCTACTGCCTGACGAGCGAGAACCGGAATCATCATCTTCGTCGCCACTATCGCGACCGCCAAAGTCTCCTGTTATAGGGTTACCAAATCTATCAAAGCGAAATACGCCAGTGCCCGAAGGAAGATTGAATCTTCCGAGGCCACTGTTTCCATCGAACCGGAAAAATCTCCCTCCGTATACATCACTCAAACGAAAGCCATCACCAAGTGCTGGGCCAAGTCTCGGAGTTACTCTCCCTCCTCTTCCCTCTCTCCTTCTGCCCCTACCAGCAAAGAGTCTCTCGATATCCTCTTGTGATGCACGAATTACTCTACCATCCGGATACTGTAAGAATATTGATCCATCCGGATAACAAAGAACATAGATGTCAGGATCAAATACACGCCACCAGCAATAATTCCACCAGCGAAACATCCCAAAATCATCTGCAAACTGTGTTTGCTCAAACGGTGGATACTCAGGATATGCATACGCTACCGGAGCGCTGAGGCTAAGAATACAGAGAAGACAGAAGATGCGCATAAGGTCGCAGAGTATAGCATTCTTTACATAAAGAAAGTTTGTTTTATCCAAAAAAGGCTCCCGCGAAAGTTCGCAGGAGCCGAAGGCCTATAGCCGAGTGATAACTCTACCACCCATGTGAGTAAGGACGTGAAACGTGACCCGGGACCGGATCGGGCTTCTTTTTGCCGGCTAATGCACGATCAACAGCCTGTTCCATATGTCCTTTGCCACGACGACCACGACGTTGGTACTCGATCCAAAAGGCGTCAGGAGTGCAGTCTTCAAGAGAAAACCGCTTTTGAATTTCTGTTGGCACTTGTCGATCAGAAAGTCCCATAAGCTTTGCAAGCTTATTCTGCAAACATACTACCTGTGGAAGACTCATCGTAACGCTCCTAAAAAATGGGTGTTGTAATACCATCCGGATCTGCGTCTTTGGCATTGAGCTCTCATGTATGAGACTCAAACGCAATCAAGAGGCAGAGTACGAAGGGCGTAGTGATGATGTAAAAGATCAAAGAAAGAAAATACAAGATACAAAAAACACCTCCATCGGGAAGGTGCTGAATTGAGGTTTACCTAGATATAACTACAGCTCCGTCCCGATTGGGTGAAAGTAATAAAAGAAGCTGTAAAAAAATGTCTGAGAAGTCATATCTGTGTACATTCTACTGATATGATCCTTAGGTGTCTAATCTTAAAGACCAAATCCGGCAATTTTGCTCTACATACCTCCTTAGGCTGAATACTGACCTTGGACAGCATTTTCTGGTCGATCAATCCATACTTGATCAGATCGTAGAAGCTGCCAAGATCCAATCGAATGACCATATAGTAGAGATTGGCCCTGGAATTGGAGTACTGACCAAAGAGCTCTTGCAAAGAGCTGCCAAAGTCACTGCAATTGAATTAGATGAACGGATGATTCCTCTTATGAAGGAATATGTACATTCTCATCTAAAAGCTAAAAGCTACCAGCTAAAAGCTATTCAAGAGAATGCTCTCAACACCGCAATGCCACAAGACGAGTACAAAATAGTGGCCAACATCCCCTATCATATTACTTCTCCTCTGTTGCAGCATGTGTTTTTGGAGTCGACTTCGCACCCGGAAACACTCACTCTACTGATTCAAAAAGAAGTGGCAGATAGAATTTGTGATACGAAAAATGCAGGACTGCTTACAATCATCGTTGCACTCTTTGGAAAAGCAACCAAGATAACAGATGTACCACCAAAAGCATTTCTACCACCACCCAAAGTAGACTCTGCTGTCATTCATATTGATGCATATGCAGAGCCAATTGCAGACCCCGACACGATCAAGCAAGTCATGAAGCTTGCAAAGATTGGCTTCTCGCAAAAACGCAAGATGCTGCGTAATAGTTTCGGCAACGCCTGCCTGCCGGCAGGCAGGTTCCAGGGAGGTTTGGAACTGCTTTCTGCTGCAAGCATAGACGAAACCAGGCGTCCACAAACACTTTCGGTTGAGGAGTGGATAGCACTGGCAAAGGCACACGTGCAGAATTAATCGCTATGCACAAACTCGCCTACTGGTTTTTAGGATCGTTTCTCGTATCTGCATTTTTCTTTCAGTGGATATGAAGAAATTTATTGCTTCTCTTTTAGGGATAATAATTGCACTCATCTGTGTCATTCGAACAACACATACCCCGTCACCAAACACCATTGACTGGTATGCAGATGGATCGAAGGTAGAGATACACGGCATTATCGCAGATGAGCCAGACCGCAGACCCATGCAAACAAAATACACGATAGCTGTTGATCAAGTTTTGGATGGATATGGAACAGTGATTAAAGGCTTAGCAGGAAATGTACTCGTTACTGATAGGAGAATGTGGCCGGAATACCACTTCGGTGATCGGATTACCGCAACAGGGATCTTGGAGAAGCCAGAGAAGATTGAAACTTTCTACTATGATCGCTATCTCTCCAGATATGACATCTATTCTGTGATGTACCGGAGTGAAATACGAACCAACGCACCGGAGGCCCCCGGGCCTCCGCTACGGAGGAAGCTCTACTCACTAAAATCTCGTTTTGAGCAACAGATCAACCGCCTCTACCCAGAGCCACATGCATCATTCATGGCAGGGCTTCTGACAGGATCTCGACGAGGAATCCCCGATGATCTGATGGAAGCATTTAATAACACAGGACTCACGCACATCATTGCCATCTCCGGCTACAATATTACGATCGTCATCGCCATTATCTCCAGCCTGCTCTTCTGGTTACCACTCAAAATTCGATTCTTCCCTGCAGCTGTTGCGATCATTGTCTTTACGATCTTCGTCGGAGCAAGTGCAGCTGTTGTCCGTGCAGCAATCATGGGAATACTGGGTCTCATCGCGCTCCAGAGTGGACGTGTAAGCGATGTCCGACTCGCCATCCTTTGGACAGCATTTTTTATGATTGCTTGGAACCCCAAAGTTCTCTGGTATGACGCGGGGTTTCAGCTCTCGTTTCTTGCAGTCATCGGACTAACAGAGCTCAGCACACTTCTCGATAGGATCTTCTCACGAGTACCAAAGACTTTGGCCATACGTGAATCACTACAAATGACAGTTGCGGCTCAAATAGCCGCTGTACCACTTATCATTATTCTCTTTGGTAGGTTTTCTCTTATTGCTCCACTCGCAAACCTCCTCGTTACACCGATTATACCACTGGCAATGCTCTTCGGTGCCATGGGAACAGTCGTCAGCTTTGGAATCTTCCCCCTTGGACAGCTAATAGCATATTTGGGGTGGGCCTGTCTGGAATGGATCATTGGAGTAGCAAACATCAGCAGCAAGATTCCTTTTGCATCTATCGATATAGATATTCCTTCATGGATACTCATACCGTACTACGTATTCCTATTTACCATGTGTAGAGCAGTAGCTCCTTCTCCCCCTGCAACCACGGTACAGGCATGCTCTTTACAGCCTCTCTCCCCGGAAACTTGAATGCATGTGATATAACTTTGGTACCGGGTTTGAGCTCTTTCTCAAACTTCTTCTGTAATGTCTTCATAGCCCCCGGCATCAAATACAGAAAGATACAATCTGCATCTGATACATCCTGATGAAAGAAATTCTTCATCTGCAAACTCACAGAAAGTCTCGATTTCCAAATAAGTATTTTACCAACAAGCCATACAGGCGGAGACAATTCAAACCCACGAGCAGTGATATTTGGATGGCTACGCTTGGATTCTATGAGCAATCTCGCATCTCCTGCTCCTAGATCGTAGACCACTTCATTCCCCTTGAAATCAGCAAATTTCACCATTTTGCGGGTGACCTTCATAGGGGTAGGAACGTACGGGGCGCGCAGGAAAATGGACGTTACCACCATGAGCACGATAAAGAATACCCAGATGATCAAGAATGCTATAAAGACGTCAACAGGCTGCATATGGCCAATATACTAGAGAATTCACCTCCATTAAGCCAATTCTGAGCATTGTACAATATGCCTAAATATGGTATAATATATACATAAACAAATTTTATTTACTTCCCTTTTCTCGTTATGGCTAACCGCCAAACATATGTTATCGGTGCACTTGGCGTTTTGGTTGGAATGGTTGTCGGCGCTACGTCCGCTCAGCGTGCAGACATTGTCTCTTATTCGGGACACAACCCAAACAGCGAAACCGTCCGTAACATGAACAGTCTACACCAATCATCTGGGATATTCCGTGTTCGAAGCGTTCGCCAGAACCTCGATATCCGAGATGGTACGCCTTTCAGGCTTACAGCACCTCGTCGCACAAACACAACAGAAAATGTTGCACGACGTCGTGAAATTCGCCTAAGTCAAAATGGTGGCACGCACTTCGCAGCTCCTGCATGGGGAACTGTACGTGGTGCTCCTGCTCAGCGTCGTCAGCGTGTTCCTGGATGCTCACAGTACTCCAGTCAGCGCTACACTCATTGTCTTGAAGCCATTATTAATGGTGAAGTCTATGAGCCAAACTACTTCCCTACTAATTATTAATTCGAGGGCAGTCTCTTAAGAGCGGTTAAAACAAATACAAAAAGGGTGATGAGAAGTCGCCTTTTTTGTTATTTCAATTTAAACAGAAACGACTTCATATCATGGGGATCTTTTCGATAGAGTACAGAGTATCCTTTGGGGGTCTCTAAGTCCTCTGCGCAGGACCACGGGGTAATAGTAAATTGATTGGCAAGATAGCGAAACGTCATCTCTGATATTGTTTTTTCTTCATTCTGCTGACGTATTTCATACGCATCTCCATGCGCTATGACTATCTGAGCAGTAGAAAATGATTGTAGGTGTTTCTCTATGACAAGAGGATGATAATACACAATGGATTCAGGACCTGCATACACAAAGAAGTTTTGCGGTGAGTGCCGCATATACTCCATGTATGATTTTTCCTCTACGTAGAAGTAACGATCTACGTTGCATGCATCCAATATCGCATCGATTTTCTCTGCGACTTCTCTACGTGCAACTGAGCCTTGCTCTCTATTGGAAAGGATTTCTGCGTACCGCGCAAAGCCATCGCTCATGGGGATAGTTAATAGAGTCACCACCATGACCCCCATAAAAATACGAGACATCGATGTAAAGCCCTCAGCGATAACGCGCTTCAGCATGAGTAAGAAAAGCGCCGTATACAGCGGTGCCACAGCAACAAAATGATTGGCAACCGGATACCCACGCAAATTCCCTGCAGTAAGAGCGAGGTAGAGCGCTATAATAATCAGTATTGCTCGTACAATAGGACGACCGCTCCGTCTACTCTGTACAAAAGCTTCTACGAACAAGATGCCAACAAGTACCGAGAAGAAATAGGAATATTCCCAAAGATATTTTACCCAGATATCAATGAACAATCCCCGCATCCACAGTGGAACACTGCGAACAAGATGATGTCCAAAATGAGAAGGGAGATACGTCGAGAAATAGCCATCAGCATACCCAAAAGCCAAAAGTCCTATGACTCCGGCTACAGCCGTAATGCCAAGTGGCTTGGCAAATCGATGAATAAAATCCTGTTTCCGCGGAAGGAGTAATAGCGCTATGCCAATCAAAGACAATGCGAAAGGCTCTTTGAATCCAATGGCCAGAACAAGGCACGTAGTAAGAATAGCTAAATGAGGTACAGATACGAGTGCCAATGCATACAGTGAAGCAAAGAACGCCCCATACCATTCCACCTGCCACGCCTGCGCCTGGAATGCCGTATACAGAGACAGGAGCATTCCAAAGAGAGCAGAAAAGAGTACTGCGTTTCTCTTACGAGTTTGTGGAAGATCTACAGCGAGGAGATAGGCCACCCCTGCAAAGAGAAGCGGATACGCAAGTACCATCAGAGCATTGAAAATGAATCCCAATGTACCGCTATCAAACATCCAGAAAGAGAGAGCGCTAAGTAGATAGATACCCGGTGGCTTGGTATCAAAAATATCTCCATACAGCTCAAATCCATTGAGCAAAGCTTTCCCTACAGTCCAGTAATACTTCGCATCACCTGCGTATGCACCATCAAAGAAATACCAAGCTTGAGAAACAAGATGATACAGCCCCTTACACGTAGCGAGTGCAATGAGAAGAAAGAGACAAAAACGAACTATTCGAGAAGAATGCATAGGGAAAAGATACCATATTTTGTTTATTTCATCTTAAAAGGAAATGGAATCATGGTATGAGGATCCTTTCGAAAGAGGAGCGCATACTCCTCTGGAAAGGTAAGTCCATTGGCACATTCCCAAGCCGTAGTAGAAAAGTTATCAACAAGATATTCCTGCACCACTTTTGAGAGAGGTATCTCCTGCGAGCGCTCTCGTATTTCGTACCCATCTCCCTGTGCAATAACAAGACGTGACTCAGAGAAGTTATTGAGTTGCTTCTCTACAATAAACGGATGGTAGTAGATAATGGTATCCGGGCCTGTATATACAAAGAAGTTTAATGGCGAATGTCTCATAAATTCCATATACGGACGTTCCTCAACGTAGTAATACCGATCTATAGCACAAGCATCCATAATGGCATCAATCTTGTGTGCTGCTTCTGTATGCTTCTGCACATTTTTGTGCATATTGGAAAGAGATTCGGCATAGTAAGAAATACCCATGCTCATGGGGATCTCCAAAAGTGTAAGCAGCATCAAACCGAGGAGCAACTGTAATACATACGTATGTTTCTGAGAAGATACATATTGTAATACCAGTAAAAACAGTGCTGTATACAAAGGCACCATAACAACAAAATGATTACCTACTGGATACCCACGCAAATTCCCTGCAGTGAGACCTAAATACAAAGCCAGCACCACTACTGCAGTGCGAAGGCCAGGGTATGCAAACTTTCGGCTTTGGAATACTGCGTGCGCGAAGAGAGCGGTAATGAGTACAGAGAAAATGTAGGAAAATTCCCAAATATACTTCATAAGCACATGAATAGACATGCCGCGTTGCCATAGGGGTACAGCTCTAGCAGCCTGATGACCAAATTGTGATGGAAGATATAGAGAAAAGTATCCCTGTGCATACCCAAGTATCAGCAATCCAATAACACCTGCTACAGCAGCAATACCCAGTGGCATTACAAGGCCAGAAAGAAGATCTTTTTTCTTAGGAAGAAGCAAAAGCCCAACACCTATAAGCGAAAAAATGAACGGCTCTTTAAACCCAATACTCAGCAGTATGCATACTGTAAAAATAGCAATCGAAGCAGAGCTACTTCTTTTCTTTTGAAAAAATATCAGTGCTACTGCATACAATGAACCAAAGAACGCACCATACCATTCAACTTGCCAAGCACCTGCCTGAAATGCTGAATACAACGAGAGAAGTATGCCAAAAAACACAGCAAGCAATATGGTATGACGACGTTTATCAAACGTATAAGCAACCACGCCAAATAGCACCGGATAGGCAATAACCATGAATGCATTCAAAAGTGAGCCAAGAAGATGACTATCAAATATCCAGAAAGACATTGCACTAAGCAGATATACACCAGGAGGTTTCGTATCAAAGATATCTGTGTACAGAGAGAGGCCATTGTAGATCCCCCTCCCTACAGTAAAGTAATATGTTGCATCTCCAGTATACGCACCCTCAAAGAAATACCAGGCTTGAGAGACGAGATGATAGAGCCCCTTACACGCAGCAAGTGCTATAAGAAGAGAGAGGCAAAGACGAATGATCCGCGAAAGGCTCATAGCGTAACGATAGCACAACTATCTGCTTATCTTCGACGATGTTTTTGGCGTGGTTTTCTCTGTGATCCACTATGAATTGGTTTGCGTGAAGATGAACGTCTAAAATTGCGCTGAGGACGCTTGGATTTACTTGGGTTTTTTTCCATCTCAACAGATGGAAGGGAAGCGTGTTGACGTCGAGGTAATGACCCACGAATAAGTCGCTCAATGTCACGGATATCACTGGCTTGGGTTGGAGTAGCAAAGGAAATAGCACGTCCTGTACGACCAGCGCGTCCTGTACGACCAATACGATGAACATAATCTGCAGCATCATCAGGAAGATCATAATTGATAACTAATGCAATATCCGATACATCAATACCTCTAGAAGCAATATCTGTAGCAACCAGTACTCGATGCGTCCCTCTTTTAAACCCTTCAAGAGCACTGCGACGCTGTACAAGTGATCTGTTGCCGTGAATTTCTGCAGCACGGAATCTATTATCATTCAATATACGCGTGATCTTCTTGGCGCCATGTTTCGTACGTGAGAAAACAAGAACCTGGCCTTCATGTTCCTTAAGTAATGTAAGAAGAAACGTCTTCTTATCCTGCTGTCTCACAATGATAAGCTCCTGCTCTACCTTTGCTGCAGTCGTTCCCTCCGGGGCTACTTCTATACGCAATGGCATATGCATTTCATTCTTAGCGAGCGTAAAGATTTCCTGCGGCATCGTTGCAGAAAACAGAAGTGTCTGACGCTTGCGCGGTACGTGAGCGAGAATCTTATTAATCTGCGGCTTGAATCCCATATCAAGCATTCGATCTGCTTCATCCAGAACAAGAATCTCTACCTCATTCAATGTCACCGTCTTCTGCTGCAAGTGATCATTCAATCGACCGGGAGTCGCAATGAGGATACGTGGATTTTGCTTGAGCATCTTCTTCTGCAAATTCATTGATGCTCCTCCTACAAATACTGCGGTGCGAATACCAAGAGCGCTGGCAAAAGGCTTGAGTGCCTCTTCGACCTGATACGCAAGCTCTCGCGTTGGGAGGACTACAAGCCCTCTCTTCTTGCCTGCGGCAAGTCGCTGCAACATAGGAAGGCCAAAAGCAAAGGTCTTTCCTGTACCGGTTTGCGCAATACCAATCAGATCTTTTCCATCGAGCCCCAAGGGAATTGCCTGATGTTGAATAGGCGTCGGCTTCTTGATGCCTCGAGTTTCGAGGATCTTCAGTAGGGGCGCGCTGACACCCATCTCCCGGAAATCAGAAGATGAATCTGGATGAGCTTTGCTGGTTTGCATCTATACGATGAATCAAAGTGGTAGCCTCAAGGGGAATCGAACCCCTGTTACCAGGATGAAAAC